>Ga0137412_10005218_pt1 | contig 10391 bp, 5 predicted proteins | sample CZODoug2_1_16fun_FD_122160 | JGI IMG/M metagenome (GOLD analysis project Ga0137412, IMG submission 122160) | Vadose zone soil fungal communities from Angelo Coast Range Reserve, California, USA - CZODoug2_1_16fungal (Hybrid Assembly) | ecosystem: Environmental > Terrestrial > Soil > Vadose zone... | reverse complement strand
CGCCGGCCACCCCACGCCGCCAGGACAGAAAGTTGACGACGACGAGTTCGAGGAAGAGAGCAATGATTGGGATCCCTTCTTCGATTATCTCAAATCCGCCAACGGCCACGAAGTTACGACGCGCATTCTTAACATTGTAGAGGACATAAAGAAGGCCGCCCTCGACAAGTCCGCAAGTCATGCAATATTTGGGAAGTGGCTGCAGCCATCATCATCGTGATCGTCATCGTCGTCACGTCCACGTTGTCGTACTTGGGTAAGTTCGAGACTTCCGTTGGCGTGCTATTCGGTACGCTCGTGGGCTACATCTTCGGCCGCAAGTAACCCCTCGTTCTTTCTTTGCCTTCCCTTGACGCAAAGACATCGTGCTGATAGTCGTTCATCGGGAAACTGCTAGATTCTACCAGCCACGCCCGTTGGGAGATGGCATGGGCCAGAAGTTGGCTTCGAGGAGATGGAATTCACTAACTTTCCGCGTAGCGCGTTTCTGGATCGCTTCCGGTTTGCCGCTTGTATCCGTAATATCCGAGAAGCGGGTGGTAGGGCCCTTTGTATTCTTCGATGCTGTTCCAATCGCGCTGCACCAGTTGAAAGTGTGCAATGTAAAAGATGGCCACGGTTCCATTGAATCGGCCTAGCCTGGGATCGCTCGCTGCAAGACCCGAGGCGCCGCCAGCCATCGCCGCCGCACTGAGGCACGATGTCGCGAGGAAACTGCGGCGAGATATTTTCATAGCGATTCTCCTGGACACCAAATCCGCCCGCTCACTTAACGCCCACCAGTTTTGGGAAGACTAGCGGCACGATCCCAACGCCTTCTTTGACGGCGATGATTTTGTCGACGGGAATGTCTTTGATGCGATCGATTTGGCCGCTTGGCCAGGTGATTTCGAGTTGATCGATTTTGGCGCGTTTGCCGAGGCCGAAGTGAATGCGGGGATCGCTGGCGGACATGTAGCCCATGCCGCCTTTGGATTGTTCGACGTGAGTGACGCCTCCGGCGGTGAGTTTGAGCGAGGCGCCGATGCCGTCGCGATTGGATTTTGTGCCGATGAGAAGAATTTCGAGCCAGTGATTGGAGTTCGAGCCGTCGTTGCGGAGGAGCATCGGATAATCGCCGCGATTGTTGGTGACGATCCCAAGGCGGCCGTCGTTGAGAAAGTCCGCGGTAGCGATGGCGCGGCCGGCGACGGGGCGGCTGAAATCCGGGCCGAGCGCGCCGTCGGGAATTTTTTCAAACTTTCCTTTGCCGAGATTGTGAAGCATCAGCAGCGGCTCCTTGTAGCGGACTTCGCTGTGATAGAGCTCGACGTTGTCGACCATGGCGCCATTGATTTGGACGATGTCGGGCCAGCCGTCGTTATCGTAATCGAGAAATTTCATGGAGACGCCGCTTAAGAGAATGGCTTTGTTGCCGATGCCGGAGCTGAACGTAGCGTCGGTGAAAGTGCCGTCTTTGTTGTTGGTGTAGAGGCGATTTAATTCGAAATCGAGATGCGTGATGTAGATGTCTTGAAAACCGCAGCCGTCGACGTCGGCGGAATCGATTCCCATGCCGGCTTCGTAGCGGCCGTCTTCGCTGGCGGCGATGCCGGAGACGAAGGAGACGTCCTTGAAAGTGCCGTCGTGATTGTTGAGGAAAAGAAAATTGGGCCAAGTGTCGTTGGCGACGGCGATGTCGGTCCAACCGTCGTTGTTGAAATCGGCGAGGACGACGCCCATGCCCTTTGCTTCGGACTTGCCAATGCCGGAAGAATCGCTGACGTCGGTGAAGGTGCCGTCGCGATTGTTGTGATAGAGCTTTAATTTTTGGCCGCGATAGTTGCCGGGATTGCAGTAGGAGCGATAGCCGGGACGTTTTTCGCCGCACCAGAGATTATTTTTGGGCGACCAATCGATGTAATTGAGGACGACGAGGTCGAGATAGCCGTCGTGGTCGTAATCGAACCAGGCGGCGCTGGTGGACCAGCCGCCCTCGTCGGCGACGCCGGCTCTTGCGGTGACGTCGGTGAAGGTGCCGTCGCCGTTGTTGTGATAGAGGATGGCGCGGTTGTAACCGGTGACGTAGATGTCGGGATAGCCGTCGTTGTCGTAATCGGCGACGGCGACTCCCTGGCCGTAATGATTTTCCGCGGCGACGCCGGCTTTTTCTGTGACGTCGGTGAAGGTGCCGTCACCGTTGTTGCGATAGAGCGCGGAACGCAGCGGGTGATCGGGCTTGTAAAAATCGGTCGGGCCGGATTGGACGAAATAGAGATCCAGGAGGCCGTCTTGATCGTAGTCGAGCCAAGCGACGCCGGTGCCCATGGTTTCGAGATAGAGCTTCTCTTCGGATTGCGTGGAGTCCTGGAGAAAAGTGATGCCGGATTGTTTGCGAATGTCGGTGAAGCGAATGGCGGCGGGCGGGGCGAGTTTTTTTGCGGATTGTTGCGCGAGCGGTGCGCGGGAGATTTGCGGGGCGAAGAGAAGTGCGAGTGCTGTGAACGATGAACTCAGGAAGCGGCGGCGGGGGAAGCTCATACGCACACTCGAGGTTGGAGAAAGGCGAAAGAAAAAGTTACACAGAGAACACGGAGTTCGGAGCACGGAGGGCACGGAGAATTTTGAGCCAACGGGAATGGTGGGGTCATTTGCTGGAGTGTGGTGGGGGCGTCGAGAAGAGAAGCGCCGATTATTGAGGCGAAGTGCGCAAGGTTGTGGCGGGTGCGAACGATTGGGGTCATAGCGTGCGGTCGGCGAGCGAGAGAGCGATTTGCAGAAATTGCTGGCGCGCGGGGACGGGAAGAGGTTGCAGCGGGGCGGCGGCCGAAGTTTGTGGCGCGGTGGCGAGGGCTTGTTCGATGCGGCTGACGTCGAAGCCGCCGGAAGAATGGCTGCCCTTGAAGCGGGAAAGAACTTCGCGCGCTTTGTCGTATTGGCCGGTCTGATAGTAGAAGACGCCGAGGGTGGAATAGCTGCCGGGCCATTCGGGGAGAAGATCGACGGCACGTTGAAGGCGATCGGCGGCCTGCGGAGAATCGCCGTGGAGTGCGGCGATGACCCCGAGTCCCCAGAGAATTTTTCCAGAGCCGGGGATGCGCGCCAGTGCTTGCGTGAGAGCGGATTCGGCGTCGGCGAGATTGCCGGAGCGGAGCTGCACGAGACTGAGCGAAAGATAATATTGATCGTTGTCGGGATTGCGGCGGATGGCGTCCTTGAAAATTTGCGCGGCTTTGGCTGAATCGCCAAGATGGGAGTAGATGTCGCCGGTTAGCGCGAGATAAGAGTCGTCTTTTTGGCCTTCCGCGGAAACGGTTTGCGCGACGTCAATGGCTTGCGCGAATTGACTTTTGCGGAAGAGCGCGTCGGCGAGATCGAATTTGACGTCGTCGGAATCGGGATTGGTTTTTGCGGCGGATTGGAAATGTTTGATCGCGTCGTCGTAGAGACGATAGCGCGCGAGAAGGACGCCGATGCCAGCCTGCATACGAAAATCTTCGGCGCTGACTTGATCGAGTTGGGTGACGGCGTTGCGCGCGTCTTCCACTTTTCCTAATTTCAAATAGGCTTCGGCAAGTGAGTAGAGATCCTGGGGACGCCCGGGATGCGTTTTGATTTGATTGGCGAGTTCGGTGAGATCGAGCTGCGTGCGTTGTTGGGCGGTGAGGCTGGCGCGATTGTCGAGGTAATCGAAGAGATGCTGGAAAGGGTAGGGGCCGGGATTCGCGTCTTTGGAGAGAGTTTGGAAGACGCTTAAGTCGCGCTGGGCGGCATCGAATTGTTTCAGATTGCGTTCGACCATGGCGAGTTTGTAGTAACCCTCCGCGGGATCGTGGCTGACTTTTACGTAGCGGCGGAGAAGTTCGGCGGCTTCGGCGAAACGTTTGGCAGAGATCCGGAGATTTGCGAGCTCGACGAGAGCATCGGCGAAATCGGGATTGGCCTTGAGCGTTTGCTGGAAATACTGTTCCGCTTTGGCTTGATTGCCTTGGCGGCCTTCGATGTAGCCGACGTTGAAGAGGCAAGACGCGTTGTGAGGGTCGAGCTTGAGGCCCTGCTCGAAATATTTGCGGGCTTCGTCGAAGCGGCCGAGGTGGCGATAGGAGAGGCCGAGAAAGGCGTAAGAGCGGGCGGTGGGATCGATTGCGACGAGATGGTTAAATTCTTCGATGGCTTTTTCCGTCCGCCCGGACATGAAATAACTTTCGCCGAGCGCAGCGTGGAGATCGGCGCGGCGGGGAGCGAGCTTTATGCCGGATTCGAGGAGGGGAATTACATCCTCGAAATAGTTCTGGCTCATGCTGATGCGGCCGAGTAGATAGATGACGTCGACGTTTTCGGGGGAGAGTTTGTGGGCGCGGACGAGCAATTCGAGTGCATCGACGGGGCGTGATTGATCGTTGTAGACCTGGGCGAGGAGGTAGAGTGCGTCGGGAGACTCAGGCTTGAGGGCTTGCGCGCGTTTGGCGACGAGTTCTGCATTCGAAAAGTCAGCGGAGCGGAGATAGGTTTGGGCGAGATTGAAAAGAATGTCGAAGTCCTCGGGCTTGAGCGCGTTGGCTTTTTCGAATTCAGATTGGGCGGATTTGTATTGTTTGGCTGCGGCGAGAATTAGGCCAAGCGTGAAATGGAGTTGGATGTCGTTGGGAGCACCGGCGGAAAGAACGGACGCAACTTTCTGCGCTTGCACCGCGCGGCCGGCCTGGAGGCAGGCGCGGAGGAGATTGAATTGGGATTCGGTGGTGGCGGGAGAGACGAGTTCGAAAAGAGGAATCGCGGCGGCAGGCTGGTTTCTGGACAGAAAGATGAGGCCGAGATTGTAATTTGCTTCTGAATTCGAAGGCGCGGCGGTAAGAACTTCTTTGAACTCTTTTTCTGCGAGAGCGAGTTTTTGCTGGGCGATGTAGAGGTTGCCAAGATTGATTTTCGTGCGCGTGGACGATGGAGCCAGCGTCAGCGCGTGTTGGAATGCGTCGAGGGCACAGGGAAAATCCTTTTGGGAAACGCAGACGATGCCGAGGAGGTTGTAGCCTTCGACGCTTTTGGGATCTCTGGTGAGTTCCGTTTGAATTTGCTGGCGTGCTTCGTCGAAGCGGCCTTGCTGGAGCAAGGATTGCGTCTCCTGAAAGCGCGGATCGATTTTCTGAGGTGGTGGCGATGAAGATTTCCTTTGCGACGATTGATTCGCGAGAGCCGTGCAGGGCAAGGAAGCGGAGATCGACAGAGTTGCGCAGCTTAGAACGAGCAGGAGAGTGCGCGGTCTTGAAGTACGGAGCGATTTTGTGAACGGCAGTTTCATCTATGCGTTCGTGTGCGTCGGGCGCGCAAGCCCTCGTCAAAAAGTCGCGATTTTCTCAATGTAGCATTTCCAGCGACTGACGAGCCAGTTTATGGCCGGGCTGAAGTTTGAGAAGCGACTCGAGTACGGCGCGGGCTTTGTCGTTCTGATTTGAGATGGCATACAGGTGGGCGAGATTCAGGTAGGCCTGGTCGAAGTCGGGAGCGGCGGAGATGCAGGCCTGGAACTGTTGTTCGGCGGCTTCGGTCTTGCCGCCGCGAACGAAAAGGACGCCAAGATTGTTGAGTGCGTCGGCATAAGTGGGGCGGAGCGTTGTGGCTTTCTGTAAGAGCGATTCCGCGCGGGCGAAATCGTTTTGCCGCGCATAGAGCATGCCGAGATTGTAATTAGCTTCAGAGTTTTGCGGTTCAAGTTCGACGGCGCGAGACAGGAGTTTGGCGGATTCGTCCATGTCGCCCTGCCGCCGAAGGAAACTGCCGAGATTGAGAAGGGCGGTGACGTAATCAGGGCGCTGGGCGAGCGAACGGCGGAAATTTTGCTGAGCGTCGGCGGCGCGATTTTGCTGTACAGCGATCATGCCGAGATTGTTCCACGCTTCAGGGTAATCGGGTTGAAGGGTAACGGCTTTTTCGAGATACGTGCGCGCCTGGGGCGCATCGTTTTTGCGTAGATAGAGCGTGCCGAGATTGTAGTGGGCTTCGGCGTTTTCGGGCTTCGCGGCGATGACCTGCTTAAAGGACGCGGCGGCGTGGTCGAGAAAGCCGTGTTGAAAGAGGGCGATGCCGTAAGTGAAATCGTTGCGCTGGAAGCGGCCGTTGTAGAGCTTGCCGGGAAAGGGAAGCGATTTGGCGATGCGCGCTTCGTAAGTGCGTGGAATGTTTTGAGCGTCAATAAGGAGTTCGGCCGGATCTAATTTGCCCTGGTAGATTTTGACCATGTTCCCGGATTCATCGAGGAGAAACGCAGTCGGGAGAGGAAGGTCCCGCCGGCGATCGAAGAGATAGCGATAGATGATGTTGTAGACGCCGGCGATTTCGGGGGTTCCTTGAAGCAGTGGGAAAGAGAATGTTTCCTGGGCGGCGATGGCCTGGAACCGCTGGGCACTGAAGTTGGCGTCAAGATTGACGGCGAGAATGCGCGGAGCACGGTCGGTGAGTTGCGCAGAAAGGCGGTCGAGAGAACGCAGTTGAGCGATACAGGAGGGTTCTTCGGCGGTCCAGAAGTAAAGAAGGACCGGCTTGCCGCGCAGCGACGACAAAGATACCGGCTTGTTTGCGGAATCGTTGAGAACGAAATCCAAAGATGGCAAAGGATCGAGGAGCCAAGCGGCTACGGAGTCGGGCAGCGTTTTTTGATTGGGAGTTGACGGCGGATTTTTCGGCGGCGTTGTATACGGTGCGAAGGGCTTCGCTGCGATCGTTGAGTTGCCTTCGGTTACTTCGACGCGATGATTGCGTGGAATATTTTCAAGCGATTGCGTCGAACCGTTGGGCCAGCGGATGGTTGCGGTCAACGCTTCAGAGGTTCTGCCCAAGCCGAAGAAGAGCTCCTTGGAATGCTGCGAGAGAAAGCCGGTACCCGCTTGAACGTATTTCGTTTGGCGGAGGTTGCCGGCGTTTACGGCGATGCGTGCGCCGATTGCGTCGCGATTGCTTTTGGTACCGCGCAGACGGAAGCTGACGGAATCGCCGAGGTCCGGCATTGCGTTTTGCAATATCCGGAGTTGAGGACCGGTACGATTTTTCAAAACGATTTCAAGGCGGCCGTCGTGGTTCAGATCGGCCAGAGCGAAGGAGCGGCTGTCGTCGAGAAAATCGAGGCCGGAAACCCCGGAGAGATCGGAGAAAGATCCATCGGCGTTGTTTGCGTAGAGAACGTTTCGTTCGAAGCCGTTCCAGGTGTGGTCGGAGCGGATTAATTCGTTGATGGCGTTCCAACCGTATTCGTAGGCGGGCGAAGGAGTGGCGGCAGAAGGCGAATTGCCGACAACCTGGCGCCAAAAGAAACTTGAGAGTTCCTGCAGTGCGGCTCCGGAAATATAGCCGTTCGTCACGTAGATATCGGTGAAGCCGTCGTGATCGAAATCCCAGCTATCGGAAGACCAGGCCCACCGGCCCATGTCGAGGCCGGCGCGAGATGCGTCGTTTTCGAAGTGGCCGTTGCCTGAATTCTTGTAGAACGAATTACCGCGCGCGTGGTGGCGGTAGAGCGATTTGGTGTTGGGTGGATCGTCGGGATGGAACGCGGGCTGTTCGGCGATGCGCTGGCCAGCGGCGGACCACATGTTGGAAACGTAGATGTCCTGATTGCCGCTGTTCGCGGCATCGAGCCAGCAGGCGCTCATGCCGGCGCCGGCGTCGTTTGCGCCGCTGTGATCGGATACGGCGGTGAACGTGCCGTCGCCGTTGTTGCGATAGAGATTGCTGCGGCCGAAGTCGTTCGCGACGTACAAGTCCGGTGCGCCGTCGCCGTTGGCGTCACCCCACGCACAGGCGAAACTGTAGCGGTCGTTTTCTGCGTTGAGGCCGGCAGCTGCCGTGCGGTCAACGAAGTTCCAATTTCCTTCATTATGGAAAAGAAAATTGGGCGGGCCATTGCGCGCGTCGAAATACGGAGAAGGGTAGTGGTATTGATCGAGGCCGAGATAATAGGTGTAGAGACAAAAGTAGACGTCGAGGCGGCCATCGCGATCGTAGTCGGCCAGAGCGGCATGGGTGAATGTGCCCAGCGGCGGCTTGGCGAAGGAAAACGCGCCAGGCTTGTGTTCGAACTTTCCGTTGCCTTGATTGATGAAGAGAAGCGGGCCGGAATCGCATACGATGAGCAGATCCTGCAGGCCACGATTTTCGAAATCGGCGAACAGCGCGCAGGAAGTGGCATTAAGGACTCCGACGGCGGATTTTTCCGTCACATCTTCGAGCGTGCCGTCGCCGCGGTTTCGGTAGAGGCGGTTTGGCAGGCCAGACGGTTGACAGACGTAGAGGTCGTCGAAACCGTCGTTGTCGAAATCTCCTGCAGCGACGCCGTTGTTGCCGTAAACGTCGATGCCGGAAGCGCCGTCGAGAACAGTGCGCCAGTAATCCGAGCCGTAGCTAAGCTGGTTCTTATAAGACGCGCAATTGGCAAAAAACGATTGCGTGACGTCGAGGAACAGCGGCGAGTTCGCCTGGGCGACCGATTCTTCGATCACTTGCCATTGGTCCGCGATCCAGCCGGTTGAATTCGTTTTCGACTTCGACCAACGAACCTTGCAAAACGCGATTCGCTCTTCTCGACTGCCGCCGGATTTGGCGCCTGCGATGGTGTAGCGAATATCGGTATCCAGCGAGGCCGGCTGTGACGATGCGGGTGCGAGGCGCGTGATTTCAAAAGTCGCAGTGTTGATTTTTTCGAACGAGGAAAGCTGGGAGCTCCATGTGTCGAGAAATTTCGCGGCGCCTTGTTGGCTTGTGTCGGGAAATTTGCGCTGCCGTATTTCATACCCAAACTTCGCGACGTGTTTTGTTTCGATTGGTGTGGCGCCGAGGTTCGAGGAGATGTCGGCGTGAAGTTGCGGCGCCATGGCGCGGAGATCGCGATGCGATGTGAGAAGTTGAGCGGCCCAGCCGCTCAGAATTTGCTGGAGCCCCGCAGCGTGTTGCTCCCAGGTGAATTGATCGCGGCCGGGAATGACGAGGCGAAGGACTTCCTCCAGGGGCGACGGGGAAGGATAGGCCGGGCTGAGATGATTGTCGTCGAATGGAAGGAGTGGAGTCCGGTAGGGCGCAGCCGCGAAGAGAGGGACGCGGAGGGGCGCAGGCAGAAAAACAGCTGGAGCCCAGGCGAGAGAATGCAGGAACTTACGGCGTGCGACGGAATTTGAGTCGAAACGACTTCCCGGCATTCTTGGTTGCCCCCAAATGGCTTGTTGCGGAATGGTAGCATCGTTAACTCCGCGGGACGAACAGGGGTGAAACATGAAAACGTTACCAGAATCTTGCCGCCGAGCCAGTGGTCTCGGTGGTGAGGCCGAAAACCCGGCGATCCGGCAACGAGGGCAGCCTAAATTCGGTAACTTGGTGAAAAAGCGGGCAGATGAGAGGCAAAATGTCGAAAAATCGATAAACGATAGAAAAATACTTGACAAGAAAATGGGAACGGTGATATTTCACTTCCACGCTAATGTTTTTGTACTAGGGGTGCTGTTGCAAAAAGTAAGCGTTTACATTTACTGTAGCGTTTAAGCCGAAAAAATGGGGAACTGTGAGGACGGTCGAAATCTGGGCGTCACTTGTGAACGGGGCCGATTTAGGGTGCGTGGCGGTTGTAAGCGTTTACCTAGATTGCTCGACCTGCTAGCAAGATCCGATATAGGGACTCACGGGAGTGGCTCTGAGGAGGAGAAGCTATGGATCGAAAGACCGTTCGTAACTGGGGTGGACGGCTTCTGTTGGGATGCCTGGTTCTAATCTTGGTGGGGGCGAGTTCGGCCTACGCGCAGATTGACACAGGATCGATTTTGGGGACGGTATCGGATTCGTCCGGCGCTCGAATCAACGGAGCGACGGTGACGCTCGTGAATGAGGGTACGAACGCGACCCTCGCGACGACTTCGGGTGAAGACGGCGGATATAAATTTACGCCGGTGAGGGTTGGTTCGTACAAGCTGACTGTTACCACGCAAGGCTTTCAAACGGCTACTACGCACGGCGTGACAGTAAACGTCGGCCAGAACGTCGTGGCCGACTTTTCGATGAAGCCGGGCTCAGTCACCGAGACGGTCGAAGTAACGACGACCGCTCCCGTACTGCAGTCGCAAGACGCGTCGGTCGGACAAGTCATCGATTCGAAGGCCGTTAATGATTTGCCGCTAAACGGCCGGAACTTTACGTTTCTGGCGCAACTGGCTGCGGGTGTGAACACTCCGCAGGCAGATACTCGGGGCAACGCTGCAACCGGCGCTTTCGCCGCGAACGGCAACAGGCCGGCGCAGAACAACTACTTGCTGGATGGGATTGACAACAACTCGGATACGGTAGATTTCCTGAACGGCACGAACTTCGTCGTGTTACCACCGGTGGATGCGATCGAAGAGTTCAAGGTGCAGACCTCGGGATTCAGTGCTGAGTATGGG
>Ga0137412_10005217_pt1 | contig 10393 bp, 6 predicted proteins | sample CZODoug2_1_16fun_FD_122160 | JGI IMG/M metagenome (GOLD analysis project Ga0137412, IMG submission 122160) | Vadose zone soil fungal communities from Angelo Coast Range Reserve, California, USA - CZODoug2_1_16fungal (Hybrid Assembly) | ecosystem: Environmental > Terrestrial > Soil > Vadose zone... | reverse complement strand
CAGCCTTCGCTATCGAGCACGAAGGGACTCGGGTGAAAATGCGACAGGAAGCGAAACAAACACTGCGACACCCGCGAGCTGGTTCAGGTGCGGACAGGGCAGCACCAGTTCGGTGAGCTTGCGCGTAAAGCCGGAGTTCACATCGCCGAATACGATCACGAGCGGCTTGACGGTTTCCACCGCGCGTACGAACGCGTCCAGGGTCGCATTGACGGTCCAGCCAATCTGCTTTCCCTGAACTTCAGCGGCGGGAAGACGCGGAAATGTGTCACCCGCGGACTGGGCGCCGGCCGTATTGGCGGCCAGCAATAGCCCGATGATCGTTGAAGCCGTTATCAGTGCGGCCACGCGTATCGATCCTATGTGCATGTCTTATCCCCTTTCTCAGTCATCGAGTGAACGCACTACGCGAAAGCCGATGCGCATGCTGCCGGAGTGCGAGGGATTGTAGTGGCGCCAGTTCAGAGTCTGCCAGGCGGGGACATCATCCATGGCGCCACCACGAACAACACGCGATCGGCACGTCTCACGTCAATCCGGAAAGTGTTCCCGTTCACCCGGACTTCCGACATAGCAATTCTCGACCCATTCGCGCACATTGCCGTGGATGTCATGGAGACCGAACTTGTTCGGCAGGAACGAACCGACCGGCGCCGTATCGGCGTGGCGGTCGTCACACATCGCGACTGGACCCAATGTGCTGTAAGCGCCGCGTTGCTGGCCGTGCTTGCGCCCGAGATGGCTCCGCACTTTGCTGTTAGCCACGAGATAGGTCCTGTCCGCAATGTTGCCATAGCGGCACAGCTGCCGCTCGTCATTGCCGAAATGAAAGTCCGTCGTCGTGCCGGCACGTGCCGCATATTCCCATTCCGCTTCGGTCGGCAGCCGATAGGTCTTGCCGGTTTTCCGCGACAACCAGGGCAGATATTCGTTGGTGATGGCCTCCCAGGAGACCTGGGTAACGGGTCTGCGACCGCGCAGCGGAGGATCGACCTCGGGGTTGAACTTGCACCCCCCATCGGCAAGACAAGCCTCCCACTGCGCAAAGGTGACCTCGAACCGGCCGATGGCAAACGGCCGCGGGATCGTCACTTGGCGCCGCACCATTTCGTCCGGATAACCCTCGCCTTCATTGACTGGAACGCCCATCGTAAACGTGCCAGCCGGGACGACGACCATGTCAGGGCAAGTCGCACAATCGCGGAGCAATTGGCCCGGCACGTCGGCATTGGGAACGCGCGAGAGCGCCGCCGACGCATGTTGTTCAGCCGCACGGACCGGAGCGGCGGCAGAGAGAATGGCGGTGATCACGGCTGCCGCCAGCCAAATCTCGTGGTGTAGAATTTGTTCTGGTTTCCCGTCGAATGCCCCAGTCATCGCAATCTCCTTTGCCGGCAAGGCCGCGCGTGCGGCCCGGCTCAGGAAGGAGCACATTCGATCGGCCAAGGGCTATTGCTCGGCATTGCCGAGGATAGCTCCGAGGAGCTGTCTGGCTTACCGGCACACGACTGCCTTAAAACGCCTCTGCGGGCAGTTCCATCGTGCTTGCAGCTCCGGCCTGGATGCGCGCGAGATGCGCACCTGTCTCCGGCAGCATCCGCTCCATGAAAAAACGGCCGGTCGTAAGCTTGGCGCTCGACCGTGCGGTTGCGCCGCCGCCGGCCGCGATCTTGCGCTTGGCAGCCTCAACCATGCGGCACCACATGTAACCCAGAGCAACGAGGCCAAAGAGATCGAGATAGTCGGTTGCCCCGGCGCCCGCATTGTCGGGCTTGGTCAGCGCGTTCTGCATGAGCCAGATCGTGGCCTGCTGCAGATGTCCCAACGCCGCTCCCAATGGGGCAACGTAAGGTTTCATGCCTTCGTCGCCGTGCTCCTTGATGAACGTCTGCACTTCCTGGAAGAACGCCTGCATGGCGCGTCCGCCGTCCTTGGGCAGTTTGCGTCCGACGAGGTCGAGCGCCTGGATGCCGTTGGCACCTTCGTAGATCATCGCAATGCGCGCATCGCGCACGAACTGCTCCATGCCATGTTCGGCAATGTAGCCATGGCCGCCGAAAACCTGCTGGGCCGACACCGCATTGGCAAATCCGCCGTCGGTGAGCATCGCTTTGATCACCGGAGTGAGCAACCCCATGTGGTCGTCGGCCGCCTGGCGCGCCTTCTCGTCAGGAGACCTGCGGGCGATATCGCCTTGCAGTGCTGTCCACAGCAAGAGCGCGCGCCCCGCCTCGTTGAAGGCACGCATCGTCATCAGCATGCGCCGCACATCGGGATGGACGATGAGCGGGTCGGCCGTCTTGTCGGGGAACTTAGGGCCGGTCAGCGCACGGCCCTGCAGGCGGTCTTTCGCGTAGGCGGCCGCGTTTTGATACGCGACTTCCGACACAGCGAGGCCCTGAGTACCGACACCGAGCCGCGCCTCGTTCATCATCGTGAACATGGCATTGATGCCACGGTTCTCTTGCCCAATCAGAAAACCGGTCGCGCCGTCATAGTTCATGACGCAGGTCGAATTGGCATGAATGCCCATCTTTTCTTCGAGCGAACCGCAGGTGACCGCGTTACGGGCCCCCAATGAACCGTCGGGCTTGAGGAGAATCTTCGGTACGATGAAAAGCGTCGTACCCTTTATGCCGGCGGGCGCGCCCTCGATCCGGGCAAGCACGAGATGAATGATATTGTCGGACAGATCGTGCTCGCCGGCCGAAATAAAAATCTTGGTCCCGGTGATCTTGTAACTTCCATCCTGTTGCTTGACCGCCTTTGTGCGCAAGAGCCCCAAATCCGTGCCGCAATGCGGCTCGGTGAGATTCATGGTGCCGGTCCAGCTGCCCTCGATCAACTTCGGAAGATAAGCGGCCTTCTGCTCCAAAGACCCATGAAGCACGATTGCCGCAATGGCGCCTTGCGTGAGCCCCGGATACATCGCAAACGACATATTGGCTGACGCCAGCATTTCGTTGACGATGGTCGTCATGAGTTCAGGCAGCCCCTGCCCGCCCAATTCGGTCGGTGCCGATATCCCCATCCAGCCGCCTTCGACATATTGCCGGTAGGCTTTCTTGAAACCGGCCGGCGTCGTCACGCTGCCGTCAGCTTGGCGCTTGCAACCTTCCTTGTCGCCGATGCGATTGAGGGGCTGCACCACTTCTTCGCACAGCTTGGCGGCTTCCCCGAGGATAGGTTCAAGCACATCGGGCGATATATCTCCGAAACCCGCCAGATTGTTGTAGCGCGCGATCCCAAGAACGTCGTTCAGCAGGAACAGGATTTCATCGACTGGAGCCTTGTAGATCGGCACGGTCATCTCCTTGGGTTGGCCCGTCTGGCTTGATCTGATCCTTGGGCGTCGCCGGCTTCAATAATGTGCAACCAAAATAGCCCATATCGACCTCTTGTTAACCGTTCGTTTACCGCGACCATAAAAGATCGACGCTGATCTTGGGGGCCGCACAATCCGTCCACCACCCGTCAACAAAAGCCGATTCCATGAGGCGCGACAACTCGCGCCTCCCTGCCGAACACACCGGATGCGACTATGAATTCTGGCGTTTCCTGGCAAGTGCAAGGCGTTAGGCAGCAAGCGCGCGATGCCGCGCTTGAGACCGTGCGCCGACCGGACGGGTTACCGGGTCTCGATCAACTGAGCACCCAAATCCACAGCTCGGGCCGGAGCGGCCAGGACGCGGTTAGCCAATACGCCACAGGCCAAGGCGGCCAGGATGCTGCGAGCCAATACGCCGCAGGCCAGGTTACCGACGCCATTTCGCGTCTTGAGCGCCGGCTCGATCAGTTCATGGCAAAAGGCGGCTCGGCGATTTCCGAGATCGAGCGCCGGCTCAATGCGGTCGACAATACGGTCGCACAGCTCAATCGCGGGTCATCGCGACCCAATGGCGCACCGACCTCGCCGCTCGACCAAGCCCTGTTTGAAATCGCCGAGCGCCAGCGTGCGCTCGATGGCGAGCGGCCGCGCAACGACCCGGCACGCGCCCCGACCCAGGATCTCGGCGGCCTCGAACAGCAATTGCGCGCAATCACGGACCGAGTCGAGACGCTGCAGCCCTGCGGCATCGACAATACCGTCGAGGCGCTTCGCGGCGATCTGGCCGAGATCGGCGAGATGCTGAAGGACGCGATGCCGCGCCACGTGGTGGAAGGCCTGGAAGCCGGTGTCCGGCAGCTTGTCGAACGCATCGACGCCCAGCGTCACATCAACATCGACAGCGCCGCATTCGCCAATCTCGAACGCGGCCTTGCGGAAGTGCGTGACGTCGTACAGGCTCTGGCGCCGATGGAAAGCCGTGTCGAATTCGACGAGACCGTCAGGACACTTTCAAGGAGAGTCGACGACATCGAGACGAACAAGCAATCTTCGATTGCGTTCGAACAGCTCGAGGGCGCCATCGTGGGATTGCGGGCCATCGTGTCCCACGTCGCTTCGAACGATGCGCTGACGACATTGTCGAACGAGGTCCGCACCCTCACGACCAAGATTGAGCAGACGTCGGAACGCAGCCGCGCGGAGGTGCGTGACGTCGTGCAGGCCCTGACGCCGATGGAAAGTCGTGGCGAATTCGACGAATCAGTCAGAACACTTTCAAAGAAATTTGACGACATCGACACCAACAAGCAAAACTCGATTGCGTTCGAACATCTCGAAGGCGCCATCGTGGGATTGCGGGACATGGTGTCCGAGGAGGTCCGCACCCTCACGGCCAAGGTCGAGCAGACGTCGACGAGCGGCGTGCTCGAAAACATCGAGCAGCGGATCGCGATGCTTGCGGACGCACTCCAGGCCCGCAACCTGGCGACCGAGAATACGCAAGCAATCGAGAACTCGATCCAGCTTTTGTTTGAGCAAATCGATCGGCTGCAATTGACGCGCTCGGAACAAGTCGCCGTCCATCAACTTGAAGCTCAAATCGCCCAGCTCGTCGAGCGGGTCGAAGCCTCGGGCCCGCATTTCGCCAAGCTTGAGACGATCGAGCGCGCGCTGGCGGACTTGCACGGCTATCTCAAACAGCATCAAGTTTCGCAAACCGTCCCAAAAACGGAAGCCGAAAGAGCCGATGCCAATACAATAAAGCGCGATGTCCAGCGCACGCAGGACACGCTTGATTCCATCCACGGAACACTTAACCAGCTCGTGGATCGTTTTGCGGGGGTCGAGATCGGCAAGCACGGCGCAGCCTCGGCTGTTCCCGACGCGGAAAACAACCAGCTGTCTGCAAGGTCAAGAGCGCGGGAGGAATCCCTTGCGCCCTTGCCGCTGGCAATGGATCCTCAGTTGTCGGCTGCGGCTTTTATGCAGGTCGCGCAGGCCTTCAACGGCGATCGGACCGAGCGACGCGACCCGGCAAGAGGCAAACAGCCAGTCGGCGTAGCGCCAACGCCGGCGAATGCTTCTTCCGACAATCAGACGCTCAAACTGGAACGCCCCCCCATCGATCCCAACCTTCCGCCGGACCATCCTCTGGAACCGGGCATCCGTGGTCGCAGCGTCCCATCACCGGTTGAACGAATTGCAATGTCGCAATCGGCTCTCGGGCCCACCAAACCCGTGGGTGAGTCGGAACCGGACGGCAAGGTAAATTTTATTGCTGCAGCCCGCCGAGCCGCTCAAGCAGCTGCCAGTATCGAAGGAACGAGCGCGCGGGTCGCCACTAGCCCGGTCGAGCCGCTCCAATCCGGTACCCAGAAGACCTCCGGGTCCGGGAAGCGCCTGCGCGCCATACTTGTGGCGACCGGTACGGCAATCGTGGTCTTGGGTTCACTGTACCTGATTTGGAACGTGATAAGTGCGCCCCAAAGTACCGGCGAGAACATGCCGCCGGCAGCTGTCGAATCGACACCCGATCGTATCAATACGGGACCGGCATCATCGTCGGTTCCGAACGATGAAACTCCAGATATGTCGACGCCGCCGGCAGAGATCATTCCTTCCGGCACTGGCCAACGATCGAATCTGTTGCCCGATGGCACTGCGTTCCCACCGACAGGCGCCGGCATCCTGCTGCCGGCCAATCCAGGGGGATTCGCGGCTTTGCCAAAGGTCGCAACCTTCCCGGAGCCGAAAACGACCGCATCCATACCGGCATCTCCGATGCCGGCGTCTTCGACGCGATCACTTTCGATGCAGTCTCCTTCGGCACAGGCCCCTGCGACGCAGTCGCCTGCGATGCAGTCGCCGGTAGCGCAACCACCTGCGACGTCAGCGCCGAGCCTTGCCTCAGTCGCCAGCCGTGCGGCAGCACCGCCCGCCACGACGCCTCCATCGCCGGCGCGTACCGGCACCCCAGACAGGTTTCCCGCAACAATTGGCGGCGCAGCGCTGCGCGCTGCAGCGGCCAAGGGTGATCCTGCAGCCGAGTTTGAAATCGCTTCGCGCCTGGCCGAAGGTCGCGGCGTTCCGCGGGACCTAACCGCAGCTGCCGAATGGTTCGAACGCGCGGCCAAGCAAGGCCTCGCACCTGCCCAGGTACGTCTCGGTTCACTTTACGAGAAGGGCTTGGGCGTCAAGAAGAACCTCGAAACCGCTCGCCGTCACTACTTGTCAGCGGCAGAAGCCGGCAATGCCAGGGCGATGCACAACCTCGCCGTACTCCACGCCGATGGAACCGATGCCAAGCCAGACTATCAGAACTCCGCCAAATGGTTCCGAAAAGCTGCGGATTACGGAATCACCGATAGCCAATACAATCTGGCGATCCTCTATGTCCGCGGCATTGGGACGGAACCAAACCTCGGCGAGGCCTACAGGTGGTTTGCCATCGCGGCCCGAGAGGGCGACGCTGAAGCCGCAAAGAAACGCGACGATATTGCCAGCCGCCTCGACCGCTCGACCCTCGCGGCGGCACGAGCAGCTGCCGAGGCCTGGTCGGCCCAACCGCAAATCGAGGCTGCGACCGATGTCCAATCGCCGCCGGGAGGCTGGGATAAACCGGCCGCAGAACCATTGGCCGGTAAAAATCGAAGCAGCCAAAAGACCGAGGCGGCTCGGCTGGGCCCGATGCAATAAATTGCCGAAAATTCGTCGAAAAGAATCTCACATTGGGTAGCTCCTACCGAAAACATCGGTAGAATGACGCTACCTAGCCGATCTGCCCCGAGTCTCAACCGATTCATGTGCTGCCGTTACGCCCCCGATAAGGGAGAAGCACGGTCAAGTCCTCGAAGCCATTGAGATCGGATCAACGGTTTCCTCGGTAACCTCTATACCCCGATACAACGCATCGGCTTTAGCTCCGGAACCGGTGCCTCCCGCATTTCGAACCAGCGGATCAGTCCGTGCAGATCTACCTTCCAATCGCCGACTTGCCGGTCAATATCTTCATGATCCTGGCAATGGGACTTGCCGTCGGATTCATCTCCGGCATGTTTGGCATCGGCGGCGGATTTTTGATGACCCCGCTATTGATATTCCTCGGCATCACGCCCGCCGTGGCGGTCGCAAGCGTCACGGGCCATATCGCGGCATCCTCCTGCTCGGGCGCTATAAGTTATTGGCGCAGGCGTGCTCTCGATATACCGCTTGCCTGCATGTTATTGGCCGGCGGTGTCCTGGGAACCGCGTTCGGCGTCTGGCTGTTTACTAAACTGAGGGCGATCGGCCAACTCGATCTGACCATCGGCCTGTCCTACGTGCTCCTTTTGAGTATCGTGGGCGCCCTGATGGTGGCCGAAAGCGTGCGCGCCATCATTCGCAGCTACAAGGGCAAAGCCGTTGAACTCCGCAAATCCGGAGCCCACACTTGGTTTCACGGCCTGCCCTTCAAAATCCGCTTCAAGCGATCCCGCATCTATGTATCAGCAATCCCGGTTTGGGTGATCGGTTTCACCATTGGGTTCATCGGCGCGGTCATGGGCATCGGTGGCGGGTTCCTGTTGGTGCCGATGCTCATCTATCTGCTCCGCGTGCCAACCGCGACGGTCATCGGCACCTCGATGGCGCTAACACTCCTCACGATGGCGTTCGCGACCGTGATGCATGCCGCCACCAACCAGTTGGTCGACGCTGTGCTTGCGCTCATCCTGATGGTCGGCGGCGTGATTGGCGCGCAATTCGGGACGCGCGCCGGGCAAAAAATCAGCGGCGAACGGCTTCGACTGCTGCTCGGCCTCCTGGTGTTGGCCGTCGGGCTGCGCTTTGCATTCAACCTTGTGCTCACACCGGATGAACTCTTCACGGTGCGGCCTTTGGAGGGCGGGCCATGAGACGACACCTGTTCGCCGCTATGGCAGCGGCCGCCGTGTCTGCTCTCGCGTGCGCGGCGACGCCGGCCGCAGGCGAACGCATCATCGTGTCGCTGTCCAACCACCGCGTGATGATAACGCCTAATTTCGCCGGGGAGGAACTGGTATTATTCGGTGCAATCGAGCGCGAACCGAACAATCCGGTCCGCAGCGGCAGTTACGATGTCCTTGCGACGGTCACCGGCCCGCGCCAGAACCTCGTCACATTCCGCAAAGATCGCATGCTGGGAATTTGGGTCAATGTCGATTCCCGCGTATTCGAGAATGCCCCGGCCTATCTGACGGTGCTGTCAACCCGCCCGCTCGATGCCATTGCCAATGCGGAAACGCTGCGACGGCTTCAACTCGGCCTAGACAATGTTGTGCTGTTTCAACGCGCCGCCGTTACGATTGCTGACTCTTCGCGTGACGATCCCTTCCGGCTGGCTTTTCTCAAACTCAGAGGCGAGCGCCGCCTCTACCAGGAGCAAACGAACGGCGTCACATTCTTGACGCCATCGCTCTATCGCGCCTCGATCCCACTACCCGCGGAAGCGCCAGTCGGCAGCTATGAAATCGACGTTCGACTGTTCGTCGATGGCGGGCAGATTGCGCGGACCACTTCAGCCTTCGAGGTCTACAAATTTGGATTCGAACAGTACGTATCTTCCGCCGCGCGCGAACATGGTGTCCTCTACGGGCTCACAACCGTCGTGATGGCGCTCGCGACCGGGTGGCTGGCGAGCATCGTGTTCCGCCGGGACTGAGCGGGTTACGTGCACGATGGCGTAGGATGGGTAGAGGCACATAAGCGCGCTCTTTCTTGCGCGCTTTTTTGCCGAAACCCATCGTCAACCCGCGAGGTGTCGATGGGTTTCGCAAAAAAAAGACGCGTGAAGAACGCGTTTTTTTTGCTCTACCCATCCTACAAGATCACCAGAAGCGCATCGACCGCCGCCATCTCGTCGACCCCGAGCTTGACGGGATTGACTTCGAAGGTGAACTTTTCCCAAGGCGCGCTCGCGACCAGCGCGGAGAAACGCGCGAGGAATTCGGCGGCGCGCTTGCGGCCGGCGTCCGGGAGAAGCCCCGGCAGGCGCTGACACGTCCGCAGCCGTCCGATGAGATCGAATGCGCCGTCGGGGTCGATCGGCGCGCGGGCAAAGACCACATCGTCGATGATCTCGGTCATCCCGCCGCCCATCCCGCAACCAACGATCACGCCGAATTGCGGATCGCGCAAGGCGGTCACCAACAGTTCCAGCCCGCCTGAAACCATGTGCTGGACCCAAATTCCGTCGAGCGTCACCCCGAGCCCGGCGGCGCGGTCACGGAGCGCGCGGTCAGCCAGAGCGACCGCGTCGGCGTTTTCGACATTGAGCCGGACGAGCCCGGCGGCGGCCCGGTGCGTGATCGCCGGCGAGATGGCTTTGATCGCGACCGGGTATCCGACTTCTTCCGCAGCCCGTACCGCCTCTGCGGTGGTGCAGGCGAGGCGACTCTTGGCGACCGGGAGCTCGGCCGATTCCAGAATGCGCGCCGCAACGTCTTCGGAGACGACTTTTTCCGTTGTCTCGATCGTTGTCGCCACGGTGTCGATGAAATCACTCCAGCGAAACGGCGTCGCGAGTTCCGGGCGATGAATGATCCGATGTCGCCTGTTTGCTGCATAGCGGACCAGGTGTCCGCACGCCCGGATGGCGCGTGCGTGCTCGTCGAACATCACGACGCCGCGTTCGGCGAGGCTTTGACGGATACCTTGCGGCGGCGACAGCCAGCTGATGCAGATCGGCTTGTCGGTATTGGCCCGCAGATTTTCGAACATGGTTACGACTTCGCCCGCGAGCGCGCCGAAGCCCGCGCTCATGAAAACCTGGGCATCGATGTCCGGTGCATCGACCAGTGTCTTGAGCACGGCCGGGAGTGTCGCGCGGTATTTCGGGTTGGTCATCGATCCGGGAGTGAGGTCGACGGGATTGATGGACGATCCGAGCGGCGAGAGGATCGGCGTGAGCCGCGAGCGCGTCCCGTCATCGAGCGTCGGTACGCTGAGGCCTTCGCGAGCGCATTGGTCGGCGGCAAGGACACCGGAACCGCCGCCGAAGGTGGTGAGCAGCACCCGGTTGCCGGCCGGGAGTTGGCCTTGGCGCAGCGA
>Ga0137412_10005215_pt1 | contig 10394 bp, 12 predicted proteins | sample CZODoug2_1_16fun_FD_122160 | JGI IMG/M metagenome (GOLD analysis project Ga0137412, IMG submission 122160) | Vadose zone soil fungal communities from Angelo Coast Range Reserve, California, USA - CZODoug2_1_16fungal (Hybrid Assembly) | ecosystem: Environmental > Terrestrial > Soil > Vadose zone... | reverse complement strand
GTAGTCCTCTCCAAACTTAAAGAACTGGAGTTTCATTCTCGGGCGAATATCGAAAAACTCGCTGAACTCAGCCTGACGATTGAGGAAGAGCTCAAGCAAAAGGCGTTCGCTGAGGCGATCGGAGCCGTTTACGGCGCGCAGGATGCATTTCAATCCAGGATCTTGGAATTGATCGGAGCCTACGAGACGGAGTGCACTCGCTTGTCGGGTTCGGCCTGACATCCTAATCGGTGCGGATTCTTTTTCAGTCTTTTCGCGCCGATGAGCAATTAGTTTCGAACAATACTGAAAAGCCAATAGTCAAAAAAGAGATGAAAGCGAAAAAGCTAGTCATGGTGGCTGCGGTGAGCGCCGCATTGTCATTCAGCGTGACCGCACAAGCGAAAGAAGAAGAACACGAGGAACAAAGTATCAACAGTTCCGATGTGCCTGCCGCGGTACAGCAAGCTGCTAAGGCGGAAGCGAAAGGCGGATCAATCATTCGCTGGGAGAAGGAAGGCGCCAATTATGAAGCCGTTATTCAAAAGAAGGGGAAGCAGATTGGCGTTGAAATGGACGCGAACGGTAAAGTGCTGAGCAAGCACGACGAAGCCAAAGAGCACAAAGAGACGGGCGAGAACCACTAATTTGTGGGTGGATCGCGTTGTGCTTGAATAGCCAGCATCTGAAGGGTGCGCAACGCGATCAGGTGAACAACGCGGCGAAGCAGCGCGATGTAACGTTGTCTTCGCCGCGTTGATTCCGGCGGTGTTAGTTGTAGTCGTGGATCGTGGCTACAGCGCGAGTGCACGCACGCTCGCGTAAATAATTCCGCTGACCATTGCTCCGACGGCTACCAAAGCGACATCCCCCTTCAGAAACGCGATGAGAAGGAACGCTGCTACTGAGATCGCGACAGTTATCCAGTCAGTCAACGCTCCGGGGATCAGATCCAACGATACAACTGCAATTACGCCTACCACCGCGGCGCTGACACCAGCGAGGAATGCTTGAAGCGCGCGGTTTTCACGGACTTTTTCGATGTAGTGCACGCCGCCGAGCACGAATACAAACGACGGCAAAAACACAAAACAAGTTGCGAGCGCCGCGCCAGGAATTCCGCCGGCGATGTAACCCACAAAAGTCGTGAACAACATGAATGGTCCCGGCGTTGCTACACTGAGCGCGACGCCATCGAGCAGTTGGCCGTCGGACAACCAGTGATATTGCGCAACCGCGCCGCGTTGCACGAAAACAAGCGAAGCGTACGCGCCTCCGAAGCTCAGTAATCCTGTCTTGAAAAACAGCCAAGCAATTTGGAACAAGCGCGAATCGCTGAACGGAAGCAGTGCACCGGCCCCAACGATCATCAACGGCAAAGTTGGCGCACCCCTTTTGAACATCGCGGAGCCGCGCTCCACGATCAGGTTCAGTAACCCGGCGATCAGAAGAATTAGCAGGAAGTTCATTCCCCCGAAGCGCATCCCCACAAACGCGCCGACGAGCAGAATCGCAAGGAAGACGTTTCTGATCGAAGCGCGCCCAAGTTTAATAATTCCCGCGGCAATGATGCCGAGCACAGCCGGCTTGAGCACATACAGAGCGTTCGTGACTTCAGGAAGTTTCCCATAGCGAACATAAAGCCAGCTCAGAACGATCATGGCAATTGCGCCGGGCACAATGAAGGTGACACCGGCCAACACGCCGCCCCATAGTTTGCGTTTCAGGTAACCAATGTAGATCGCCAGTTGCAGCGCCTCCGGGCCGGGAAGCATGTGGCAGAAAGCCATGATTTTGATGAAGCGATCTTTGGAGAGCCATCGGCGCTTCTCCACCATGTGATTGAACATCATCGTGATCTGTGCCACCGGGCCGCCGATGTTGACGAAGCCAAGGAAAAGAAAATACAGGAACACTTCGCGCCACGACGGCATTCGATCCTCTGCGTCGGAATAACTCTGTTGATCTCCCGCTACTATTTTCGATTCACGATTCATCGGCGCTGCAAAAACGCGTAAAGTGCGTCGAAGCATTCGAAGCCCCGCCGCAGGATTTCCTTGTCGGGCAATCCTTCCTTTGCCCAACCTTTCAGGACACGATCAATCCCGACCGCTTCGACCCTCTGGAATTTGGCGTCGTCCAGATCTGCGTCGTGGATCATCTCCCCAATCTTCGCTACTGCCTTGTCAGAGATCGCAAAACGCCTGATGAGGGTCTCGAAAGTGCAGTAGTTGCCATGGTGCGAGAACCAGGCATCAAGCATGTCGAACGGAATCGCGCCTGGAACGGCGTCAGTTGTTGAAGCGAACACGAATCGTGGCTTGCGATCGATGAACTTCGAGATCAGCCACGCTGAGCCGACTCGATCGATCTCTGGCCGCGGACGCGTCAGCCATGTCTTCCCCTGGTATTGCTTCGCGTCAAGGATTTCGATTTGCCGCGTGCGCCTCGGACCTTCCGCTCGCCGAAGCAACATGGCAACATCGTGCCCCCGTGGGCTGTCAAAAAAATCCATTTCGCGAATTTCGCGAAACTGTCGCGTCAGGCGCTCTATTTCAGCCGCCGCTGTTTCCGCATCCATTTTCTTGCGCCGCGCGATGAAACCCTGAAGAGACTTCCTTAGTTCGCCGTAATCCTTTGCCCGGACATCGTTGAACATGGCAATGACCTTTTCTTTCGTTAAACCCTCGATCTCCTGCGCCCGAACGAGCGTCGAATCACCTCCGTAATCGCGAATCTGCTGTGCCAGCCATTGGAACTGCTCGTATTGCGCGGGCTCGTCCGGCAGAAGATACGTCGATGTTTTAATCTGGACCGCGCCCATTTTCTTCAGTCGTCGCCATACCGCCACTCGCTCAGTATTACGGTTCGTGGGAAGGCTGAACAGGAGCAGGAGCCACGACGCGGACTTCACCGCTTCATCCTTGCTGAAGAAAGATGTATTGCAAATCCGATTTGATTTTACATCTGGACGACGTTTTTTGAACGAAATAGGAGAAAGCAACAACTAACTCGGAATAGAAACACAACATTCATGAAAACAAAAAACCTGATCGCCACAGCGCTTATTAGCGCCGGACTCGCGTTTGGTATAACAGCGCAAGCGGGGGAAAAGAAACACGAAGAGCAAAGCATTAGCAGCACGGATGTCCCTGCTGCGGTGCAGCAAGCTGCTCAGGCAGAAGCCAAAGGCGGAACGATTGTCCGCTGGGAAAAAGAGGGCGCCAACTTTGAAGCCGTCATCGACAAGAACGGCAAGCAGGTTGGCGTTCAAATCGATGCCAACGGCAAAGTGCTAAGTAAGCACAACGAAGCCCAAGAGCACAAAGAAGGCGAGAAATACTAATTCGTTAGGAGCGTTTCTGTTCTGAGAAAGTTGTGGAGCAGAAACGCTTCGCCCGTACCGGGACCGGACTGCTTGTTACCGGAGCGGGAGAGCCGCGGTGAAGGCACTTTTCTTCCTCGAAAGAGGGATGGAAAAATCACCCGGTCGTTTCGTAGTCGCCGGTTTACCGTTGGGTGATATTTCTTGGGAACTGAAAGGAATATTCCACAGATGAAAACAGGCAAGACAACAGCAGCATGCTGGCTGCTGATGGCAAGCATCAGTCTGATCGCTTTCGACCGCTCGTTCGCAGCCGATCTCGATACCGGCCGCATCGATGAGCTCACCGGGCTTAAGGGAAAAATGAACGAGAAGGAAGGTGTTTATAAAGTCACCTTCCCTCGCAATGACGTTAAGGTCGTGGTGGACGGGTGGACGATGCCTCCGTTCATGGGACTCGGTACTTGGGCTGCTTTCATAAAAGGCGCGCACACCGAAGCGATGGTCATGGGCGACACCGTTCTTTTCGAGGACGAAGTGAATGCCGCAATGACCGCTGCGCTCGACAACGGGCTCAGCGTTACCGCGCTGCATAATCATTTCTTCTTTGATCATCCAAAGGTGTATTTCATGCACATCGAAGGCGAAGGCACAGTTGATAAACTGGCTGGCGCGGTCAGAAAAGTTTACGACGCTGCGAAACAGATTCGCGCAGCAAATTCGCAGCCGAAAGATTCATTCGACGCAGCGCGCTTGCCAGAGAAAAGTTCAATTACTGCTGCGCCTCTGAACGAGATCTTCGGAGCGCAAGGAGAATCGAAAGACGGAATGGTAAAATTTACGTTCGGTCGTCCTGCAAAGATGCACGGCGTCACGCTCGGCAATACCATGGGCGTCAACACATGGGCGGCGTTTGCTGGCAGCGATGACAACGCAATCGTCGACGGAGATTTCGCAGTGACAGAAGATGAGTTGCAGCCTGTTTTGAAATCGCTGCTCAAGGACAGGATCAACATTGTTGCCATCCACCAGCACATGACACATGAAGAACCGCGGATCATGTTTTTCCACTATTGGGGCAGAGGCACCGCTAAAGACCTGGCACAGGCTGTCAAAGGCGGGTTTTTGATCGGTGGACTGCTGGGGGTCAGCTCACCGATACCGTAAGGTTGATATCAACCAGAAGAGAAACTATGAAAACATTAAGCTTAACGATAATGGCGATTATCATGACAACAGCTCTGGCCATCGCTGAGACAGTCAATTTCGACGATATGAAAACCGGCGCGCCGCCTCCGGGCTGGACCGCGACGCAAACTGGTAGTGGCGCAGCGAAATGGGCGATCGAAAAAGATGATTCTGCGCCGAGCAAGCCAAACGTGTTGAAACAATCAGGTCAGGCAACGTTCCCGGTCTGTTTCAAGAACGATACGAACATCAAAGACGGTTTCGTCGAAGTGAAGTTCAAACCGGTCGCCGGCCGGGAAGATCAGGCGGGCGGCGTGATCTGGCGCGTGCAGGACGCGAACAACTACTATATATCGCGCGCGAACGCGCTGGAGGACAACGTCACGATCTATCACACCATCGGCGGCAAACGCGTCGCCTTCAAAAGCATCAAGACAAAAGTGAAATCTGGTGTCTGGCACACGCTGCGCGTGGATTTCGAGGGAAACAAATTCACCGTCACGTTTGACGGGAGCAAAGTAATCGAAGCGACTGATCAAAGTTTCCCGAACGCTGGGAAAGTAGGCGTTTGGACGAAAGCCGACAGCGTGACATTGTTCGACGACTTCGGTTTTAGCGGCAAATAACAGCGGTTCCTCGTCGTCGGAAGATTATGCGTAACTCAATTGGCGTTCTCGTAACTCTGGCGCTGATTCCGATTCTGGCGTCATGTCGGCCGACGGGTTCACGAACCGTTGTAATCTACGTGAGCGAGGACCAGGTTTTTTCTGAGCCGATCCTGAAGGACTTCGAGCGCGAAACCGGGATCACGGTGAAATCTGTCTTCGACACCGAAGAGTCCAAGAGCACCGGCGTGACGAACCGTCTCATCGCCGAGAAGGACAATCCACAGGCCGATGTCTACTGGGCCAACGAGCCGGTGCGCGCTGACGCGCTAAAGCAGCGCGGCGTTTCCAGCGCGTATGATTCGCCTTCAGCGGAAGGGATTGCCAATCAGTTCAAAGATCCGGATCATTATTGGACCGGCTTTTCGGCCCGCGCGCGCGTGCTTTTGGTTAACACAAGTTCGACAATTAAACCTGCGAGCATAATGGCTTACACGGAGCCTTCAGCAAAAGGGCGCGCGGCCATCGCGAACCCGTTGTTTGGAACGACCACCGATTATGTTGCTGCTCTTTTCACGATCTGGGGAGACGACCGCGCCAAGACTTTCATGAACGACATGAAAAATAATGGCGTCAAGATGACCACGAGCAACGGCGAAAGCACTGACTTCGTCGCGACCGGACAAGTGGACTTCTCGCTCGTTGATACCGACGACGCGGTAAACACGAAGAAACAAGGCAAGCCGGTCGAGATCGTCTACCCGGATCAGGATTCGAATGGGATCGGCGTCCTGATTTTGCCGAACGCGGTCGCGCTGATCAAAGGCGGACCGCATCCGGAGAATGGCAAGCGGCTTATCGATTATCTCCTCAGCAAGGAAACCGAACGCAAACTCGCGTTTGCTGACTGTGCCCAGATCCCGTTGCATGCTGGTGTCGATACACCTCCGGAGGTCCGGCGTATCGAAGACATCAAACCAATGCGCGTCGGCTACGCAGACTTGGCGCGCAAGATGGAAGAGATCCAGCCCTTCCTCAAAGAATGGGCCGGCCAGTAAAAGCCGAAACCGTTGTTCTCTGGTTGTGTGTCGCACTGGTTGCGGTTGCCGGCTTGGTGCCCATTGCAGCGATCGCTGTCGAAAGTTTTCGGCACAACGGGCACTTCAGTCTCAATTACTATCGCGAGTTGATCTCCGCGGCCCGCTTCTGGCCGTTGTTTGGCAATAGCATTTGGTTAGCGATGGCAACCACGGCAGTTTGTGGATTGATCGGCGTCCCTGCGGGAATCCTGTTCGCGAAGTCCGACCTGCCACTGCGTTCCGGATTTATGTGGCTGCTCACAGTGCCATTCGTGTTGCCGCCATATTTCGTTGCCCTCGGCTGGACTCGCGTCGTCGCACGCATCGGACAAGGCGCGTCCGACTTGCTGTTCGGATTCGGCGGCTGCGTCCTCGTGCTTTCGTCAGTCTTCCTTCCCATCACCATGCTCTTGACCTTTGCGTCGTCGTCCAATGTCGATCGTCGTCTCGAGGAGGCGGCTCGTCTTGTATCGGGATGGCCGGGAGTTCTTCGGCGAGTCACACTGCCACTCAGCGCGCCGGGGATCGCGTTTTCCCTCGTGCTCGTGTTTCTCCTTGCGATGGGCGAGTTGAGCGTTCCGAGCTTTCTGCGCTACCCGGTATTGCCTGTGCTCAGCTTCACGCAATTTACGGCCTCGTATAACTTCGGTGCGGCCACTGCAGCGGCTGTTCCGCTCGCTGCCATTGCGTTCATAGGAGTTCTCGTGGAGTCCGCCTTCCTCCGCGACCGCGACTACAGGTTTCGAAGCACAGGCCAAACTCTGTTCATCTCGCTGTCCCGAAAGCGTTCGGGATTGGCCGCTCTCGTGGCAGCGCTTTGTTTCGCGCTCGTCATTCTTCCTTTGGCTGCTTTATTCGGCGACGCATTCTCGCTCGCCGGAATGCACGAAGCGATGCAACGCGCAGGGGCCAGCGCCGTCAGAAGTGTGATGTATTCAGCTTTAGCCGCAACGATCCTGATGGCTCTTGGATTTCTGCTCGGCCATGCGATGCGCGGCGGCCAGCAACGAATCCTGAACTTCCTAACGCTCGCGCTGTTTGCAATTCCGGGAACCGTGCTATCGATTGGACTAGTCCGCCTTTGGAATACTCCGAGCACGTGGTTTATCTATGCGACACCAGCTCTGTTGATTCTCGGATACACGGCACAATACTGCGCCGTGACAACGAGGTTATCGCTGGCGGGACTGATGCTGATTCCAATATCGTTGGATGAAGCGGGCCGCCTCAATGGTGCGATGTGGGCGCGGAGACTGTTCCGGATTTCGATTCCGCTCTCAGCCAGGACGCTCGTCTGCGCCTGGCTCGCTGCATACATTTTGTGTCTGCGTGACGTTCCCATAGCTCTCATGACAGCGCCACCCGGCGCTGATCCGCTATCCGCGCGTATTCTGACCCTCATGGCCAATGGCGCGCCACCCATGATTGCGAGTCTCTGCCTGATCATGGCGATTGCATCGCTAATTCCGCTCGCGATCCTGGCACGTGTGATTCCGTCCCGAGGCATGGCGAGGTGAGCTACATCGACGTTGATCGCGTATCGAAGAGTTTCGGCACACGCGTCGCAATCAATCAATTATCGCTTCATATTGAAAAATCGGAGCGTCTCGTGCTGTTCGGACCATCGGGTTGCGGAAAGACCACGGTTCTGCGCCTTCTCGCCGGGTTGGAAGTCCCTGAGCAAGGATCAATCCGAATCGATGGTCGAGCTGTTGCAAGCGCAGGAAAGAACCTTGTTCCCCCGGAGAAACGGGATCTGGGAATGGTGTTTCAAGATCTGGCCCTCTGGCCTCATATGACCGTGCAGCAAAATCTGATGTTCGGTCTCAACGCTCGAAGAGTTCAAAAACGTGAGGCTGAGGCTCGCGTCCGCGAGATGCTACAGCGCGTCGGCCTCGAGCACCGAATCGACGCCAAGCCTAATCAGCTTTCCGGAGGCGAGCAGCAGCGAGTCGCGCTGGCGCGCGCCTTGGTCTCACGACCGTCGATCCTCCTCATGGACGAACCGCTCTCCAGTCTCGATGACGAACGCAAGCGCGCGATCGCCTCCGACTTGTTAGGCCTTCAGAGCCAGTTTGGCTTTACATTAATCTACGTGACGCATGACCGCAGCGAAGCAGACATGCTAGCATCACGAGTGTGTCAGTTGCGCGATGGGCGGGTCACTGACGCGAGCAAATGAAGCCTTTTCTTCTCCGCAGCGCCTTCCTTGTGGCATTTTGCGCTTGCATGACTGTCGCGCGAGCTGAGGAGGGAACGTTTCAACTAAAGCAGACGATCTCGCTTCCGGGAGTTGAGGGACGCATCGATCACATGGCGCTGGATGCCTCGGGTGAGCGATTGTTCGTCTGCGCATTCGGCAATAACACCGTCGAAGTTCTCGATCTGCGCAAGGGGGAGCGAATTCATTCGATTACCGGTCTCGGTGCACCGCAGGGGATCGGATATGCCCCGGAATTGAATCGTTTGTTTGTTGCGAATGACAAAGGCGGTATTTGCAAGATTTACGATGGAAAAACTTTCGAGGCAGTTGGAGAACTGGACTTCAAAGATGATGCTGACAATCTCCGTTACGACCACGCCACGAAGAAAGTTTACATCGGGTTTGGCAGCGGCGGAATCGCCATCGTCAACGCGCCAGATGGAAAACAAATCGGGTCAATCAAACTTTCGGCTCATCCCGAAGCTTTCGAGTTGGAAAAACAGGGGAAGCGTATTTTCGTAAATGTTCCAACCGCGCTCCAAATAGCAGTGGTCGATCGCGACAAAGGCGAAGTTATCGCAACGTGGGGAACGGGCTTGGCCTTGGAAATTTCCCGATCGCGCTGGATGAAACTAATCATCGGCTTTTTGTCGGCTGCCGCCTTCCCTCCAGGCTGGTCGTGCTCAACACAGATTCGGGCGATGTCATTGCAAAGACCGATATCTCCGGCGATTGCGACGATCTCTTCTACGATGCGAAACGGCAGCGTGTATACGCGATTTGCGGCGCGGGAAAGATCGACATCATCGAACAGGCTGATGCAAACACCTATAATGCCTCCGCCAAGATCGACACGGCAAAGGGAGCGCGCACGGGGCTTTTCGTGCCGGAACGAGACACTTTATTTGTAGCTGTTCCACATGGCGGCTCACAACAGGCGGAAATTCGCTGTTATCAAATCGAATAATTCACTGCTCTCGTTTCGAATTCTATTTCCGCAGCAAAAACAAACCAATGATCGCAAACGCAACGCCGACGATTCTTTGCCATGATAGTGGTTCACGAAAGAAAAGAATCCCCGCGATGGCCATGAGCGCCGCGCCGCCGGCCAAAATTGCTGGGACAGAAGAAAGCGGCCCGCCTTTTTGAAAAAGGAGAAAGAACGCGATCGTGCCAGCTCCGACGCAAATTCCGGTAACCAGCGAGTAAGTAAAACCGGCTCCGCTGAATTTCTGAGTCCATCTTCCCGCTAACCAGAGAATCGCCAAATAAACTAAGATCGACAATGCTGCGCTGGCTTCGACAATGAAACCGCCGAGACCCTCACCAATGCGCTCGGCCGCGAGACGTGTAAAAATTTGGTGTGCGCCGTAAAGCACGGCGGCAAGGACCGCATACCAAAACCAAGCTGCCACGAAACGAATCTAGTTTATGAAATGGATCACTCGCGAGAAAATTAAGGTCGATCGTGTGGCCTGCCCCTGGCTCATCAAAAAATTCGTGGACGGGGACGCGGAGTTTGTGTTCCTGCCGCACGACACTGATTGGACCAGGATCAGCGATGGAATCGTATTCGATGTGCCTGATTGCGAACTCGGGCATCACGGCGAAGATGTTTCGTTTAATTCGATATTGAAAAAATACGATCTCAGCGATCCAGCGCTCGTGTTGCTAGGCGAGATTGTACGCGCGGCTGATTCGCACCCGGCGAATCCGCATCCCGCCGGAGAAGGACTGCGCTGGATCGCCGGCGGCTTCGGCGGCCTTGGACTGAGCGACCACGAAATTCTCGAACGCGAATTTATTGTGTACGAGGCACTCTACGCAGAATGTAAACGCCAGGTCAGCGGGACCAATTAAGCCGGTCAAACGATGGCCAGAGACAAAGCGCACCTTCACGGAAAATTGATAAATGCGTCTAATTGTTCGATGGGTAACTAGCGGGTTATTTGCTTTGATCTGCGCGATTGCACTGGGCGACGAAGTGTATCACTCCGTAAGAGAGATTCCGATCG
>Ga0137412_10005214_pt1 | contig 10397 bp, 5 predicted proteins | sample CZODoug2_1_16fun_FD_122160 | JGI IMG/M metagenome (GOLD analysis project Ga0137412, IMG submission 122160) | Vadose zone soil fungal communities from Angelo Coast Range Reserve, California, USA - CZODoug2_1_16fungal (Hybrid Assembly) | ecosystem: Environmental > Terrestrial > Soil > Vadose zone... | reverse complement strand
ATAAACTCTCTGTGATATCAATACAATCATCGCATCTCTATATATGACTTATTTTCTAACAAATGATGAATTTATTTATTTTTGTGAAATATTTGCTCAAAATACCCGTGAAATGATTGACTGAATTTTCCCGACTAACCCAATAGTGTGGCTCAGAATCTCGGCTCCAATACTGCAACCAACTCTACATTCAGATGGAGTTCTGTTCACAGAATCTGCGGAATATTTTTAAAGTTAAACCACAAGTATTTGGGCGACAAATAGGAGAAGCCATGGATTGTGTCGAGTATTTCATTTCGTGTGAAATATTGCGACAAATCTTAGAAAGTGTTCAGTATTTGCATGAATTGAATCCACAGATCATTCACAGAGACCTCAAACCGGATAATGTGTTGATTTCAATGGACGGACGCATAAAGTTATGTGACTTTGGTTTGGCTAAAGAAGGCAAGGTGGATGTAGAGGTAACGAGCATGAGCAATCTGGGCCGTAAGATCACGCGGGTCGAGAGTGTAGATCCTTCGTTGCTCCAAGGGAAGCCGCTCATCATAAAAACAGTGGTGCCCTGAGTTCAAGGCACCGTTTTGTATGTAAGCTGGAGACGATCGAAAAATGTATTGCGATACTCGACTGAGATTGGGCACGCCGTTTAGCATTGGCAGACGCAAGTGCAATAGAAAGAGTGAGCGCTAGATGCATTTAGAGACCGCTACGTCGCACGATCCGTCGCAGGAAGAAAAGGACACGCCGGGCTGGCAGTTTGCTGTGACATCGGGGATTTTGGGATGGGTGCTCGACGCGTTCGATTTCTTCGTTATCGTCTTCCTCTTCAACGAACTAATGGAAAAGTTTCATGTAGGGAAACCGGCGATCGTCTGGTCCCTTACGCTAACGCTTGCGATGCGGCCAATCGGGGCACTTCTGTTTGGAGCTTTGGCTGACAGGTTTGGACGAAAGAAGCCGCTGATTGCCTGCGTTCTCTACTTCTCTACTGTTACAGTGCTGAGCGGATTTGCGCCGAACTATCTCTTTTTCCTGGCAATGCGTGCGCTTTATGGGATTGGCATGGGTGGGTATTGGGGCATCGGGGCTTCGTATGCAATGGAAAGTGCTCCCAAGCGTAAACGTGGCCTACTTTCCGGCGTGATGCAGGGCGGCTATCCGGGTGGATATCTGCTGGCTGCTGTCGGGATGCAAACCATCGCTCCACGTTTCGGCTGGCAGATCATGTTTGTCGTTGGTGCCGTTGTAGCTGTTCTGATCGTGCTGATTACATTGAAGGCACCGGAATCGGATGCATGGAAGATGCAGCGCAAGCCCTCCGTGAAGGTTATGGCTGCGACCATGCTGGAACATCGGAAGGCGTTTGCCTATCTGTTGCTTCTGATGACTGTCATGACCTGCCTCTCGCATGGCACACAGGATTTGTATCCCGATTTTCTCAAGAGCATCCCGTGGGTAGCCCATGCGACGGTATTTGGGATGAAGGCGACCTATGGCATTCCAGTGCTCTACAACATTGGCGCAATTATAGGAGCGCTGATCTTCGGACAACTCTCTGAAAAAATCGGCAGGAGGTATGCGATTATGGCGGCGCTGATGGTATGCCTGCTATCAATCCCCGCCTGGGCATTTGGCAGTACGCTGCTTGCTGTAATGCTTGGCTCGTACTTCATGCAGACCGGTGTTCAGGGTGCCTTTGGCGTAATCCCGGCTCACCTCAACGAACTCGCTCCACCTTCCATGCGCAGCCTCTTCCCTGGTTTCGTGTACCAGCTAGGAGTGCTTGCATCCTCCCCTGTGCTACCAATCCAGAACCTGCTCCAACGGCATTTTGGGTATGGATGGGCACTGACCGCGTTCGAAGGCTGCGTGATTGTCTGCCTGATGTTTATCTTCGGATTTGGGCCGGAGCAACGTGGACGCGATTTCAAGGCTGCATAGGGCAAGTTTCTTGGCGATCTGCGCAGCAGCAGATAAGAGCACGTTCACAACGATAGACACGCAACTCGGCGCTCTTACCGAAGCAGCATTGAACAGATGCGCATGGTGCTATTTTCTTCCTATGTGTTGATGCCCTGATTGAGGAGCGCAAGTATGAGAATAAGATCCCACGTTGTCGTGATGCCGTGCGTGCTGCTCGTCCTCCATCTTGGGCTGCGTGTATCCATTGCGCAACAGCTTTGGGCGGTTCGAGGCACGGTTGTGACTCCCACCGGGCCTATCGAGGCTGCAACTGTGCTGATTGATGGCTCCCGCATCAGAGCAATTGGTCACGACCTCGTCGTTCCAAAAGGTACTCGTCTGATAGAAACAGATGGATATATCTATCCCGGCCTTATCGACTTGCATAATCATGTGACATGGAATGTCTTTACACGATGGGCAGGCGGACAGAAATACGGGGCTCGCTACGATTGGCAGCAACAGCCTGAGTACCTCATGGCATTGGACACACCACATCATATGCTGATTGCTGAAGGTCATGGCTGTGCTGCTGAGCGCTTTGCCGAAGTCAAGGCTGTTGCGGGCGGAGCGACATCACAGGCTGGACTGTCACTGGCTGATCTCTCGGCGCCAACTCCAGCTAAGCCGTTGCCTAACTGTCTTGCAAATATAGTGCGCGAATTGGGAGTAGCGTCCCGGCTTTATCCACGCGACACGCCGGAACCGCTGCAATATAAGGTATTTCCGCTTGCGCTTGACGAGGCCGAGGCCGTGTCATTACGAGAAGGGCTAGGAAATGGTGCAATCAGATCTGCGCTGGTCCACCTGGCAGAAGGAAACCCTCAGAACGCGGGCACAAGGCGTGAGTTTGGCGAACTGAAGGCTCGTGGTTTGCTTATTCGTGGGGTTACGGTCATACATGGTGTCGCGCTAACAACTGGGAATTTCGCGGAGATGGCGAAAGCTGGTGTTGGACTGGTCTGGTCGCCGCGCAGTAATTTTGAGCTATACGGTGGGACATCGAATGTAGAGGCTGCAAAGAAGGCAGGAGTCATGATGGCGATTGCCCCTGACTGGAGCCCGACTGGTTCGGATGGGATGTTGCAGGAGCTAAAGTATGCCGCAGTCTGGAACGCGACACAACAGCCTGTTGTCTTCACGGATCAAGATCTCTTTGAAATGGCTACGCGAAATGCCTCTCGGCTGGCTGGGATCGATGACGAGGTCGGGACACTCGAGGTAGGCAAACGGGCGGACTTGCTGGTACTCAAAAGCCACGAAGGGAATGCCTATACCGCAGTTGTCCACGCAAAGGCAGCGGATGTCGAGTTAGTTGTGGTCGACGGCGTACCCGCATATGGAGATGCTGATCTAATGACGAAGATAAATGGTGAGCATTCGGATACGCGCGTGGCTGTCTGCGGTGTATCCAAGAAGCTTACCCTCACATCGGTGGACGACTGGGATTCAACAGTAAATGAGCTGCGGTCAGCGTTGGACAAGTGGGGATCGGAGCTATCCCCTATAACGGACTGCCGTTAGTTCAATCGAATAGTGAGCGATACCAACGTGAGCATAGTCAGCCATAACTTCTCATCTGCTACTCGGACACCAGTTCATTTGTAGAGGATCAAACCGGCCGCGTAGTCGAAAATCATGCCCTGGTGTGCAAAGAGCTGCAACGAGAATCACACTAACCTTGTAATTTAAGTGTTGACATTCAATTGGATCACAGGTACTTTTCAGACTCAGTCCAAGAAAATTCACAATTCAGATGCAGTTAGCGGCAGCATAATCGATTCTTTTCGTTTGTGTTTGTGTCGACAACTTCAATCCAGGCATCCCAATCGGATCAGAGCGCGACTCAAGGTTTTTTTCAAAAATGCAATTGATAAGTTCTGCTCAACTCTCAACTCGATTGTGAGCCGATCTATTTTTCTCTAATGCTTATTGAGTGCGTTCTTATCGCAATGCAGGACAGCGACCTTGCCTAATTCATGACTCTCAGGAGAGCCACACATGCGTGCTTGTATTTGTAGGGCCATTATGTATTTTCTCTACTTCGGCGTACTGCTGCATTCGACTGCGAGTTACGCGCAAAACGCTGTGTCCACCGGAGCGATTACGGGAACTGTTCGAGACGCAACTGGGGCTTTGCTGCCCAATGTTGGCGTTACCGTGGTAAGTGACACCACGGGAGTGACTCTTAGCTCAAAGACTAACTCGGACGGAATCTTCAGCTTTCCGGCACTGCCGGTTGGGGCATACAAAGCAAGCTTTAGTGTTGCTGGATTCAAGAAAACTCAGATACAAAATTTAGCCGTAGGCGTGGGACATACGACCGACGCAGAGGCGACACTCACGATCGGGGACATCAGTCAACAAGTTGTTGTAGAAGCTACTGGCTCCGATCTCAACCCCACAGATACGACAGTCGGTACCTTGATCGAGAAGTCCACAATCGATGGGTTGCCCTTGAGCGGGCGGCGCTACACGGACTTTGTATTGCTGACACCGAACGTCACGGCAGATGGGCAGTTTGGCCACATCAGCTTCGCGGGCCAATCGGGAGGCGATCTCTCCGGGTACAACAACACGGCGGGCGGTGCATCGAACGCGAACGGAGCCAGTGCTTTCACCGTAGACGGATCGGATGCAACCAGTTATTACTATGGCGATAATCGCGGGTTTACGCGTATCCCCTACATTTTCGGACTACAGGCTATCCAGGAGTTTCAGGTTCAGCCGAATGTCTACAACGCGGCATACGGAGGCGCTGGAGCAGGTTTCATCAACACCGTGACCAAATCCGGCACCAACCGGTATCATGGCGACCTCTTCTACTACAACCGCAACTCGGGTACGGGCGCGAACGACGCTGTCGATAAGGCTGCAGGAAATCCAAAGCTGCAAAATACACTACAGCAGTTTGGTGCCGATATCGGTGGCCCCGTAGTAAGAGACAAGCTCTTCTTTTACTTCGACTATGAACAGCAGCGCCATAGAGATCCGCTTTATGCCCTGAACCCGGCGCAGGGCGCAATCGACCAGACGAGCTTTGGTGTGCCGGCAGGCGCGGCATTGCCTGCCTCGAACTCCCACTTCCCGGTGGCCGCGAGCATCTCACAGGATACTGCGACCGCGAACCCGACTAACCCAATCTATCTCCAAGGCGTGGCAAATGCGCTTCACGAGATCAAGTCGAACATGGGACCAAGAGCGCGCCGCCGTGACGACATCGAGTTCTTCCCCAAGGTCGATTGGCAGGTGGATGCAAAGGACAGAGTCACCTTGCTCTACAACTACAACAACTTCAAATCTCCGGGCGGTATCATTACCTTCAGCCCGGAGTCCTTCGGAGCAGACGAGCTGCTGGGAAATAATGGCGTCAAGGATCATGTCGCTACGATTCACTGGACCCGTGTTCTGAATTCGACCGTAGTCAATGACATGCACGCCAGTTATGTGCGCGATGAGCAGTACTACAGTCCTTCGGGTCTGGTTGATCCGAATGCGCCGCAGATCGTTCTTACAGCACCTTCGGTGTTCCTCATGGGGAACGCCACCTTCTCCTATAACAACCTTCGTGAGTACCAATGGCAGTTTGCCGATCACCTCACGTTGACACATGGGAAGCATCAGCTTGAGTTTGGGGTGGACTACAATCACGACTCGATCGCAAATGACAATCCCGGGACCTTCAATGGTCAGTATGTCTTCCTAAGCCTTCAGGCATTTGCGCTGGGCAAGTGGAACATCTTCCAGCAGACCACCGGTAATCCAAGGTTCAATTTTTCCGATCCCTTTACGGGATTCTTTGTGAACGATACCTATCGCATCACTCCAACATTAACGCTGACAGGTGGGCTACGCGAGGATTTTCAAATCTATCCGAACCCCAGTGGGAACCCGGCGCTGCCTTTGACGCAGCACTTCAACAACCAATACCAGAGACTCTCACCGCGTTTGGGTTTCTCCTACGCTCCCTTCTCCAAAACGGTCGTTCGCGGCGGTGCGGGGCTTTACTATGAGATCTTCGTTGGCGGCAACTATCAGAACTCCACCCAGACCGACGGCGTATCTCAGACCAGCCTAAGCCTGTTCGACTTCACTACGAGCAGCATTCCAAGTGCACAGGCAGTAGTATTCCCAAACAAACTGGCAAGCAACGATTCGCGCTTCAGCGGGGCGAGCAACATCGTGGCAATCTCCCCGAACTACAAGACTCCATCCGTGGTGAATGCGAGCTTGCAGATCGACCAGGAGATCGAACCACACACGATCCTGACAGTGGGCAGTTTGTGGTCCCACGGGATGCACCTTACGTCGTCCACGGCGTATGACCTGAACCTGAAGCAACCGACGGGCACCACAACGTTCATTCTTCCGAACGGCAAGACTGTAGTTCAGCCCAATCTGGACAGCGGACTCCAGCAGGAAGGCGCGATCAGCTCCAGCTTCGGCCAGATCAATGCGCTGATTAGCCCGGGCATCAACAATTACGTCTCGCTCTTCACGCAGCTGAACCGTCAGGTAGCACATAGAGCCAACGTGATCGCGGCCTATACGCTCTCGAAGTCGACACAATCTGGCGTGGACTTCTATAACCAGTTCAATCTCGGCGAGAGCCGTGGCTTGTCGCTGCTGGACATGCGCCACCGACTCAGCGTGGGCGTCGTCTACAGGCCCGAGATCGCCACCGACAATAAGGCTGAACGCATACTGTTGTCGGACTGGACGATCAGCACGATCTCACAGTTCAACTCTGGGAGGCCGTATACGGGGGTAGTTGGCACATCGTTGATAGGTACACCCGCTACGTCTAGTACGCCAGCATCAACCGCATCGGGAAATAGCCTGAACGATACTGCAGCCCTGCAAGCGACACCCAATACTGCAGCCGGATTGGTAGGCGGCAATTCTCCAGGCTATGGGTTGGCCCCTGGAGAGGGGATGAACTCATTTACCGGACCATGGATCACGGAGATCGATCTTGGCCTGGAGCGCAGGTTTGCGATTCGAGAGAAGCAGTATATTTCTCTTAAGGCACAGGTTTTCAACCTGTTCAATTCTCCTAACTATTATGTCGAGGCGGGTAGCGGTATCAACCAAGTGCAATACGGCAACAATCCGTTCGTTCCGGCCACCAATAGCGGTGTTGGAACGAATTGTGGAGATGGCAAGACGTTGAATCAAACATGCTATCTAACCAACAATAATGGGACCGGAGGATTCAAAACCTTCACCGCTGTCTCGCAACCAAACCCTCCAAGGATTATGCAATTCTCCTTTGGATATAGCTTCTAGTTTCATTGAGATTGAGGGTGCAATCGATCTGCCGCTTTCCGCGATAGCTGCTGAAGACAGCGGATCGGTATAGAGTTTAATCGCGACGATGCAACAGCAGTGGTTCAGTATCCATCGCTTGGCTGTCATCGAGTTGTGGTGAAGTAGCTGTGAACGGCATACCGGTTGTATTGTGTAGGACATAACAATGTCGGTATGTGGGCTAACAATAGGAGGCAGTTTGGCAACGCAGACAGCATTTCAGGAACATCCCGAGATAGCGAAGCTATTTCCAGATTTGCATCCTCCTTTTGTCAAACAGGCCGCAGTGATTGAATCCGATCGCTGTTTGAATTGCTTCGACGCGCCCTGTACGAGTGCTTGTCCAACCCATATCGATGTGCCGAAGTTCATCAAGAAGATTGCGAGCGGCAATGTGAAGGGCTCCGCACTGAGCATTCTCGATGCAAATGTTCTGGCGGCAAGCTGCTCCCGCGTATGCCCGGTGGAGGTACTGTGTGAGGGTGCTTGTGTGATGCACCGGTATAACAAGCAGCCGATTGCGATTGCGCGGCTACAGCGCCATGCCATGGATGCATTTCATGCGAGTGGTGGCAAGCTGGTGAGACGGGTAGAGGAAGATCGGACTGAGAAGATTGCGTGCCTTGGTGCTGGGCCTGCTTCCCTTGCAGCGGCCGCGGAGTTGAAGCAACGCGGATTCCAGGTGACGGTGTTCGACAAGCGCCCTCTGCCGGGCGGGTTGAATACTTATGGGGTGGCCGAATACAAGTTGCCGACCGCGGATAGCCTGCGCGAGATTAAGCTGATTGCGGAATTGGGCGTGGAGTTTCGGTTTGGAGCCGAGGTCAAGGATGAGACGGCGCTGACAGAGCTTGAGAAAGAGTTCGACTTTATCTTTCTTGGGGTTGGTCTGGGAGCAATGCACAAACTGGAGATGCCTGGTGGGGACCATCCGGCAGTAGTGGATGCGCTGAAGTTCATTGAAGACTATAAGCTGGGCCTGACGACAAAAATCAGCGGTACTGTGGTGGTGGTAGGAGCGGGAAATACCGCGATTGACGCTGCAAATGCAGCGAAACGACTGGGCGCTCAAGATGTTCGGATTTTGTATCGCCGGACCGAAGACCACATCTCCGCATTTGATTTTGAATACGAGCATGCCAAGCAGGAAGGGGTTCGCTTTCACTGGCTGACGCAGCCGGTGGCGGTGCATGCTTCGAGTGTGGGAGTTACATCGGTTGAATGTGTCACGATGGAGATAGCCGGTGATGGCAGTCTGAACCAGGTGGAGGGTTCGAATTTTCAGATTGAGTGCGACATGGTCATTCCTGCCATTGGTCAGTCTCCGCTGGTAGAATTTCTGTCCAGATGCCGTGATCTGAAGGTCGAGAAAGGGCGCATTGTGGTGGATCGCGCGACCGGGCAGACGACGAATCCGAAGTACTTTGCAGGTGGTGATTGTGTGAATGGTGGCCGTGAAGTCGTGGACGCAGTTGCGGACGGCAAGCGCTCTGGTGTCGCCATTGCAAGCCTGCTGGAGGCCGCGCATGCCTAATAAGAAGCCAGATATCTCTGTGGATTTTGCCGGGATCAAATCACCAAACCCATTCTGGCTAGCTTCTGCACCACCGACCAACTGCGGTGAACAGATTATGCGTGCGTTCGACGCAGGGTGGGGCGGGGCGGTTTGGAAGACAATCGGCGCGCAGGTGACCAATGTGTCGTCGCGTTATTCGTCGATTGACTGGAATGGTCAGCGGATGATGGGATTGAACAATATTGAGTTGATCAGCGATCGTCCGATCGAAGTAAACCTACGCGAGATCACTGAAGTGAAGAAGCGATATCCCAAGCATGCAGTGATCGCGTCACTGATGGTGGAATCGACGCGTGAGGCTTGGCATACGGTTGTGCAGCAGGCGGAGGACGCGGGGGCCGATGGGCTGGAGCTGAACTTTGGTTGTCCGCACGGCATGAGCGAGCGTGGTATGGGTGCGGCAGTGGGTCAGGTACCGGAGTATGCGGAGATGATTACCGCATGGGTGAAAGAGAAAGCTCGCACTCCAGTGATTGTGAAATTGACACCAAACATCTCGGATATTCGTGTGGTGGCGCGCGCGGCGAAGCGCGGTGGGGCCGACGCGCTCTCTGCAATTAATACGATCAACTCGATCACAAGCATCGATCTGGATACGTTTACACCGAGGCCCAATGTAGGGGGCAAGTCGTCGCATGGCGGCTATTGCGGCCCGGCGGTGAAGCCCATCGCGCTGCATATGGTGGCGGAGATCGCCCGCGATTCGGCGACTCACGGCATGCCCATCTCGGCCATTGGCGGCATCGCCAGCTGGCGCGACGCGGCGGAGTTCATGGCGCTCAGCTATCGCCCCGAGCCGTGGCGCCATACCGGGTCATCAACCGAGCTCCCCGGCTGGCGCACCCTGGAAGGGCCAAAGATCTACAAGCGAAACGGCTACTACTACGTTTTTGCGCCGGCCGGCGGTGTGACCGAGGGTTATCAAGCAGTCTTCCGCGCGCGCACACTTTTCGGTCCATATGAAAATAAAATTGTCCTCGCGCAAGGCACCACCTCCATCAACGGCCCCCATCAAGGCGCGTGGGTCGAAACACCGCGCGGAGAACATTGGTTTCTCCACTTCCAAGATCGCGGCGCATACGGACGCGTGGTTCATATGCAACCGCTGCTTTGGGGAAAAGACGATTGGCCTTTGATCGGACTGCACCGAGAATCCGCCGGTCCGGGAGAACCCGTCCTGTCACATCTCAAACCGAAAACCGAACTCGTCTCTCCAACAGAGCCGGCCACGTCCGACGAGTTCGATGCGAAGTCCCTAGGCCTTCAATGGCAATGGCAGGCCAACCCCAAAACAGAGTGGTATTCGCTGGACGCACGCAGAGGTTGGCTCCGCCTTCGGGCGGTGGCATCGCCACATGAAAACTTGTGGACTGCGGGGCATTTACTCCTCCAAAAGTTCCCGGCTCCCGCATTTTCGTTCACGACGCGAATGGATTTCAACGGAGCTAAAGCAGGCGTCGACGCAGGCCTGATTGTCTTTGGCTACGACTACGCTTTAGTCGGTATTCGATTTGGTACGACAGCACATCGAATTATCTATGCGATC
>Ga0137412_10005213_pt1 | contig 10400 bp, 12 predicted proteins | sample CZODoug2_1_16fun_FD_122160 | JGI IMG/M metagenome (GOLD analysis project Ga0137412, IMG submission 122160) | Vadose zone soil fungal communities from Angelo Coast Range Reserve, California, USA - CZODoug2_1_16fungal (Hybrid Assembly) | ecosystem: Environmental > Terrestrial > Soil > Vadose zone... | reverse complement strand
ACGACGGCAACTTCGTGCCCTCGGGCGACTAAAGCTTTGGGCAACGCTTCGACTACGTCGGCGAGGCCGCCGGTTTTCGAAAACGGGAGGCCTTCGGATGCCACGAACAGGATTCGCATACGATAAGTGGGCTTGGATTACGCTATAGGAGGAGATACAGCGCGTCAAGCAAGGAAAGCGCGGTTCGGCGGTGCCAAATCTGCCAGAACTGCTGCCGCGGTTCGCTTATACTTGCGCGAAGAAATCGCACGGTGAAACCGGATGAAACTATTTTTTCTATATGGATTGCCGGGAACGGGCAAGCTGACGATCGCGCGGGAGCTTGCGGAACTCACGGGAATCAAGCTTTTTCACAATCATTTGACGGTGGATTTGCTGCTTTCCGTTTTCGAATTTGGAAGCGCGCCATTCGTCGAACTCCGCGAACGGATTTGGCTTTCCGTGTTTGAGGAAGCGGCGGCTTTGCCGGCGATGATTTTCACGTTCAACCCGGAGAATTCGGTGCGCCAGAGTTTCGTTCAGAAAACGGTGGAAACGATCGAATCGCGGGGCGGCGAAGTGTTTTTTGTGGAGGTGGTTTGCGATCCCGCGGAATTGGAATGGCGAATGGATACGCCGGAGCGGTGGAATCACAAGAAACTTGTTTCGCTCGAATTATTTCGGGAGCTGCAAACGAAGGGCGTTTTCGATTCTCCGAAGATGCCCAAGCCGCACTTGACGTTGAACAGCACGCGGACGTCACCACGAGAAAATGCACAAATGATTGCAGCGCGATTTTCGCTATCGCTCGCCGCAAAGCACGGCGCGGCTTCCTGATACACTTCCCTTCCCATGGCGCGACAAAGACTGGGCCAGCATTTTTTGAGCGACGAGAACTGGCGCGAACAGATTGCGCGCGAGATCGGCGTTTCGCGAAATACTTCCAATTTTTCAGTCGTCGCCGAACCGCAAGAGTTTTGCTGGATTGAAATTGGCGGCGGACATGGCGAGATGACGCAGCATCTTGCGTCGAGTGGGCGGCCGGTGATTACGGTGGAACTGGACCCGCCCCTCGCGAAACGATTGCAAGCTATGGCGGCGCGCTTTCCGGATCTGAGCGTGCAGCATAGCGACATACTGAAAACCGACCTGCGTACGCTCGCGGCGAGGCGCCGCGCGCGCGTCTACGGCAACCTGCCGTACTACATCACCTCGCCGATCCTGCATCACTTACTTGAGTTTGCTGACCTGATCGACGAAATCCACATCGTAATTCAGACGGAAGTTGCGTGGCGTCTCGTCGCGAAACCCGGTACACGCGATTACGGATATCTCTCGGTTCTCACGCAATACTTTTCGTGGCCGCAAATCGTGCTGGAGATTCCGCGAGAGGCGTTTCGTCCGCCGCCGGAAGTCGGTTCCGCTTTGGTCAGCATGCGGTTGCCGGGAGAAAAGACGAATCTGGACAAAGCTGACGAGGAGAAGTTTCTGGAGTTCGTCAAACTATCTTTTGCGCAAAAACGAAAGACGCTTGTAAATAACCTGCGAAAGATTTCCGAACCAGCCGCGACGCGAGCGACGCTTTTGGCGTTGGGGCTTGCGCCGGAAGTGCGCGCGGAGGAATTGAGCGTGAAAGAACTCGTTTCGATTTTCAGCAAAGTGTCCGCGTGAAACGGGAAGGTTCGCTGACTGAACTACGTTTTTGGTTGAACAGCGTTTAGCCGATCCGGGTAATCGCTCATGATGCCTGCAACACCGGCTGAGGCAAGAAGGCGCATGTGGGCGGGATGATTCACCGTCCAACAGATCACTTGCAGGTCGTTGCGTTTCGCTTCGGCGATCATGGCGGGCGTGACGAGATCGCCGCGAATCACAAGTTGGCGCGCGCCAATTTCCAGTGTTTTTTCGATGGGCTTTTCGATCTGGCCGTCACAAAGAAGTCCCGTCATCAGCGTTGGCTCGACGCGGCGGACGGCGGCCACCAGTGCTGAATCAAAAGAAATGACTACGACGCGGGCGAATTCACCGGATTCGCGCAGCGCGCCGATGAGCGCATGTTCCCCACCCCAAGAACCTCCCGGCTTCAATTCCAGATAAAAAACGACGTCGTGGCGCTTGGCGAACTCCAGGGTTTCTTCGAGCGTGGGAATGCGCTCGCCAACGAAGGAACTGCCAAACCAGGAGCCGGCATCCAGGCGGCGAAGCTCGGCAAGGGTCAGGTCGTGCACACTTCCCTGCCCGTTGGTGGTGCGATTGACGGTGTCGTCGTGAATCGCGACGAAACGCGCATCGCGGGAAAGCTGAAGGTCGGTTTCGATGAAGCCCAAGCCCATCGCGACGGCCTTGCGGAACGCGGCGAGGGTGTTTTCGGGAGCGTAGCCGGAAGCGCCACGGTGCGCGATCAGGAGCAAAGGAAGAATCTCCTGGCACAAACGAAGTAGAACACGGGTGCGGGAAAAAAGTTTTGGTGACGGGCGAACATTTCTTTTCTAATGCTAGCACTCAAAACGGGTCGCGGGATGCACCCTTTTTCGGAGTTGGGCGAATCTAAGTAAACGAGAAGTAGAAATCAGTACTGAGGAGGAAGAGCTATGTTTCACAAGATTCGGGCCCTAACAATTGGTTCCCTGCTCGCCTTGAGTCTGGCGAGCATGCCTTATTCCACGCAAGCCGCAAACGGCACGCCGAACGAGCCGAAGCCGGCGGACAAGCTGGTCAAGGAAGTGCGACACGAGCTGGTGATGCTGCCGTATTACTCCGTGTTCGACGATCTTTCGTACAAGGTCGAAGGCGATAAAGTCGTGCTGATGGGGCAGGCCGTGCGGCCGACGCTGAAGTCCGATGCGGAAGCCGCGGTGAAATCGATCGAAGGCGTAAACAAGGTAGAGAACCAGATCGAAGTGCTGCCGGTTTCGCCGATGGACGGTCAACTGAGGCGCGCACTCTATCGCGCGATTTATGGGGATGCTGGACTGTTCCGTTACGGCGTGGCCAGCGTGCCGTCGATTCATATTATTGTGAAGAACGGCCATGTGACGCTGGAAGGCGTCGTAGACAGCGAAGCGGACAAGAACCTTGCCGGGATCAGAGCGAACAGCGTGCCGAATGTATTCTCGGTGACGAATAACCTGGTCGTAGGCAAGGGCTGAAGAACGGGCATCACGATGGAACTCGGAGGCGAGCGGCCTCCGGGTTCTCTTTCTTACTTGCGGACGATCGCGCCGGTGTTCTGTGCTGCGGCCTCGCGTTATACTCCCTTATGCGCAAACGGAACGCACTTTTTGCTGCACGCGTAGCATTCGTCGCGATTTTGCTCGGTCTGGCCGGCTTATCGGCCCGCGCACAAGATGCCGCTTGGCAAAAAGAAATTAGCGAGTTTCGCGAGAAGCGCGCTGCCGGATTGCAGAAACCGAACGGATGGCTGGCGCTGGTCGGGCTGGAGTGGCTGCAACCGGGAGAAACGAGCGTAGGTTCAGCCACGGACAACAAGGTGAAATTGAGCGTGGACCATCCGCCGCACTTGGGAATTTTCCGGCTCGAAAATAACATGGTGACGCTGCTCCCGCCGAAAGAGGGCTTTCCCGCCGGATTGACGGTGGGCGGAAGCGCAGCAAAACAACAGACGCTGCGAACAGATGCGGACGACGACAAGAACACTCCGCACCTCATCGTCGGCACGCTGGATCTCTACGCGATTCGCCGCGCGGATCGCTTCGCGCTGCGGATTAAAGATGCGCATTCCCCTTCCTTGCAGCAGTTTCATGGACTGAATTGGTATCCACCAGACTCGGCCTATCGCGTGACGGCGAAGTGGATTCCGTATACGCCGCAAAAAACGGTTTCGCTCTTGACACTGGTTGGAACGAGCTATCCGGCGCCGGTGCCGGGAGCGACCGAATTCACGCTGCAGGGGAAAACCTACCGGCTCGAACCGGTGCTCGAAGAACCGGCAGCCACCGAATTGTTTTTCATTATGCGCGATACGACGAGCGCGACGACGACTTACGAGGCATGCCGGTTTCTTTACACTTCATTCCCTTCCAACGGACTGGACAAGGCGGGCGAACTGGTTCTCGATTTCAACAAACTGCGAAATCCGCCCTGCGCTTACACGCCGTACGCAACGTGTCCGCTGCCGCCGCCTAGCAACAGACTGCCGGTCGCATTGCCAGTGGGCGAAAAGCGTTACCATGATTGAAACCGAGGGCCAATGACGACTGCTTCTCCGAGCAATCCGCGCCGCGACGGGGATGATCCCGCGGCACGCGAAAAGCTGGTGGCATTGCGAAGCGCGCTGCTTCGGCTGCACAAAACGTTGATTGATATGGAACGCCGCGTCTATGAAAAAGAATTCGGCGTGGTGAACGTGGGCGAACTTTTCCGGCTTGTGGTGGACCATCCACAATTCGCGTGGCTGCACAACATTTCCGAGTTTGTGGTGCGAATCGATGAAACGCTGACAGGCGAAGCAAAAGTGGTGCCGGCGGACGCAGCAACGGCGGTCGCGCTGGCGCGGAAAATGTTCACGCCAACGGCGGAAGGCGACGCTTTCCAGAAGAAATACTTCGACGCCATCCAGGACGATCCGAACGTGGTGATGGAACATGGCGAACTGGCCCGCGTGTTCCTATCAGAAGATGCGCCGGGCGGAAAAGAGAAGAATTCATGACGGACTTCGCGTTGAACCAAATCGAGGTAAGACACGACGAAGCGGCGCACCGCTTTGAAGCCGATGTACAGGGGCTGAGTGCGGTGCTTATTTACAAGATTGTTCCAGGCCGGATGCTGATTCAACATACGGAAGTTCCTCCCGTTCTGGAAGGGCGCGGAATCGCCGCGAAAATCACGAAAGCGGCGCTCGAGTATGCGCGCAGCAAGAGTCTCGAAGTCGTCCCAGCATGTTCGTACACCGCTTCGTACATGGCGAAGCACCCCGAGTACAACGACCTGCTGCCGCGGCCGCGATGACGGACGACGCAGCGGTGTCCCAGACCAGAAATAGTACGAGTGCGAATTCCCGGCGTTCGCTGGCTTACCTCGCGTTGATGGCGGGAATACTCTGCATTGGCTGGTCCGCCATTTTTGTGCGTTGGACGGACATACCAGGGCCGGCGTCGGCGTTTTACCGGCTGCTGATTCCTGCGCTGGTTCTGGCACCGACGTGGTTGCTGGATCGAAAGAAGCCCAGCGTCGATCGACGAACGCTCCTCATAATTTGCGCGGGAGGGCTTTTCTTTGCGCTGGACCTGGCGTTCTACAACACTTCGATTTTGAGAACTTCGGCGGCGAATGCGACGCTGCTTGGAAACAATACGCCGATATTCATTGGGCTAATCAGCTGGCTGGCGTTTCGCCGAAGGCCCGGCGGCGCGTTCTGGCTGGGCTTAGCCTTGGCCGTAGCGGGTTCGCTGGTGATTGTTTGGGGAGACTTGGCGCGGCACACGCATTTGGGATGGGGCGACGCGATGGCGCTCGCGGCGTCTGCCTGCTTCGCGGTTTATTTGTTGGCAACGGAAGAGGTGCGGGGGCATACGGGCACGCTCGTGTTCCTGAGGCTGGCCATCGTATCGAGCGCGATATTTTTGTTGGGGCTGAATCTGGCGATGAGGGTGCCGCTGGGCATTCCGTCATCGCGATCGTTCGCTGCGCTGATCGGGCTTGGCCTTGTTTCACAGCTCGGCGGGTACTTCGCACTGACGTACGCTATGGGCCATCTGCCAGCGACGGTTACGTCTGTTTCACTTCTTTCGCAAGGGCCACTTACGGCTGTCCTGGCGGCGGTGTTTTTGAAGGAGCCGATGACCGGACCGCTGCTGGTGGGCGGGGCGCTCGTGCTGCTGGGGATTGGCCTGGCGAATCGTTTAAAGCGTCCAGAACAGGAAGCCAATGCGGCCCTTTGCGAAGCTGCGGAGTTGGCCGACCGTGAGACGGTCGGCTAGCCGGTACGTCGAAGCAGGTAGTGAGAGTTGGGTGGGGAGTCTCGTGTGAGCGCAAACTTATCGACTGGACAATTTTACGGAGCAACGCAGCGGCGAATCGAAGCCGCAGGACTGGTGCTGTCGGAAGTGACGCATAGACACGGCCGGAAGTTACCGGAGCATACTCACCAATCGGCGTATTTTGGCCTGCTGGTTGAAGGCGGATACACGGAACAGTTCACCGAGCGGACCACGGAATACGGCCCTTTCACCCTTGGATTTCACCCGCCTGAATTCACGCACGTGGACGAAATTAGCGGGTGCGGTTCGCGAATGTTTTGCATCGAAGTGCGCGACCAGTTCTGGAACAAGACTCGGGAGTATTTGACGGCGCCGAAATTTACGCCCGACCTTTGTGGAGCGGAAACAACCTGGCTCGGCGTTCGGCTCTACCAGAAATTTCGGACGGGGATTCTGGACGCGTTTCAAATTGAAGAACTTTGCGCTGAAATGGTGGAGAGGTGTGGGCAGGCGAGTGCCAGCTGCGAACGCTTGGCACCCGCGTGGCTGGACCGGGCAACGGAGTTGCTCCGTGCATCGTTTCGCGGACCAATCACGCTGGAAGGAATTGCGAGCGAACTGAATGTACATCCGATTCACCTCTCGCGCGTGTTCCGAAAAAAATATGGCTGTACGATGGGCGACTACGTAAACCGTTTGCGGGTGCAGTTCGCGTGTTCGGAGATGTCGCGGGGGTGGCCTGCGCTGGACGACCTGGCTTTGGCAGCGGGCTTCGCGGATCAAAGCCACATGGGAAGAGTGTTCAAAGGCACGGTGGGCGAGACACCAGCGAGATTTCGGGAATTTTTGCACGATGCGACGCAAAATGTCGCGTAAATAGCTTCTTAAAAACTTTCGGGAATGTAAGTTTCGTTCTAGACGCCCGCCTGCCGCTATACGACAATCGCCGCACAGTCTAACCAGGAGATAAAGCGATGCAAAAAGGGTTGGGTGTGGGGCTTCTTGCGCTGATAGCGGTGGGGATCGCGAGTTGGATCGGGCATCCGAGGCCGGTGGTTCGCGCCGCGGAACTGCCGGGAATGCCACAATTCGCCGCTGACGGCAAGTTGGTACGGCCGGCGGGTTATCGAAAGTGGGCGTACCTTTCATCGGGATATGGAATGAGCTATTCGCAAGGAAACAGCGATCACCTGATGTTCACCAACGTGTTTGTGACGCCGTCATCCTATGACTACTACGTCGAGCACGGGACTTGGCCGGACAAAACAATGTTCGTGCTGGAGATTTATGGCTCAGCGTCGAAAGGTTCCATCAATTTGCATGGGAACTACCAAAGCAGCTTTATGGGGCTGGACGTCGAAGTGAAGGACGAGAAGCGCTTTGCAGACAAGTGGGCGTATTTCAATTTTGACGGTACAGAAGGTTCATCGGCAGCTACGACTCCAAGCAAGAACGATTGCTGGAAGTGCCACGACCAGAATGCCGCGGTCGAACACTCGTTTGTGCAGTTCTATCCGGAGCTACTGGAGATCGCAAAGAAGAAAGCGACCATCAAGCCTACGGTTCACCTCGAGTAACGAAACGACGCGAACGACGCAAATCGTTTGGCTCATTTAATCGGGAATGATTTTGGCGGCACGAATTTCGTCGAAGTCACTCCCGATTTCTTCTTTTTTAGTTTCGAATTCCCGCGTCTTAGCGACAAATGAGGCGGAATTCAGCGGTCCTCGCCGAGCGAATCTTCCTGCAAAGCGTCTCTCACTTATAAGCGAGTCGGGTCCTTCGAGGTGATGATCATGCTCCGCCAGGTCCTGTCCGCAAGTATTTTATTGCTGCTTTATGCAGCGCAACTTCCCGAGACCGCGGTGTCCAGAACGCTTGCTGCGCCGGCCACTGAAGCGCAAGCTGCGGAGATCCCTTTTGAATTCGTGAATGGACACTTAATCTCTGTGCGCGGGAGCATTGGATCCCGGGCAAATCTTCAGTTTCTGCTGGATTTCGGGACGACCTACACGCTACTGGATCGTACTTTGGCGAAGGAGTTGGAGCGGGGGGCATCGCTAGACGTCGCCCATTTTTCGAATTCGATCCGCACTTCGGAGGTAGTTCTGCCCGAACTCGTGGTCGGTAATGCGGTGGCGCGCGATTTTCCTGTCTATATGATGGATATTTCGGAGATGCTCGGGGTGCCAAGCGGCGTTGTGGGAGTCATCGGCATGGACTTTTTGGAGCGACAGAACGTGACCATGGACTTCGGCGAGATGAAGATTAAGCTTCTTCCGCAGATGGAGAAAACCGTCGCCGGCGAGCACAGCGCGCCGCTCGCGAAGAGAAGCGTTGGCTACGCAGTGGATGCGGAATGGCGAGGGCAGCCGGTTAAATTAATCCTATCGACAGGAGTCGGAGTCGTGACGCTCGATCAGGATCGCTTGAGGGAAAAACCCGTGACGTTGCGGGGAATAAAGGCGGGAATTATCGGTTCCAATTTCACCGCGACGCCCGTATCGGTTTTTCAGACGAAAGAAATGACTCTGAGCAATGTGAAGCTTACAGGAGCGGGCGTGCTGCGGAAAATCGACTGGCCGGCGTCGGGCAACGACTTGGACGGATTTTTGCCCCTGACCGCACTTCGCGCGCGCCGCGTGACGTTGGATTTCACCCGCCATTTGCTGTTGTGGAGCGGCTCGCTGAAGCTTCCCGAATCACCGGACAACGCGGAACGGCGTCCCGATCCGGCCTCACCGCAGCGGCAGCGCTAGTTCCTGGCCAGTTCCAAAATCTCTACCTTTGTGCCGTTGGGATCCTGAATGTAAACGGAAGGGTCCGCGGCTTTCTCCTCGTTCGCGGCTCTGGCAGAATTGTGCGCGGCAGGAAAACGGGAGCTAGCGTGAGCGGACAATTCGCGGGACAAACAGCGATCGTGACGGGCGCAGGAAGCGCGGAAGGAATCGGATTCGCCGTGGTGCGGCAGCTTTTTTCGGCGGGCGCGCGTGTGGCGATTACTTCAACGACTGACCGTATTTTTGAGCGGGCGCGTTCGCTAAACGGAGAAACGAATCGCGTATTTGCCGCCCAAGCAGACCTGACGCGAGAGGAAGAGGTCGCTCGATTCGTGGAGGCAGTGATCAACTGGTCCGGTGGCGTGGATATTTTAGTGAACAACGCGGGAATGGCGCAGACGGGACTTTCACTCGGCGGCAGAAAGCTCGAGGAGAGCAAGTTCGACGATTGGAAACGCCAGGTCGAAATTACCCTGCACACGGCGTTTTTGGTGACGCGTGCCACATTGCCGATCATGCGGAAACAGGGATACGGCCGCATTGTAAACGTGAGTTCGGTGACCGGGCCGCTCGTGAGCAATATCGGCTCCAGCGCATACGGCGCCGCGAAGGCAGGAATGGACGGGATGATGCGCGCGGTTGCGCTGGAAACTGCGAAGTCCGGCATTACGATTAATGGCGTGGCTCCGGGTTGGATCGCGACCGGCTCGAGCACGGATTCTGAACGAGAGGCGGCGAAGTACACTCCGGTCGGCCGCGCCGGGACACCCCACGAAGTCGCCGCCGCCGTCTGCTTCCTCGCCTCACGTGATGCGTCGTATATCACCGGCCAATCGCTAGTGGTTGATGGCGGCAATATTCTTCAAGAGAACAAAGCACCACGTTGAATTAGTTCCCTCCGAACTGTGTGGGCACAGTAGACTTTTTGCGTGCCCATAACGTCGTTGCTGCACATTCGAAAAATGAGGTGGCTGGACATGAGGCGAATTCTCTTCGTAATCGCCATTGCGTTGGTGTGGTGTGCCTTGCCGGCTTGGGTATGGGCGCAGGAGACCGTTGCGGACACTCCGCAGCAAGCGCAGACGCCGCCGATAAAGGCTCGTCCGAAAATCGGCGTGGCGCTCGAAGGCGGTGGAGCGCTGGGACTCGCGCACATCGGCGTGCTGCAGTGGTTTGAAGATCATCACATTCCAATCGATTATGTCGCGGGAACAAGCATGGGCGGGCTTGTCGGCGGATTTTACGCCACGGGCAAGAGCCCCGCCGAACTAAAACAGATCGTCGAGGCGCAAAACTGGGACTTCATCATCGGCGGCTCGACGCCGTATGAGGATCTTTCCTACAGAAGGAAAGAAGACAGCAGGGCTTTCCAAAACAAAATTGTAGTTGGACTGAAGAACGGGCTCTCGCTACCCGCTGGGCTCAACGCGGGGCAAGGCATCACGCTGCTGATCGATCGCGAAACCGTGGCGTATTCTAAATTGAATTCGTTTGACGACTTGCCGATTCCCTTTCGCTGTGTGGCAACGGACCTGGTGACCGGAAAAGAAGAGGTCTTCGGGCAGGGTTCTCTCCCGCGCGCGTTGCGGGCGACGATGTCCATCCCGGGTCTTTTCTCTCCGGTGCGCGACGGCGAAAAAGTTTATGTGGACGGCGGACTCGTCGGCAACCTTCCAACGGAAGTGGTGCGACAGATGGGCGC
>Ga0137412_10005212_pt1 | contig 10404 bp, 9 predicted proteins | sample CZODoug2_1_16fun_FD_122160 | JGI IMG/M metagenome (GOLD analysis project Ga0137412, IMG submission 122160) | Vadose zone soil fungal communities from Angelo Coast Range Reserve, California, USA - CZODoug2_1_16fungal (Hybrid Assembly) | ecosystem: Environmental > Terrestrial > Soil > Vadose zone... | reverse complement strand
CCCTGGGGAAAGGTGCAGATCAGGGCCACGCAATTACTGAGCAATGCGGGCATATTGGGAGTGGTCCATTGTCTGCAAAACAAGATATGAAATTATGAGATCCAATTACGATAAAAGTCCGTTCATCACCGTGAAAGAGCATGCTGCCGATTGCTGGCAGGGTTGGGACGACACCTGCCGCGTGATCCGGGAAAAGGTGGAAGGCTTTCATGGGAAAAAGAAGATCGTTGCAATGGAGTGTTATCCGGGTGTGTCGGATGAAGAAGTGCTGCCGCAATTGAAAAAAAACATCGGCGGCGCATTTTATTATTCGAAAGACTATATGCTCCCTGAAGAAAAGATCCTGCAGATGGTGTATCCCGATGTTACGGATGACGCCGTCTTCGGTTATATCACCCGGCTGCACCTGGAAGATTTTTTCGACACGTCTGCGTTAAGCGTTTTACAGAAAAAGATAGACGGGCAGGAGGGGGTGATCATTCTCTACGGCCCCGGCGCTACATTGCTGTATCCACAGGCGGACCTGCTGGTCTATTTCGATATGCCCCGCTGGGAAGGTCAGCTTCGTTTTCGCCGGAATGAAGCCGCCAATCTGGGATGCGCCAACAACGATCTGCCGGCTTCACTCCAGTATAAACAGGCCTTTTTTGTCGACTGGCGGGTGTGCGACAGACATAAGAAAACGCTGATGATGCATTGGGATCTTGTGGTGGACACTACACAGGCGGGTCAACCTAAAATAACGGAGGGGTCGGTGCTGAATAAGGCATTCGCCCAGGCTGTCGGTTCGGAAATCTGGCGACGGAGTTTGGCTCACGTGTGGCACCTCGTGACTTCTAAGACAGTCGCCATCCTCGCCGACCCGGCGGGCGCAAGCTTCCCCCGAACGAGCACCTTTTGCTCTCCTCCTCGGGGCATGCCTCGACGAGGAGGCCGTGAGTCACTCGCCCACGGCGGCGTCGCCGACGACGATCGCGTCGCGCTCGTCGGATTCGGCCAGTGCATCGGCGTAGCCATGCACGTGCTTGCGCATCCGCCGCCCCGCAGTCGCGGCGTCGCGGTCGCGGATGGCGCTGGTGATCATCCGGTGTGCCTTGGTTGTAACCTCGCGAACTGCGGTGTCAACGAAGGCTTCGTCCTCGGTGCCGGCATAGATCGCCTGTGATAGCGCGATCATGACGCCTGTTAGCAGCTCGTTGTGACTGGCCAACGCAACACCCACATGCCAGTCCAGGTTGGCCCGCAGGAACTGCTCGAGGTCGGCATCCGGGTCCGCGAGCGCCTCGTTGGCCCGGTCTAGTTCGGCGAGGTCTTCGTCGGTGCGGTTGCGGGCGGCAAGCTCGGCACAGAACGGTTCCAGGGCCTCTCGGGTCTCCATCAGGTCGACCAGTTTGATATGTCTACCGCGGATGAGCATGGTCACGGAGCTGGCCATCGACTTGGTGGTGGGCCTCTGAACGAATGCGCCGCCGGCACGCCCCGCTTTGACCCGAACGAGGTTTTGCACCTCGAGGATTCGCAGCGCTTCGCGCACTGTTGCCCGGCTCATCTGCGTTTGTTTGACCAGCTCGCGCTCGGCAGGCAGCGGAGCACCCTCGGCAAGTTCGCCGTTGAGAATCCGTTCGCGCAGCTCGCCGGCGAGCACGTCGGACGCCTTGGGGACGTCGACGGGACTCAACCTGATGTCGGATCGCGAGGGTGTGGTCATGGCGCCTGCTGCTTCCATCTCATACCCCTTGTAGATTATGGTCAGACCTAAGATACCATTTTTTCGGTCTGCCGATCGTGTAGCAGGAGGAACGCTGATGCATTGGGAGCTTTCCGACGAGCAGGAGCTGTTCACCAGCTCGCTGCGCGAGTGGTTGCACGAACGTGCCGGCTCATCTGCGGTCCGCAACTGGTTGGATACCGGCGATCCCGCCGGCTTCGAGCGGCTCTTCGTCGGCGAGGGCTGGGCCGGGGTCGGCTTCGAGGAGGACCTCGGCGGCCAGGGCGGCGGCCTGCTCGAACTCGCGCTTACTGCCCGGGAACTGGGGCGCTCGGCGGCTCCGTCGGCCGGCTGGCTGCAGTCGGCGATCGTCGTCCCGGCGCTGGCCGACGAGCCGGAGCTGATTCGCGCTGCACCGGAGTCCGGCGAGGTGACCGCGCTCGCGGTCCGGGCGGACCGCATTCCAGCTGCGGTGCCTTCGGTGAAGAACTCCGCCGAGCGACTGAGCGGACGGATCCCGTGTGTGCTCGGCGCAGCTCGGGCGCAGCGATTGCTGGTGCCCGTCCACCACGTCGACGCGACGTCGCTTTGGCTGGTGGACAGCGCGGCCGGGGGTGTGGGGGTTAACCCCCGGCCGCTGCTGGACCGTTCACGCGACGTCGCCGATATCAGCCTGGATGACGTCCCTGCCCGCCGACTCGACATCGATGCGGCAGAGGCACTCGGAGAAATCGCCACCAGGGCAGCGGTTCTGGTTGCCGCCGATGCACTGGGCGCATCTGAACGGATGCTGCAGCTCGCGGTCGACTACAGCAAGCAGCGCCAACAGTTCGGCCACCCGATCGGCTCGTTCCAGGCGGTCAAACACGCTGCTGCACAGATGCTGGTCACCGTGGAGTCGTCGTTGTCCATCGTCTGCTACGCCGCGCAATCGGCTGAAGAAGGTTTGGCTGAACGCGCGACCCATGCAGCCGTCGCTAAGGCGCAGGTGACCGGCGGCGGCGCCGACCTCGCAGACAGCGCGCTCACCTTGCACGGCGCCATCGGCTACACGTGGGAGCACGACCTGCACCTGTTCTACAAGCGGGCCAAGCTCGACCGCGTGCTCTTCGGCACGCCGGCAGCCTGGAACGAGCGCATCGCAGGCGCTTTGCCACTGGTTCCCGTCAGCGCGTGTCTCCGCGCAGACGACCGTTGGGAGCACAGGCTTTCATTTTGGTCTGTCCATTAGTATAATTCAAGCAAAACCTGGAGTTCCCAGGCGGTTCGTCGAGCGGAGAGCGTTGTGGACTTCGAGTTGAGCGAGGATCAGCAGACGATTCGCGCCGCGGTCGCTGAACTGGCAGGCAAGTTCGACGACCACTACTGGATGACCAAGGATCTGCGCCACGAGTTTCCGACGGAGTTCTACGACACGTTCGCGGAGGGCGGCTGGCTCGGCATCACCACGCCGGAGGAATACGGAGGCCACGGGTTCGGCATCACCGAGGCCTCGATCCTGCTGGAGGAAGTTGCGGCCAGCGGCGGCGGGATGAACGCTGCCAGCTCGATGCACCTGTCGATATTTGGCATGCATCCGGTGATCGTGCACGGGTCCGAAGAACTCAAGTCCCGCACACTGCCCCGCATCGTGACCGGTGACCTGCACGTCTGCTTCGGCGTCACCGAACCCGGCGCCGGATTGGACACCACCAAGATCACCACCTTCGCCCGCCGCGAGGGCGATCGCTACATCGTCAATGGCCGCAAGGTGTGGATCTCCAAGGCGGTGGAATCGGAGAAGATTCTGCTGCTGACCCGCACCACGAAGTTCGAGGACGTCGCCCGCAAGACCGATGGGCTCACCCTGTTCCTGACCGACCTGGATCGCAGCAAGGTCGACATCAAGCCCATCGCCAAGATGGGCCGAAACGCGGTCACCTCCAATGAACTGTTCATCGACGGTCTGGAGATCCCCGTCGAGGACCGCGTCGGCGAGGAAGGCGAGGGTTTCCGCTACATTCTCGACGGCCTGAACCCCGAGCGCTGCCTCGTCGCCGCCGAGGCGCTGGGCATAGGGCGCGCCGCGCTGCGTACGGCGGTGCGCTACGGCAACGAGCGTGAGGTGTTCGGCCGGCCGATCGGAATGAACCAGGGACTGCAGTTTCCATTGGCGGATTCGTTGGCCCGCCTGGACGCCGCTGAGCTGGTGCTGCGCAAAGCAACCTGGCTCTACGACAACGGCAAACCCTGTGCGCGCGAAGCCAATACGGCCAAGTACCTGTGTGCCGACGCCGGGTTTGACGCCGCCGACCGTGCATTGCAAACCCACGGCGGTATGGGGTATTCGGAGGAGTACCACGTGGCCCGATACTTCCGTGAGGCCAGGCTGATGCGCATCGCCCCGATCAGCCAGGAAATGGTGCTCAACTACCTGGGGCAGCACGTCCTGGGTCTGCCGAGGAGCTACTGATGACCCAGGACCGCGACGTCTTCCGGCTCGACGGCCGCTCAGCGCTGGTGACCGGTGCGGGCGGCGGCGTCGGCGAGGCGATCGCCCGCGCCTTCTCCGCAGCGGGGGCCGCTGTGCTGGTGACCGATATCGACAAGGACGCCGCGGTGGCAACCGCGGAATCCATCACCGCCGCCGGCGGTACCGCGCAGCCGTTCGTCCTCGATGTGCGCGACTCGGCGGCGGCGACCGAAGCCACCGCATCGGCGGCCGAACTGGGCGGCGGCGCACTGCACATACTGGTCAACAATGCCGGCGCCATCGCGCCTGCCATGTTTGCGGACATGTCGGAGGAGAACTTCCGCCGCGTCGTCGACATCCACCTGGTGGGCAGCTTTGTGTGCAGCCAGGCGGCGCTGGCGCACCTGCCGACCGACGGGACAGGCCGCATCATCAATGTCACCTCCGCGGCGGGCCTGGTCGGGACGATCGGGCAGGCCAACTACGGAGCCGCCAAGGCCGGCATCATCGGCCTGACGAAGTCGCTGGCCCGCGAGCTGGCGCGCAAATCCATCACCGTCAACGCCGTCGCGCCGCTGGCCGCCACGGCGATGACCGAGAACATCCGCAGCAATGAAAAGCTGGCCGCCAAGACCCTGGCCCGAATCCCGTTGGGACGCTGGGCCTTCCCGGACGAGATCGCACCGACATTTGTCTTCCTGGCTTCCGATGCCGCGTCCTACATCACCGGACAGGTGCTGCCGGTCGACGGCGGGACGGTAATCTGATGAGCCACACCGTGACCGGACCGTTCGCCTCGACAGGCCGCGATGTCTACATCGCCGAGGCCGTTCGCACCCCGACCGGCAAATCACATCCCGAGCGGGGGTGGTACCGCGACATCCATCCCAACGCGATGCTGGCCGCCTGTTACAGCGAGCTGATCGCGCGCAGCGGGATCGAGCCCGCAGCGGTCGAAGATCTGGTGATCGGCTGCACCGCCCCGTTCGGTGAACAGTCACGCAATATCGCCCGCAATGCCTGGCTGCAGGCGGGGTATCCGCCCGAGGTACCGGCCACCACGCTGGACCGGCGCTGTGGCTCAGCACAGACCGCGGTGGAAATGGGTGCGGCATTAGTGGCCTCGGGCACTCACGACGTCGTGATCGCCGGCGGCGTGGAGCACATGGGCCACGTCCCCATCGACTCTCCCGGCAAGATCGCCGAACTGTACGGCGATCCCTGGCCCGCCGAGCTGCGCGACCGCTACGGCTTCGTGCATCAGGGCGAAAGCGCCGAGCTGATCGCCGACCGCTGGCAGCTGGGCCGCGAGGAGATGGATGCCTTCGCCGCGCGGTCGCACCACAACGCCGCCAAGGCCATCGCCGATGGCCGGTTCGACGCCGAGATAGTGCCATTGACGCTCGACGGCCAGATCCGCCACGCCGATCAATGCGTGCGCCCGGAGACCACCGTGGAGACCCTGGCCAACCTCAAGCCGGCGTTCCGTAAAGACGACGGGCGAATCACCGCCGGGTCGTCCTCGCCGATCAGCGATGGAGCCGCTGCGGTGCTGCTGTGCTCCGGGGGCGCCGCCCGCCGGCTCGGATTACGAGTCCGCGCCCGAGTCGTCGACCAGACCACCGTCGGTGTCGACCCGATCATCATGCTGACCGGGCCGATCCCTGCGACCCAAAAGTTGTTGCAGCGCAACAACCTCACCATCGACGACATCGACCTATTCGAGGTCAATGAGGCGTTCTCCTCGGTGGTGCTGGCCTGGCAGCGCGAGCTGAATCCCGACGTCGACCGTGTGAACGTCAACGGCGGTGCCATCGCGCTGGGCCACGCCGTCGGCGCCACCGGCGCCAGGCTGATCGCCACCCTGGTCGCCGAGCTCGAACGTCGCGAAGGCGACCTCGGCCTGGTAACCATGTGCTGCGGCGGCGGGTTGGGGACCGGCACACTCATCCAGCGGGTGCCGACGTGATCGACTTCGGCACGCTTTTGGCGCGCGGTGACGGCGTCTGGTGGGGCCAGGCAGCCGCCGAACCACGTCCACTGGTCGACGCGCTGATCGCGCAGAGCGCCCGGATCGGACCCATCCGGACGTTCACCGGGCTGAGCTGGAACGACCAGCTCGCCGTCACCATGCCCGCTCGAATGTCGATGGTGTCCTACGGCGGGCTCGGCGAACTGCGCGAGCTGAGCCGGTCCGGCCGCCTCGAAGTCATTCCGTGCCACTACTCGGCGTTGCCCCGGATGTTCGCCGAGCACCGGCTGCCCCGCGACGTCGGCCTGGTGCAGGTGTCACCGCCCGACGAGAACGGGCGGTGCTCGCTGGGCATCGGCGTCGACTACGTCGCCGATGCGATACGGCACACACCCGTGCTCATCGCAGAGATCAACCAAAGAATGCCCGTCACGGTGGGCAGCCCGCGGATTCCGCTCGACCGATTCGCGGCAACCATCACCACCGACCGGCCACTACCCGAAGATCCCACCCGCGCACCGGGGTCTACCGAGCAGCGCATCGCCGCCCACATCGCCGAACTCGTCGACGACGGCGACACCGTGCAGTTGGGAGTCGGCTCGCTGGGCACGGCGGTTCTCGACGCGCTCGCCGAGCACGAGGATTTGGGATTTCACACCGGGATGGTCACCGACGGGCTCCTCCGGCTCCTCGACAAGGGCGTGGCGACCGGCGCCCGCAAGGAGATCGACCCCGGGCTGATCGTCGCCGGCACCGCGCTGGGTTCGGCCGAGCTGTACAACCGGGTCGCCGAGCTGCCTGCGAGATTCCTGCCGACCAGTTACACCCATAGCCCGCAAGTACTTTCGCAGCTACGCTCATTGGTGTCGGTGAACTTCGCGGTCGAGGTCGACCTGAGCGGACAGGTGGGCGCCGAGGTCAGCCGCGGCGTGTATGTCGGCGCGGTCGGCGGGCAGGTCGACTTCGCCCGGGCAGCCGCGCTCACCGGAAAGCGGTCAATCTTCGCCCTGCGCGCCACATCGGGCGGTCAGTCCACGATCAAAACCGCACTCGACGGCGGGGTGGTGACCACGTCGCGATCGGACGTCGATGCCGTCGTCACCGAATACGGCGTCGCGCACCTGCGCGGATGCAGCATCGGGGAGCGAGCCAAACGGATGGCCGTGATCGCCGCCCCGCAGTTTCGGGACCAACTCGAGCAGGAAAGGACCCGCTTGTGAACTTGCCGACACACGTCGAGATCCGCGAAGTCGGGCCGCGCGACGGATTTCAGAACGAACCCGAAACCATCGCCACCGCCGACAAGATCGACCTGATCAACCGACTGGCCCGTACCGGCCTGAAGCGGATTGAGGTCGCCAGTTTTGTCCGACCCGACGTCATCCCCCAGCTTTCCGATGGCGTCGAGGTGTTGCGCGGAATCGACGTGCCCGACGACATCTCGCTGATGGTGCTCGTACCCAACAGCAAGGGACTCGACAACGCACTCAAGGTGCGCGAAACCTTCTCCGAGGTAGCGATTTTCGTCAGTGCGTCGGAGACCCACAACAAGCGCAACGTGAATCGGACCATTGCGGAGTCCATGGCCGACAACGAGATCATCGCGAAACGCATTGTCGCGGAAGACCTGCGCTGCGCCGCCGTCATCGCCACCTCGTACGGCTGTCCGTTCGAGGGCAGAGTGTCGATGAACCGGGTGCTCGATATCGCCGAGCAGTTCGCAGCGGCGGGCGCCACCGAGGTCGGGTTCGGCGACACCACGGGCATGGCCAACCCCGCCTATGTCGAAGAGTTCTTCACCGCCGCCATCGAGCGGCTGCGCGGGGTCGAGGTCACCGCGCACTTCCACAACACCCGCGGCCAGGGACTGGCCAACGCATACGCAGCACTGCAGGTCGGCTGCACCAGCTTCGAGTCCAGCTTCGGCGAACTCGGCGGCTGCCCGGTACCAGCCGGATCCACCGGAAACATCGCCTCGGAGGATCTGATCAGCATGTTCGAGGAGATGGGCGTGTCCACCGGGGTGTCGCTGCCGGCGATCATCGACGCCGCCCGCGCGGCGCAGAGCGTCCTTGGCCGCAAACTGACCAGCCACTCCATAATCGCGGGCCCGATCGACTGGAAACCGAACCCAGACGCCCCGTCCTGCCGCTAAACCATCCCAGCACTCATCTCAAAGGAGAGAACATATGAGCAACCGCGTCGCATTCGTCACCGGCGGAGCCCAAGGCATCGGCCAGGGAATCTCAGAAACCTTGGGCATCAACGGGTTCCGGGTCGCCGTAGCCGACCTCAACCTGGACGCGGCGCAAGCCACCGCAAAGCGCATCACCGACGCCGGCGGCGAAGCCATCGCCGTCCACGTCGATGTGACCGACACCGAGTCGGTGCGCGGTGCGGTCAAGACCGTCGCCGCCGAACTGGGCGAGATCGACATCCTGGTCAACAACGCCGGCTGGGACGACTTCATGCCGTTCCTGAAAACCTCAGAAGACTTCTGGGACAAGATTCTTGACATCAACTTCAAGGGCGCACTTCGCGTCATCCACGCCGTCGTGCCCGGCATGGTGGAGCGCGGATTCGGACGGGTGATCAACATCGGTTCGGATGCCGGCCGCGTCGGCTCGTCGCTGGAATCGGTCTACTCCGGCGCCAAGGGCGGAATCATCGCGTTCACCAAGACCCTCGCCCGCGAGGTGGCGACCAAGGGTGTCACCGCCAACACCGTCTGCCCCGGCCCCACCGACACCCCAGCGCTGCGCAAGTTCGCCGACAGCTCCGGAGAGGACGCCGACAAGGTGATCGGCGGGATGACCCGCTCGGTGCCGATGAAGCGCCTGGCCCAGCCGTCGGACATCGCCGCCGCCGTCGCCTTCTTCGCGTCCGATGCCGCGGAGTACATCACTGGGCAGACGCTGTCCGTCAGTGGCGGACTCACGATGGCCTGAGTCAATCACCTTCATTACTTAAGGAGATCTCCGTGGCGCAACCACAACGCCGTGAAGCTGTGACGTGGAACCGGGACGGGGCCATTGTCGAGATCGTTCTCGACAGTCCACCGGCCAACGCGCTGGGGCTCGAGATCCTCGAGGGCCTGCATGCGGCGATGGACTATGCCGAGGCGGCCGGCGCCAAGGTGATCATCGTGACGTCCGCGGTGAACGGCTTTTTCGCCGCCGGCGCCGACATCAAACACATGTCGGCGGTCGACGCGGCGTCGTTCCGGGAGTACGGCGACGCGTTGCGCGGCGCGCTGGAACGCCTTGCTGCCCTGCCCATGGTCTCCGTGGCCGCCATCGAGGGGCTCGCGCTGGGCGGCGGTCTCGAGTTGGCGATGGCGTGCACGCTCCGTGTCGCCGCCGCGGGGGCCCGGCTCGGTCTTCCCGAGGTCAAACTCGGCCTGATCCCCGGCGGTGGAGGTACCCAGCGCCTGCCCCGACTCGTCGGGCGCGGTCGCGCATTGGACCTCATGCTCACCGGGCGTCAGGTTGAGGCCGACGAGGCATTCTGGATCGGGCTGGTCGACCGCTTCGCAGAGCCGGGCGAGACCGCACGTGCCGCCGCGTGGCAACTGGCCCATGAGTTGGCCGCGCCGTCGACACCCGCTCAACTGGCCGTGGTGCGCACCGTCGATGCCGCCTACGACCGACCGATCGATGAAGGACTGCGCTACGAGGTCGAACAGATCCAGGAGCTGTTCGAGCGAGGCGAGGCGGTCGAGGGGCTCCAGGCGTTCATCGACAAGCGTGCTCCCCAATTCGACTAATCAGTCGGCGGCCAACCGCAAACCGAACGATCGGAGTTAGTTTCATGATTGATCTCGAACGACGTTATGAGACATTGCTTCTCGAGTCCCCCGCCGATGGTGTGGTCCAAGTGACGCTGAACCGGCCCGACCGGTACAACGCGATGACAGTCACCATGTTCGACGAGTTGGAATCGCTTGCGCGCGCTATCGGAGACGACCGCGACGTTCGGGTGGTGATCCTGACCGGTGCGGGCAAGGCGTTCTGCGCGGGCTACGACCTCGATGAAGCAGCTCGGCTGCCGACACTTGGGGCGCTGGGCATGCTGGACCTCCAGGAGCGCGCCGCCCGTGCGCTCGGCGCCGTGCGCGCGGTCCCGGTACCGGTGATCGCCGCGGTCAACGGGCCCGCCGCCGGCGGCGGCATGTCGCTCTCGCTGATGGCCGACATCCGGCTGGGATCGCCTGCGGCGAAGTTCAACGCCGCGTTCGTCCGGATCGGGCTTTCCGCAGGCGACCTGGGCGCG
>Ga0137412_10005210_pt1 | contig 10406 bp, 7 predicted proteins | sample CZODoug2_1_16fun_FD_122160 | JGI IMG/M metagenome (GOLD analysis project Ga0137412, IMG submission 122160) | Vadose zone soil fungal communities from Angelo Coast Range Reserve, California, USA - CZODoug2_1_16fungal (Hybrid Assembly) | ecosystem: Environmental > Terrestrial > Soil > Vadose zone... | reverse complement strand
GACCGCTTCGACCTGCGCGGAGTCTCCGGCCAGTCCGATCGCCAGCATGCCGGCGCGGCGAATCGCATCGATCACGGTGCGAACGTCGGCGACGTCAGGCCTATTCTCGAGCGCGCTGAGATCGAGGCATACGCCAGTTCGCCGAAAGAAATGCGGCGCGGTGGCTATGCGCCCGGTCAACTCGTCCAGGATGGCGCCCGGGTCCGTGGTACGAATGCGCACCAGCACCAGACCCATTTGTCCATAGCGAATGTCCACTACTGTCGGCTGCGGCGCGTTGGCCGGGGTGTCGATATTGAGTTCCAAGTTCGTTGTCAAATCAATCCTCGTGCACTCGACGACCGCATGCGCCCAAACGGTGCTCGCAGCGGACCGGAATTGGATGGGCAGTGTACTGGTAAGTTTCGCCGACTCAATCGAAATGTGTGGCGGCTGGGTGGGTCAGGCGATGCTGACTCTATCGGGCCCACGGCGCCCAGTAACTTTTCCAGGACAAAAAGTCAATGGATGATCGGATGTCGCTTGGTGCAGACGCCCTGCGTAAAACCGGCGTCAATTCAATATCGCTAAAGAGTAACCATTGCCTGTTCGCCTATGTTGGAGTCCCTCGTTGGTCTCCATACTATAATGTGCGACTAGCTGACTCTGCGCTTGATCCGCAACTCGTCGAGAACGAATTTGAAGAAATAGTCGGCAATCCCGACGCTGTCTTTCTTCTTGACGATGGCCAGCGTCTTGACCACCGCTGGCCGCAGCGTCTTGTAGACCACGCCATCGCGAATGATGCTGCGCACGTAGTCCGGCAAAATCGTACAGCCGATTCCGATCGCCACGAAATTGATCATCTGCGGCGTGGTATCGAGCTCGCAGGCAATATTCATGATGGATCCTGATTCCACGAACAGTTGCTCGATCTGGTGAAAGGCAAACGGCTCGAGCGCGCGCCGGAAAAACACCAAGGGTTCGTTCGACAGCTGTTCGATGGACACAAACTTCGCGGAGGCGAGCGGATGCTCAGCCGGCACCACGACGATCAAGGGATGCTCGGCGAGCGGCTGCACCTGAAACTCATCCGGCGGTATCGGCAACCAGACGAATCCCAAGTCCACTTCATCGCGGCGCAGCGCCGCGATGATTTGCGGGGTCGTCAGGTTATGGAAGCGCAAGTCCACGTCGGGCGATTTCTTTTTAAACGCGGGGATGACTTTCGGGAATATACCGAACTCGCTAGGCGTGTTGTAGCCGATCGACATGTGTCCGATCTCGCCCTTCGCGGCGCGGCGCGCCAAGGCGACTCCCAATCCGGCATCAGCAATGGATTTTCGCGCCTGCACCAGAAAAATCCGTCCCGCATCGGTGAGTTTGCTGCCGCGTCCGTCTCGCGCCAAGAGATCGGTTCCGATCTCCAGTTCCAGTTTGCGGATTTGCACGCTCAAGGCAGGCGGCGCGATGCGCAGGCGAGCTGCGGCGCGAGCAAAATTGAGCTCCTCGGCAACCGCCACAAAGTAGCGCAAATGGCGAAGTTCCATCGGCATCTCTCTCGAATGATCGTTAATTATCAATTAACGATGAGTAGTTAATCGATAATAGACGAGAAAATAGCGCCCGTGCAGACTCTTTGGCAACAAGACGGGTCGGCGAGCCTCGAGCACGGATGACCGGTCAACAAATGCCGCGTTGTAACGGGCGTCCATTGGGAGTGGGTTATGTCTGGCTGCAATTCTGGGCGCGCTCGCAGCGCACCGCTCTTCACCACCCTTACCATCTGCCTCATTTACGGCACAGCTGCATCGGCGCAATCCGCGAACAATGCCGCGGCCGGCAACGCACTCGAAGAGATCGTGGTGACGGCGGAAAAGCGCTCCGAGCGTCTGCAAGACGTGCCGATCTCCGCACAGGTCGTAACCGCGCAGACGCTGCATGAGCAAAACCTCAATTCCCTGCAAGACATGGCGCAGACGCTGCCGTCGGTGCACATCAACAGCACGGGTTCCGGCGGCCAATTGTTCATTCGGGGTGTGGGTTCAGGAACCAGCCAGAGCTTCGATCAATCGGTAGGTACGTTCATCGATGACATCTATCACGGCCGCGCGCACACCTCGGGCGGCACATTCTTGGATGTGGATCGGATCGAAATCCTCAAAGGCCCTCAAAGCACCTTTTTCGGCAATAACGCCATAGCCGGCGCGCTCAATGTCGTGACCACGAAACCCACGGATACCTTCGGCGGCTGGGCCCGGCTCCTGTATGGGCAGTTCGGACAGTACGCTGCCGAAAGCGCGGTGAATGTGCCCTTGAATGATGTCTTGGCCGTGCGCCTGGCCGGCACATTGAATGGTCTCAACGGTTGGCAAGAAAATCCTTACGCCGGCGAGCACCAGCCCAAGGACGACAATCAAGCGGGAAGGATCAGTGTTCTGTTCAAGCCCAGCGCCGACTTCGATGCGCTCTTGAAAGTCGAAGGCAGCCACAACAAGGATTTGAGCGGCAGCCAGATCGGCGGTTGTCCGCCGCCCGCGCCGTTCGTCCCGGCGGGCTTCTGCAAGACCGCCATGACGCTCGGCATACCCACCGGGCTGAACAGCAACGTCAATACCACCGACGAAGGTCAAGGCGTCACGCTCAATACCACCGAGGATGTTCTAACTCTCAACTACCGTCGCTGGGGCCAGACCTTCACTTCTGTTACCGGGTTTTACGACTATCACTCCGCGCAGAGCATCGATGCCGACGGTACGCCGTCGCAACTGCTGAATCTGCAAATCGAGGAGCGCTACCACCAGTTCAGTCAAGAACTGCGCGTCGCCTCGCAAGCCGGCCAGACCATTGAGTACCTGGCGGGCGCGTACTTCCAGATGGATCACTTGAACGGCCACCCGACCGACCTGACCTATTATTTTCTGACGCCGACCATCCTGGGGAATGCTGCGTTTGCGCCCTTGGTACCCTCCTTACCGTTGGCGGGCGGCGGAACGTATGTGCAGAATGAGCACTCCTATGCGCTGTTCGGCTCCTTAGGCTGGAACGTCACCGAACAATTGAAAGTAAGCGCGGGTCTGCGCGGCAGCTGGGTATACAAAACCAACCAGGCCAACAACTTCTATGGCCAGGGCACGGAAGCTTGGGGCGGTGTCGTCGCCCTACCAGCGAACCTGCAACCGCTCGCGGCAAAAATATTAGGCGCGACAACCGCGGCGAACGGTTCGCTCTCCAATAGCGATTACATCCCTTCCGCCAAATTGCAGTACAAGATTACTCCCGACGTCATGGCTTACTTTTCGTACTCCAATGGCTTCAAGGCGGGAGTTCCGACGGGAGGCGTGGTCAATGGCGTTGCCGTACCGGCGATCCTGCCCGAAAACGTCGATGCCTATGAACTCGGAATCAAGAGCGAGTGGCTGGATCATCGCGTTCTGCTCAATCTCGATGCGTTCCGCAGCAACTACAATAATCTGCAGGTAACTTCAGCAATCTTCACGCCGCTCGGCGTACCGGTCATCGTCACGACCAATGCGGCGAGCTCGCGCTCGCAAGGCCTGGAATTCGAAGGGCAATGGGCGGTTGCCGAGAATTTTAGGCTCTCATCCGCCCTGACCTACTTGGATTCGCACTACGTCAGTTACCCCAACGTCACACTCACCGGCATTCAGACTTATTGTCGCGCCCATCCGGCTTTGGCCGCCTGCGCCGCACAGTTTCCCGGCGGCGTACCGGTGCTACAGGATCTGTCCGGCCGACCCACCGGGTTCGCGCCGCGCGTCAGCGGCAACTTGACCGCGAGCTACATCGCGAATCTGCCGCGCGAGTATCGGCTCACTGCCTCGGCGAGCGGCATCTATTCCTCCAGTTATTATTATGCGAACAACGGCACGGACGACGACCTGCTGAAGCAGGGCGGTTATGGACGGCTGGACTCGCAGCTCACCTTGGAATCGCCCGACCGGCGCTGGGCGCTCGATCTCATCGGCAAAAATTTGACCGATCGCATCATCGTCGAAGGCGGCACCGGCGGCACCAGCCTACCCACCTCGCTCGGCAGCACGCTGCTGCGCAAAGTGCAGCCTCGTAACTTTGCGCTGCAAGTGCGCTATCACTGGTAGGCGCGCTCCTCGAGGAAAAAGGTGATGCCGAATTCAGCCACTGCACCAAGCGCCGCCGAGAGGCTGCGCGCGCGCCAGCCGGTATTCGGCGTTGTGCAAACGCTGCCCTCGTCCACCATCGCGGAACTGGCGGTGTTGTGCGGCTTCGATTTCGTCATTCTGGACTGCGAGCACGGCGTCATCGACGAGGGCGCGCACTTGGCATGCCTGCAGGTGATCTCGGCGGGCGGCGCATTGGCAGCAGTGCGCGTACGGGCGAATGATTTCGACGCGGTCGCGCGTTATCTTGATTTCGGCGCGGATGCCATCTTGATGCCCGACGTGCAAAGCGCGCAACAGGCCGCTGCGCTCGTGAGCGCGGCCACTCATGGACCCACAGGCTCGCGATCTTCTACCGGCAACTCGCGTGCCGCGCGCTACGGACTTAGGCAAGCGCCGGATGCACAACCGCCGCGGTTGTTTGCGCTCATCGAAGGCGCTCGCGCGATCGGGCAAATCGGTGCCATTGTTGCTACGCCGGGCTTGAGCGGTGTGATCGTCGGTCCCAATGATCTCGCCGCCGATTTGGGTTGCAGTACGGATTTCAACGCCAAGAGCTACGTGGATGCCTTCGAATCCATCGAGCGCGCGGCCATCGCAGCCGGAGTGTTGCTGGGAACAAAGCCTCACGGCAATTTTACCGTGAGCCGGCTACTGCAATCCGGCCATCACCTGATTATTGCCAGTGCCGATATCGTCGCCTTGCGCGAGGGACTACGCGCGCATCTTCGGGCCGCGCGCGAACCCAGCGGCAGCGGCAATTCGAGCGTCACCTTATGAGCGGCGAGGCTTTCGACGTCGTCATCGCCGGCGCCGGCGCCGCCGGTTGCGTGCTCGCGGGACGTCTCTCAGAGAAACCGGAATTGCGGGTGCTGCTCATCGAAGCAGGCCCCGATGCTCTGCCCGGAAGCGAGCACGCTGACATTCGCGACCCGTTTCCCGTTTCACTGGGAAATCCCAGTTTCATGTGGCCCGGGCTGATGGCGGAGCTGGGCGCAGACCCGGGCACCGGCAAGCCGCGTGCTTCGCGCCCTTTTGTCCAAGGATTCGGCGTTGGCGGCGGCTCGAATATCCAAGGTATGTTCGCTGTGCGCGGCATTCCTGAGGACTACGATGAATGGATCGGCATGGGCGTGAGCGGCTGGGGATGGAACGATGTCCTGCCCTACTTCATCAAACTCGAGCGCGATCTGGACTTCTCGAACTCCCTGCATGGCAGCAACGGCCCCATTCCGATTCGACGCACACCGCCTCAAGAGTGGGCACCCTTGAGCAAGGCCTTTGGCGAGGCCATCGTGCGCCGCGGATACGAACTGTTCGCTGACTACAACGGCGACTTTCGCGAAGGTTTGAGCTCGATGCCCATGGCCAATCTGCCTGATCGCCGCGTATCCACGTCCTCTGCTTATCTCGACGCCGCTGTACGGCGCCGGCCCAACTTGAAGATCCTGTCCGGTTCGATCGTCGAACGCATTCAAATCGAGGGCCGCAGCGCGCGCGGCGTATCGGTGCGAGGTGCTTCCGGTTCGCGGCAATTCCAGGCACGGCAGATCGTGCTCGCCTGCGGCGCGCTTCAGACGCCGGCGTTGCTGATGCGATCGGGCATTGGACCCGGTGCGCATCTGCAATCGTTGAGTATTGACACCGTGGTTGATTTACCCGGCGTGGGCCGGAATCTGCAAAACCACCCGAAGGTTCAGGACGTCGCTGTACATTTGCCGCGATCCTCGAAGCAGGCGCAACGTACGCTGGCGCAGAATTGCCTACGCTATTCATCGGGCGTCGCGAATTGCGGTGCGCGCGACATGTTCATCACTTCGCTCAACAAGACTTCTTGGCACCCGTTGGGGAAACGAATCGGCGCCATCGGCGTCGTGGTGCACAAGCCCTATTCCAAGGGCAGCGTGGATCTCACGAGTATCGATCCCCGGGAGTCGCCGAAAATTCGCTTCAACACCTTGTCCGATGAGCGCGACCTCCGACGCCTGGTCGGCGGGATGCGCCTGGTGTTGGAGCTGCTGCTCGATCCGGGCGTCATGGCGCTGCGCAACGAAGCCTTCCTGCCGCAGGGCAAAATCATCGCGCGGCTGGCGAGGCGCCGCCCGGCAGCCTGGGTACAGGCCGCCGCTATTGCGTCGATATTCGATATACGGGCCGCGCGGCGCAGATTGCTCAAAGATCTGACGCTCGATGTCGCGGCACTGGCGCGCAACGAAGGCACACTGCGCGAGCTGGTGCGCCACCGCGTCGAACTGTCGCGCCATGTGTGCGGAACCGCCAAGATGGGCGCGCGCGACGATGCAATGGCGGTGCTCGACTCCGCCGGGCGAGTTTACGGCGTCCAAGGCCTGCGCGTCGCGGATGCCTCGGTTTTCCCGACTCTGATGCGTGCCAACACCCATCTGCCGGTGATTATGGCAGCCGAAAAGCTCTCCGATCACATCAAAGCGGATTTGCAATGAGTATTCAATCGAGCAGCAAGGAAGCGCAATGACACCGCTGAAAGCCACATTGGCAATAGCTGCGCACGACAAATTAGGCGAAGGTCCGGTGTGGGATCAGGCCGGGGAGCGACTCCTTTGGGCCGACCACGTGGGCGAGGTCATTCACGAGGCGAGGTGCGGGGCGAAGGGCGAGTGGAAAGAGAGCCGTCGCTGGACTTTGCATCGTCACTTGGCAGCCACCATTCCTCGCAAGCAGGGCGGCCTCGTTGTGGTCAGCGCGAGCGAGGTTGTGATGATGGACGATAGCGGCGCAACAACGCCGTTCGTAAGCTTTGACTTCGATCCGCGCGCGGTCCGATTTAACGATGCCAAATGCGACCCGCAGGGCCGTCTTTGGGCTGGAACTTTAGGCTTGGACTTCACACCGCGCGGCGCGCTGTATCGGATCGATCCAGATGGGACAATAGAGACCGTGCTCGAAGGAGTGACGCTGTCGAATGGCCTGGATTGGAGTCCCGACGGCTCGACTTTCTACTATGTCGATACGCTCAACATGGGGATTGACGCTTTCGATTTCGACCCCGCCAGAGGGTCAATTCATAACCGCCGCACTATCGTAAAACTCGAGCCGGGAGCCGGTGGTGCGAACGGCATCACGGTCGATGGTGACGGCGGTATTTGGCTTGCGTTGACGGGCGGCGGCGAAGTGCGCCGCTACCTGCCGGATGGAACCCTCACCACGCGCATCCAAATTTCCGTCCCCGGCGCCACCAGCTGCGCCTTCGGCGGCCGCGACTTGGATCAACTCTTAATTACCAGCCGCTCAGGACGCATGCCCGATGTAGCCGCCAAGTTGGGCGTTCGTCCCGACATGATGGAAAGCATAGGTCCCGAGGCAGGCGGACTGTTCGTGTGCCGGCCGGGTCAGACCGGATCCCCCGCCACGGTATTTGCCGGCTGAGTGCCGCGATGAAGGGTCCGAGAAAGTTAAGCGAATGTCACAACATCATGGACCTGCGCGCGCTCGCGGGTCGGCGGCTGCCCTCGCCCATTTTTCACTATCTCGATGGTGCCGCCGACGATGAAGTCACGGCGCGGGACAACACCGCGGCGTTCGAGCGCGAAAAACTGATCCCGCGCTATCTGATCGACGTAGCCAAAGTATCGACCATCACCCGCATCTTGGGTCAAGAAGTCGCCTGGCCGGTATTTTGTTCTCCCACCGGCTCCTCGCGTTTCTATCATCCCGAGGGCGAGCTCGCGGTCGCGCGTGCCGCGGCGAAGGCCGGCACCTTTTATTCGTTGTCGACCATGTCCTCTCATAGTCTCGAAGACGTTGCGGCCGCGAGTGCGGGTCCGAAAATGTTTCAGCTCTATGTCTTCAAGGACCGGGGCGTCACTCGCGAAATGATCGATCGCTGCAAACAGGCGGGATTTCAAGCATTGTGTTTGACAATTGATGTCCCGGTAAGAGGAAAGCGCGAACGCGAATTGCGTTCCGGCATGGGCGTGCCGATGAAATTATCGGCTCGCAGCGTCGCCAGTTTCGCCCTGCGTCCGCGCTGGGTCGCGGGCTGGCTCAATAAGGGACCTTTGTCCTTACCGAATTTCGCGGCCCGTGCAGGCAGCGACCGGCTTGTCCCGCAGACGCGATTCGTCGCCGAGCAGCTAGATCCTTCAGTCGCCTGGGATGATGTGGGAGAGATGATCGAGCGTTGGGGCGGCCCGTTTGCCATCAAAGGCATCCTGTCGGCGCCGGACGCAAAGCGCGCGCAAACGGTCGGCGCAACGGCCGTGATTGTCTCCAATCACGGCGGACGGCAGTTGGATGGCGTACCGGCGACGATCGAGGCGCTTCCCGATATAGTAGACGCCGTGGCAGATAAGCTTGAGGTGATCTTGGATGGCGGCGTGCGGCGCGGCACTCATGTGCTGAAAGCACTCGCGCTGGGCGCCAAGGCGTGCACGGTGGGCCGCCCGTATTTGTACGGGCTCGCTGCCGGCGGCGAAGCCGGCGTCGCCAAGGCGTTGAACATTCTGCGAACCGAACTGGTGCGCGCGATGCAACTGACCGGCTGCACGAGTATCCGGACGATCGACCGTGCCTTGGTACGGCGCTTTTAATTGAGCTCGGCAAACAACTCCATTCCTGCCGCGAATCCGGATGCATTACCAACGGTTTCGGCAGTGCGCCGCAATTGGTCGCTGGTCCTGTTGTTCTTGGCCGGCGTTCTCAACATCTTCGATCGCCAGATCGTCAATATCCTGGCGCAAAGCATCAAGGCGGACTTGGGCCTATCCGATGCGCAGCTCGGCCTTCTCACCGGCACGGCATTTGGATTGTTCTATGCAGTGCTCGGCATACCTTTAGGAAGGCTGGCCGATCGCGTCAATCGCGTCAAGCTCATGGCAACGGTGCTGGTGTTGTGGAGTGGCCTGACGATCCTCTGCGGCATGGCGGGGAATTTCCTGCAATTGCTCGTAGCGCGCATGGGAGTGGGCGTTGGCGAGGCCGGTTCGCAGCCCGCGAGCACGGCGCTCGTTGCGGATTTGTTCGAACCAGCCCGGCGTACCAGCGCCATGTCCACCTTGCTCGTCAGCGCTTCGGCCGGTGGATTTCTAGGATTGGCCTTGGGCGGGTACGTTGCGGCGCATTGGGGCTGGCGCGTCGCATTTTTTGTCGCCGGCGCCCCCGGATTCTTCCTGGCCGTCGTGATGCTTGTGGTGATGCGCGATCCGAGAACTCTGCAACCGAAGCAAGCAAGCCCGCCATTTCTGCAAACCGTCGCCGCACTTTGGCGCAATCCCCGATTCAGGTGGCTCGCATTGGGGCTGATTTGCATCTCCTATTTCGCCTACGCGGGAGGGGCCTGGCTGCCCGCCTTTTTTATTCGCGCGCACGGCATGACGACATCGCAGATCGGCGGTTTCGCCGCGCTCGGCGTTGGCGTGGGCGGTGGGTTCGGAACACTCGGATGCGGGCTCATCTGCGATGCGCTTCGCTCCCGGGTGCGTCATGTGGAAATCAAAGCGTTGATGCTCACCATGGCGCTCGCCGTCGTATTGTTGCTCATCACGGTCAGCGTTTCGCAGCGGCCCATCGCGCTCGGCGCGATGCTGCTCTTCTACATGTTCACCTATGCGTTCTTTGGGCCCACCGTGACGCTGATTCAGAACGAGGCAAGCGCGCAAACGCGTTCGCTCGCGATTGCACTGTGCATCTCGGTGTCAAATATCGTCAATCTGGGAATTGCCATTTTCGCCGTCGGCGCGCTCAGCGATGCACTAACGCCGAAGTATGGCAATCATGCCCTCGGCTGTGCATTGGGAATTGGCGCCCTGATCGCTGCGCTCCTCGGTTTGACGGCGCATTCGCGAGTGATCGCGAATACTCCAAGAGCCGGCCAGACCGATTCGCCCTAAGCCGTCGTCGCTCTAGCGCTCGCCCCACAAGTTCTGCCCTCTCGACAACCAGTAGCAGGTGACGGCGGGAATCACGCGAAATGAAGATGTACTTGGAAGGTGCGACAAACGGCTTTTTGGCTGCGCATGATCGCCTGCACGACCGCCGCATCGCGTTACACACGACGGTTGTACGGACCGGAAAGTACAACACGGCCGGCTACTTGTCGCGTCCCGCCTGGATGCGCTCCTGGAGTTCCTTGTACTTTTGAACTTTGCGCGCAAGTAATCGCATCATCTGTGGTACCCGCAAGTTCAAGAACTCTTCAGGCATCTGCGCTCCCGTGTAGATCCCCTCTTCCACGTGCAGCCCATCGTCGTGTCGCGCCCGTAAGGCAGATCGCAAGCAAGAGAGGGTATG
>Ga0137412_10005209_pt1 | contig 10407 bp, 5 predicted proteins | sample CZODoug2_1_16fun_FD_122160 | JGI IMG/M metagenome (GOLD analysis project Ga0137412, IMG submission 122160) | Vadose zone soil fungal communities from Angelo Coast Range Reserve, California, USA - CZODoug2_1_16fungal (Hybrid Assembly) | ecosystem: Environmental > Terrestrial > Soil > Vadose zone... | reverse complement strand
TTTACTAGAACCATGACTGGCAAAGCCGATACTCAATACGTCGGTCTTTCAGCGGTGATACTGAGCGCAGTGGGTCTCCCGTCCTTGCCCAGCGGCCCCAACGCGTTTCACGTTTATCATGACATGGTAGAAACGCTGACATCCAAGTACGGAGGGTGGCTTTCGCGCCGACACATCGGGGAAAATAGCTACCCAGCTTACGATAAAATCATATGGAGTGGAGCAAATCGGGTCGACGTAGAGTTTCTTTATATACCTCGTGAAAGCGATGATGCTATCCTTACAGTTATGTATCAGGTGCAAAGAGCGAAGGAAGCTGAACATATCACGTCGAGTGTCTTCATCCTGCCCATAAACGACCATTACAGTTTCTCTACGCTCTGCATCCGAGCCATTTGCGGGCACTGAGTTTGTTGTTTTCGCCAGCGAGGAGCGCGGCCTGCTGGGGGCGTATTGGATGGCCGCGCATCCCCTGCGCCCGCTCGCCACCACGCGGGCGCAGATCAACTTCGACATGATCGGACGCGACGAGGCTGCCAGCCCACAAACGGATGGGCTGATCACGATACCCAGCGATACCACCAATCGGCTTAACCTGATCGGCGCACTCTACTCGCCCGATTACGACCGGACGGTCAAGGAGCAGGATAAGCTGGTGGGCCTGGTGCTCGACGACCGGTTCGACCATGAGTCGGCACTGAACGTGTTCTTCCGCTCCGACCAGTTTCCTTTTGTGTTGCATAACATCCCGGCGTTGTGGTGGTTCACCGGGTTTCATCCCGACTATCACCACACGACCGATACTGTAGATAAGATCGATTTTGCCAAGATGCAGAAGATACTGCAGCTTGCGTATCTTACGGCGTGGCAGTTTGGCACCCAATCCACGCCGCCTCGCTTTGTTGGGAATCCATCGGGTGGGGCGGCGGCTGGCAAGTAAAGTCCAAGCCCTTCCAACGGCGGACACGACGATCGTTGAGCTTTCGTCTTATGACGGTCCAGGTTGTAATTTCTGCTGGCTATGTCGTAATCCTCCCGCATAGCGGAACGATGGTACCACTATCCGCTTGACACTCGCATTCACGGGTTTGAAGAATACGAGACGGATGCTGTAGGAGGCCCATCGTGAAAACTAAAAGTAAAAAAACAGACTTACGGTTCAAATTTACAACGCTCGTGACAATGAGCCTGCTAATTCTAGTTTCGGCCCTGCAAGCGAGAGCTCAACAGATTACCGGCTCCATCGTGGGAACGGTCAAAGATGAACAAGGCGCGGTGGTCCCGGGGGCGAGCGTAAAAGCAACCAATGCTGATACCGGATTCTCCCGCGTGGCCACAACTGCGGCTGACGGAGCTTACCGTATCGAATATCTGCCGATAGGCAAGTACGACGTCAACGTGGAGATGGCCGGGTTCAAGAAGTTTGTGCAGCAAAATGTTGTGCTCGCTGTCGACCAGGCGCAAGCGCTTAATGTAACGCTGGCGGTCGGCGCATCCAGTGAGACCGTCACTGTGTCGGCAGCGCCACCACTGGTGGAAACTACAACCGCGACACTGGGACGAACTGTGCAGCCGGCTGAGATCATCGGGCTGCCACTGGTGAACCGCAACGCGTATGCAGAGCTTTCGCTCACGCCGGGGGTGCAATCCAACAGCGCCAGCGGAGCTACGAACGCCAGCAACAGCAATCCCAATGGCACACCCAATTACCAGATTGGGGTTCCCTCCACGCAGGTGGTGGTCAATGGCGGCATTGATGGCGGTGTTCCCATGGTCAGCTTTTACCTGGATGGTGGAAGCAACATGACCGGCATCCGCAACTATGGAAACCCGCTGCCAAACCCGGACGCGTTAGAGGAGTTTCGCGTAGAGACCAGCAACTTCTCAGCCCAGTATGGCCGCATGTCCAGCGCCGTAGTCACCGCGGTTACGCGCTCCGGGACCAACCAATTTCATGGTTCGCTATTTGAATTTGTGCGCAACACCAGCCTGAACGCAGTTCCGTGGAATGCAACCATAAACCCGCCCTACCATCGCAACCAGTTTGGCGGCGCGGTAGGCGGCCCAGTGATGCACGACAAGGCTTTTTTCTTCTTTAGCTATGCCGGGCTGCGGCAAACCGTGGGTCAGTTCCTGAGCGGCGGCGTGGTGCCGACGGCCCTGGAACGGCAGGGCGACTTTACGCAATCGAAAGTGATCCCCAACTTGCCCGGCACCAAGACCAAGGTAGCGGGAACCAATAGTTCTCCCAACTGCCAGGCGCCCACCGTGGGATGTGTTCCGTCGAGCCTGTTGGATCCTACTGCGGCAAACATCATCAGCAAGTACATTCCCCTGTCCAACAGCGCAAACAGCGCGTGGACCGGCTTCTTCACCGGCCCGACGAACCAGGACGAGTACCTGGGAAAGTACGACCAGGTTCTCGGTGATAAGGATCATTTGTCGGCGACCTACTTCTATCTCAACTCCACCCAAAACGCCAACGGGTCGTCGACGCCCAATCTAATCTGGGATACCAATCAGTCGTTCTCGAAGCAACAGAATTTGAATCTGAGTGATGTACACACGTTCAGCGCGTCAACCATCAACCAGGCCTGGTTCAACTTCACCAGGGTCGCCGGAGGGCGCGTCAACTTGCCCCAGATTTCCCTTGGCGATCTGGGTTCGAATTTCAACATCCAGGGGCCCAAGGCGCTACCCCAGCTGACCATATCGGGATATTTCAGTGTGGGTGGAGCGCTCGCCGGACCGGTAACCACCACGGACTTCTATTCGCTGCGCGACCTGGTCAGCATGACGAAAGGCAAACACTCGATCAATTTCGGCGCCGAGCTGGCACTGGACAAAAATATGATCGTCGGTAACCTGGATAACTTCGGGGTCTTCAACTTCCAAACCTCTGCTCCCACGACCACGGGCAATGCGCTGGGCGATTTCGTCACCGGCCAGGTCAACACCATGCAGCAGGACACTCCTTACCACGGGCTGTTGAGCGACTGGCATACCGCATTGTTCGTACAGGACGCTTACCGGGTGACTCCCAGGTTGACGGCGAACCTGGGGCTGCGTTGGGATATCGACGTTCCGCCGGTCGAATCGTCGAACCTGACCGGGACATTCGTACCCAACGTTCAATCGACCGTAGTTCCCGGTGCGCCGCTGGGCCTGCTCTATCCGGGAGACAAGGGCGTACCCCGTGGCATTGTCGATCTGCGCTGGCACCATATTTCACCGCGTGTCGGCTTGGCGTGGGATCCTTTTGGTGACGGCAAAACAGCGGTGCGCGCGGCCGCCGGTGTCTTCTACGGCAGCGTAAGCGGCAACGAGTGGAACCAGCCGGCCAACGCTCAGCCGTTCGCCATTCGGCAGACGTTCAATTCCATCACCTCGTTGACGAACGTCTACGGGAACCCCGCTTCTTTCCCCAATGGAGATCCTTTCCCTTACACGTATAGTCCGTCGCATCCGCGCTTTTTGCCTGCGGCCAGCGTCGAGACAATTTCCCAAAGCACGCAATGGCCGCTGGTCTACCAGATCAATACTGCTGTGCAGCGTCAGCTGCCGAGCCAGGTGAGCGCCACTGTTGCTTATGTCGGGACGCTGTCGCATGATCTGCCCATCATGATCGACGATAACTACGCTCCTTATGCGCCGGGCGCCAGCACATCGCAGACCAGCATCAATGCCCGACGCCCCTATGACCCTGGCGTTTTGGGCCAGAATATCTTTCTTATCTCGAACCAGACTGCGTCGTATCATTCGCTCCAATTCTCTGCGCACCGTCCGTTGACGCACAACCTGATGCTGAATGGGTTTTACGTTCTGAGCCATTCGTTTCAGAGCTCGAATGAGTCGGCGGTCGGTCTGGCGACGGTGCAGGATTTCGCCCATCTCGAGGAAGAGAGAGGCCCGACAGACAATGACCGTCGCCATATGGCCAGCGTCTCCGGCATTTGGAATCTCGACTATTACAAAGGGTCGAGCTCTTTCCTGGGCCAGCTTGCGAACCATTGGACGATCTCGTCGATAGCAATTTTCTATAGCGGCGCACCGGTCAATATCGTTACCGGATCCAACAAAAACTTTGACAGTGCCAATAACAACCGCCCAAACCTGGTTCCGGGGCAGAACGCGTTCCTCGACCCGCACAGAAGCCGCGCCGTGGCTGCCTCAGAATGGTTCAATCCCGCGGCGTTCACGGCGAATGGGCCCGGGCTTGGGATAGGCCCTTACGGCGCGGACGGGAACGCGCCGCGTGACTATCTTCGTGCGCCGGGTTATCGGGATGTTGACTTGGGAATCTTTCGCAACATCAGTTTTGAGCGATTCACGTTGCAGTTACGTGGAGAGGCGACGAATGCCTTCAACATGGTAAGTCTTAACGCGCCAACTGCGAATTTAGCGTCGTCTCTCAATGGCAGGATTACCGCTGCCGCAAGCCCCCGGCTGATTCAGGTGGGCGCCAGGTTGACCTTTTAGAACCTTCAATTTCCAACGGACGCTGGGTGCCCCACATCTCGCTCGTTTTTTGCGAGATGTGGGATTCCACAGATCTAGACCCTAAGTGTCGATCGTGCGTCGAAGCCTTCGGGTGGGAGCGCAGTGGTATCCCACATCTCGCGGAAAACGAGCGAGATGTGGGGCACCCGGGATTTGTTGTGAATAAAGTGGGAATCCTGGGTGGCGTAGTGGACCGTGTCCATGGCTTGAGGCCGTCAGCTATCGAGGGGGGCCGGGCACGAGCTCGATCTTTTTCTCCGTTGCATTCTCGACCGCTCTCCGGCTGTACAACAAAGGGAAGTACCGACCGTTGCGCCACATCGGCGCCAGGTCCCGATAGTGCGGGCTATCCGGATCGCCGGATTGGCCGGGATGGTTGACGGCCCTGGAGTTGTCCCAGTTGCCGACGTCGACCACGACGCGAACCGAGGGGCCGCTCATCTGACGAAAATCGCGGCTGCGATAGCCTGAAGCATTCGGAACAAAGGGACTGCCGTTCTTTTCAATGGGGCCAACGTTGATCCGGGCGCGCGTGGCACCATCCACAATGGCGGCAAAAGGATGTTCACTCAGGTTGTATTGCAGCTTGCCCCAATTCCATTGTTTCGCGTCGGGGCCCTGCAGCTGCTCCATCTCTTCATACGCCGCCTGAAGACTGGTGAGCAGCAGCTGATCTCGTTTCTCAACAGCGTTCCGCTCAAAGCGAGTCTCGGGATGCTCCAGGATATCCAGCATGACGGCCGCGTCGGGACTGGAGGTGGTCTCGGCCACGGTATCGGCTGCTCTCTGGCTGAGTACGGCGCGTTCGTAGTCTTTGCCAAGATGGCGGCTGAACCAGACCTCCTGCAGAGCGGATGCGGGCTGATCAGCATCCACGCGGGCGTTCCAGTTGGTGAGCATGTCGAGTGCAGCCCTGGTCTTGGGATCGTCGCTCGAGAGAGGTTTGAGCAGCGCAATCAGGCGCCTCGCTGGGATCGATAGCTCGTCGTTCTGTAACTGCATCGAGTCCTCAATCGAGAATTTGTTCGCCCCGGAGAGGACCTCATCAATGCGCTGATGCCGTGACCCGTTCGCCCATTCAAAACCGAGTTTGCGTTCCTGGTAAGGATAGCCGGCAGGAAGATTCATTTCGTTCGATGTGGTGATGTAACCAGAGGAAGGGTTGTAGATTCGCGGTAGTTGTTCGGCTTTCCATCGCCCTGCCCACTCGAAACGTCCGTCGCCGGGGACCGGCAACAACCCATCCCAATTGGGGCGGATGGGCGCCAAGCCTCCAACCACCCATCCGATGTTGCCTTTCACATCGGCGTAAACGAGGTTGGAACTCGGCGCGCTCCAGGACTCGGTCGCCTGCTTGAACTGATCGAAGTTTTCTGCGCGCATGTAGCGCACCGAACCGTAATAAGGCGCCATGCCGGGCTCCAGCCAGGCGCTGCGCAGGGCAAATGCGCGGTGGTTCTGCTGGTCGATAAAAATCACCGGACCATGCCTGGTGAAAGTGAGGTCCACCAGTACGGGAGACTGCCCTTTAACCTTGATCTCTTCACGCACCACGCGAAATGGTTCCCAACCATCCTGATACTTGTACTGATGTAAGTCGTCAGGGTTCAGCTGGTAGATGTACAGGTCCTCCTGGTCGATGGGGAAGATGGTGTACCCGAAAGCGATGGAGTCGTTGTGCCCGAGCGATACACCGGGAAGCGCGGGTTCGTTCGCTCCGATCACATGCAGCGTAGGCGCATCGAGGTGGGAAATATAGCGCAGGCTCGGTTCCGAATAAGCGCGATGCGGATCGTTGGCCATGATGGCGCGCCCGGTGGCCGATCTTGCGGGCGCAATCACCCAGTTGTTGCTGCCCTCCAAGGTGTCGGTGGGAGGATCCATCTCCGCTGTCTCGACAACGGGAACTGGCCCGGCGTCGGCTTTAAGTGCCTCCGGTGTCAGATGGACTTCCTGGGTTGCGAGGGTAAAGACTCGCAGAAGATTTTTGGGCAGGCACGGGTCGATATCCGGAGGCACCTTTGTGTGCCAGGCAGGTTGAAGGCCAATGCGAATCTCATCCGATGGCAGATCGGCAGCACAGGCTACTCTGGCTCGGGCCACTTCACTGTCGAGATTGCGGGTTAAGCCATGGCTGCGGATGCGAACAAAATCCTCGGCGCTCCACTTCGCCGGCGCGTAGCCGAGCTGCTTGAATTCCCACGGAGTGCGTTCGGGATGGCGCGTCAACCAGTCGATATAGGCGTTGATACCGGCGACGAAGTTTTCCGCGATCTGCCGGGCTGAGGGACCATAGGCGGCCCACTCCCTGTTCATGTCTCCGCGATAGAGAAAAAGGCGGGTAGCTTTGTCTTGCTCGACAAATGCCGGGCCGAATATCTCAGACAGTTGACCCAGACCCCGACGGCGCCACAGGTCGATTTGGAAGAGGCGATCGCGGGCCGCATTAAATCCCTGGGCAAAAAAGAGATCGGCCTCGTTCCTGGCATAGATGTGGGGCACGCCCCAGTGATCGATCAGAATCTCAACCGGTTGACGCAGGTTGGGCAGGGTGACGGTTTCCGACGGAACGGCGCTTCGCTCGGCGGCGCGAGCAGGGATCGTATCCACCGATACGGATGCCAGAAGAAGACACAGCGCCACAGAGTGTTTACGCACGCCTGGGTTGGGCCTCCGGCGGAGTCGTCAGCCGAATCGTCCCCAAAGATGCAGGAGTTTTTGCATGACCGCCACAGGCCCAGTACAGAGCTACAAAAAGAGCCATGAGGATGCCAAAGATTGCTACAGCACGAAGTGAAGGTAGCCAGTTCATAGCCTTACAGCATAAAGAAAATTAACGTCACCGGTGAGAAGCTACCGGAGGAACTTTCCACTTCAACGCGTCCGGGTTCCAGGTGGTCACTTGCGCGGCCATGAGCCCATCGTGGGTTTCGTAGGCATCCGCCCCGCGATAGGGCTCCTTGAGCAACGGAGAAGTGGCAACCCACTGGACGTTGATGGTGTCTCCGACCACGAAGGTATGCTCAGCGACAACCTTCAGCCCGCAGGTTCCGCCCTGCGAAGGTGGTTTCACCACCTGGGCGAACATCTGGCCCAGTGCCGTTTTGCCGCGGACTACCTGCCCGTTGGGACCAAAGAATTCCACATTGTCGGGAAATTGCGCCATCAGGCGCGGCCAGTCGCAACCGGAAAAAGCGGCCATGTGCTCTTCCACCACCTTGGCCGGCGTAGGCTGGCGTTTCAGCGGAGGCATGGTCTGGGCAACCACCGGTGCACACAACAGAGATACAGCGGCTAGCCAACCGACGGCCAGGAGTGTCGAGGAAAGACCAATTTTCATACCAATCACAATAACGCACTTCGTCTGGTTTACCGTGTGGTCTCGCCACTGGTTCAGCCATTGTAGTGCTAATTGCCGCGACGCGAGACCGGAGCTGAGCCAGCGAGGCCCGGGCAGCTGAACCCTGAGGGACTTGATTGGCCGCATGGATGCTAACGATTGGTCCGGTCGATATGCTTGCGGCAGGACGAGGCGGGGGCTACTATTCGCTCACCGATGCATGTAAGGAGCCATATGAGAAAGTGCGGGGTACTGTTGTTCACGGCTTTGTGGGCGGGTTCTGTTTGGGCACAAAGCGAGACAACCGGCCTGAACGCAATGGAAGAGGACTACATCACTCCAGTGCTCAAGTATCAGATTCTGTCGCCGGAAGTGGCAGAGTTTCAGGTCCGGCAATACCTGCTCAACCAGGTGGCCGCACCGCCGCAAGTTCCCTCCACTCCACAGGCATGGACTGCAGAAGCGGCGCGGCTCCGGCGTCACCTGGTCGATGATGTGGCGTTTCATGGCTGGCCCAGGGAGTGGGTGGACGCAGCACCCAGGTTCGAAGAAATAGGCGTAATCGAGACGGGCGGAGGCTATCGCATTCGCAAGCTACGCTACGAGATTGTTCCTGGTTTTTACTCCACAGCGCTTCTCTATGAGCCTGAGCATCCGAGCGGAAAAATGCCGGCGATCCTGAACGTACATGGCCACGTGGGCGCAGTGGGAAAAGCCATCGAGTTCAAGCAGAAGCGCTGCATCGAGTACGCCAGGCATGGGATCGCGGCGCTGAGCCTGGATTGGTTCCTCCATGGTGAGCTCAATGCGAAAGGAAACGACCACTCGTTCGGTGCTCACCTGGACCTGGCCGGCGCGAATGTACTGGGCGTATTTTATTTGGAAATGCGCAGAGGACTCGATTACCTCTACAACAATCCCAACGTCGACCGGAATCGGATTGGCGTGACTGGCCTGTCGGGCGGAGGCTGGCAAACGATCGTACTAAGCTCGCTCGATGAGCGGGTGAGAGCGGCCAATCCGGTGGCTGGTTTTTCGTCTCTGCGATCAAAGATAGAAGCCAACGGATATAGCGAGGTTGGCGACATTGAACAATTGCCGCCTGATTTTCTTAAAGGCCTGGACTATTCGTACCTGGTGGCGATGATGGCGCCGCGTCCGACCCTCCTCACCTACAACGCCGAAGACGACTGTTGTTTCAGGGCTGGGCTGGTGAAGCCGGGGGTCTATGACGACGTCCGGCCGTTCTTTAAGCTGTATGGGAAAGAAGACGTCTTCACCTGGCATGAGAACCGTGACCCGGGCACGCATAATTACCAGCTCGACAACCGGCTCGCGGATTACCGTTTCTTCGGCAAACAGTTTGATATTCCTCTCCTGGACAACGAGGAGGGTGTTGCCTCTGAAATCAAGAGTTATGACGAACTAAGCGTGGGCCTGCCGAAAGATAATCTGACCATACTTAGCCTTGCACAAAAGCTGGCGAGGGAGATCACGCGGGAACCGATTCCCTCCGGCCCATCGGCCAAAGCGGCCTGGTCCAGCGCGAAGCGGACGAAGCTGAAAGAGGCGGTTCGCTACAAGCCAATCGATATCGAACAAGCCTGGCCGGTAGCTACGACTAAGCGCAGAGATGTGCAGTCCTTGTCCTTTCTCTTTGTGACCAGCAATCGCGTAAGCGCAAGCGGAGTGTGGCTTCGATCCGTCGCGCAGAGCTCCGAGACCGCACCGGTAACCATTGTGCTGAACGATGATGGCAGAGAAGCCGCCACAGGTGTAGTTGCCGACCGTCTTGCAAGGGGCGAGCAGGTTCTCGCCCTGGATGTAATCTTTAGCGGCAAATCATGGAAAGACCACGCTTTTGAATTTGCGCAGATGCTGGATGTGGTAGGAGACCGCACCATTGGCGTGGAGGCAGCTCAGCTCATTGGAGTCGCTCGCTGGGCTGAGAAGCGTTCAGGCGCTGCCAAAGTACGGATTGAAACCGGAGGCATTCGGACCCAGTTAGTTGCGCTTGTTGCCGCTGCCCTGGAGCCGGATTTGTTTTCTGAAATCGTGACACGGCAGGGCATGCGTAGCCTGAGCTACGTGTTCGATCTGCCCGTCGAGTTCGAACAGGCGCCCGAACTTTTCTGCCTCGATCTCTACAAGGAATTCGATGTAGACAGCCTGGAAGCATTGGCTGCTCCGGCCACGGTACAACGAATCCACGATCGTGAGCTCCCATAGCAGTTTGCTGAAAAGTCGCAAACCGGTAGAAAAGCGTACTTCGGGGGATTTAGATGCGGCGTGAGAGCCGAAAAAGAAACCGCAGGTCTCTCCACTACGCTGCGCTCCGGTCGAGATGACAAATTTGTTTGCAGGTGAGATTTCGTATTTGTCATGGAAACATAAATTTCTGTCCTCAAACAGAATTGTCATCTCGACGGGAGGAGTCATGGGCTTGCGGCCCACCCAAGGTGATGAAAAACGCCTTTTGTCCGAGGCCGCTCTCCCATGGGAGCGCCGCCCTCACCCTTGTCATCTCGACCGAAGCGCAGCGCAGTGGAGAGATCTCTGTGTTGACG
>Ga0137412_10004544_pt2 | contig 10407 bp, 13 predicted proteins | sample CZODoug2_1_16fun_FD_122160 | JGI IMG/M metagenome (GOLD analysis project Ga0137412, IMG submission 122160) | Vadose zone soil fungal communities from Angelo Coast Range Reserve, California, USA - CZODoug2_1_16fungal (Hybrid Assembly) | ecosystem: Environmental > Terrestrial > Soil > Vadose zone... | reverse complement strand
GCAATACCTCTTCGAGCTGCAGCAGGATTGGGCGCGCGGCGCCACCTATGACGGGGTCATGGACATCCTCAAGGTGCATTCGCCCTACGGCATCCAGGTCCGCTTCTCGAAATGGGCGCTCGGCGAGCACGCCTCGGAGGGAGGCCCCCTACCCACCGCAAAGCGCGCCTGAACCCGGAGCAGAGGGCCGGCAGGCTGCCGGCCCTCTGCCGCGCCTCGCAAGGGCCGCCGCCTATGTTCATTTCTTCGCCGGACCTGTTGTCACGAAGTGGAAGTCGATGTGGCAGCGATTCACTGACCGGGTGCTCACAGAGACCAAGGTCACCGAGCGGTTCAGCGAGCACGACCTGCGCGCCAAATCTACGAGTGACGCCAAGAGCCTCGAGCACGCCCGCGCGATGCTTACTCACTCTGACGCCAGAACCACTGAAGCGATCTACCGTCGGCGTGACCTGCCCCCTGTCGGCGTACCAATCGATGGCAGAAAGTCCGGGTTCAAGGTTAAAGGATTCCTTCGGTGGTCGGTTGCGCTGCATCGGCGGCTTGCTGCCGATGCAGCGCTGCGAAACGGGCCGGCGGCATTCGCTTGCAGCTGCTGTGCGGCCTGATTTCGTTGAAGTCCTGGCGCCAGGTCGCAATGGCAGTCCGGGCCTGGTGCAGGGTTTCAAACCAGTGCTCGTTCAGGCACTCGTCCCTGAACTTGCCGTTGAAACTTTCGATGTAGCCGTTTTGCATCGGCCGACCTGGTTCGATGAGCAGGTGCCGGATGCCATGGGTCTGCGCCCAGCCGATGAAAGCCCGGCTGGTGAACTCCGGGCCGTTGTCCGTGCGTACTGCCCTCGGATAGCCTCGGAAGACGGCCGCCTGATCCAGTAGCCGCGTCACGTACTGGCCGCCGATGCCAAAGTCGGTGGCGATGTCGACGCACTCGTGGCTGACATCGTCGGCCACCGTCAGGCATTTGATGCGCCGACCATTGACCAGGCTGTCGCTGACAAAATCCATGCTCCACACCTCGTTGACCTCGCTGGCGATCTGCAGCGGCACCCGCTCGCTCGCCGGCCGCCTCACCTTCTTGCGCTTGCGCACCGCCAGGTTGGCGGCGCTGTAGAGCCGGTACACCCGCTTATGGTTCACGTCCGGAAACTGCGGGCGCAGCATGTCGTGGATGCGCCGGTAGCCAAAGCGCCGTCTGGCCTGCGCGATGTCGACGATCGCGCTGCTCAGCGATGCTGTTTCTGGATCCACAACGGGCGGGTTGCGGTAGCTGTCGCGGGATAGCCCCACAAGCCGGCATGCCCGGCGCTCGGACAGATGGAACTGCTCGACCATCCGACCGACCGCGGCGCGCCTGACCGGTGGGGCTAGCGCTTTACCCCGAAAACACCCTTCAACGCGTGGATGTCCAGGTGCGCTTCGGCCAGCAGCTTCTTGAGCTTCGTGTTCTCGCCCTCGAGCTCCCGCAACCGCTTCGCGTCCGTGGCGTCCATCCCGCCGAACTTGGCCCGCCACTTGTAAAACGTGGCGTCGCTGAAACCGCCCTTGCGGCACAGCTCCTTGATCGGCATGCCGGCCTCGGCCTGTTTCAGAAACCCAATGATCTGTTCTTGGCTGAATCTGCTTGTCTTCATGTCCGTCATTCTCCATAAAATGTGATGTGGTTCCCTAATCTCGTACCAAAAGCTGTGTTAGTTTTTCGACGAACTGCCTCTTGGGAAGGAGGGGTTTGTCATGAAGCGCAAGCGCTTTTCGGTCGAGCAGATCGTGGCCGTGCTGAAGCAGGCCGAGCTGGGCATGCCGGTGGCGGACGTAGTGCGGCAAATGGGAATATCGGAGCAGACGTTTTACCGCTGGAAGAAGCAGTACGCTGGGCTGCAGTCGGACCAGGTGCGGGAGTTCAAGCAGCTGCAGGACGAGAATGTGCGCCTGAAGAAGGTCGTGGCCGAGCTGGCGCTGGATAAGGCCATCTTGCAGGACGTCGTTTCAAAAAAGTGGCCCGGCCCGCGCTGAAGGGGTGCGCCGTGGATTACATGGTTCGCAGCCACGGTATCAGTCAGCGTCGGGCCTGCCGCCTGCTCAGGCAAAACCGCAACGTGTGCTTTTACAAGAGCGTTTCCGATCCGCATCTGGAGGTGCGTGCGCGCATGCGCGAGATCACGCAGACCCGGGTGCGGTTCGGGTATCGGCGCGTGCACATCATGCTGCGGCGTGAAGGTTGTACGGCCGGCAAGAAGCTGGTCTATCGGCTCTACAAGGAAGAGAATTTGCAGCTTCGTGGCAGGCGCCCGAAGCGGCGCAAGATGGTCGTGGCGCGACGGGCCCGATTTGTGCCGAGGCGGCCGGGCCAAGCCTGGGCGATGGACTTTGTTTCCGATCAGCTGGTCAATGGTAGGACCTTCCGGGCATTGACGATCGTGGACGTCTTCAGCCGTGAAGCGCTGGCCATCGATATCGGACAGCGGCTCGGAGGCGAGCACGTCGTCGCGGCGTTGAACCGTCTGGTAGCGCAGCGAGGAAGACCCGAAGTGCTATTCATGGACAACGGAAGCGAGTTCACTGGTCGCCTGCTCGACTTATGGGCTTACCACCACCAGGTACGCCTGGACTTCAGTCGGCCAGGAAAGCCGACGGACAACAGCTTCGTGGAAACCTTCAACGGGTCGTTGCGCGACGAATGCTTGAACGTAAACTGGTTCGAGACGATTGACGAAGCAAGAGTGATTGCAGAGGCGTGGAGGACGGATTACAACGAGACCCGGCCTCACATGGCTCACAATGGAGTGCCGCCAGGCGAATTCGCCCGGCGGCACAAAGAGTTGAACGATTTACAAATCGGCAGCGGCGTCGAAAACTAACGCAGACCTTGGTACGGAAAAAGGGAGCGCTTCAAATGGCGGACTTCTCTACTTCAGACTGGTACGCCTGGCGGGGGGCAGGTCAGGGCGACTTGCAGTACACGTCATTGGTCTATTGGTCTGACCGTCCGATCGCGCAGGCGCTCTTTGTTTCTGTTGTAATCGGGCTATGAGAGGGCACCGCACACAACTCTATTGGCTGCCAGGTCCTCCGGGAAAGCTAGGCCGACTCGTCAAGGGCGTTGTGACGGCCATTAGATGGAGATATCCACAAGCAGAGCCGAGTGATCAGTAACGTCCCGCGCTCTAGTGGAATGAACGTATTCAATCCTCTTCACCCGGAGATTCAGGGCGTTGGTACAAAATGCATGATCGATTCGAAAGCCGTTGTTCCCGGAGCTATACCAACTGAATTCGCGCCGTCCCGGATTGCGCGATCGCCATGCATCGACAAATCCAATTACTTCTAGTTGCGAAAAAGCATCCACGCAAGCGAACGTTTCGCCCTTCTCGTCCAATAGCGGTTTCCCCGTGTTTAGGTCGCCTATTAGCATCGTGGCCGGACCGAGTCGCGGAAGAAGGCTCATAGTCAGATATTCGAAGACTGGCCGCTTAGCTTCGGCCTGTGGAAAGTAGGCTCCGACCAAGGTAAAGCGAGGGAAATTTCCACACACAAGCCGGTGAGCGAAAGCGGATGGTAAATCGGCTTCAAGCCTCTGACTTAGCGAGAGCTTTGAGGCCAAGAGCACGCTGTTCTCCCCGCTCTCGGACGCCGGAGACAATTGCTGCTCGTAGTCCAATCTCGCGAGCGCTTCCGCGAGGCGAGGAGCGTTCTGATTTCTGCGATATTCGGTCAAAAGGAGAACATCGGCATTCAGGGCCTCGATTGCCTTCAGTATCCCGCCAAGACGCCTTCCGCCACCATGTCGAATGTTCAAGCTAGCGACGCGCATTGTCGATGCTTGCGTAGCGTCAGTCGAGCCGGAGCCGGATGAATCATCCGAAGCCTGTGCAGCGGCTTGCACTGTTTCCTGTGTCCTACTTTTGTTCGAGCAGTATGGCAAGATCCCCGCTGAGGGGTTTTACCTTATCAGATGTTTATCGTCGCAAGGGAACATTAGAGCCCGCGTCGATAGAGGACCTGCACGGGGAGGGGCGCCAATTTACCGGCGGATGACCGATAGACTCCCAAGGTGCGTCAACTTCCGCTCCACCGCGACATTTGCACCTCATTCACTTCAGCCTGACCGCTGAATAACGGGTGGCCCGTGCAATCTCCAAAGCCGCGAAACAAACTTTGCGGCTTCCATCCTCGCGTGGCCGTTTGATCGTGCGACGAACCGCAAAGAGGCTTCGTTGAGTGCAACCCCCCGTGCACCGTTCCGACACCCCACCCCGAACAGCGCCGTGATCATTGTCAGGGTCGACGCAAATCTGAAAACCACACGATTTGACATCACGGCCGCGCCTGCCTGGTCCGGTTCCGATTGAGGCTCCATTGGCCGCCCATATGTGTGAGCCGGTGAGGCTGGCCCGAGCCGAGGCAGTAGTAGCCATATTTCGCTACCGCGCAATCGGGTCCAAGCCTGCATGCTTGCTGCCATCGGAACTACGGGCGCCCGCATGTGCGTCGAGTCGTTCTCTGGCGATCTCGGGAAACCGGCCCCGCTCTTCGATCGGGTCGCGGCATGCGCATTAGCTTTGCCACCAGCTTTTTCAAGTCTTCGCCGTCCAATCGATCTACCGTGTAATCTCGCACAGGGTTCCAGAGCCGATTTGCCATTTCACTGTCCAGTGCAAGGCGAAGGGCCAAGCCTTCCTGGTTGCGCCAGTGCCAGCTCGCGACCAGTACATTACTTCCCCGCCAATCTCTCTGTTGATCCTCGAGTTTTAAATGGTGCTGATGCTTGGCAACTCGCCGAAGGCCGCCGCTTCCGTCAGGTTGGTAAATATTGTCCATGCGGCCCTTGAATTGTGGCTCGCGAGCGTAATCCAAAAAGCTCAGAATCTGACCAACTTGCATGGCGTACAGCAAGAGGGCCTCGCCTCGCCGACGCGACGCCAATCCGAGTATCCAATCACCCGCCTTCGCGGTGCGCCGAATACGCGGCTTGCAGCAGGCCAATGTGCAGGTATCTTCATCGAAGCAGGGAGCAAATCCAGTGTCATGGGTCATGACATATCGATAGACGCGAGCGCCCGTTGGCTTAGAGATCCGCGGCCCCCGCAAGGACTTAACCTTGGGACTAGGCGAACTCGCCATGCGTCGCCCGATCACTCGACCCTCACGCCAGCTTCCTGCTGATGAAAATCATTCTTAGTCGCAAAGGATTTGATTCCGGAAGCGGCGGCGTTCCGAGTCCAATCTTGCCGGATGGCCGCCTCGTCTCGCTACCGATTCCATCAAAGATTGATCCTCACACCTACGACCAGCTTTCCAGCAATGTAGTTCGTATGGGCCGCCTTGTCACCGACCTTACGAGAGGGAAAGTCGCCGGCGGCAACCATTGTCACCTCGATCCCGACCTCGATCCCGAAACGCTAACTCGTCGGGTCGGCTGGCGCCCCGCCTTCGGGCAGATTGACGCCGCCCAGCAGCACCTCTTTCGCCGCGGAGTCACCGTCGGCGATCTTTTTCTTTTCTTCGGATGGTTTCGCGCTGTCGACGAAGTTGGGGGTCGATGGCGCTACATCCCTGGGGCTCCAGACTTGCACGTGATTTTCGGGTGGCTTCATGCAGGAAGCATCATTCCGCTATACGCCAACCGAGCCATTAAGGTGCTGCTCCCCTACGCTGAACACCCCCATCTACATGGCCGGGACCGACCTTCAAATACCCTCTACATCGCCTCAGAAGGTTTGATGGTGGCCGGGTCAAGGCGACCTGGCGGTGGCGTCTTTACCCACCTGTCCGACGGCCGCGTCCTGACCGACAGTACTCAAGCTATGCGATCTGTCTGGCGACTTCCTGCATGGGTACACCCTGCGAATGGCAGCATCCTGAGCTACCACGAGGCACCGACTCGCTGGCGTATGGGCGCTGCTGACTGCATTCTTTCTTCCGCCGCTCGCGGGCAGGAGTTTGTACTCGTTCCGCGCGATCCCCATGCGGCCGACCCGTGGCTGCTAGGCATCTTTGCTCATAGCGACTCTAACGACGCTCCGAATTGAACTACCGATTTCAAGTGTTACCTGGCGTCCCAGGGGGCCGTCAAGCCCCGCACCGATACGCGGCCAACGCGGTATGGGGGACAATTCACAATTCACCCCTGAATCGCCGATCCGCCCCAAGGTAGTCAAACAATATACGGTCCTTGCAACAAAAATAGAAGTCGCAGTCGACTTCATCTGGAAGCATCAAGCCGGGATACTGATTGCGGTCACCGAGACGTATACCGCCTAGCTGCCAATTCCGCGCCTTAGGCCCGATTCGTAACCTCGGCGAATTTCGGCATTTGCCTCGTCCGGAAGCAGCTTCCAGAGCTCCACGACGACGTTCTGGAGTCCATCCTTATTGTTGTTGGCAATAAATGACCGCCCCTGCTCCAGCAGGCGCCTGCCCCGGGCCTGGTCGGAGAATGCACCAGGATTCTTTTCAACATACTGGAACTGGTAGACCCAGAATTCCGGCGTGGCAAATACCAACCGCCAGTAAATCGACTCCGCCTGCCTGAGCTTCGCCTGAAGATCGTCGAAGCGCCGTTCCTGGATCAACGTCGTGAGCTCCTGACGAATCTTCTCGATCGGCTTCCGGACGCTTTGATCCTTGGCCTTCGCGGCTTCAGCAACAAGCCGTTCGGAAAGCTCCTGGACCTTAACAACCAGGCTTGGCCATTCCAGTCGATCGTCTACTTCGTCGATTGCCAACTTAAGCTCGATCAAGCGCCGTTCACATTTGACCGCAGCGTCTGGGTCTTCCACGTCGCGAGCCAACCGAGTCAACTCCTGGATCAGCGAACCCCGCTCCAGGAAAGTAAGGCGCTCAAGCCCGTCCTCGTCGACCACGGCCTTGGCCTTCCCCTTAACGTCCCTTATGCGCTGGAGCTCCGCCTCCAGATCGCTCCGAACAGCCGACGCGGCCCTGGGACTTACCTCCATGCGAAGGGTGGTTTCGAAGTCAGCATCCAGGATCGGAACGTACGCCCGCACTCTCATAAGGCGCGACGCGTCCATTTCCAGCGTCACCTCAATTTCGCTATGCATTGGAAGATCCCGGGGAATCTTGTCCCCGCTAATCACCAATGAGCCAACAAGCCTATTGCGGTCTCCCCGCCCAGCTTCGCCTTCGCAAACAGGGATCCTCAAGACGTCACCGGTTTGCCCCTTCTTCATTGCTGCAGCAGTCGCATAGGACTTCGTAATCTTTGCGGGCAAGCCCCGGCCCTTCTGCAAGAAGCACTCAAACTCATTGTCGGCGGTTACAACGCCCATGGAGTTGATCAGTGGCTGCTCGTCAACAATGGACCCAATCGTGTACGTGAAACTGTCCGGCGCCGTGCGACGCCGCTCGCCCTTCAAATCGAAAAGGTAGATCTCGTAGGTATTCCGTGTTCCACGGTCAGCGCGCAAGGTCGCCGTAAACACCCCCTCCGCTGAAACCGGGAGCTTTCCGCTTCGCCATTTGCTCTGCTCGTTGACCATTTCAATCGAGTAGCCCGCAAGTGACGAGCCATCAGGCGACGAAATGCGCCCTCCGATCAACGGGGCGCTATCAAAACCGACGGGCTTGTGCTTCAGGTCGATTGCAAACGCCGTCTTGTCCCGGCTCTTGTTGTTGACAGCCCGCTTCTGCGTTCCGGCAAAGACTGCCGCCCCGCGCGCAACAACGGTGAGCGGGTCAACGCCGTGCTCGAGGGCTATCCCCAGCGAGTTTTGCAGCTGCTCCCGCAAGTAGGGCGCCAGCGTGGGACCACCAACCAGAATCATCTTCTCGATGGCGCTCGAGGACAGCTTTTTGCCTTCCAGGACACGCTTGCAGATATCGACCGATCGCCGGATGAGAGGCTCGGAAGCTGCAATGACTTGTGAACGCGACAATTCAAACTCAACCTCAATAGTTTCCCCGCCATCGGCCTGGAACGAGCAATCTTCAATCGAGGCACTTCCTTTGCGGGATAGGTCGATCTTTGCCCGCTCGACGGATTGCTTAAGCTTTGCGAAGGCGACGCGCCAACGGGGATTGCCTCGGCTGAACTCCTTCATACCGTACTCGCTGACCAGCTTGGGAACTATGATCCCGTTGATGAGCGCCCAGTCGATATCCGAGCCGCCAAGGAAGTTATCGCCTCCGTGGTTGACGACTCGCACAGTTCCCTCCTCGGATTTAATTACGGCAGCATCAAATGTTCCGCCCCCGAAGTCGTAAACAAGCCAGAACGTTCGGTCACTGTCCGTTTGAAAGCCATAGGCTAGCGCGGCTGCCACCGGTTCCTGCAAAAGAGGACTTTGGACAAACCCGGCAAGCTCGGCCGCCTTCCTCGTTGCATCGCATTGGTGCAGCTCAAATGCTGCCGGAACAGTGATCACAGCCGCATCGATTGACTCACTCGTTCGCTGTTGAACGTTTCCGCGAAGCTCCTTGAGTACTTCAGCCGAGAGCTCCTCGGGGCGCTTGGTGATTCCACTGCGCTCAAAGACGTACTGAAAATTAGCGCCCATCTGGCGCTTGAATTCAGAAAAAGCATTTCCTGAATCACTGATTGCAAGTCCCCGAGCGTCTTCTCCAACCCGCATGGCTCCGCGCTTGTCTATACCAACAACCGAGGGCGTAATGTCCGCGTCGCGGTTGCTTTTGATGATTTCCGTTGAAACGCCGCGGAGTACGGCAACGGCGCTGTTCGTCGTTCCGAGGTCAATACCAAAATCAATTGTCTGCCGTTCCATGCCTATCCCTCTTCGCTCGCGGGCGTAGCTATTACGACTTCACCTCGCTGCAGAATTTTTCCGCGGAAGGTAACGGTTGGCCTGATTGTCTCGGTGATAACGTCGCGAGCAATGCCTGGCTGGGGTTGGGAGGCAACAACTTTGATGGGCAAGCCAAAGTCGAAGGCTTCCCCTGTATGGTCTTGCGCCTTAATCTCGAATTTCGCGAGACTGTCGATGATCGCCTCGATGTTGCGTTCCAATCGCCGAAACTCTGGGGGCTGCTGCTCTGACTGTCCAGATCCAGCCAAGCGGGTCCTGGCCTTCCAGGCGTTGGTCGCGATTTCAACCAATACCGAAAAGAGCTGCGCACCATCGATGTACATGACCTCCTTGGCGCCGGATTCGAGATCCATTTCGCCTTCGCGAACAGGATTCAACGCTGGGTCACCCGGTGCCTGCGCCTTGGGGGGTGGTATCGGAATTTTCATTGGTGCGCTCCGCTCTTGTTTGTCATTGGCAATGCCCTAGTGACCGTATCGCTCCAGTTTTTCGTTGTACGCTTGGATCAACTGGTTGGCCGTGGTTTCCTGACGCTTGGCCTCCGCGAGCAGTTCGTTGTAGGGATCCACTGGCGCATTGGCCTGCCGATTCAGAACCCGCAGCTGCGCAACCATCTGGTTGTAGCGATCCACCTTCTCGTTAAAGTTGGCAACCGCAACAGGATCACCAGTTTGGGCAAGATAGCGCTCGCTTTCGATTTCCTGTTCAAGCCGATCGGCCTGTACTTTCGCGCGATTTGCCCGAGCCTGCTTTTCTTCGATCTCCTGACGGGCGGTTTCAAGTCGCCTGTTGTATTCGGTTGCCCTTGCCTCGGCCGCTTCTGCGGCGGCCTTATCCTGCGCAAGCTCGGCCGTCCTGTAGCTTGGGAGGTGATAAATCTTCTCCGTATTCTGAGTTGGCGAGGGATTCCTGTAAGACGATGAACTCGAGCTCGGTGCTGGGGAGGGCGAATAGTTTGACGGCGGGCTGTATTGATTGCTGGGAGTTGACGTGGCCGGTTTTTTGTCGGGGCCTGAGGCTCCGAGATAGATAAAAAGCGCCAGGCCACCAATTACCCACGCCGCTGTTTTTGTTCTTTCGCTCGTGCTTTTGCGACGTTTTTCTCCGCACAGATGCTCGAGAGCCGCGCGATCCTTCTTTAGCTGCTCCTTTGAGTCAGGCTCGAGTGCGTAAGGCTCCGCGTGTCCTAACGCGTCCAGTGCGGTTTTGCCATCCTTGTTCTGATTCCAGGCGTCTACCGAAATGCTTCGAAGGACGTATGCTATCCGCCCGTAGAACGCTAGGCGCAAGGTCGGAATTCCGTTTATGTCCTCTGAAAACTTCTTTAGCTCCGGCAATACTGATTCGATGAATTCGGCTAGTCGTGCGGACGCTGATCCTTTGCGTTCCTCAAGCGCCACTAATGCTGTCCAGAAGGGAGTAACTCTGACGTAAACCTGGTTGCTTTTGGTCGTTTCAATTCGAGCTGCTATCTGGCTGCGTATTTCTTGGCTACGCGCCAGCGGAAGCGCCAACGCGTAGACTGGAAGCGCAGTAGCCTCATTGTCGACTTCTTTGTAATAGATGTTTGCGCAGCGAAACACTTGCAGTGCAACCAGATCAAACATTTCGTCTACTTCAGCCTTAT
>Ga0137412_10005208_pt1 | contig 10408 bp, 9 predicted proteins | sample CZODoug2_1_16fun_FD_122160 | JGI IMG/M metagenome (GOLD analysis project Ga0137412, IMG submission 122160) | Vadose zone soil fungal communities from Angelo Coast Range Reserve, California, USA - CZODoug2_1_16fungal (Hybrid Assembly) | ecosystem: Environmental > Terrestrial > Soil > Vadose zone... | reverse complement strand
GGTTCAAGAGGGCGGACTTCGCCGCCGCGAGGCTCTCGGGCAACAACACGATCGCAGCGATGACGACGCCGACAAACGCTTGCGGGAGCCCCACAGCTGCGATTCCCTGGTCGAGCGGAATGGACAAAACCTTGGCCAGCAGCACGACAGCCGCGAGCGAGACCAGCAGGAGTGCGAGGCTCAAGAGAGCGACCTTGTCGCTTGGCTTTTCATGCGCCACATCGGGCTCCTCCCCCGGCGCGTCGAGGAAATAATCGCGATGCTTGACCGTCTGCACAAACACGAAAATGCACCAGAGTGCCAATGACAAGGTGCCGACGAAGATCAGTTGCACAGCCGAGTAGTAGGGCCCGACCGTCGTCATTGTGTAGTTCGGCAGGATGAGCGCCAAAGTCGCCAGCGTTCCGAGCACCGCAAGGGCGGAAGAAGCTCCTTGGAGCTGGAACGTCTGCTCGAAATGCCGCTGTCCGCCCAACACAAGGCATAGGCCGACGACGCCGTTAAGGACAATCATGACGGCGGAAAAAATGGTATCGCGGGCAACGCTCTCGCTGCCTTGTGCGCCCGCGACCATGATCGAGATGATCAATCCAACCTCGATCACCGTCACCGCGACAGCCAGCAGGATCGAACCGAACGGCTCGCCAAGCTTGAGCGCCAACACTTCGGCATGATGGACGGCCGCAAACACCGCTGCACCCAGCAATATGCCGGCAAGAACCTGCACCAATGCATTGTCGGCCGGAATGATGGATGCGAACTTCAGCGTCAAAAGGCCGCTGGCGAGGGCCGGCGCGATCCAGGTCCAGGCCGGAATACTGGCCATCAGCTCGCCATCTCGACACGCACCGGCGCGCCGTGGGTCTTCGGGATCTTGTCGGCAAACATTTCGACAAAGTGATCGAGCTTGTGGGCCTCGATCGCCTGGGTCGCCTCGACGCCCCCCATAGTGCTCACCCCAATGCCCCGCCGGACTAACGCCGACCAAGGCTTTATACGCCGACCGCCCCGTCCCGGGTAGGCTGGGGACCCATCGCCTCGCGAGCCCAGGAAGTAAAGCCCAAAGGAGACGGCCTCAACAATCTGCTCGATTGGATCTGCGGCTGCATACTCATCTACGGAATCCTCTTCGGAGTAGGAAAACTAATTCTCCAAGAGACAGCACTAGGCCTCGCACTAACGGGTTTGGGGCTAGCAGCGGGAGCAGTCATATACTGGGATCTCAATCGCCGTGGCTGGAGCACAGTCTTGACGAGGCGTCGAGTGACTATTTCGGAAAGCCGGCCGCGCACATGGGCGAAGGCGGCACGATTCCATTTATGGGGATGCTCGGCGAGCGTTTTCCCGAAGCGCAGTTTCTGATCAGTGGAGTGCTCGGTCCACACGCCAACGCGCACGGCCCCAACGAGTTTCTGCATATTCCGACCGCGAAGAAACTCACCTGTTGCGTCGCGAAAGTGCTCGCGGATCATTTCCACCGAACCAAGAGTTGAGCGCGAGGCCAGAATTACTTGCGCAGGCCATTACTCATATCCGCTGTCGCAGTTGGAACGATATTCCTGATTGCTGCCGCGCTGGTCGCCTATGCATTTTTCAATCTCAATTCGATAGTTTCGAAAAACCAGAAGCGGATCCTGGCCCGCGTAAGTGACGCGCTCGGCCGGCGAGTCGACGTCGGGCAGATAAAAGCGCGGATGGGATTCGGCGTATCGATCGAAGTAAGCGGACTCAAGATTGCTGATGACGCGGCATTTTCAAAAGAGCCATTCCTTGCCGCCAACGAAGTTTCGGTTGAAGTGGAATTCGTCCCGCTGCTCTACGGCGACGCTAAAGTCACCCGGCTTGAGCTGATCAATCCGGACATTCGGATCGTCAGGAACGCGCGCGGCGATTTGAATATCGACAGTATCGGCGCGAATGCCGAGGAAGTGAGTCCCGCGAAGAAGCGGCACACTCGAAAGAAATCTTCGCTGGCGGACCTTTCGGTGAAGGCGCTCAGCGTCGAGAATGGCTCGATCTATTACAACGATCTCGCGGAGAAGGCGGCGCCGATCGAAATCCATCGTTTAGATTTCGACGTGAACAACTTCAGCGCGGTGGCGGCTTTCGACGTCGATATGAAGCTGGCCTTCCCCGGCGACGAGCAGAACGTCGCGGCCTCCGGCCAGCTCGGACCCCTTCTGCGCCAAGGTGTTCTCGATACATCGGGAATTCCGCTCGACCTGAAGCTGAGCGTCGATGCGATCCCGCTCGATCGAATCCGGACCCTTACCGATGTCGGCGCGGACATCCCGGCGGAACTGAAGATTCCCGATCCGATCTCTATCGCGGGGACGTTCCAGGGTTCACTCGCTAAGATCGAATTTGCGATCACTAGCGATTTGACGTCGGATCGAATTGCGTATTCGGAGTTGTTCAACAAGCCCTCCGGAACCGCGATGACGCTCAAGGCGAACGGTATCTGGACCGATCAGCTCGAGATCGCGAGCGCGAATCTGAAGCTCGGCGATCTCGAATTGACCGCGAGCAGGTTTTCGGTTGGCGGTCCCAAACCACTCAGCGCGCAAATCGATTCCAACAGTTTCAACCTCGCCAATCTTGCACAGACGTTGCCGTCGGCGGCCGGATACGGCCTGGCTGGCATGAGCGAAATTCACGGTCATGCGACGCTCGACAACAGCGGGCCGATCTTCGATGCGACCGTGACGTTGAAACAGGTTGGCTTGAAACTGGCGTCCCTGCAGAACGGAATTACCGATTTGAACGGGACGATTCGCTTCGCGCACGGACGCGAAGTTATCGAGCCGACCACCTTCTCAATAGGTTCCGCGCACGGAAACCTCGAAGGACGGGTCGATTCGGTGAATCCGCTGAATGCCAGCTATGTGTTGAAAGCCGACTCGATCAAGTTGAGCGAAATATTTCCGAGTCGTCCGGGAAACGACCTGATCAATCAACTGGTCGTCAACGGTACTGCTGACGGCGAGCTGAGCGCGCCGCGATTCAGCGCGAGAATTCTTTCATCCGGCGGATCGCTGCAAAACGTTTTGTATCGGAACTTTGATCTGACCGCGGCATACAAGGACAGTCGCTTGTTTGCGCGGCCCTTTATCATCGACGCTTTCGGTGGTTCGCTCGAGGCGGACGCCGACGCAACGCTCGGCGCGAGTCCTAGCTTCAACGCGACGCTCAAGATGCGCAATCTCAACGTCGAGCAAGCGCTGCGCTCGCAAAACATCGACGCTGCTAACACCGTGCATGGGTTTCTGACTGGCAACGTGGCGGCGTCGGGCAGCGGCTCGGGATGGGATCGAATCAAGCCGACATTGCGTGGCAGCGGACGCCTCGCACTCGCGAACGGAAAGCTGGTCGGGGTCAATATCGTAGCCGACGCGATCAACGCGGTCGCTTCCGCGCCGGGCATCAGCCAGATCATGAACGTCGCATTCATGTCGAGTCATCACGGATTGCTGATGGATCCCGATACCGAGCTGCAAGCCGCGAGCATGAGCTTCCAGCTTGCGGGGCCGCGCTTCACGACGCATGACCTCTTCGCCCGGTCGCCTGACTACCAAATCACCGGCGATGGATGGTTCGACATGGACAAGAACGTCGACATGAACGCCGACATTCAACTCTCGCTCGGGATGAAGGTGGCGATTCCGGTTACCGTGACGGGAAAGTTGCCCGGAGTGCGCGTGCTTCCGGATGCGCCCCAGTTGGCGGAACGCATCGCGATGGGCGCGATCAACACTCCCGGCAACATCATCCGCGGCGGAGTGAACGCGGTCGGCGGATTCATCGGCGGCGCGACGTCGAAGGGAAACACCCCGTCGTCGTCGATCCCCAATCCAATCAACATGTTCAAGAAATTAATTCCGTAACGCGCGACGAGGAATTAACGCCTATTGCCCATTATTGACTATGATCGCGCTATTCTAATGGTCAGCTTGACACCGTTTTGCCACTTTAAAACCATCGACTGCCTCCAGTTAGCAGCGTTACTTCCTGCCGAGCTGGGACCTTGGGTTCGCAATCGCTGGCATCTTCTCCATCATCTTCATCATCATGGACCGAGTCACGGTGGCGGGAAGGATCGCACGCATGATCCGATTCATCCGGCCGGGAATGATGATTGCCCTATTGACGGCGAGCGCATTCAGGCCTTCTGCGACTGTCTGATCGACCTTCATCGGCTTGATCGGCATGGTCTTGGGATCGAGCCCGAACTTGGCGAGCACCGGGGTGTCGGTCAGACCCGGCGGCAGCACGGTCACATAGACCCCGCGCGGCTTGAACTCCTCGTGGAGCGCCAGGCCAAGGCTCTGGACATAAGCCTTGGCCCCGGCGTCATGCGCCATGAAGGGATAGCCCATGTCGGCATTCATGGCTCCAACGAACAGAAGGCCGCCAGTCCCGCGCTCGGCGAGCTTGCGGCCGAAATGTAGCGCGAGTTCGGCATGGGCAAGCGCGCTCAATCGCAGCGTCATGGCGAGTTCTTCGCGATCCTTATCCGTAAACCTTCCTGGATTGCCGGTGCCCGCGTTCGAGATAACGAGACCGATGTCCAGGTCGCGAGTCGCGTCGGCCAATCCGGCGATGAACCCCTCGTCCGAGAGATCGGCAACGACGACGCGATGCTTCACCCCGAAATCCAGCGAGAGTTCGGTGCCGAGTGTGTCGAGCAAGGCTTGCCGGCGGGCAACAAGCACAACGTTGATGTGCGAGGCGGCGATCTGGCGTGCGAATTCGCGACCGATACCGGACGAGGCGCCGGTGATGAGCGCCCACGGACCAAACCGCTTGCTGTCCACTCTCGCTTGCATTTCAATCGACCTCCGTGGGCGTTCTCTCGTCGCTTATGGAGCAGCGATCTGGTCGTTGCCGCGCAGTCCGCTGACCGAACCGGCCTTTTACATAGTGACCGCTACAGAAATAGCGGTGCTTGCGTGGGCTTGTCAAGAGATTTATATATCGATCGCTAAGAATAACGTGACAGCACCACCAAAACAGCGCGGCCGGCCGCGCGGGTTCGATCGCGACGAAGCACTCGAAAGTGCCATCCGTCTGTTCTGGAGCAGGGGCTATGAGGCTACATCGATAAGCGATCTCACGCAGGCTATGGACATCACGCCGCCAAGCCTTTACGCCGCTTTCGGCGATAAGAAGCGCCTCTTCCTCGAAGCGGTCGAGCGCTACGAACAGGAAACCGGTTGCTTTGCTCGCAGAGCGCTCACGAGCGAGCCGACGGCGGAACTGGCTATTCGGCGCCTTCTCCTTGACGCTGCAAAGTCCTTTACTGACCCGAAGAATCCAAAGGGCTGTTTGATCGCGCTCGGCGCCACAAACTGCGCCATCGAGTCCACCGACATCTTTGAGGCGCTTGCCGAACGCAGGCGCACCGCGGAGAACACTGTGCGGGCTCGCATTGCGGCCGGTCAGAAGGCCGGTGAGCTGTCTGACAATGCGGACGTCGACGCACTCACCGGCATGGTGACAGCGACCCTCTACGGCCTTGCTATCAAGGCACGGGACGGTGCGCCGCGTGCACGTTTGCGGAGAATCGTCGAGCAGCTGATGATGATGTGGCCGCGGCGAGAGCCCGACGAAGCCGACGCCGCTCCGCGTATTCCGGTTCCGAAAGCGAGGTCGCGAGCTAAATCAACTTCGCGTACTGATCAAAGAGCGGCGGCCATTGGATTGTCTCGAGCGTTGTAGCGCTCGCGTAATCTGGCACCAAGGTTTACAGAGAAGAGTTAATCAGACTCAGTGGCGAGTCAGCTTGTCGATGTCGGCTAGTTCCTCGGAGGTCAATTTCCAATTGCCGGCCTTGACGTTTTCCGTCACTTGTTCAGGATTGGTCGCGCCGGAAATCACGCTCGAGACCTGTGGTTGCGACGCCAGCCATCCGACCGCCAGCTCGAGCAGCGTGTGCTTGTGATCGCACGCAAATTTATCGAGACGTTCGAGCGTCGCGAAGTTTTCATCGGTGAGAGTCTGCTCAGCCATGCGCTTGATCAGGGACAAGCGGGTTCCTTTCGGCGGCTCCGCGCCGCGCCGGTATTTCCCAGTGAGAAATCCACTGGCTAATGGAAAGTAGGGCAGAATGCCTACTCCGAACTGGCGGCAGGCCGGGACCAGCTCGCGCTCGATTCGGCGGTCGAGCAAATTATATTGATTCTGCGCGGAGACGTAGCTGGCTAGACCATTCGCGCGTGAGATCCAGTGCGCATCGACAGCCTGCCACGCGGCGAAGTTGCTACTTCCGATGTAGCGAACTTTTCCCGAACGGACCAGATCGTTCAGCGCCTCGAGGGTTTCCTGTTGCGGCGTTTCAGGATCGGGCTGATGAATCTGGTAGAGATCGATGTAGTCAGTGCCGAGGCGCTTCAGGCTCGCCTCGGCGGCGGCGATAACGTAACGGCGCGAGCCGCCGCGCAGATAAGGACCGTCTCCCATCGCCATCCCGAACTTGGTCGCGACGACGGCGTCGCGGCGGCGCTCGCCGAGTGCCTTGCCGAGCATTTCTTCCGACGCACCGCGGTTGCCATAGATGTCCGCGGTGTCGAACAGCGTGATGCCCTCGTCGAGGCTCCGATGCACGATCGCGCGAGTCTGCTCCGCATCGTTGCGCATTCCGAAATTGTTGCATCCGAGTCCCACGGCCGAAACCTTAAGGCCCGAATTGCCAAGATTGCGATATTCCACGACGGTCTCCAGTCCTCACCCCGGTTTTTAAAAGTGCGAATCCGTTTTTAAGAGCGAATCTTTTTTTAAGGAGAAAAGAAAACCAGCGTCCGAACCTCGATACTCTCGCGCGGCGCGGCGTCGTGCGGGCTGGTCGGATCCTCGAAAGCCGAATGAGCGGTGAAGCGCGAACGATGCTCATCGGAGTCGTAGCATTTGAGTAGTAGTACTTCTTCCTTTTTCTGATCCGGAATGTAGTACCATCGATGATTGGGGTTGTACGCGACTGAGTAAACCTCGCCGTCGCGATCGCGATAACGCAGCACGTGCTTCACGAAGTCGTCTTGCACCATGCTCTGCGCGTCGCACACTGCCAGCGGCGATTCCTGCACCGGCCCGCTTATCGGCCGCCATACGTTAATCACCGCGAGGCGATTTCGCAGCAACGCATCGGCCTCGATGGGCAGAAGATCGCGCACCCGCTGCGGCCCCGACTTCAGCGTGTAGTCATTGTGCGCGACTTTGACCGGCTCCTGCGCGGCGTTCTCGCGCCGCTTCGCCATCGGGCGGCATCGCACGTTGTGATCGAACACATGCACTTTCACCGCGCCGGTAGATTGCATTACCAGCCGTTCGACTTCCGGATAGTAAACGGCACGCACTTCGTTTTCATCGTAAAAGTCCGCTACCGCGGTTTCCTGATGCGCGACTGCGAAGCCCTGGCGGTCGAGTGACAAATCCGGCAGGACGGCCCGGGCATTGTGAATCGCGACCGAATATTTCGCGTAGTTCCCGCTTCGTGCGGCCACGCCCGGCGGCGGTTGATAGGTGTAGGTGACGGGCGCGTCGTTTCGATCGGCCAGATAGTTGAGCACGCCGTCGACGTGATCGGGAGCCGATTGATTTTCTGTATTGAGAATTGCCATCGGGATTGCTCCTTCAGTCTCCACTTTGTGCTACGGCACCCTGCTTTGCGGGTCAAGCGGAAATAATCCAAGATGCTCTCTCTCATGGCGCCGCTACGCGACATCCTGATTCCCCAGCCGCGAATTCTTTTCGTCGGAATAAATCCAAGTCTTCGCTCGGAGCAGGTCGGGCATCACTTCGCGAGCCCGGGCAATCCTTTCTGGCGGCTGCTGTACGCCGCGCGGCTGCTTTCAGAAGAGCTGAAGTGCGAGGACGACGATCGTCTCGGAGAATTCGGATTGGCGATCACAAATGTATGCGCGAGGGCGACCCGCTCGGCGGCCGAACTCAGCTCCGCCGAAATAAAGCGCGGGCACCAGTTGCTGGAGCGAAAGATCCGGCGCGTGCGCCCGCGAGTGGTAGCGTTTGTCGGAGTCACGATCTATCGGAGCTACTTCGGAATCACTGACGGCGAAGGGCCTGGGCTGAAAGAGGAGCGCATCGGTGATGCGAGAGTTTTCGTGCTGCCGAATCCGAGTGGACTCAACGCGAGCTTTCCCGGCTTTCAGCACAAGTTGATCTGGTTCGAGCGGCTTCGGGAATTTGCGGACAACTCTTAGTCTAATATTGGACTATTCCAGTATTTAACTAGCTACTCGATACCGTAGCGGCGGCGCTTTCGCCATAGCGTGGTGACGTTGATGCCGAGGGTGTCGGCGGCTTCTTCGAGGGTTGCGCTGGCGGCGAGCACTCGCGCGATGTGATCGCGCTCGACTTCGTCGAGGCTGGCGCTGGGGGCGGCGGGGGTTCCGGCTGGGCTCTCGGTGGTGGCGTGGTAGAGGGAGACGGGAAGGTCGTCGGGGGCGATCGTCTCGCCGCGCATCAGGACGGTGCCGCGTTCGATTGCGTTTCTTAGTTCGCGGACGTTGCCGGGCCATCGATAGTTCGCGAGCGCTGTAGTTGCGCCGGGAGAGAGGGCCAGGCCGGGACGTCCGTTGCGCAGGGCGGCTACGTTCAGCAGCCACTCGGCCAGGGGGAGAATATCCTCGCGGCGCTCGCGGAGTGCTGGAACGCGCAGAGTGATCACGTTGAGGCGGTAGTAAAGATCTTCGCGAAAGCGATGCGCTGCGACCTCGGATTCGAGGTCGCGATTAGAGGCCGCGATTATTCGCGCGTCGACATGGATCGTATGTTCGCCGCCGACGCGTTCGAAATTCTGATCCTGCAGAAAGCGCAGGAACTTGGTTTGCAGAGTTGGGGTCAAGTCCGCGATCTCGTCGAGGAAGACGGTGCCGCCGTTGGCCGCTTCGAGGCGGCCGGGCTTGTCCTTGACTGCGCCGGTGAACGCGCCGCGGACGTGTCCGAAGAGTTCGCTTTCGAGCAGCTCCTCGGAGAGCGTGGTGCAATTGACTACTACGAATGGTTTTTCGTGGCGGCGGCTCCAGCGGTGGATTTGCCGCGCGATCACGTTCTTGCCGGTGCCGCTTTCGCCGGCCAGTAGAATCGTCGCGTCGCTGGAGGCTGCCTGTCGCGCAGTCTCGAGGAGGCGTTGCATCGCGGCGCTATGCGAGTCGAGCAGCGGCGCTTCATCGATTGCGCTTCTTAGCGCGCGGTTTTCCGCCTGCAGAACTTTCACGTGCAGCGCGCGGTCAACGGTATGCTGAATCTGTTCGAGCGAGAACGGCTTGGTCACGTAGTCGTAGGCGCCGGACTTCATCGCCTCGACCGCATTTTCGACGGTCGCAAACGCGGTCATAAGAATGACCAGGCTTTCCGGCGCGCGCTTTTTTATTTCACGGAGCAGCTCGAGGCCGCTCATTTCGGCCATCCGGTAGTCAGTCAGGACCAGGTCGAACTGCGTCTCGGCGAGCGAAGCGACCGCCTGCGTACCGCTCTCCGCCGCGCGAACCGCGTGGCCGAGCGACTCGAAAAACGTGACCAGGCTTCGGCGGATATTCCGCTCGTCATCGACTATGAGCAGACGGGCCATTTAAACTTCCACTGCGGCGGGAATATCGACGATGAATTTGGAGCCGTGCGAGTTGTTGCTCTCGACAAAGATGCGGCCGCCGTGGGCCTCGACGATTTCCTTGACTATTGAGAGTCCGAGTCCCGCCGATCCTTTCTCGGCGCCGTCGGAACCATACTGGACGAAGCGCTCGAAGATGTAGTCTTTAAACTCGGGCGGGATTCCCGGACCCGAGTCCGCGATTTCCAATCTGGTGGCGCCTTCGGAAGCTCGCGCGGAAACCTTGATCGTTCCGCCCGGCGGAGTGTAGCGCAGCGCGTTGCCGACCAGGTTCGAGATGACCCACGAAAGCTTTACCGGGTCGCCGATAATCTCGGGCACCGACTCGATACTCTCTTCCAGCTCGACGTGTTTCTCGCGCGCCTGGATCGCAAACCGCTTGGTCACCTCGGCGGCGATTTGCGCGAGGTCGAGCCGCTTTTGCTGCAGCGTGATTGCGGGAATCTCGCCGCGCGCGAGATTAAGCAGATTGTCGGTGAGCTGGCGCATCCGGAAGCACTCTTCGAGGATAACCTGCAGCAGTTCGTGATGCTTGGCATTCGAGTCCGGGAAATCGCGGTTCATGAGCTCAGCCGATAATGCCAGCGAGGTGAGCGGAGTTCTGAGCTCATGCGACAGGGTCGCGACCAGGTTGGTGCGCGCGCGATCCTGATCGCGGATGTAGGTGACGTCCTGCAGAATCAGCAGCGTGCCGAGCGAGATGCTCTCGGTATGATGAAGCGGGACCGGCTTCAGTACGTAGGAATGCTCGCGGCCGCGGACGTGAAGATCAATTTCGATGCGGTG
>Ga0137412_10005207_pt1 | contig 10409 bp, 8 predicted proteins | sample CZODoug2_1_16fun_FD_122160 | JGI IMG/M metagenome (GOLD analysis project Ga0137412, IMG submission 122160) | Vadose zone soil fungal communities from Angelo Coast Range Reserve, California, USA - CZODoug2_1_16fungal (Hybrid Assembly) | ecosystem: Environmental > Terrestrial > Soil > Vadose zone... | reverse complement strand
GCGTGTGCGGCGCGGTACCGGCGGCGCGGTTGTCGAGGATCCGCGAATAGTTCTCGATCCCCGAGCAGAAGCCAAGCTCCTTGAGCATCTCCATGTCGTAGCGGGTGCGCTGGCGCAGGCGGTGCGCCTCGAGCAGCTTGCCTTCCTCCTCGAACTTCTTGGTCTGCTCGTCGAGCTCGTGTCCGATCATGTCGACCGTGCGCTCCATCTCGTCGTCGGCGGTGACGTAGTGGGTCGCCGGCCAGACCGAGACGTGGTCGAGGCCCTGGTCGAGGATCTCGCCGGTGATCGGGTCGAAGTGGTCGATCTCCTCGATCTCGTCGCCAAAGGTCGTGATCCGGTAGGCCGACTCGGCGTAGGCGGGGAAGATCTCGATCACCTCGCCGCGGACGCGGAGCGACCCGCGGGCGAAGTTGGTGTCGTTGCGCCGGTACTGCATGCCGATCAGCTTGCGGAACAGGACGTCGCGCTCGATCGACTCCCCCACCTTGAACAGCTGCATCTGGTCGCGGTAGAGCTGCGGCGAGCCGATGCCGTAGATGCAGCTGACCGAGGCGACTACGATCACGTCATCCCGCTCGAGGATCGCCCGCGTCGCCGAGTGGCGCATGCGGTCGATCTGCTCGTTTATCGAGGAGTCCTTCTCGATGTAGGTGTCGGTGCGCGGGACGTAGGCTTCCGGCTGGTAGTAGTCGTAATAGGAAACGAAATATTCCACCGCGTTGTCGGGGAAAAACGACTTGAACTCGCCATAGAGCTGCGCGGCGAGCGTCTTGTTCGGCGCGAGGATGAGGGCAGGGCGCTGCGTCGCCTCGATCACCTTGGCCATGGTGAAGGTCTTGCCGGAGCCGGTGACGCCGAGCAGCACCTGGGTGCGGTCGTGGCGCTTGACGCCCTCGACCAGCTCATCGATCGCATGCGGCTGGTCGCCCTTCGGTTCGAACTCCGACTGGATGACGAGGCGGAAGCCGCCCTCCGATTTCTCCGGCCGCGGCGGCCGATGCGGAACCCATGGCTGCTCGGCGAATTCCGGCCGGCCCTCGCGCAGCAGCGCGTCGAGCGCGTGCTGGCTGGCGCGGGAGCCGATCATCTCGTTCGCGAGCTTCTGATTGCGCACGGCCGGCAGGACGGGCTTTTCCGTCGCTTCTGTCGGAACCGCGGATTCCGGCGACGCGTCGTCGTCGGTGTCGATGCCCCAGACCCGCGCCAGATCGGGATCGAGCTCGCCGGGCTGTGCCTTTTCGCCCGACGGCGTCTTGCCGACATAACCACCTTGCGGCGCCTCGCCGAAGCCCTCCTGCGTGGACTTGCGCGCCCGGTGGGCGGCGGAAAAATCCGCGCGCCGGTCAAACGAATTATCGGGCGGCGGCTTGAGCCCTGTCTGGGAACCCAGGCCCGCTTCGCCGCGCCCGATCGCCGGGTTGAGGAGCTTGGCCAGCGCCGGCTCGATCGACGGCATATCCGGGCGAGCCGCCTTGGCGCGCGTCGGCTTCGCCGGGTCCTTTTTCGAATGCTTTGCCGGGTCGCGCTTAGGAGTCTTGGTGGGAGTTTTGGCCATGCGCGCAATATGGGCCGCTGACCTGGGCGAGGGAAGGGCAGCCATTCCGGAACGGTTGTGGACGTGCTATATATGGGTGTGTAGGAGCACGACCATGGCAAAGGTTGTCGTCAAGAGTCTCAATACCGGCCGGCTCAGCAAGGCGGCGGCGCGGGCAGTTGGTAAGAAGCGCGTCGCGACGCCTGGCGGCGGGTGGAAGACCGTAAAGACCTTGGACATTAATAGCCCGAACTTCGACGAGGCTTTCCTCCACGTCTTCCGCAGTAATGTTGCGAAGGCGCGGCGTGAGAACAAGCGCCTCCTCGGGGTGGCCGACTTTGTCCCCTCCAAGCGTTGAGCCTCCAGCCTTCTGGATTGTGGCCGGCCCGAACGGCTCTGGAAAGAGCAGCGCCTACCAGACTCTCGAGTTTGAATCTTCCGCCCGCTCGATCTGGATCATCAATCCCGACCTGCTGACCCTCCGTATCCAGCAGGTGGAAGGACTTGAGCTTCGAGCCGCGAACCTGCAGGCTGTTCAACGGGTCGAGGCATGGCTTGAGGTCTCGATCCGCGCGCATCAGACCGTCGGAGTCGAGACCGTCCTGTCGACGAGCAAGTATCGCCGCCTCGTCGAAGCCGCCAAGGCGCTCCAATTCCAGCTCCGTCTCACCTACGTCATTCTTGATTCACCCGAGCGCAACATTGAGCGCGTGCGGATGCGGGTGAAGAAGGGTGGGCACGCGGTGCCGGAGGACAAGATCGTCGAGCGCTACGCGCGCTCGCTCGAGCAAATGCCCTGGTTCCTGGAGCAGGCCGATGAGGCATGGCTGTACCGACAATTCCGACATCTCGCCGCGGCTGATCGGGCGCAAGCACGCGGGTGTGATCACGCTCGATTCCCATGCGCTGCCGCAGGTCGTTGCGGCCGTCGAGACGATCAGGACCGCGTAGCGCGGGCCGCGACCGCCATCACCGCAAGCTGGATACGCATGGCAGCCATTCCATGTCCCAGCAGCCATTCCATGTCCCACGTGTCTATTTGTCAAAGGCGCTTCGCGTCATCACCTATGCGCTACGGCAGTGGACAAGGCCTTCGGAACATGCGCAATCCTGGGCCGATGTCCGCCGCGTCACCGATGGGGCCTGCACCATGATCGACCTGCATTACTGGACTACGCCGAACGGCCACAAGATCACAATCTTTCTCGAAGAGACCGGTCTGCCGTACAAAATTTTCCCCGTGAACATCGGCAAGGGAGAACAGTTCAAACGCGAGTTCCTGGCGGTCTCGCCTAACAACCGCATTCCGGCGATGGTTGACCACGATCCGCCCGGTGGTGGCGCCCCGATCACCGTGTTCGAGTCGGGTGCCATCCTTCTCTATCTCGCCGACAAGACCAAGCGGTTCATCGCGCAGGACCTGCGCGGGCGCACCGAGACGGTCCAGTGGCTGTTTTGGCAGATGGCCAACCTCGGCCCGATGGCGGGACAGAACAATCACTTCAGCAATTACGCGCTCGATAAGATCCCGTACGCCATGGATCGCTACCGCAACGAGGTGAACCGGCTCTATGGCGTGCTCAATACACGGCTGGCCGACCGCGCCCATGTGGCGGGCGACTACTCGATTGCCGACATCGCGATCTATCCGTGGATCGTGCCCTATGAGCGGCAGGGCCAGAAGCTCGAGGACTTCCCGCATATGAAGCGGTGGTTCGACGCCATCAAAGCGCGGCCCGCAGTCGAGCGCGCCTATGCCAAGGCCAAGGAGGTCAACCCCAATGCGGGCGGCATCCGCACCGCGGAGGAACGCGCCATCCTGTTCGGGCAGACCGCGGCATCGGTGCAGGCGGCGGCGCGGTAGTGCATCATCAAATTCAAATGTGACGTCTCGCTGAGACTCACTGCTTCATCCCCGCCGCCGCGACGACGCGGGTCCACTTGGCGGTCTCGCTGCGGACGTAGTCGGCGAATTCCTTTGGTGCGCAGCCCAGCACATCGATGCCCTGCTTCTGCAGCGGCTCGATCACATCGCGCGCCTTGGCATGAACCGTTTGGACGACGGCAATGGCGCCCCTTTCCCTCCATCTTGGCCCAATCGCGGGCCATAGTCCCGCGCGTTTTGGTCTGATAAACCCCTGTGCGACAACAGCAGCCGCCAGCATCAGGGTCGCCATGTCCATTGTGTCGAAACGCGTGCATGCGGCCGATGCCGCCTTTGCCCCGGTCCGGGATTTCTATATGTCGTCGCGCTACGCGAAGGAGCGCTTCGATCCCGAGGTTTGCGACTTCACCTTCGGCAATCCGCATGAGATGCCGCTCGAGGGCCTCGTTGCCGCGATCCGCGCGCGCGCCATCCCGCACGACAAGGACTGGTTCGCCTACAAGACCAGCGAGGAGAAGCCACAGGCGTTCCTGGCCGAACATGCCAGCCGCGAGCTCGGGCTTGCCTTCGAGCCCGCCGACATCGCTCTCACGGCGGGCGCGTTTGCGGCGATCATGGTGGCGTTCCGCCTGCTGCTCGATGCCGGCGATGAGGCCGTGTTCTCCGAGCCCTCCTGGTTCTGCTACGAGCCGATGCTGCTCGCCGCGGACGCGATCCCGCGCAAGGTCGCCCTGAAGGCGCCCGCGTTCGATCTCGATCTCGCGGCGATCGAGGCTGCGATCGGGCCGCGGACGCGGCTCGTCATCGTCAACTCGCCGCACAATCCGACTGGACGCATCTATGGCCGCGCCATGCTGCAGGCGCTGGCCGACATGCTGGAGCGTGCGTCGGCGCGCTTCGGCCAGCGCATCTTCCTTCTATCTGACGAGCCGTACCGCCGCCTGCGCTTCGATGGCCGCGCGTTCGTGAGCCCGGCAGCGATCTATCCCTGGACGCTGATCTCCTACAGTTACGGCAAGGTGCTGCTCGCGCCCGGCCAGCGGCTGGGCTATCTGGCGTTCTCGCCGTTAATGCCAGCGAGCGATCGACAGGCATTGCGTGATGTGATGTTCTCCGCCCAGATGGCGCTCGGCTGGTGCTTTCCCAACGCCGTCATGCAATACGCGCTCGCCGATCTCGAAGCGCTCTCGATCGACCAGGCTGCGCTGGCGCGCCGGCGCGATCGCCTGACGGCCGTGTTGACCGCTGCCGGGTTTGAGGTGCTGCCCCCGGAGGGCACGTTCTATCTCTGGAGCAAATGGCCACCCGGCGATCCGGAGCGGATTTGGAGCGCGCTTGCCGACCGCAAGGTGTTCGTGCTGCCCGGCTCGATGATGAATTCACCCGCGCACATGCGCATCAGCCTCACGGCGTCCGATGCGATGGTGGAGCGCGCGCTGCCGGCGTTCGCCGCGATCGGACGCTGACGGAGCGCCTGGATTTATTGCAGAGGTTCACAATGGCCAGACGATACGAAAACATCCTGGAAACCGTCGGGCGCACGCCCGTTGTCAAGGTTGCCAAGCTCGCTCCCCCGGGAGTCGAGCTGTTCGTGAAGCTGGAGGCATTCAATCCGCTTGGTTCTGTGAAAGACAGACTGGCGCTGGGTGTGATCGAAGCGGCGGAGCGCAGCGGCGAGCTGAAGCCAGGGCAAACCGTCATCGAAGCCACCAGCGGCAACACTGGCATCGGGCTTGCCATGGTGTGCGCGCACAAAGGCTATCCGCTTGTCGTCACCATGGCGGAGAACTTCAGCGTCGAGCGGCGCAAGCTCATGCGCTTTCTGGGCGCCAAAGTGGTGCTGACGCCGGCCTCCGAAAAAGGCAGCGGCATGGTGGCCAAGGCGGTCGAGCTGGCCAAGACCCACAACTGGTTCCTCTGCCGTCAGTTCGAGAACGAAGCCAATCCGGATTTCCATTCCAAGACCACGGCGGTTGAGATCCTGGAGGATTTCGAGGGCGAGCGGCTCGACTATTGGGTCACCGGGATGGGGACCGGCGGCACGCTCAAGGGCGTTGCGCGCGTCCTGAAGAAAGAGCGGCCGCAAACGAAGATCATCGTTTGCGAGCCTGACAACTCTCCGCTCCTCGGCAGCGGCATTGCACAGGCACGCAGCTCCGACGGTGCGCCGTCGGAAAGCCATCCGTTCTTTCGTCCGCACCTGATGCAGGGCTGGACGCCGGACTTCATTCCAAAGCTCGCCGAGGATGCGGTCAAGGCCGGCTTGATCGACGAGGTGTTGCCCATCAAGGGCGGCGACGCGTTGCGCTGCTCGCGCGAGCTGGCGCAAAAAGCCGGCATCTTCACTGGCATCACTGGCGGAGCCACATTCGCCGGCGCCCTGCAAATCTGTGCGCGTGCCGAGAAGGGCGCGAAAGTGCTGTGCATGCTGCCTGACACCGGCGAGCGCTATCTGAGCACGCCGCTGTTCGAGGATATTCCGGCAGAGATGACGAGCGAAGAGATCGACATCGCACAATCCACGCCGCGCTATCGATTTGATGTCAGGCCCGCTCCGTCAGCGCCCCCGAGCTCCGTGGAGGAGGCGCCGCCACTCTCGCCGGAGGCGGAGGCCTTCGTGACCAAGGTCACGTCCGACCCGGGCCAGCCGGTTGTGATGTTTGCGCTGGAATGGTGCGAGTTCTGCTGGTCGGTGCGCAAGCTGTTCAAGGAGTTCGGAATTCCTTACCGGTCCATCGATCTCGATTCGACGGACTATCAGAAAGACAATTGGGGCGGCCAGATCCGCAACGTGCTCAAGGTGCGCACCAAGTCACCGACCATCCCGCAGATCTTCGTCGGCAATCAGCACATCGGCGGGTGCACCGAAACGTTCGATGCGTTCAATGACGGGCGGCTGCAGCAGCTCATGCGCGACAACGGCGTGAGCTTCAAACAGGCCGAGAACGCTAACGCCTATTCGTTCCTGCCCAAATGGCTGCATCCACGATAAAAGTGGCTGCATCCGAGATAAGCACGAAACTGGACGTGCGGTTGGTTGCCCCGCGTTTCCCGGCGGCGGGCGATCAGCGATCCTGTCGTGCACTTACGATGACGGCCCGGATTTCCGCTTTGGCGATGTGGGCGAGATGCAGCTCTTCATCGCGGAGCGCGATCCTCCCCGCCCGGAACTTTACGCGTGTCGAAGCCCGGATGCAGGGCGGCTGATCCATCAGGCGCCCGATCGACATCATTTTAGGCTTCCGGGAAAGTCTTCCTTAACCGTGAGCCTGCGCGGTTCGAGCGATCCGTGCGGTCAGGCCAGCATTATTTACCGATCATTACGTGTGAGTTTGTACACCGGAAGCAGGCGGACTCCGTGTGGCTGGTGGCGAAATTAAAATGCTGACCGTGTACAATTGCCTTGTAACCGAGCACGACCTGCGTCTTGTGGGGCTGGCGGCGGTTATTTGTGCGCTGGCGTCCTACACGGCCATCAGCCTGCTGCATCATGTGCGCAAGTCCGCCGTCGGCATGCGGCGCTTGTGGCTGGCCGTGTCCGCCATGTCGACCGGCTTTGGAATCTGGGCCACCCACTTCATTGCCATGCTGGCTTTTTCGCCCGGCGTCTCGACCGCCTACAACATCGCGCTCACCGGCTTCTCGCTGGTCGCCGCGATCTTCCTCACCGGCATAGGTTTAGCCGTTGCAGTGACGTCGATGGCGGGTTCGCGGTGGAGCGCTTCGCTCGGCGGAGCCATGGTGGGCGGCGGCATCGCGGCGATGCACTACACCGGCATGGCGGCGTTCGAGACCATGGGGCGGGTCAGCTGGGATCCGGCTCTTGTGACAGTGTCAATCGCGCTCGGCGTGGTGATCGGTAGCGTCGCGCTGCCGGTCGGACTGCGCGGCGACTCGCTGAAGTGGAAGTCACTGGGCGCTTTGCTGTTGACGCTGGCGATCTGCAGTCACCACTTCACCGCGATGGGTGCTGCCGCGGTTGTCCCCGATCCGACCGTGCAGCTGTCCGAAACGGCGCTGCCCTCGGGCCTGCTCGCCATCGCGGTTGCGCTGGCCAGCTTCATGATCGTCGTCCTTGCGCTCGGAGGCGTTGCGCTTGAAGTTCGCGAGCACCGGCGCCAGGAGCTTGAAGCCGACCGGATGCGCGGCCTTGCCAATGCCGCCGTCGAGGGTCTCCTGATCTACAATGGCGAGACAATCTCCACCGTCAACGACAACTTCGTGGCTCTCGTCGGCCGCGCCTCCGCTGACAGCATCGTGGGCACGAGGCTCGAGCAATATCTGGCTGATCCGGACGCGCGCGTGCGGCTGCTCAAGCGCGAGAACGAGCTGGTCGAAACGGTCCTGCTCGATGCCGGCGGTTCGGAAATCGCGGTCGAGGCCATCCAGCGGTTGGTCGATCTGGGGGGCAAGCCCCATCGTGCCATCGCGATCCGCGATCTGCGCGCCCGCAAGGAAGCCGAGAGAAACATTCTGTTCCTCGCTCATCATGACGCGCTCACCGGGCTGCCCAATCGCAGCACCTTCAACAAGAGGCTCGACCAGGAGGTCGAGGTAGCGCTGCAATCGGGGCGGCGGCTCGCCGTCCTTTGCCTCGACCTCGACCGGTTCAAGGAGGTCAACGATCTGTTCGGGCACGCGGCCGGCGACCGGGCGCTGCAAGCAGTGGCGAAGCGCATCACGAGCCAGCTCGACGACACCCAGATGATGGCGCGCCTGAGCGGCGACGAGTTCGCGATCATTGTGCCTGGGCTGTCCAATCCGGCGATCGCCGGTCGTATTGCCGAGTCCGTGCTGGAGGCGCTGCAGGTGGCGATCGACGGTACCGAATCCGGTCAGCCGGTCGGGACCAGCATTGGCATCGCCATCTGCCCTGACGACGCCACGGATCGGCAGGCGCTGCTCTCCCATGCCGATACGGCGCTTTATCGCGCCAAGAATGAAGGCCGGGGCACCTATCGATATTTCGAGGCCGCCATGGGCGCCGCGGTGCGCGAGCGCCGCCTGCTCGAGCACGATCTGCGCAATGCGATTTCGCGTGGTGAGCTGAGACTCGCGTATCAGCCGCAGAAATGCATCCGCACCGGCAAGGTCGTTGGCTTCGAGGCCCTGCTGCGCTGGAAGCATCCGACCCGCGGCGATATTTCGCCGGTGGAGTTCATTCCGCTCGCCGAAGACACCGGCATCATTCTCCAGATCGGCGAGTGGGTCCTGCGCACGGCCTGCCGCGAGGCTGCAACCTGGAGGGAGCCGTTGACCGTTGCGGTGAACGTCTCGGCGGTGCAGATTCACAACGCCAACTTCGCCCATACAGTTCATGAGATCCTGTTCGAGACAGGCTTCGCGGCTGCGCGCCTGGAATTGGAGGTCACCGAAACGGCGCTCATTCGCGACCTCAACCGGGCGCTCGCCACGCTTCGGCGAATCAAGATCCTCGGTGTGCGCATTGCGATGGACGACTTCGGCACCGGCTACTCGTCGCTGTCGAACCTGCGCGCCTTCCCGTTCGACAAGATCAAGATCGACGGCTCGTTCATCAAATCGGTCAATGTCAACGACCAGGGCGCTGCGATCGTGCGATCGGTGCTCGGGCTTGGCCGCGCGCTCAATCTCCACGTGCTGGCCGAGGGTGTGGAGACCAGTGCCGAGCTCGATTTTCTCAAGAGCGAGCTATGCAACGAGGCGCAGGGCTTTCTGCTCGGACGGCCGGCCGACATCGAGACCTTCCGCCGCCTGACCAGCGGCGAGGATGCCAGCGATGCGCCGACAACTGTCGTCTCACTCGCGAGCAAGGCATCGTCCGGTTAGCGCCCTGCTCAGCTCACATATTGTGCCACGCCATTGCCGAAGGACCAGTTCTCCTTGGCCACTTCGACCAGGTTGATGAACACGTCCTCGCGGCGCAGGCCGATCCGTTCGTGGAGACCATCCACCACGGCTTGGTAGAACGCCTTCTTCTGCTCTACGGTGCGGCCCGCGCTGAGGGTGAGTTGGATGAACACGCGGTCCTGCGTGCGCTTGATCCCAAGATAGTTTTCATCGGCGATGTGGTCTTCGGGCGCGTGCTCGGCGATGACCTGGAAACGATCATTCGGTGGCGCCTTCAGGATGCTGACGATCGCTTCATAGACGACGTCGCCAATCGTGCGCTTGTAGTCCGCCGACTTGCCGCGGACGAGGTCGATGCGGGCCAAAGGCATTTGCTTCTCCAAAAGTGTGAGTTCAACAACGAGAATTCGAGAGACTGTCACGCCGCGTAGGGCGCAATCGCTTTATTGCGCCACTCGCTGCCGGTCGTTGCCGACAAGCAACTAAGACCTGCGATCGCGAACGACAAACCTGAACCGGCCGTGGTCGATGGCGCAATAAAGCGATTGCGCCCTACACGCTGTGGCAGGAAACCCCTCACCCTACGCCAGATGCGGAATCTGGGGCCGCTCGCCTTTGGCCTTGCCGGTGATCGGCGGCCGCGGCAGCTTGGTCGCGCCCGGCTCCATCACAAAATTGTAGTCGAGCGAGTACCACGGCCCCTGCACGTCGGGTGCCGGCGGCTTCTCGTTCTCGTGCCGCACATAGTTGCCGACCAGACGCCGCGTGACGCCGAACTGCACGTCCGTCTCCAGGAACTTGTCGTCCTGCACATAGATCTGCGAGATCAGTGTCTTGAAGCCGTCCTTGGACGCGAGGAAGTGCAGATGCGCCGGGCGCATATTGTGGCGGCCCTGCGCGCGCAGCAAATCGCCGGTCGGCCCATCGATCGGGATCGGATAGCCGGCGGGCTTGATGCTGCGGAAGCTGACGTGGCCGTCGGCGTCGGTGGTGAATTTGCCGCGGAGGTTCATGTCGGCCTGCACCGGGTCCTGGTTCTCATAGAAGCCTTCGGTCGAGGAGTGCCACCCGGCCACCGCCGCGCGCGAGCGCGGGTTGCCCGCCCGGCTCGTGAAGGGGGCACTCAAGCACAGCGCCGCCCGCGGCGGCCGCGAGCGC
>Ga0137412_10005205_pt1 | contig 10409 bp, 8 predicted proteins | sample CZODoug2_1_16fun_FD_122160 | JGI IMG/M metagenome (GOLD analysis project Ga0137412, IMG submission 122160) | Vadose zone soil fungal communities from Angelo Coast Range Reserve, California, USA - CZODoug2_1_16fungal (Hybrid Assembly) | ecosystem: Environmental > Terrestrial > Soil > Vadose zone... | reverse complement strand
GCAGGATCGTGACGAAATCGATCCCGATCTTGCTCGAGTAGGCGGATTACATGATCGTGAGCGGTTTTGTGTCGGTTTTCGGTATCAAATCCGCTCATGATCTTGATCGACCGGCCCGGGCCGCCGGCGTTTTCAACCGATCACGCGCCCGCGTCACATGCAGGTTGGCGGGACCGCGTTCACGTGAACGCAGCCGCCGTCGGTTTACGACGCTGCCGAGCGCGCAGTCAATCTCGAGAACGGTAGCCTCGAAGCGTGCTCGCTGCGTACGATCCAACCTGGCCCGATCGGTTTCGGGAAGTCGCCGCGGAGATCCGGGCCGCCACCGGCGAGGATTGGTCGATCGAGCATATTGGCTCGACCGCGGTGCCGGGCCTGGCTGCGAAACCGATCATTGATCTCGCCGTACGGGTCAATCAGCTGACGGACGTCGATCGGCGCGCCACGGACCTTGCCCGCATTGGATTCCTCGCGATCGCCGCCGGCCCAACAACGCACCGAGTCCGAGTTCGAATGGCCGGTGCACAACGGACACACGTTGCGCATTTCTTTCCCGCGCCGCAATGGGAACATTGCAATCAGCGCCTATTTCGCGACTGGCTGCTTACCCATCCCGCTGACCGAGACCGGTACGAGCAGGTCAAACGCGTCGTAGCGGCCGCCACGGACAGCAGCCGCGAGTACACCGCCCGGAAGACCGTCTTTGTGCAAGAAATAGTCAACCTGGCCCGCGATGCGCTCGGACTGCCACACGTAGACGTTTGGGACAAGTGAGCAATGGCTACCAGCCACCGGCCGGCCGGGTCGCCCCCGGCGGTAGTAGCGAAGCGAGATCCGGTCCAGCACCGCCGGCCGAACGCCCGAGTCGGGGCCGTACACCGGTAGCTGACGGCCACATCATGACGTTTTCATTGAACGGCGGTTCCCGTCTCGGCTAGCGTAATTTTCAACCGAGTGGCTGGAGCCGTCGAACATGCTGAACCCTGAGGTTGGGCCGGGCGCATTCACCGAGCTCGACAAATTTGTCTTCGAGTCCTGGGGCTACATCGTGATCCCGGACGTCTTGTCGGCCGACGAGGCCGCGGAATGCTACACCGCCTCCGAGCGTCTGCATGCGGCCAGGGATCGGGCATTCGGTCAGATCGGGCGCGGCTATGAGACCGAGCCGTGCTTGGAGCAGCTGATCGATCATCCCGCGGTGCTGCCCAAGGTGCGTGGCCTGTTCGGCGACCGATTTGTGCTGCAGGCCAGCTGGAACACGATGCAGCCCGCGCACGCCGGCGTCGGCGGCTGGCACCAGGATGGGTCGAGCGCGTACGACTTCAAGCAGGTCGGCTACCCGATCCCACTGATCCAGCTGCGAGCCTCGTTTCTGCTGACCGATCAGACCGAGCCCGGCACCGGCAATATGGAGCTGATTCCGGGCAGCCACCGCGCCCAGGTGCCGCTCCCCAACGACGTACGCTCGGCGCGCGCGGATACACCGATCGGGCACGTGATCTGCGCTCGGGCCGGCTCCGTTCTGCTGTTCCACAATGGAGTGTGGCACCGCACATTCCGGCATGATGGCGAGCAAGACCGATATACCGCGCATTACGTGTACAGCCCGCCGTGGGTCAGAAGCGCCGACCGGCTGACGAATTCCACCGATTTCCTCGAACGCACGACACCGATGCGCCGCGCGTTGATGGGCGAATTCGCCAGGCCCGATGCGCCGTACGGAGCCAACTACGAGGCGCTGCCGTTCTAGGAGCGTGCTGAACAATGCCAGTTCTGCTGCGCGACGCCCAGAACGCGGCTGACTGCGTTGTCGTCCTCGGCAGTACGAACGAGTACAACCGTCGTCCTCCGCCTTGCCAGCCGCGCCCTGGATCGCCGCTCGCGACGAACCGCATCATTCAGCACGCCCCTAGCGCTCCTCGATCGTCCGTCGATCTTGACGTTGCTGGCCCGAATGCCGGGTTTGCCCCTCAGCAACGTCGGGATCGGCGGGGACCGCGGGCAGTCGCATCGGCTGTCAATGTGAGCTGGCTCATATCCGCGAACGATGGCGTCATGGCCGCGATCAGACCAGGTCAGTACGGGTAACACCGACAGGTCTGGGAGGTACGGCTATGAACCGCACCCTGGTGCTCGCCCCGCTCGCCGGCATCGCCGCCGGCGCCGCCACGTTCGCCCTGGTTTCGGCCGGGCTTGGTCACGGCGCATCCGCGACGACCGCGTCCCGCCAGCAGAGCGTGCCAGCGGCGAGCGCGCCGGCCGCGATCGAGGCGGCCGCGATGCGCCCGTCGACCTCGCGCACGGTGACCGCCTACCTGACCGCCGATGCCCACAATGTGCTGCACTACCGCACCGCCACCTGGCTGCCGGGCGGGCTGGACAACGGGCACTACGTCGTCGGCCACCTGACCCGGACCGTGCCGCTCGCCGACCGGCCGGTAATCCGCAGCGCGGTGAATATCTGTTCCAACGGGCAGGTCACCATGGACCGGCACGGAAATCCGACCAAGTCCTGCGCGACCAAGCAACTGGCGGCTTCGCTGAAGGCCGGCTACCGTCCATACGCGACTCTCGAGATCGAGAACGGTCGGGTCGTGAAGGTGCTGGAACGGTACGTTCCCTGAGAATTCTTTAGGTGGCATGTGGCCCAGCCGTCATTTTTCGACGGTTGGGCCAAATTTCGGTGAATAATGCACCGGAAAGCGTTGTCAGCTACGCATGTTGGGTGTGTGCTAGGGCGGTTGTCGACTACCCGGAGCCGGCCGCGGCAGTGGGCCGGCGAGGAAAGGAACGCACCCATGCCGGAGATCTCCCGCCGTCGCCTGCTTGGCACGGCCGCTGGGGCGGCCGGAGCCGCCGCGGCGGCGTCAGTGTTGCCGCCGAATTTGCGCCGGGCACTTGCGGAGACGCCAAAGCCAGGATCGCTCAAGGATATCGAGCACGTCGTTATCCTGATGCAGGAGAATCGGTCATTCGACCACTATTTCGGCACGCTTTCGGGTGTGCGCGGTTTCGGCGACCCGAAGGCACTGACCCTGTCCACGGGGCGTTCGGTGTTCTACCAGCCGGATGCGAAGAACCCCGACGGCTATCTGTTGCCATTTCACCTGGATACCAAAAAGACCAGCTCGCAGGCGATTCCCTCGACAAGCCATGCCTGGGCTGTCCAGCACAGCGCCTGGAACGACGGCAAGATGGACAACTGGCTGCCGGCGCACCGTAAGGCCGACGGCGACAGCAACGGCCCGTACACGATGGGCTATTACAAGCGGGACGACATTCCGTTCCAATTTGCGTTGGCCGAGAATTTCACGGTCTGCGACGCCTACCATTGCTCCCTCTTCGGACCGACGTGGCCCAACCGCTTCTATCACTGGACCGGCACGATCGATCCCGAGGGCAAGAATGGCGGCCCGGTCATCAGCAACGTGGTGTCCTCGCCCTACACCTGGACGACCTATCCGGAACGGCTGACCAAGGCCGGTGTGAGCTGGCACGTCTACCAGGAGGAAGACGACTATGGCTGCAACCCGCTGGAATTCTTCAAGGCCTTCCAGGATGCCGATCCGAAATCCGATCTGTACAAGCACGGCATGGCGATCAGCCCGTCCGACCAGTTCGAGTACGACGTCGCGCACGGCAAGCTGCCGACCGTCTCCTGGATCATTCCCACCTCGCCGCAGTCCGAGCACCCGGACTACACTCCGGCGTCCAGCGCGGATTTCATGGCCCGCAAGATTGACGCTATAGCGGCGAATCGCGAGCTGTGGCACAAGACGGTATTCATTCTGAACTACGACGAGAACGACGGGCTTTTCGACCATGTCCCGCCGCCGGTCCCGCCCGCCGGTACGCCGGATGAGTTTGTCGGCGGACTGCCCATCGGCGGCGGAATCCGGGTGCCGTGCACGATCATCTCGCCGTGGACACAGGGAGGGTACGTGGCGAGTGAAAACTTCGACCACACCTCGGTGCTGCAGTTCCTGGAACGGATTACCGGTGTCCGCGAGCCCAACATCAGCGCCTGGCGCCGCAGCACATTCGGCGATCTCACCTCGGCGCTGGGATTTCCGTCGAAGCGACCGGCCCCGCAGTTGCCGGACACGAAGAAACAACTCTGGCTGAGCGAGTACGAGATTGCGCACCTGCCGCCGGCCACGATCCCCGGCGCGAATCAGACCCCGCCGGTGCAGGACAAGCAGCGATCGACACACGCCGTCGCCGCCGCGGCGGCCGTTCCGCAAACCCTCGGCGGTGCCCGACCGTACACGCGGAGCCGGCTCATCGAGACCAAAACCACCCACCGCGAGGATTTCCCGGATGGCGCCGGTGACACATCGTTCCCGGGAATTCTGGCGGCCGCCTCGGGGCAGGCGGTCCCGGCGGCCGGCGGTCCGCTCGCCTACGTGACGACCCTGGTCGGCTACGCGATCGCGGTCATTGATACCTCAACCCGCAAGCTGGTCACCAGCGTCGATGCCGGCACCAACCCCTACGGGATTGCGGCCACCCCGGACGGTCGCAAGGTTTATGTGACGAATTCTGGCTCCAGCGATGTTTCGGTGGTCAGCCCGTATGGGCCGTCTATTTCTTCGAGCATCACGGTCGGGCTCTCCCCGCACGGGGTCGCGGTCGCGCCGGACGGGCGGCTGGCATATGTCGCCAATACGGGTCCGGACACCGGCCCCGGTGGATCCCATACCGTGTCGGTCATCGGGGTAACCACCGACACCGTGGTCGACACCATCCATGTCGGCCTTGCGCCACAGTCGATTGCGGTGACGCCGGACAGCGCGACGGTTTATGTCACCTGCTACGACGGGTTGAATGTCGTGGACGCGGCAAGCCGGAAGGTGCGCGTGGTCGGCGACAACGGACGGGCGCACGGTGTCGCGATCAGCCCGGACGGGAAATTTGCCTACGTCGCGAATTCCCGTTATGGCACGGTGACGGTCGTCGAAACGAAACTGCACCGGCCGGTCACGAACATTACGGTCGGGAAGTCGCCGTGGAATGTGGCCTTCCGGCCGGACGGCGCGTTCGCCTATGTCACCAATGCCAACGCTGACACGGTGTCGGTCATCGACACCAAGAAGCAAAAAGTGACCGCGACGATCAACACGCAGCACATTCCGACCGGTATCACCGCGACCGCCGACGCGATCTGGGTTACCAACAACACGTCCGGGACCGTGCAGGCATTCAGCACCACAACGTTGAAAGAGCTCGGCACGATCGAGTTGGGATACTCGACCGTACCGAGCAATGTAGTGATCGTCTGATCGATCGGAGCCAATGTCACATTCGTACGTTCTATGCGTACGAATGTGACATTGGCTCCTTTCTTGTTTTAGCCGACGGGCTCCAGCTCCGGCGTGCCTACCGGCTCGATCGCCGCTTGCGTGTTGCGCCGGCGACCGTCGATGGCCAGCGAGACAATCGCACCGATGGCGAGAACTACCGCTCCCACCGTGACCGCGGGGCGCAGTCCGTCCATAAAGGACTGCGGGCTGACCAGGCTGCCGGTGGCGGAGAAGACGCTGGACAGCACCGCCACTCCGAACACGCCACCCAGCTCCCGGATCGCATTGTTCGCGCCGGACGCCAGCCCCTGCTCGACCGCCCGGACCGAGCCCAGCACAACTGTGCCGACCGGAACGAAGAACATGCTCATCCCGGCGCCGGCCAACACGAATCCGGGGACCAGGCTGGCGTAGGCAACGGTCGGGCTCAGCACCAGCGTGATCCAGGCCAGCCCGGCTGCCATCATCGCCAGACCCGACACGATCAACGGGCGGCCACCGATGCGGTCGGCCAGCGGTCCCACGATCGGGGCCAGCAGGATCGGCATTCCGGTCCACGGCAGTGTGCGCAATCCGGCCTGCAGCGGGGAGTAGCCCTGCACGACCTGCAGCGACTGGGCCAGCAGGAATACCGCCCCGAACATTCCGAAGCTGAACAGCAGGCTCGTCGCATTCACCGCGGAGAACGACCGGTTCTTGAAGAAATGCAGCGGCAGCATCGGGTCCGGTGTGCGGTTTTCGTACAGCAGGAAGGCGATCAGCAAGATCGTGCCGCCGATGATTCCGCCGAGAACGCTGGTGCTCGTCCAGCCGTGCGAATTTCCGCGCACCACACCGAATACGACCCCGAACAGCCCCGCGCTCACTAGTGCGGCACCGATCAGGTCGAGTCGGCGGGTCGCACCGTGGCTTTCGGTCAGCTTGGTCCAGGCGACCGGGATCAGCAGCAGGCCGACCGGAACGTTCAGCCAGAAGATCCACTGCCAGGCGGCGCCTTCGACGACCGCGCCGCCTACCACCGGGCCGATCGCGACGCCGAGCCCGGACACCGCGCCCCAGATGCCCAGCGCGGCGCCGCGGCGTTCGGCCGGCACCGCCGCGGACAGGATCGTCATCGACAGCGGCAGCATTGTTGCCGCGCCGACTCCCTGGATCGCCCGGGCCAGGATCAGCATGTCGACGTTCGGCGCCATCGCTGCCGCGGCGCTTGCCAGCGTGAAGATCGTGAGGCTCAGGGTGAATATCCGGCGCCGGCCGAATCGATCACCCAGGGCCGCCCCGGTCAGCAGAAATACCGCGAAGGTCAGGGTGTAGGCGTTGACCGTCCACTCCAGACCGGAGAGGCCGGCGTGCAGGTGTTCGCGGATCGAGGGCAGCGCCATCGTCACCACGAGGTTGTCCAGGCTGCCCATGAACGCGGCGATTGAGGTCACCACGAACGTCCAGATCAGGCGATTACGACTCATCGCTGGCTCCTTGGTAAGTAATTGGTCACTAACATCACGAGACGTGCGGAAGCAGTTGGGTACGGGTCTGTATGGGATTTGGTGCGGCTAGCTGCGGGGGAGGGTGCTGACGTTCGGTCCGTCAAGGGTTATCGGGCAGGCCAGCTTGGCCCAGCGCTCGTCGACCTCCTCGAGCTGCATGGCGGTGATGACGTTCCACAGCATGCCGGTGGCATAGAACATCCGCACGGTCTCCGGGTCGGCGCCGGAGAGCCGCTCGATGACGTACCAGGCGTCGCGGAATCCGCGCCGACATGCGGCCTGCACCTCGGGGTCGTCGCAGGCGGCAAAGCCCTGCAGGGAAAGCAAAAGGAAGGTCCGGTCGGCGATCAGCTCGCCGTAGGTGTTGGCCATCGCGTCCATCGCCTTGTCGCCGGTGAGGTGGCCCACCGCGGCCTCGAAGCGCTCGACGATCTGCTTGTACGAGCGTTCCAGAACTGCGATGAACAGCGCCTTCTTATTGGGGAAGAGGCGGAAGAGGTATGGCTGGCTGATGCCGGCGCGGGTGGCGATCGTCTGGGTGCTGGTGCCGTTCAGTCCGCCCTTGGCGAACTCCTCGGTCGCCGCGTTGAGCACGGCTTCCCGTCGCTGGTCGGCGCTCTGCCGGACGCTGGTCGATGACATGTAGATAAAGTTAGTGATTGACCACTCACATGTCAAGGGCGGTCGATGGAAATCTCGTTCGACCTCGCGCTGACAACCTGGGAAAGCGCTTTCTCCCGCCGATCTTGACCTTATCGCTGGACAAATCGGACAACATGCGACCATAAGGTCAAGATCGATTCGGGAGTGGCTGACGATCAGGGTGGCCGCTCGGGGCGAGCAGGTCGGCGGCTCAGCCGGCGAGACGGGCCTGCTCGGCGGCCTTCATCCGGGCCTGCCGACGTACCCGTTCGGGCACGATCGCTTCCCGGGGTGCGCTCGGCCGGAACTCGTAGCGGTCGACGCCGAGGCCGCGCAGCACCGCCTGCTCGACCAGCGAGTGCTCGGCCGGATCGGTGCGGTCGAAGCGCATCGGCTCGGCGAGCCTGATCGGTGGGTTGGTAATCACGCGCGGGATGCGCAGCACGTTCTGCGCCTTGGCGTGCAGTACGAACGGGTGCAGCAGGAATACGTCGCCGACGCGGCCGGTGGCTTCGGCGAAATCGGAGCATTCTCCGATGAGATCGCCGAATCCGCCCGGCAGCACGCCCGCTGGGTATTCGGCCAGCCGGCGGGTCACCGGACCGACCGAATCGCAGGCAACGAACGTTGCGCCGCCTTGATGTACGACGTCGCTCCAGAGCACCAGCGTCAACAGTCCCTGTTCCGGCGAATCCAGGAAGTGCCGGAAGAAGTCGCCATCCTTGTGCCAGCCGCCGGATGCGGGCGCGGCCGGCTCCCACAGCCGGTCGGCGCCCTGGTACAGATTGACGATGAAGCCGTCGCCCCACGAATACGGTTGCGCGACGCGTTCCGCGCCGCCCACCAGATCGCACGCCGCCTGCCATGCCTTCGGCGCGAATTGCGTAACGTCAACTTGGTGATGGCTCGGCATGTGTATGGACGGCTCGGCCCAGGTGTCCTTGTTGTTCGGGTCGTAGCCGAGGCGCGTCCAAATATTGGCGGTCAGCTCCGCGGCCGCGTCGGCAGTAAAGCAGTCATGAATGACGACGTAGCCCTTATCGAGGAAATGTTTAGCTTGCTCGTCAGTGAGTACCTGAAAAGCCACGCGGCACAACCTCCCGGTGTCGTGATGTGAGCCTACTGCTGCTCGCCCGGCGGTCGGCTGGCCGAATCCGGCATTTGCCGATGCGCATAATGGGGCTGACCCGCAAGGCATCGGACGGAGTATCGAGATGAAGATCGCTCGGATGGAAACGTTCCTAGTCGCGCCGCGCTGGCTGTTTCTGCGCGTCGAGACCGACGACGGCATTGTCGGCTGGGGCGAGCCGATTGTCGAGGGCAAGGCCGATACGGTACGGGTCGCGGTGGCCGAGTTGTCGGAGTACTTGATCGGCGCCGATCCGCTGCGCATCGAGGATCACTGGCAGACCCTCTCTCGCGGTGGTTTCTATCGGGGCGGTCCGGTGCTCTCGAGTGCGCTGGCCGGCATTGACCAGGCGCTATGGGATATCGCCGGAAAGTTTCGGAATGCGCCGGTGCACGAGCTGCTCGGCGGGCCGGTGCGCGATCGGGTGCGCATTTACGGCTGGATCGGTGGTGACTCGCCGAGCGAGGTGGGCGCGGATGCGGCCCGGTTGGTCGACGCCGGGTTGAGCGCGGTCAAAATGAATGGCGCCGGCGTGCTGAATCCCATTGATACGCAGCAGGAGGTGTCGCTGGCTGTTGACCGGATTGCGGCCGTACGGGAGGCGATCGGGCCGCAGCGCGACGTCGCGATCGATTTCCACGGGCGCTTTTCGGTGCCCATGGCGCGGCGGGTGATTCCGCTGCTGGCGCCGTACTCACCGCTGTTTGTGGAGGAGCCGGTTTTGCCGGAATACGGGCATGCGCTGGCTCGCATTGTTGCCGATACGACCGTGCCCATCGCGACCGGTGAGCGGCTGTATTCCCGGACGGACTTTCTGCCGGTTCTGCAGGCCGGGATCGCCGTCGCCCAGCCCGATCTGTCACACGCGGGCGGGATTTCCGAGACCCGCCGAATCGCGGCTTTGGCCGAGACCTTCGGCGCACTGGTGGCGCCGCACTGTCCACTCGGGCCGATTGCGTTGGCGGCGTCGTTGCAGATCGATCTCGCCACGCCGAATTTCCTGATCCAGGAGCAGGGCATGCGAATGCATTACAACGTCGGCGCCGATCTGCTCGACTATCTTGCCGATACGTCGGTATTCAAGATCGTCGATGGATATATTAGCCGGCTCACCGGGCCCGGTCTCGGGATCGAGATTGACGAGGCGGCGGTGCGCAAGGCGGCCGAGCAGGGGCATTCCTGGCGGACGCCAACCTGGCGGCACGCGGATGGCTCGTTCGCCGACTGGTAGCAGTTCGCCTGCCTCGTACGGCGCGAGCCGATCCGTCGATGGCCTGATCAAAGTGCGCCCTACCTCGTGATTGGCGCTGTTTCACGCGGTGGGGCGCACTTTGATCGGTTGCGGCCGCGGCTCTGTCCATGATCGTGAGTGTCTGGCCCTATGTAATCCGACGCTGGACTGCTCACGATCATGAAATCCAGGACCGAATCATGATCGGGAGTGGTTTCGTACGCAAAACGTTGACGAAGTCCCTCCCGATCATGGTCTCGAAACGCCAGTCGCCCGTTGTCGACCGCCCGTGATCATGCGCTGAGTCGATCATGCGGAAAGGCAGGATGCCACGCCGGTGGGAGTCTGGGTTTGTGCATGATCACCGGGCCGTGGCGGGGTCGGGTCGTGATCATGCGGAAAGGCAGGTTGACACGCCGGCCGGGGTCTGGGTTTGTGCATGATCACTGGGCCGTGGCGGGGGTCGGGTCGTGATCATGCGAGAAGGCAGGATGACACGCCGGCGGGGGTCTGGGTTTGTGCATGATCACCGGGCTGGCCTGGGCTGGGCTGGGCTGGGCTGGGCGCCGATTTGGTGAATCGTCGGCAATGAGTCACGCCCAATGATACTGTTGACT
>Ga0137412_10005204_pt1 | contig 10409 bp, 13 predicted proteins | sample CZODoug2_1_16fun_FD_122160 | JGI IMG/M metagenome (GOLD analysis project Ga0137412, IMG submission 122160) | Vadose zone soil fungal communities from Angelo Coast Range Reserve, California, USA - CZODoug2_1_16fungal (Hybrid Assembly) | ecosystem: Environmental > Terrestrial > Soil > Vadose zone... | reverse complement strand
GAGCCGGCTGGCATTGCAGCGATTCTTCGCTCGCACGGATTTTGTGCCATCGAAGACATCAATTTCCAGGAGATCGCATCCAGGTTCGGCCGCGCCGTTCAAGGACTCGCGCCCGGACATGCTGGTGCTCATGTTGTCCACGCTAAGCACTAATTGAACGTGGTCCTCTATTGCTATTCAAATACAGAGCCGGTCCACACCGACAGATCCGGTCTATGTACGGACGGGTGCAGCCCCGACACGCTGTCCAGATTGTAATCTGGCTTGCCAAGATGCGTTCTGGGCGGATCACGGGCTAACCGGAGACTGACCCATGACGGGACCCCAGGAACTTGGCAAGCGGCGGGCGGATTGTTAGAGTCGAGGTACCCAGCGAAACAGTGCGAATGCCATTCTGCAAGAGCAGGCCGAAGAGAGGCTAGGACTCATGGGGGAAGAGACTCGGGCGGCGGTACGGGCCATCGAAATGGTGGAGCGCAAGGACCGCGTCTTGATTGTCGAAGACGAAGACAATGCGCGAAAGGGCTACGAGCAGCTTTTGCAGCGCTGGGGCTGCGACGTCGTCGGCGTGGCGACGGCGGAAGAGGCGTTGGCAAAATTTGCGAGCTACCAGCCCGACACGCTGATTGCCGACGTGGAATTGCCGGGGATGAACGGGCTGGACCTGCTGAAGCAACTCGGCCCGGAACTCTACGATGTGCCAGCGATCATCATTACCGGCAAAGGCAGCGAAGAGCGCGCGGTGGCGGCGATCGAGGCCGGAGCCTTCTGGTATATCGAAAAGCCGCTGAAAGGGCCGGTGCTGCGCGCACTGCTGGACCGCGCGCTGGGCAAAGCGCGCGATGCGCGCAAGCTCTTGGTGTTGCAGCGCCAACTGCGCGAGACGGGACGGCTCGGCGATCTCGTCGGCGGATCGAAACCGATGCAGGAAGTGATGCGCATCGTGGAGATGGCGGCGCCAAGTTCGGCGTCCGTGCTGATCACCGGCGAGACCGGGTCGGGCAAGGAAATCGTGGCGCGAACGCTGCACAAGCTGTCGCCGCGGGCCAACGGGCCGTTTGTGGCGATCAATTGTTCCGCGATCCCGGAAACACTGATGGAGAGCGAAATTTTCGGCCATGAGCGTGGCGCGTTCACGGGTGCAGCGGAGCGGCGCATCGGCTGCTTTGAACTCGCCGATGCAGGAACGTTGCTACTGGATGAAATCGGTGAGATGCCCGCGCCGACGCAGGCAAAACTTTTGCGCGTCTTGGAGGACCGCAAAGTGCGCCGGCTGGGGAGCAAAAGCGAAACTCCTGTGGACGTGCGCGTTCTAGCGGCAACCAACAAAGAACCCGAGGCGGCCGTTAGCAGCGGCCAGTTGCGGCAGGATCTCTACTTTCGATTGAACGTGTTTCACATTAACCTGCCCCCGCTGCGCGAGCACAAGGAAGATATTCCCATTCTCGTCGAGCATATCCTGCGCGACGTGAATGCCAAGCATGCCAAGCACGTGCGCGGGATCGGCGCGGAAGTGCTGGACATTTTCATGGGCCATACCTGGCCGGGAAACATCCGAGAGCTGCGCAATGTGCTGGAGCGCGCCACGATCATGTGCGAGAAAGATTTGATTACGCGCGCGTGCCTGCCTGGTGAGTTTGGCAGGGCGGCGGCGAAAGGACCGAGCGATCTTTCAGCGATTAAGTTTCCCGTTGGCACAACCGTCGACGCGATGGAGCGCGAACTGATTCTGCAAACGCTGGGAGCGACCGGAAACAACAAGACGCGGGCGGCGGAACTGCTCGGCATCAGCCTGAAAACACTTCACAACAAGCTGAAAGAATACGGCGGCGAGCGCGCCGAAACGGAGTAGGAACGCAGAATGCAGCTGCGGCTGCGGACAAAACTTACGCTGGTGATGACGGGGCTGGTGCTGCTCGTCGCCGCGGTCTTGTCTGGCGTTTTCGCGGCGCAGCTTCTCGATCAAATGTTGCAGGCCACCAAGGACCGGGCAAATGATCTCGCGACCGACGTATTCCTCCAAGCGCAACGCTCCTTGAACGACGCAGGACAGCAGGGCATGCGGCCGGCTTCGGACACTCCTCAAGAGATCCACGACTACGTCAGACACGCTTTCGAAATTGACGAAGGTCTCCACACTCTATTAAAAGCCGCGAAACTAAATCCCTTGATTTATGAAGTCTCGATCACTGATCAAGACGGCATGGTCATGATTTCGACGGACGAGGACCAGCCGGGAAAATTCATGGCTCGTAAACCGTCGCTTTCGCAATTGCTACAGAAAAATTTTCCGCAAAAGGTAAAAGCGCTTGCAGGATCGTTAAGCGTGTTTGAACTCGACTACCCGTTCACCAAGGGAAAGAAGCCATTCGGCGAAGTGCGCGTGAAGCTCAATGTTGGCTTGCTCCTGAACGAAATCTCTCCGACGCTGTGGACCTCTGCTATGATCGCGTTCCTTGCGGTCGTGGTTTCCACCTTGCTCGCCGCCATCGTTAGCAGAACGACGCTCGCTCCTTTGCAGGATATCGCTGCGCAGTTGGACCGTATCTCGGCGGGACAATACGATGTGCCGTCGCCAGTATTGAAAGGCATTGGCGGAAGCGGCGACGAACTGGGGGCGGTGAGCCGAAAGATCACCCAGGTTGGCCAGCAATTGCGCGGCGTGCACGAAATCTTCAGCACCATGCGTGAAAACATGAATTCCGTCATGGCCGGTCTTGAGGACGGACTGCTGTTGTTTACGAAGGATTCGCGCGCAGTGATGATTAGTCCCGCGGCGGAGAAATTCCTCGGCCAGCCGGCGGGTCAATTTCTCGGACGCCGCGTCACGGAAATTTTTCCTGCCGGGCATCCGCTGCATGAAGCGCTGCACATCGAAAGCGACGAACTGAGCGAAGTGGCCGCGGAAACGGAGCTGCAAACGGGCGAAGGGCCAAAGCGCGTGAGCGTTACGGTGCAGGCCATCCAGGAAGATGGCGAACGCATGGGCGCGTTGGTCACTCTGCGCGATCTCGATTCGCTGGAAAGCATCAATACGCAGCTCCAGGTGAGCGAACGTTTGGCGGCACTGGGGCGCATTACCGCGGGCGTGGCGCACGAAGTGAAGAACCCGCTAAATTCGATGCGGCTGTGGCTGGAAAATTTGAAGGAGTCGCTCCCCGCGGAAGCGGACGGCGCGTCGCTGCAAGCCGTCCAAGTTCTGGACAAAGAAATCGATCGGCTGGACGCGGTAGTTAAGCGCTTCCTCGATTTCACGCGGCCGATGGATATTCGGCTGGAAGCCACGCAACTTGCCGAACTTTTGCGGGAAGTTTTGGAAGTCGCGCAGCCGCAACTTCAGAAGTCAGGCATTCAGCTGGCCCAACTGCTGCCGATTGATGTGCCTGAAGTTTACGTTGATCGCGCACTTTTGAAGCAGGCAGTGCTGAATCTGGTGCTGAATGCCGCGGAAGCCATGCCCAGCGGCGGACAATTGCGGCTGGTGCTGAGCCGCCGCGGCGAAACGGCGGAAATTACCGTGGGTGATACCGGTAAAGGCATCCCACTCGAAAACCGTCAGAAAATTTTCCAATTGTTTTTCACCACGCGTCCGGGAGGCAGTGGCATAGGACTCGCGAGTACCTTTCGAATTGTGCAGCTTCTGAACGGTTCGATAGACTTTACTTCGGAGGTCGGCCGGGGTACGACGTTCCGAATCGAACTGCCACTCGCGGCCTAAAGATGACGGAAAACCCAGTCCGGTCCCTATTGGTGTTGCCGCGCCGCTCTCGCCGCTCGAATGCTGCCCTTCTCTGCTGTGCCACGTTAGCGCTCGGCGGATGCGCAATGAAGAAACGGCCGGCTATTCCCTGGGCCACCGCGGTCCAAGTGAAGCCGCTAGTGCAAGCACGCACGGCAATGGGAGATTTCGCATCCGCGGATTTGGGACCGGAACTGCGCCTCGACTTGCCGCCATTTCCCGGCCATTTGATTCCCATTCGAACTGCGCCACCGCGACCGCGCGCCAGCACGCCACCATCGGCGACTGCCGGTACCGACGCCGAAAAATTGAATGTGCCGCTGATTGCCCCGCAGTTGACGGCGCAAGAATCGGCCGTTGCCCAGCAGCAGACCACCCAGAGCTTGAGCATCACGGAAAAGAATCTGGACTCCGCGCGAGGGAAAACTCTGAATGCGGCGCAGTCGGATCTGGTTTCCAAGATCCGCGGATTCGTCAAGGATGCGCGCGAAGCCGTGCAGATTGCGGATTGGAGCCGCGCTCGCAGTCTGGCCAAGAAAGCGCAGGTGCTGTCCGAAGAACTCGCAGGTTCATTGTGAAGAAGTTCGATGTAGTCATCGCGGGCGGTGGCGTCATTGGTGGATCCATCGCGCTGGAGCTCTCGCGATCCGGTCTGAGCGTAGCGCTCTTTGACCGCCAACAACCGGGCCAGGAAGCGTCTTGGGCCAGCGCCGGAATTCTTTCGCCCGCGCCGGAGAGCCCCGGGATGGTTTCCATGGTGCCGCTGGGAAGAGCGAGCATGGCACTGTATCCGGAGTTTGTCGCGCAGGTCGAGGAAATTTCCGGAATGAGCACCGGCTTCCGGCCGAAAGGGACGCTCGAAGCGCTCTTCTCGCACGATACGAAAGCGGAGCTCAGTACTATCATCGCTTTGCACCACGGCCTGGGGTTGAAAGCAGAACCGCTCCGCGCCGAAGATGCCCGCGAGCTCGAACCATCCCTGAGTGAAGAAGTCGAAGCCGCGGTACTCCGTCCAGAAGAGGCCTCGATTGACAATCGCGCGCTGACGGCTGCAATTTTGCAAGCAGCAAAGCGCCGTGGCGCCGAGATTTTTTCAGGCGACGGCGCGAAGGCCATTTGGCGCGAGGGCAAGCGCTGCGCGGGATTAGTTTTGCAAAACGAAAAAGTGGAGGCCAACTGGACGGTCATCGCCGCGGGATGTTTTTCGGCGACCATCGACGGGATTGCGCCGTACGCGCCGGTGCGACCTGCCAAAGGCCAGATGGCTTCGTTGCGTACGGACGACGTAAAGATCGAACGCGTGCTGTGGTCCGAAAAGATTTATCTGGTGCCGCGCAACGACGGCCGCATTCTCGCCGGAGCGACCGTGGAGCACGCCGGATTCGACAAGCGCGTGACCGCGGGCGGCATGGAGAAGATTCTTGCCGCCGCCATCGATCTTGCGCCCGGCCTTGCGAATGCGCGCATCGAAGAAACATGGGCCGGCTTGCGACCCGCTTCTCCCGATCACCTCCCGATCCTCGGCCCCACTGACATCGATGGCTTGCTCATCGCGACGGGCCACTTTCGCAGTGGAATCCTGCTCACGCCCATCACCGCGCGGCTCATTCGCGAATGGATCACCGAGCAGCGTGTGAGTGTGGATTGGGAACGCTTCAGCCCGTTGCGATTTTCAGTCCGCCGCGAGTGACGCGGTGCGTCACGCGCCCGTCTGAAACTCTCTCAATTTGACCTTTGACACTCCTGGAAGCGCGGAGTATTGTCTCGGGCAGCTTCCGCTAGGGCGCGTCCCAACTCAGGAGAAAACCGCATGGCCAGACGCAGATTCTTGTCGCAGTTGCTAGGTCTCCCATTTCTGGCACTCGGAACGAAGGCGCAGGAATCGAAAAAGACTTTGCGGATCTTGATGAGAAGTTCGTGGGGGACCGACGACCCAACCAGAGCGTCGTTCGTCTTCGCGCATGCACTGGCCTTGGCGGACGCTGGCCACGAAGTTCAGATATTCCTGACTGCCGACGCGAACTATCTTATGCGCAAAGCTACCTCGGACGCGCTGATTCCCATTGGTTGGCCGCCCCTCAGCGAGTTGCGCGAGAAGGTCGTCGCCAAACACATTCCTGTCTTTGCTTGAGGAGCTTGCTCCCGGGCCCGTGGGGTCTCGGAAAACGATCTCGCGAATTGGAACGCCAAGTTCGGCAATCCTGCTATTTTCGTTTCTCTGGTCGAATGGGCTGACCGCATCATCTCCGAATAGCTCCTGGCGGACCGGCTATAGTTGTGAAAATCGGGGGACGAAATCGGGACACGCGGAAGGGACTGCGCTACTGTCCACACAGGCTGAGACGGAAAACGCGCATGGCTGCCGACTACAAGATCGACAAGGAACGCAGGCTGGTGATCAGCACGGCCTCCGGCGTGCTTGCCATGGCCGACGTTTTGGCCCACCGCGAGAGACTGTTTAACGACCCCGACTATGACCCCAACTTCTCTCAGTTGATGGACTTCACCCCTGTCACACAATTCTGCATCGAACCTGGGGAGATACGAAGTCTGGCTCAAACGATGGTATTTTCAGCCGATTCGCGCCGGGCCATTGTTGCGCCCAGCGACTTGCTCTTTGGCTTCGCCCGAATGTACGAGATCCTTCGCGACTCCGCTGGTGAAACAGGAATTCGTGTCTTCCGCGATCGAGACGAAGCACTTGACTGGGCCCTTGCCAAAAGCGCCGGCGCCTGAAAAAAAAACCTGCGCCCCTGGAATTTCGTATTGGCTGATGAAAACGGTAGAGAGATCGATGTTCATGAAGGACAAGGACTTTCGAGACGCTTAGTTCGGCACGAATGAATGAGGTGTGCGCGGCTCTACGCTTCTCTCTGGGTTGCGATTCGAACTAAGTTACGGGGAACGTTCCTGTCCCCGGCGCCAAAAACTTGGCAGACGAGCCTGCGGCAGGCTTTTTGAATTGGGTGGCGCACCCCGCCGAACTAAAAACTTAGAACGAACAACGGTACACTTCCTTGTGGGACAACCAGTCCTCCAACCCAGCATCATATATCCGTATCCTGGGAGGCGCTGCAATGCGCGCGATTCTAATCTGCTTAGCGGTCTTATTCCTGTCCGAACCGATGCTGGCCCAGCAAAGGAGACAGCCTGCTCCTGTGCCACGTACGTTTGTTGCCAAGGAGCCGCTGCCGTGCGTGGCATTCAATAGCATGGCCGCTCGATTGGATGCCGTTTACAGGATCGAAGACATCAGCCAGTCGGAGTACGACGAGGGCCTGAAAAAGTACATCGCCGGCACACAGGCGGATGGCGTGGACTATTTCGCTTCCGAGAAAAACAAATATCAAAGAATGATTCTGCAGTTGGACAAGCGCGCTGAGTTCATTCGATGGTACGCCGCTGAAGGAGGCCGCTCGCAAATGGCCACGGCCAACGCCGAATGCAATATCGAATTATCGGAAAGAGAGCCCGAATACCGCCACCTTGACGCCATCCGGCAGTTGCAAGACACGTGGACTCTCGCGCAGGCGGAAGGGCTGTTGGCTGACGTCGCCATGGAAGGTCAGGATGTGGTCATAAAAGCTTTTAAGCAAAGTGAAGCGGAGCGCCGCAAAGCCGTCGAGCACCTGAATCAGCTGGTCGACAATGTCAACACCTACAATAAAGCCGTGAACGATCTCGTTGTTACCATGAATGGGGCCATGGATCCGAAGGGCTCCAAGTTAGCGCCCATGCTGAACTTCAACTTTGTTCGCCTGCAACCTCTCACCTGCACGGGAGACACTCTTGCGTTTAGCAATTCCACGGCATACCTGGCCAACCTCTCCACGACCGCCAACGCTACCACAACCATCCATTGTGAATGAAGGAGAACTCACGAGAAGTTAGCTCATAAACATATTCAAACCGGACGAAGGAAGGGTCCGCGAAAGAAACGGCGGGCGCCACCCCCCACAAGGTAGATGAACCATTCATGCGCGCGACCGTGGCCTGTGCTTCTATTGTCTGCGCCGTCTCACCCCCCGCGTGCGCTGCCTCGACCATGTCGTGCCGCTTGCCCGCATGGGGCGCAATTCCTACCGCAACCTCGTTTCCTCCTGCGTGGAATGCAACACCCAGAAAGGCGAAACCGTGGCAGAGGATTTTCTTCGCGGCCTCTACCGCGATGGGCGTTTGACGGCCATCGAACTCACTGGGAGGCTGCGCGCGGTCGAAGCGCTGGTGGCAGGCAAGCTCCGGCCCATGTTGCACAGTCAGGAAGCAAAGAACGAATAGTGTGGTGGAGCAAAGTGAATTTAGGCTACGGTTGCGGCGGAGGCGGAGCCGTGATCGGCTGGGCGTTCCCCAGGGTGGTGAACTGAATCTGGTTTCCGTCCAGCGTGAGATCGTGTTCCAGAACGATGTCCAGAGTCGAGCCGCGAGGAAGTTCGGCTTCCGGCCCGCGAGTCAGGAGAACGGCCGCCAACCCTGCTGCCGCGCCAATCCCGGCGCCGATGCCGAGGCCTTTCACGCCGTGAGCAATCGCGCCGATCCCTGCCCCGGCAGCGGTTGTTTCCGCGATGGTGCCCGCGTCCTTCCCTTTGCCGCCCGGGCCAATGACCTTGCCTTCGGAATCCATAGTTTCTTTGCCGCCTGAATCGGCGCTTCGTGGCGCGGCATTTAGGCTGACGGTGTAGCCATTCGGCAAAATCAAGGTGTCGAGGCGCAACCGGAATTCCCCGCGGCCCTTGATCTTTCCAGGCCGCTTCGATTCCAGCAGTTCCCCTTTCAGATAGGAGCCCACCGGGACCACGATACGATTTCCTTGGGTGATCGGGAAATTCGTTTGCAGGTAAACCGAATCCCCTGGCTTCGCGCTGCGCGTGGAGATGCCGTTCTGAAGGACAACCCCGACGCGCGTTCCCGAAGGTACGGTGATTCGATCGCTGGAGGCGACTTGCGCAGGCGCCTGCTTGGGCACCGGCACAACCGGCGCTGGGGCTCCGGTCTGCGGCCCTTCCGGCTGCTGAGCAAACAGGCTAAAAGACAGCGAGAACGGGATTAGGCAGACAAGCATTCGCACGATTCGTGCAGTGTAAGATCTCAGAGTCATCGGCGGCTCCGGCATGGAAAGTCCGATGCGGTAGTCTGAGTTAAAGATGCTCCGCCAGGGCGCCGCGGTCAAGCAGCAATCTGAGAGTTCGACGGGGCAGGCCAATTGGCCGTCCAGCTCCTTTCAGTCAGCGAGCACACCTGTAAAGACAAGCAACACGACGACCAGCGGCACTGCCGCAATGCAGCCAGCCACGAGCCCAGTCCACTTGAATCCTTGGCCAATACGAGTGCCCACAGCGGCAACCGGACGTGGAGCGGCTTTGAGGTCTGAGTACGGAATCCACTGGGCAATAAGGATTCCATCCTTGAGAGTAAAGCCATCATCGCGGATTGACGTGATTACGCCCGTGCGTACTTTTCCATTTGGAAGTTCGCAGTGGACGAATTGGTGTTTGTGGACACCCAGCTTTCGAACGGCCTCTCGATAGGAAATTTCTTCGGGGGTCAAGGGCAAGACCGGTCTTGGCAACCGGCGGCGTGAACGCGGCTGCGGATGCTCAGGAGGAGCGACAGGACTGAGCTGCGGCATCAATTGCAGTTGCCCGGCCGTAAGTGTTGTGGGAAGAGGGCCGATTTCGTCGGTCTGCGATTGTGCGCGAGCAGCGGCAGTAACAAATAAGATCGGGAACAACACAACGGCGCGGAGCCTGTTAGAACAATTCATAGAAACCTCCTGTAGCTGAAGCTTGCGGACGCTTGCGGGAAAGACGTGCAGGTCGTCTGCCAATTTCGGCGGGCCGGGAGACTCGCAGGCGATTTCCCAACTGCTTGAAAGAAAAGCATCTACGCGCGAGGAATCTGGCGTTAAAAGAGGTTGGAGAGCGATCGGCACGAGCCTCGGCCGCCGGTGCTGCCCGTGACAGGCGTCAGGTGGCGGCTCCTGGCAGCAGTTTGACGTCCGAAACGGCGAGTACTACGCTGGGAGCCGAGTGAGGAGAATCGCATGGCGAAGCTGGCGTTAATCTACGGGATGAGATTGCTTCCCGAGGAAGATCTTGGCGAAGTGAAGGACGCAACAGTGGTGCTCAAAAATGGCCGCTCGGCGCGCGTAACCATGCATTTAATCTCCGGCAGCAAGGAAGAAATCGAGAACACCTTTCGCCAGTCCATCGAAGCGTTCTTTGAAATGTATCCGGAGATTTAGATCGCGATTGTTTAAGATTCGAAGTTGCACTAGCGGTTTCCGAAGTTTTCCGGGTCGGCGTTGGGATCGCCGAGATTGTCGTTGATGAGCACGGTGGACTGACCGGTCAATTCGAACCGCTTGCGGCATTTATAACATGCCACCAGATCATCCAGCCGCACCATATAAGAACTAGCCTTCGCGAATTTTTTCCGGTCTTCTTCGCCGATTCCGCGCGGCAATTCTCTTTTCTTGCGGCAGACCTTCCAACGCACGGGAGCTTCGAACTCGCCGCGGCAACTGGGACACACCAACTTTACTTTCCTGGTTTCTTCTTTTTCGGTATAAAACTGGCGCTCGTCCATGATTAAGGAGCGGGTGTGCTCACCGCTTCTCCGATTGTAACAAATTCGAGGCCGAGGTCACGCCACCGGGGCAGCCAATGTTCGA
>Ga0137412_10005203_pt1 | contig 10409 bp, 7 predicted proteins | sample CZODoug2_1_16fun_FD_122160 | JGI IMG/M metagenome (GOLD analysis project Ga0137412, IMG submission 122160) | Vadose zone soil fungal communities from Angelo Coast Range Reserve, California, USA - CZODoug2_1_16fungal (Hybrid Assembly) | ecosystem: Environmental > Terrestrial > Soil > Vadose zone... | reverse complement strand
GCCGTCCAGCCGGCGCCGGACGGTCAGCTCGAGCACCCGCAGCGCCGCCTCCAGCTTGCCGTCGCGCAGGTTGGGCGCCGCCGGGTAGGGCGCTGGGTTGGCCGCTGGGTTGGCCGCTGTCATGCGGGGCGCTCCTAGGTGGTGGCGTACTGCGGGCGCGAGCTGACCTGCGGCAGCGGCACGGTCTGCAGCACCCGGGAGAGGATGTGATCCATCGGGACGGCGTCCGCGACCGCGTCGTAGGACAACACCAGCCGGTGCCGCAGCACGTCCGGCGCCACGTCCATCACATCCTGCGGGAGCACGTAGTCCCGGCCCCGGACCAGCGCCAGCGCCCGCGCGGCGGCCACGATGCCCAGGCTGGCCCGGGGGGACGCGCCGTAGGACACCCAGCCGGCCACGTCGTCCAGGCCGTGCTCGCCGGGTGAGCGGGTAGCCACCACCAGCCGGACCACGTAGTCGACCAGCGCGTGGTGCATGAACACCCGGGAGGCCACGCCCTGCAGCCGAACCAGCTCGGCCGGCGTGAGGACCTGATCCGCGACCGGCGGCTCGACGCCCATCCGGTAGATGATCTCGCGTTCCTCTTCCAGGTTGGGATACTCGATAATGATCTTGAATAGGAACCGGTCCCGCTGCGCTTCGGGCAGCGGGTAGACGCCCTCGTTCTCGATCGGGTTCTGGGTGGCCAGCACCAGGAACGGATCGGGCATCGGGAAGGTCTTGCCGCCGATGGACAGGTGCCGCTCGGCCATCACCTCGAGCATCGCCGACTGCACCTTGGCCGGCGCGCGGTTGATCTCGTCGGCCAGCACGAAGTTGGCCACCACCGGCCCGAGCTCGACGTCGAACTCCTCCCGGCCCTGCCGGTAGATCCGGGTACCCAGGATGTCGGACGGGACCAGGTCGGGGGTGAACTGCAGCCGGGAGAACGACCCGCCGACCACCTTCGCCACGGTCTCCACAGCGAGGGTCTTGGCCACGCCGGGTACGCCCTCCAGCAGCAGGTGCCCCCTGGCGAGCAGGCCAACCAGCATCCGCTCCACCAGCCGGTCCTGGCCGACGATCACCCGCTTGACCTCGAACACCGTGCGCTCGAGCAGCTCGCCCTCGCGGGCCGGGCTGGGCATGCCGCCACCGCCGGGCGCCGGGCGGGGGTTGCCGTGTTCGGCCGCCGATGGGGCCGGCCGGGCATCACTACTCGCCGACTCTGCCGACGACGCTGTCGAAGACGCTGCCGGCGGCGCTGCCGGCGGCGCTGCCGGCGGCGTCGTCGGCGGCGCTGTCGACGCGGTCGATGCCGCCGCTGCCGCCGACGCCGCTGGCCGGTCGCCGCCCTCGGCCCCCGCCTGCTCCGGGTTGGTCACCGTCGTGTCTCCCTCCACCGGAAGCGGCTCCCGCCTCCAAGTCTCCTCGGGCAGCAAACCCGGGACGCCGTATGACCACCGTGAAGCACGCCGGGAGCTCCGCGCTCCGACGGCCGAGTCGACCTACCCGGGACGGTCCAGCGCGGCTGTTCAGCGGCTGGTTCAGCGCGGCTGGTTGACGGCGGCGATGAGGGCGACGGCGGCCGCCACGTCGAGCTCCGCGTGGGCACCGAAGTCCACCCCACCGGCCGGTATGGGCGGCCGCTGCACCGGCACGACCCGGGGCGCCGCGTGCACCTCGCCGACCCCGCTGGCGCGCAACACCTCGACCGCGTTGTGCGCCCGGATCCCGCCGCACGCGGTGATCACCAGCTGGTCGCCGGCCAGCGCGGCCATCGCGGCCAGCACGCCGATCCCGTCCTCGGCGCGGGCGGCCTGGCCGGAGCTGAGCACCCGGCGCACGCCGAGCTCGGCCAGCCGCTGGACGGCACCCAGCGGGTCGCGGCAGACGTCCAGCGCGCGGTGGAAACCGACCGGGCGCCCCGCCGCGGCGGCCACCAGCTCGGCCAGCGCGCCTCGGTCCGGGTCGGCGTGGCGGGTCAGCGCGCCGACCACCACACCGGCCGCGCCGGCCGCCACCGCGTGCGCCACATCCGTCGCCATCACGTCCACCTCGGCCGAGGAGTACCGGAACCCGCCGTCACGGGGACGCACCAGCACGTGCACCTCGGTGGACCGGCAACCGGCCAGTGCGCCGGCCAGCAGCCCCGGCCCCGGGGTCAGCCCGCCCAGCGCCCCGGCGGAGCACAGCTCGATCCGGCGCGCGCCCAGCCGGTCCGCCGCGAGTGCACCGGCCAGCGTGTCCACGCTCAGCTCCACCCCCGGCGTCCGCTCCATCCCCGGAGTCCGCTCCACCCCCGGAGTCCGCTCCATCCCCGGGCTCACAGCAGCTCGGGGACGAGCTCGGGGTCGGGCATGTCCGGGTCGAACGGGTACATCGGCCGGACGATGCCCCGGTGTCCGAGGCGGAGCAGGTCCTGGTCCACTCCGCCGGGGGTGAGCGCCAGCCGCCAGTCCGCCGCCATCCGGTACAGCTCAGGCTCCAGATAGCCGATCTTCACAATCACCAGGTCGGCCGCGCGCGGCCGCAATCCGAGCGCGGTGAAGTCGGACTCCAGGTGGTACGGCCTGCGCCGGGCGGTGACGATCACCCGCAGCCCGCCGACGCCGAGCACCACGGCGGTGCCGGCCACCGGGTCGCCGGGGTCCACCGCGATCACCTCGGCGGCCAGCTCCACCGGCCCGGCCGGCCCGGGGTCGATCTTGCCGCCGAGTGAGACCCGCACCGTGGCACCCACCCCGGCGGCCACCGCCACCGCAACGGCGGCCGGGTCCACCATCGCCGCGTAGATCACTGTCAGTCCACCGCCGGTGACCTCGGGCGTGGCCAGCAGTTCAGCCAGGCTCCAGGACGTGTCACCGGCGCCGCCCGCGGTGGGGTTGTCGCCGGAGTCGCTGATGAAGAACGGCCGCGCCGGGCTGGTCAGTGCGACGCCCAGGCACTCCGCCAAGGTGCCGGTCGGCGCGACGAAGCCGAAGTCCCGCCGGGCGGCCCAGTACCCGGCGGCCAGCCGACCGGCCCAGGCCCGGACCGGCTCGACCTGGTCACCGGTGACCACCACCGCCGCCTGACACCTCGGCTCGTCGGCCCAGGCGTAACCCACCCACAGCGCCGCGTCCAGCACCCCCTCGGCGGCCTCAGCCTCCACCACCAGCTGGTACAGCCCTCTGGCCGGCTCCAACCGAGTGCTGGTCCTCTCCCCCGGCAGCAGCACCGGCACCGGCACCCAGGCCTTGACCGGCCGGCCACCGGAGCGCAGCCGGGCCACCAGATTGGCGGCGGCCCGCTCCCGGGTCTCCCAGGTGTCCACGTGCGGCGCGGTGCGGTAGCAGGTGATCAGGTCCAGGGTGGTGGCCAGCCGCCGGGACACGTTCCCGTGCAGATCCATCGAGGCGGACAACAGCGGTGAGGGGCCCACGATGCCCCGGATCCGCTCCACCAGCTCGGCCTCCACGTCGGTGCGGCCGACCACGCTCATCGCGCCATGCAGGTCGAGCAGCAACCCATCCAACGGCCCGGCGGCGCACAGCCGCCGACAGAGCTCGTCGGCCAACTCCCGGTAGCTCTCCTCGGTCACCGCACCACCGGGCAGCGCGACCGCGTGCAGCACCGGCAGCCACTCGGCGGCCTGGGTCAGCGGCGCGCCGGCGGCCAGGAACGGATAGCGGGCGAGCAGCTCCGCGCCCCGGGTGACCCGGAAGTCGGCCAGGGTGCTCCGGTGCGGCGAGAACGTGCTGGACTCGATCGCGATACCGGCGATACCGATCCTCGGCACAGTCATCCAGTGCCGCTCATCCGACCGGGCCGCTCATCCGGTCGCGTCCCGGGGCACCTCGACCAGCCGGGTCGGCGGGCCGGACACCATCGGTTCGAACACCCGCTCCAGCGCCCAGATCCCGGCGCCGCGCACCCCGGCGTCGGCGCCGTCGCGCACCCGTTCGATCCGCAGCTCCCGGGTGGCCAGCGGCAGGCAGCGCTCGTAGAGGGCGCTGCGCACCGCGGCGACGAACACCTCCGAGCCGGCCAGCAGGCCGCCCAACAGCACCGCATCCGGATTGGCGAAGTTGACCACCGTCGCCAGCACCTCGCCGAGCAGCAGGCCAGCGCCGCGCACCGCCGTGGTCACGGTGCGATGAGCGTCCTCCGCGGCACTGACCATCTCGGCGGTGTTGGCCACCGGCACACCCTGCGCGCGCAACCGGGCCACCAGGGCGGCGCCACTGGCCACCGTCTCCAGGCAGCCCCGGTTACCGCAGCTGCACGGGTGGTCCGCGCCGGCGGCGATCCGTACGTGGCTGATGTCGCCGGCCACACCGCCCCTGCCCCGGTGCAGCTGGCCCTGCACGATCAGCCCCGAACCGATCCCGGTGCCGGCCTTGACCACCACCAGGGTCTCCTCCGGGGCCCCGCCCCTGGCCTGCCCGAGGGCCAGCAGGTTGGCGTCGTTGTCCACCTCGACCGGCTGGCTGAACCGCCGGCGCAGCGCGGTGCGCACCGGGAAGCCGCGCCAGCCGGGCATCCGGGAGGGCAGGGTGACGTTGCCGGAGACCACATCCACCGGCCCGGGCAACCCGACGCCGACCCCGAGCCAGCGGCCGGGCAGCTCGGTGCTGTCGGCCAACTCGTGCACGGTGTCGGCCAGGTCGGTGAGTACCTTCTCCGGACCCTCGCCGATGTTCACCGACCGCTGGTACACGCACAGCAGGGTGCCGGCCAGGTCCAGTGCGCCGATCCGCACGTGCCGGGAGCCCAGGTCAGCCGCCCAGACGTGCCCGTACTCGGCGTTCACCCCGAGCAGCCGCGGCCGACGGCCACCCCGGGAGGGGCCTTCGCCGTGTTCGGTGAGCACGCCCGCGTTGATCAGGGCCTGCACCCGCAGCGAGACGGTGGACTGCGGCTGACGCAACAGCGTGGCCAACTCCAGCCGGGTCACCGCCCGACCACTGGAGATCAGCCAGAGCAGCGGCATTGGACCGAGGGGCTCAGGGAGGGACATACCGAACCACTTTTCCCAGTTTTGTTACAAGCTCGCCGGAAATGGATTGTTACGCTCGGCCTTGGCACCAGGTCAGGGGCCGACTGGTTCATCCCGATCGACCATATGCCGGATACGCTGCACTGGACAACCTGCCAACGACTGTGGTGAGACCAGTGGGCGGCACTTTTGTCAGTACTGATGAAAGCGGGAAAGATGGGCCGCGGGGGGCTGTCCAGGACGTTCCAGGCGCTGATGCTCTGCGCCTGCCTGGGCATCGCCGGCTGCGCCGGGGCACCCCGCCAACACGGCGGAGGGCAGGGCCGGGCGGTCATCGGTGGCTCACTGTCCTTCGCGCTGCCGCCCGGGGCCACGCCGAACTGGCTCCTGCCGATCTCGCTACCCGGCTTCACCGCCAGCTTCAACGGGGCGATCCGCGCCGAGCTCTACGTACCGCTCTACCTGTACAGCGGAGCATCCGGCACAGTCGGCCTTGACGACGCGGCCAGCGCGGCCAACCCGCCGAGCTACGCCCCGGACGGGCGCTCGGTCACCATCACCCTGAAGAACCTGACCTGGTCCGACGGCAATCCGCTGACCAGTAGAGATGTCGAATTCTGGGTGAACCTGGCGCGGGCCAACAAGCAGTCCTGGGCGAAGTACACCAGCGGGCTGATCCCGGACAACATCGTGGCCTTCCGGGCGTTGGACGAGCACAGCTTCACCCTCCAGCTGGACCGGCCGTACAACCCCGACTGGTTCACCGCCAACCAGCTCACCAGCATTACCCCGCTGCCCCAGCGGGCCTGGGGCCGCACCGGCCCGGTTGCCCCGGTCAGCGACGCGGACCGCACCGACGCCGGCGCCAAGCGGGTGTTCGACTACCTGGTCGAACAGGCCAGAGATCTGGCCGGCTACTCCAGCAACCCGCTGTGGAAGGTGGTCAACGGGCCGTTCACCCTGACCTCCTTCAGCTCATCCGGGCATGTGGTGCTGACCCGCAACCCGCGCTACACGGGCCCCGACCCGGCGCGCCTGGACACCGTGACCTTCCTGCCGTTCACCAGCGGCAGCGCCGAGTACAACGTATTGCTGGCCGGCGGTGTGGACTTCGGCTACCTGCCCACCGCGAACCTAGGGCAACGACCGAAGCTGGAGGCTGAGGGCTACCGGATCGAGCCGTGGGCCGGCTGGGCCATCACCTACGCGCCGTACAACTTCGCCAACCCAGCGCTGGGCGCCGTGTTCGGCCAGCTCTACCTGCGGCAGGCGATCCAGCGCGCGGTGAATCAGCCGGCCATCGCCGCGGTGATCTGGCGGGGCGCCGCCACCCCGGGCTACGGGCCGGTGCCGCAGGACAGCGACGACCACTACTTGTCTGAGTCACAAAAGGCCAACCCGTATCCGTTCGACCCGGATCTGGCCCGGAGCCTGTTGGCCGGGCACGGCTGGCGACCAGGCACGGACGGCGTGCTGGCCTGCGCGGCCCCCGGGACCGGGCCGGCCAACTGCGGCGCGGACATCCCCGCCGGAACACGGCTGGACCTGGCGATCCTGGCCGAGTCCGGATCGGACGAAACGGACGGCACCATGCAGGTGCTCAAGTCGGAGCTGTCCAAGATCGGGGTGGGCCTGTCCGTCAGAACACAGCCGCTGAACTCGGTGCTGGCCAACTGCTCGAGCTGCACGCGCGACGGCGGCGACTGCTCGTGGCAGCTGTCCTACTTCGGTACCCAGGGCAGTTGGTACTTCGATGCCAACCCGAGTGGGGAAGATCTGTTCGCCACTCAGGCCAGCGCGAACTTCGGCAGCTACAGCTCGCCGAGAGCCGACGAGCTGATAACCGCGACCACCACCGGTCGGTCGCCGGGCGCGATGCGCGACTACAGCGCGCTGCTCGCCGAACAGCTTCCGGTGATCTGGCTGCCCAATCCCCCGTACCAGGTCTCGGCCATCGACGCGGCGCTGCGCGGCGTGGTCCAGGACCCGCTGGGTGGCCTGCAAGCGCAGCGCTGGTACTGGACGAGGTGAGCCGGTGAGCCGCTACATCGCCCGCCGGCTGGCGCTTGCCGTGATGGTCGTCCTGCTGGTCACCGTGGTCACCTTCGTGCTGCTGCACCTGCTGCCCGGCGGCCCGGCCAGGGGCGTGCTCGGGCTGAAGGCAACCGCCGAGCAGATCGCCGCGTTCAACGCCGAGCAGGGCTTGGACCAGCCGCTGCCGGTGCAGTACTGGCGCTACCTGAGCCGGCTGCTGACCGGGGACCTCGGCCGGTCCTACTCGTTGAACTCCGAGGTCGGCGCGCTGCTGATGGAGCGGCTGCCGAAGACCCTGCTGCTCACCGCGAGCTCCACGCTGCTGGCCGTCGCGGTGGCGCTGCCACTGGGCGTGTTGCAGGCGGTGCGCCGGGGCAACGCGCTGGATCACCTGGCCACCGGGCTGGCCTTCGCGCTCTACGCGACCCCGGTGTTCTTCCTGTCGCTGATCCTGATCATCGTGTTCGCCCAGCTGGTGCCGCTGTTCCCAGCCCAGGCCGCGCAGGGCGACGATCTCGCCGCGCTGCTGTCCCAACCCGGCTCGCTGGTGCTGCCGGTGCTGGCCGGCGCCGGCGCGACGGTGGCCGCGCTCAGCCGGTTCATGCGCTCCGCCGTGCTGGACAACCTGACCGAGGACTATGTGCGCACCGCGCGGGCCAAGGGCACCCCCGAGCGGGAGATCCTCTGGCGGCACGTCTGGCCCAACTCGTTGACCTCGGTGGTGGCCATGCTCGGCTACTACATCCCGGGCATCTTCGGCGGGTCGCTGGTGGTGGAGTCAATGTTCAACTACCCGGGCGTCGGGCTGCTGTTCTGGACCTCGGCACGAAACGCGGACTTCCCGGTGCTGCTGGGCGTGGTGCTGGTCGTCGGGGTGGCCGTGGTGGTCGGCGCGCTGCTCGCCGACCTGGCGCAGCTGCTGCTCGACCCCAGGGTGCGGATACCGGCGCGGCGGGCCAGGGCGGGGGCGACGCGGTGACCGAGGCCAGCCCGTTTCTCTCCGGCGCGCCCGAGGTCGGCGAGGCACCGCCGGCCAGCACCGTGCTTGCCAGGTTCCGCGCCGACCGGTTGGCGGTAACCAGCGCGGCGGTCCTGGCGATCACCCTGCTGGCCTGTTTCCTCGGCCCGCTGATCTACCACACCGACCAGGTGCACACCGACCTGTCGACGGCTCGGCTGAGCCCCCGCGCCGGCCATCCGCTGGGCACCGATGATCTCGGTTATGACACGCTGGGCCGGTTGCTGGCCGGCGGGCGCACCTCGCTGGTGATCGGGGTGTTGGCCGGGCTGATCGCCACCGCGATCGGCGCGGTCTGGGGGGCGCTGGCCGGTTATGTGGGTGGATGGGCGGACACCGTGTTGATGCGTGTGGTGGACACCGGGGTCGCCATCCCCGCGCTGTTCCTGCTGCTGGTGGCGGCCACGCTGGTCACGCCCAGCGTCGCGGTGCTGGCGCTGCTCATCGGCGCGGTGTCCTGGTTGGTGCCGGCCCGGCTGATGCGCGCGGAGACGGTGACCCTGCGCGAGCGCGATTACGTGCGGGCCATCGCGGCGATCGGCGCTGGCCGGCTGCGTGTGGTGTTCCGCCACATCATCCCCAACGCGATCGGCACGCTACTGGTCAACACCACCTTCCAGATCGCCCACGCCATCCTGCTGGTCAGCTACGTCAGCTTCCTCGGCCTCGGAGTACCGGCGCCGACCACCGACTGGGGTGCCATGCTGAGCAAGGGGCTCACCTTCGCCTACGACGGGGCCTGGTGGCTGATCCTGCCGCCCGGGCTGGCCATTGTGCTGGTCGTCTGCGCGGTGAACTTCGTCGGGGACGGCCTGCGGGACGCCTTCGCGGTGCGAGGCCGGCGATGACCACCAGCCAGCGGGGGTCCGCACCGGCCCACCCAGACCCCGAGCCTGTGCTGGACATCCGCGACCTGCGGGTGACCTATCGCTCCGGGCCCGCGCTGGACGGGTTCAGCTGCACCGTGGCACCCGGGGAGATCGTCGCGCTGGTCGGTGAGTCAGGCTCGGGTAAGACCACCGCCGCGCTCGCCGCGCTGGCCCTACTGCCGCCCGCCGCCCAGCTGAGCGGGACCATCCGGCTGGCCGGTCAGGACGTCCCCGCGTTGCGTGGCGAGGCGCTGCGGCGGCTGCGCGGCGGCGCCGCCGGCATGGTGTTCCAGGAGCCGATGACCGCGCTGAACCCGCTGCTGACCGTCGGAAACCAGCTGGCCGAGGCGATCCGCAACCACGACCCGCAACGCCGGGGCCGCAGCGGGTACCGGGAGGAGTCGCTGGCCCTGCTGCGCCGGGTCGGCCTCCCGGAACCGGAGCGCCGGCTGCGCCACTACCCGCACCAGCTGTCCGGCGGGCAGCGGCAACGCGTGATGATCGCGATGGCCATCGCCGCCCGCCCGAAGCTGATCATCGCCGACGAGCCGACCACCGCGCTGGACGTCACCGCCGGGCAACAGATCCTGGACCTGCTGCGCAACATCAGGGACACCGAGGGCACCGGGATCCTGTTGATCACCCACAACATGGGGGTGGTGGCCGACCTGGCCGACCAGGTGTTGGTGCTGCGTCACGGTCGCCCGGTGGAGCGGGCAAGCACCACCGACCTGTTCGGCCGGCCCTCGGCCGACTACACCCGCGCGCTGCTGGCCGCGGTGCCCCGGCTTGGCGAGCGCCCCGACCCCGCCGAGGGGGCAATCACGGACGCTTCCCGGGTGCTGCTGGCACTGTCCGAGGTCGTGGTGGACTTCGGCGATCGGCGTGCACTGGACTCGGTATCCCTGACCGTGCACGCCGGGGAGATCCTCGGGCTGGTCGGTGAGTCCGGCTCGGGCAAGACCACGGTGGGAAATTGCGCGCTCGGCCTGGTCGCGCCGCACACCGGTGCGGTCCGGGTGTTCGGCGCCCCGCTGCCCCGGGGTACCGGGCGCCGGGCTCGCGCGGTACGCCGGCGGATCGGCGCGGTGTTCCAGGACCCGGCGTCCTCGCTGGATCCGAGGATGACCGTGGCGCAGACCGTCGCCGAACCGCTGGCGGTGCATACCCGCACGAACCGCCGCCAACAGCTGGCCAGGGTGCGCGAGCTGCTGGACGTGGTGGAGCTGCCGACCGCCATGCTGCACCGCTACGGGCACGAGCTCTCCGGTGGGCAGCGCCAGCGGGTCAGCCTGGCCCGCGCCATCGCGCTGGAGCCGGACCTGCTGATCGCCGACGAGCCCACCAGCGCACTGGACGTGTCCGTGCAGGCCTCGATACTCGAGCTGCTCGGCCGCCTGCACGGCGAGCTGCGCTTCGGCTGCCTGTTCATCAGCCATGACCTCGCAGTGGTGGACAGCCTGTGCGACCGGGTCGCGGTGATGCGCTCGGGGCGGGTCGTCGAGCAGGGGCAGCGCGCCGAGGT
>Ga0137412_10005202_pt1 | contig 10411 bp, 9 predicted proteins | sample CZODoug2_1_16fun_FD_122160 | JGI IMG/M metagenome (GOLD analysis project Ga0137412, IMG submission 122160) | Vadose zone soil fungal communities from Angelo Coast Range Reserve, California, USA - CZODoug2_1_16fungal (Hybrid Assembly) | ecosystem: Environmental > Terrestrial > Soil > Vadose zone... | reverse complement strand
AGCTTGGGCATCTGCACATCCAGAAAAAGCAGGTTGGGTTTATGCGCGGCCACCGCCTTCACCGCCTCCAAGCCGTTTCTGCATTCCGCGACGACTTCGATTTCGTCATGCGCGCGCAACAGTTCGCGCAACACCTGCCGCGCCAGTTCTTCGTCATCCACCACGATGGTCCGCAACTTTTTCGTTTCGGTCTTGCTCACTTCGGCTCTCCCGATTTTGCGGCTGCAATTTCCGCTTTAGCAGTTTCTGCGCGCACTGCCGGCGCTGATGCAGATTCCGTTGCCGTAGATTCCTCGGAGGCAAACTCCGCCGGCAACGACATGGTCACGCGAAATTTGTCTTCATCCGCGTCGGCGCGAAACGTGGCTTCTTTTCCGTACCGCGCTTCCAGGCGGCTGCGCACGTTTTTCAGTCCGACTCCATTGCGTTTTCGCTCCGGAGCTTCTTCATCGCGATCGTTCTCCACCAATATCGCCAAACGCCCATCGCGTACGCTGGCTTCCAGGCGAATCATTCCGCCATCTTCCATCGAAGCGATTCCGTGGCTCACGGCATTCTCCAAAAGCGGTTGCAGCAGCAGCGCCGGAATAATGCAGCGCTTCGCTTGATCATCGATTTTTTCTTCCATGCACAACCGCGCACCAAAACGTACCTTTTCAATGGCCATGAATTTTTCCAACAAATCCAATTCTTCGGAGAAGGGAATTACGGTTTTTTCGCCCATGCCCAGCGTCAAGCGCAGAAAATCCGCTAGTAGCAAACACATTTCGCGCGCGCGCGCTCCATCTATGCTGGTCAGCGCGCTAATGGAATTCAAACTATTAAACAGGAAATGCGGATTGATCTGCGCACGCAGCGCCCGTAATTCCGCGTCGCGGGCCAGCACGCTGGTCTGCATCACCTGCATTTCTACCGCGCGCGCCGCGTCCTGCGCCATCGCAACATAGTGATATGCCACGGAAAACACATAGAACAAACAGCCCGTCAAATAAACGATCCAGCGATCGGGAGCGAATTGTTTGTCGATCCCGTGCAACTGCGGAATGTATGCAAGCGCCCGCGAAAACGGCCCCGCGACGAGCATCCAAAGCAAGCTCAGCACTTGCGCGGCGGCAAGATGCGTCAGAATGATTCGCCACATCTGCGCTTTTCCGAGCGGGGCAAACCTGCAGATATATGCCGCATCGATTGGAATGAACAACGAGATCATCGCCAGAGGAGCGCCCAGCAATATGCTGGTAGTCCAGGAAAGGTTTCCCAGCGTTGCCAGCGCTGGAATCAGAACCAGCGCCACCGGGATCCAGGTGTACTTATTTACGCTGCCTGTTTTTGATTTTTGTCGATCCGCGGAGTTGGTCATTGCAGCCTCAGTTGCGGATCTCTACGCCACCAAAAACTGCCGTGCCCATCACAATCAAAGTTTTCTTGGGCTTATCCGGATCGACCGGTCCTGCGTAGCGCGTCGAATCCGTGTAGCCGCCAAAAATTCCCTGGCCGCGTGCCGCAACGTACCAGGTTTCGGGAACGCGCAACTCGATTCCGCCAAAAACTGCATTCGCGTGCAGCACCGCCTGATTTTCCGCCATGTCCGCATCGCGCAGGTCAATTTCGATTCCGCCAAATAGCGATTGCAACTGCCCACCGCGAAACTCTTTCGCATTCACCCGCTTTTGCACGCCGCCAAAGATGGCGCTTTCATTCAGCGTGGTAAGAGGATCGCCCGTATTCGCGCCCAGGCCTTCGGCCATTTTCCGTGCTTGCAGCGCGCTCCACATCGCAAAACCGCCGGCGGCAATCAAAACGAGCGGCCACATTTCGCCCCAGGAAAAATGTCCATATCCCAGCTGATTCAGTTGCAGGAGCAGGCCGAACACCAGCAACATCGCGCCCCAGGCGCGTCGGCAGGGATCGGCAAGTTTTACGATTCCCGCAAAGATCAGAATCAGCGGCCAGAACTGGAAGAAGTGCCCGGCATTGACGATGCCCATGTTGTTGAGCAAGAAAATTGCCCCAACGGCCAAAATCACAGCGCCCGGAATCATCCCGTTATAGCGGCCGCCGCCGCTGCCCCTACTATTGTGTATGCGCGAAGTGATGCGTGACTTGATTTGCTCTCCCAGGTCGCGCCCGTGTTTGTCGCCGATCTCCATTATTTCCTCAATTCGCTAGTCGCGAACTTCCTCGTTTTACGCTCTGCTAAATTCCTTAGTTCGCTTTATGCGAAAGCGCGACTCCGGCAATCATCACTGCTACCGGCCAGCATAATAGCAGCACGCGGGTCAGGCTCAGTAATATCCCGTTCGGGTTCCACGCGATGAAGTCCACTATTTGCAAAGCGGCCATGCCCAACGCGCCCATCCATCCGAGCGATTCCGCCGCGCCGCGGCTCCATGCCGCTGCTGCTTCCAGCCACAATGACCACAATTGCAGGAACAATGCCGCCCCGCCAATTGCCAGCAGGATTCGTCCTGCTTTCTGCTTTCGTGCCGCCTGGCCTTGCATTACCGCTACCATTTGCCGCCTCCCACCCGCTTTTGCTGCATTGCTCCTCGCGGGCAACTCCACAGTAAACGCCAGTGACCAGGGCGGCATGGGCGATTCGGCGGACGGCACCCCGCTACCGGCGAATGGCGGTATAGGCTCGGCTTGCGATGAGGGGCTGAGAAGCGCGGCGGACGTTTTCCAACGGCGATTCTTATGAAAAACGGATAGAGCTTGCAAAATGAGTGCATTGGCACTACGGTATGGCACACGGTTTCCATCGAGTCGGGCTCAAACTTTTTGAGGAGAAAACTGGAGATGACCATCTCTGCTACGCGGCTGTTTTCCACTCGTTTGCACCGTACGCGTTGGGTTTTGTATGTGTTGCTGGCACTGGTTGGGGGCTCGCTCACTTTTGTCGGCGCCCATGCGCAACAAAAGGCCACCGAGGAAGCCACGTTCCGAAAATTACTGGACAGCTATTGCGCGGCCTGGAGCAGCGGCAATCCTGACAATGCTGCAAAGTTTTATGCCAAAGATGACGGACTGGTTTTTTACGACCTGGCGCCTTTCTCGTATCACAGTTGGAAGGAATATCGCCCCGGAGTGCAGAAACAATTTTTTGACAACGCCACTGCGGCAAAACTCACTGCCGGCAAAGACCTGAAAGTCACGCGCCGCGGAAACATTGCCTGGATGACGGTGCCGATGCACATTTCAATGACCAGCAAAGATGGAAAAACGAGTGAAGCTGAAGTCCGCTACACTGGGATTTGGGAACGGCGTGGCGCGAGCTGGCTGTTGGTGCATGAGCATTTGTCGGTGCCAATGGCTTGAGGCAGCTGTTGATTAGTGGCCCGCGACTCTGCGACCAGCGAAGAGGAATTCCTCGCTTCGCTCGGAATGACGGCCTAATTCAAGCTGGTAATGACGAGCGCGGTTAGGGTTCCTGCGCGGACTCTCCATGTGGAATGACGGCCGGGTTTTGTCTCGAAGATATGTGGAATTTATTGAGCTACTATTGGATGGCGGCGCGCGGCTACCGGCTGCATCCGTGGGATAGCCCGTACCTGAGGTGGCGTCTGGAAACCTTCCTCGGACAAGAAGCGGACAATCTTAGCGCTGCGCAATTCATGAAAGTGCTCTGGAAGTATCGGCATCAAATGCAAAACTTCGTGGATTGGGCGGCGGAACGCCGCCGCGTGCAGGCCCGTTCTCGCTAGTAGAAGCGCTATAATCACTTAAGAAGCTTTTGCGACGGACTTCTGGGGAAGTGCGTAGGTATGACTTCTCTCCCGATTCTTGACGAAGCTGCGGCATTGCATGAAGCGCAGTGGTGGGAGCGCGATCCGGATGGCCGCGTTCATTGCTACTTGTGCCCGCGGCATTGCCACATCGGCGAGGGGCAAGGCGGCTTCTGTTTTATCCGAGTGAATCGCGGCGGAAAGCTTTATAGCCTGGGTTATGGTGCGCCGGCCGCCCTGCAAGTTGATCCCATCGAAAAAAAACCGCTGAATCATTTCTTGCCGGGTACGCGTGTGTTCAGCCTGGGAACGGCGGGCTGCAACATGGGCTGTTTCTTTTGCCAGAACTGGGACATTTCCAAATCGCATCAGGATCAAGTCAATGCGCGCGATGTGCCTCCGGAGGTTGTTCCGGAACTGGCGCTGAGCCACGGCTGCGATTCGATCGCGTTCACTTACAACGAGCCAACCATCTGGGGCGAATACATCATTGATATTTGCCGTGCCGCGAAATCGAGCGGGCTGAAGACGGTAATGGTCAGCAACGGGTACATCACGCGCGAAGCGTTCCACGATATTTACGATTACATTGATGCGGCCAATATCGACCTGAAGGCCTTTACCGAGAATTTCTACGGGAAGATTACCCTGACGCACATGCAGCCGGTTCTGGATACTTTGTTGTTGCTGAAAAAAGAGACACCCGTGTGGTTTGAAATTACCAACTTGATGATTCCGACGTTGAACGATGATCCGGAAGAGACGCGAAAGCTTGCTGGCTGGATTCTGGAGAATCTTGGAGCGGATGTGCCGCTGCACTTTACCGCGTTCCATCCCGACTTCAAGTTGCGGAATAAGCCGCCGACGCCGCCGGAGACGCTGCATCGAGCGAGGAGCGTCGCGATGGAGGCGGGATTGCATTACGTTTATGAGGGAAACATCGTTACGGATGCGGGATCGACGTTTTGTCCGCAGTGTAATTTGCCGGTGATTCGGCGGTCCTGGCACAAGGTCGAGGAAAACTTGCTGAGGGATGGGAAGTGTCCGCGATGCTCGCGGAGCATTCCGGGCGTGTGGGAAAAGTCTGAAGGCGGTCAATTTTAGGTTCGTCGCGCGGAAGCCGGAAAAGCGGCAGCTGGCTGCCGCACTTCAAAAGCGCCCACCGCGTAGGGTGGCCGCTACAACGCTAGCTGCAGGACGGCGGCGTAAAGCGGCTGCTACACAAGGAAGAGAAAGATAATGCGGAGATACGCGGAGAATGGTTACTTCGGAATGTAGGTGTAGTAGCCGGGGCCGACGCGCATGGAATGATGCCAGGCCATAGGAAATGCCCACCAAACTAGGCCTCCGAGAATGGCTTGGCCGAGAACCAGCGGGAGAATGTTGCGGTCACGCGCGAAGAGCCAGCACATCACGGTGCCGCCGATAAAGGTGAGCGGCACCAGCACCGGATTTGGCCAATGCAGGGCTCCGAACAGCACACCGCCAACGAGCGCAGCTACCTTCGGACTTTGCCACCCCTTCAGCAGACGGTTCATTGTTAACGATTGCAAGCCGATTTGCTGCAGCAGGCAAAATGCGAAATATCCGACGAAGCGTTTCGGAGCGATGAAGTGGGCCGGGGCGCGATGAAGCGCTCCTAGAGTTACGCCGACCAGGCCGAGGATCAGCAAGAAGAAAAGGAATATCGGAGCGGCTCGTCGTGTGGCTGGTTTCAGATTGTCGGCTCGCCATCCGATTGTTTTTGGAGTGTCCCGGTGCAGCGCGAAGCTGAGCAGCAACCATACCGGAAAGATCAGCCAGGTTTTGGGACTGGCTTCTTGCCATCGCCAGATGTAGAGCGAAACGAACGCGGGGAAAGCGAGTGCTTCCAGAAGATTTGGCAGCGAGCTGATCACAAAAATGATCATAAAGCAGGGCGGCGATCGGCGCCGGAAAAGCCAAAGAGCGGTGGCATGGCGAAAAATACTATGATGGATACTTCCTGGCACCGGAGTCTTTTTGTGAGGGTATCGTGGCGGAAAATATACATCGCGTAGTGATTCTAGGCGGGGGATTCGGTGGATTATCGGCGGCGCAGGCTCTGAAACGGGCCCCGGTGCAAGTCACGTTATTGGATCGGCGCAACTTTCATTTGTTTCAACCGCTTTTGTATCAAGTGGCTACCGGTTCGCTTTCGCCGGGTGAAATAGCGGCGCCGTTGCGCAGCGTGCTGCGCAAACAGAAAAACACCGAAGTACTGCTGGGCGAAGCCGCGGACATTGACCCCCACAAAAATCTCCTTACGTTGAGCGACGGCGCGCAGTTCGAATATGACTCGTTGATTGTCTCCACCGGCTCGCAGACTTCTTACTATGGCAATGATTCCTGGCGGAAAAATGCTCCCAGCCTGAAAACGGTTGAGGAAGCGACCAACATCCGGCAGAAAATTCTGCTGGCGTTCGAATGCGCGGAACGCTCTGCGAGCGAGGCGGAAGCCCGTGCGTGGCTTACGTTTGTGATTGTTGGCGCGGGCGCGACAGGGCTGGAACTCGCGGGAGCGCTCGCCGAAATCGCCAACGAAACATTGAGGCACGACTTTCGCCGCATTAATCCAAGCGAGGCGCAAATTCTCCTGGTGGAAGGCGGGCCGCGCATACTGACGGCATTTCCGGAGGATCTTGCGGAGAAAGCGGAGCGGCTGGTTTCTCGCCTTGGAGTGAAAGTTCTAAAGGGCGTGAAGGTAACGAATGTTGACGCCGAGGGAGTGACGTTCGAACGCGGCGCTACTACGGAAAGGCTGGCCGCGAAAACGGTGTTGTGGGCGGGCGGCGTAACCACGAATGAGTTTGGCCGCACGCTGGCCAAACGCACAGAAGCGCAAACCGATCGAATTGGACGCATTCCGGTAACGCCGCAACTGACCATCCCAAACTTCCCGAATATTTTTGTGGTTGGTGACCTGGCGCTGGCTAACGATAAGTATGGCAAGCCACTTCCCGGCGTGGCGCAGGTGGCGATGCAAGGCGGCGCCTACGCAGCGAAAGTGATTCGAGCGCGTGTCGAGAAAAAACCCGAGCCGCTGCCGTTCCACTATTTCAATAAGGGCGACATGGCGGTGATTGGACGCGCTGCCGCGGTCGCAAATATTTTTGGCCTGCATCTTTCGGGTTTGTTGGCGTGGCTGGTCTGGCTTTTCATTCACCTTATTTACATCGTGGAATTTCAAAGCCGGGTGATGGTTTTTATCCAATGGGGAATTCAATTCGTGACCTTCAGCCGCGGAGCGCGTCTGATTACAGGTGATGCTGCAGCGCCGCCGCGAGAGCCGTAGTAGACTATTTCCCCTGGAGAAATTCGTGATCTCATCCGTCCCGGCCACATCTTCGTGGCCTTTCTCAATTGGAAACTTAATTCGCAGTTTTTTTCTTGGGGGATTTTTGCTATCGGCGATGGCCTGCGTCGCGCAAGACATTAAGCCGGATGCGTATTCCGGACTGCGCTGGCGTTTTCTGGGCACGCCTCGCGCGGGACGCGTTACCGCTGTCGTCGGCATTCCGGGGCAGCCCAACCTTTATTACGCGGGGACGCCAAATGGCGGCGTTTGGAAGTCCGATGACGCCGGCCGTACCTGGAAGCCGATCTTTGACGCAGTGCACGTCGCGTCCATCGGCGCCATTGCCGTCGCACCTTCCAATGCAAATATTATTTATGTGGCGACCGGCGAACAAGGCAAAGGCCGAGGAGTTTTCAAGTCCAGCGATGCGGGAGCCACGTGGAGCAGCGCAGGAATGGTCGAAGAACATTTCATCAGCTCGATTATTGTCGACCCGACAAATCCTGATGTGGTGATCGCGGGCGCTTTCGGGAGTGCCGTTCCCAGCGAACCGCGCGGGCTTTTCAAAACCACGGATGGCGGAAAATCCTGGACGAAAACGCTTACGGATGCTGACGGCGCTACCGGAGTGGCCGATATTTCGGCTGCTCCAGAAAATCCACAAATACTTTACGCGGCGCTGAACCCTCCTCCGGGCGAGCCCGGCGAACGCGACTTGGCAGGTGAATCGCGGATTTATATTTCGGCGGACGAAGGAACGAGTTGGAAGCAGTCTGGAACGGAAGGATTACCTGCAAAGGCTCGTGGACGAATTGGGTTGGCTGTAATTCCCGGAACATCGGGACGGGGCGTGTTCGCGATCATGAATCAAGGGCTGTACCGTTCGAATGATGGCGGCGCGACATGGCTGCAGGCAACCAAAGATCCGCGCATCGAGGGGAGCTGGTATTTCAGCCGCGTGTTTGTGGACCCGAATCATCCTCAAGTTGTGTACGTAATGCAGACTTGTACGTATCGTTCAAACGACGGCGGCAAAACGTTTTTCGCGTTTCGCGGAGCGCCAAGCGGTGAAGATCACCACGTTTTATGGATTGCGCCAGACGGTTCGAACCGCATGATCCTGGGCACGGATCAAGGAGCGATCATCAGTGCGAATGGCGGAGAGACATGGAGCGATTGGTTCAATCAGCCGACCGGGCAGCTTTATCACGTGACGACAGACAACACGTTTCCGTATCACGCTTACGCGGCGCAGCAGGATAGCGGGACGATTGTGGTGCCAAATCGCAGCGACTACGGCGAAATTACCTACCGTGATTGGTTTTCCGCCGGTGGCTTTGAAAGCGGCTACATCGCGCCCGATCCGTTGAATCCGAATCTGGTGTATTCGATCGGCTGGTTCGGCACAGTGATGCGGCTCGATCGCACCACTGGACAACTGGCGACGGTTTTCGTGCCGCCCGCGAATTATCACACGGTGTGGGAAACGCCGATTATTTACGCTCCACATGATCCGCACACTTTGTATTACGGTGCGCAATATTTGCTGGAGACCTCGGATGACGCCGTGAACTGGGAGGTCATCAGCCCGGACTTGACATCGTCGGCGTTGCATCCCGCGGAAGTGAAGAAGCCGGCTGGCGGCGGGCACGAGCCGGATCCTGAGGAGGAAGAATTCAACCATCCGGATGGTGAAGACGGCAATGATAAAGACCCTGCACAGTTTGCTCGCAACGGCGCGATTCATAGCATTGCGCCGTCGCCGGTGGAAGTGGGGATGATCTGGGTAGGCACTTCGAACGGACTGGTGCAACTTTTCCGGGCGGGGAGCTGGAAGGATGTGACGCCGGCTGATCTGCCGAAAGGCAGCGACGTAAAATTAGTGGAAGCTTCGCCGCACGACGCCAAGACGGCGTACGTGGTGGGGGCAGTGCGTCGCGACGATCATCCTTATTTGTTTCGCACGCATGATGCCGGGAAAACCTGGACAAAGATTGTCAACAGTTTACCCGAGGATATTCAGGCCGCGGCACTGCGCGAAGATCCCAAGCGAAAAGGGCTGTTGTTTGCCGGAACGCAAAGCGGCGCCTACGTTTCCTTTGACGATGGCGATCACTGGCAACCATTTCAGCTGAATCTGCCGGCCGCGCCACTCACAGATTTTGCCGTGCATGGCGATGATCTCATTGCGGCGACTTTCGGACGTGGATTGTGGATCGTGGACGATATTTCTCCCCTGCGCGAATTGAACGCCAAGACCGCGGATTCGCCGGTACATTTCTTCAAGCCGCAAGCAGCGATGCGAGTGCGCTGGAACAACAATAATGAGACGCCGCTTTCACCGGAATTTGCCGCATCGGAAAACCCGCCTGACGGAGCGATTTTTTATTACTCGCTGAAGAATAACGCAAAAAGCGAAACTACGTTTGATGTGCTCGATGCGAAAGGTAATCGCGTTCGCCATTATTCGAGCAAGGCGGCGGCCTCGAGCGGGCTGGCGGGGAATGCGCCGGATTATTGGTTTGCCGCACCGGCTGTGCTCGGTACCACTCCAGGGCTGCATCGTTTTGTATGGGATGTGCGCAGCGAAGATCCGCTGACGCTCACGTACGGATATTTCGGCGGGAAGCTCGATTACATCGAATACACGCTGCCGGATCACGCGATTCCGGGGCAGACTCCGCGCCAGCAGCCGCCGGGGGCGCTGGTGCCTCCGGGGTCTTACGAAGCGGTGCTCACGGTGGATGGCAAGCAATACCGGCAGAAATTTGAGCTGGTCCTGGACCCACGCGTTCACGCATCATCTTCGGACTTGATCGAGCAATGGAATCTTGCGCACGCCATCAGTGCGGCGATGGAGGCGAGCTACCATGCTTACAATGAATATTCCGCGCTGCAGACTGCGATTGCGCTGCAACAGGCGGCGCTGAAGGACAAGCCGCAGGCGAAAGATTTGCTTGACGCGTTGACGAAATTGCAAAAAGCCGCAGGCGATACGGCGGAAGGCAGCCGCGAGGCGCCCGGGATCGGTCCGATGAATCGCGATATCTCGCGCTATTACGTGATGATCGAGTCAGCAGATATGCGGCCGGCGGCATCTGCGCAAAAAGTCTCACACGAAACCTGCGTGGCGTTGCAGAAAAATCTAGCGATGTGGAAGCAAATAAATGAAGAAAGTATTCCGGCAGTCAACAAACAATTACAAGATTTTCATCTTTCAACGCTGCCCCTGGCTGGGCGGGCACAGGCCCTTGCATGCGACTAAACGCGGCCATTCAATCGCGCCGACGCCCCTAAGTAAATGGTCAATACGAGGTACTATTCAGCCATAGTACAGAGGTTCCTGTAGTACTTTTTTTCCCTGAAGCCG
>Ga0137412_10005199_pt1 | contig 10413 bp, 7 predicted proteins | sample CZODoug2_1_16fun_FD_122160 | JGI IMG/M metagenome (GOLD analysis project Ga0137412, IMG submission 122160) | Vadose zone soil fungal communities from Angelo Coast Range Reserve, California, USA - CZODoug2_1_16fungal (Hybrid Assembly) | ecosystem: Environmental > Terrestrial > Soil > Vadose zone... | reverse complement strand
GGCTTGGGCGTCACCGTCCTCCAAGTAGTAGCCATGCTGCGGTGGGAGGCTACCGGGCTGCTGAAAACGCGCCTGGACCAGCTGGCGATGGCTTACCTGGCTATCTACTACGTCCTGGCCGCGCTGGTTTTCTTGCGCAACTACCTGCGGCAGACCAATCCGCTCCGCCGCCAGCAATTGAAGTGGCTGACACGTGGAACGTTGCTCACGGTCATTCCCTTCACGGTGCTCGGCGTCATTCCTTATCTCACCGGAATTCCTGTTCCAGGCGCCCTGGCCAAACTGGGTGGCGTTTGCCTCGTCTTTTTGCCGCTGACCTTCAGCTGGGCCATTGTCCGCTACCGCTTGATGGATGTCGATCTGATCTTCAAGCGGGGTGTTACCTACACCCTGGCGACGGCGGCGCTGGTCGGGCTTTACTTCGGCGCAGTAGCGGTCGCCGCTGAGCTGATACACACCCGGCTACCCAGTGCGGGCGCCTGGGGACTGATCGCTGCCATCATTATCACCGCCCAGCTTTTCGAACCGCTCAAGAGGGCCATTCAAGACCGCGTCGACCGGGTTTTCGATCATAAACGCTACGACTATCGGCAGACCCTGATCACGTTTGGCCGCGGCTTGAGCTCGCAGACTGATTTGGGCAGGTTGCTCACATCCATCGTGGATCGCTTGTCGGAGACGCTGCTGGTGGCGAGGGTGGCCATCTTTTTCCCCGATCGGAAGGGTGGATATCGGCTGATGGCGGCGCACGGCCTTCCGGCACAACTGCTGGACCGGGAAAGCCATCCTGGACTGGACTTTCTCAATTTCGATCAGCCGGATGCGGGCACCCACATCTTCCTTGAGAATCCGCAGCAGGCGCTCCACCTGACGCCCGAAGAACGCCACTCCGCCGCCTCGCTCGACCTGAACTATTACCTTCCTTGCCGCCTGCAGGAGAAGACCATCGCCATTATCGGGCTGGGGCGCACCACTCATGGAGACTTCCTCTCCAGCGAAGACGTGGAGTTGCTGGAGTCAATGGCCAGCTATATCGGGATCGCGATCCAGAACGCGCGTTTGTACGCCAGCCTGGAGCAGAAGATCTCCGAATACGAGCGGTTGAAGGAATTCAACGAAAACATTGTCGAGTCGATCAATGTCGGCGTGTTCGCGGTCGACCTGGAAGAACGGGTCGAGAGCTGGAACGCGCAGATGGAAGTGATGTACGCCATGTCGCGCCAGGAGGCGGTGGGGCAATATCTCCGCGACATTCTGCCGGAGAATTTTGTGGCCGAGTTCCTGCGCTTGAAAGATGAGCCTGGCGTGCACAACTTGTATCGTTTCCGGCTGCAGACGCGCAGTGGCGAGAACCGTTGTGCCAACGTGGCGATCGCGCCCCTGGTTTCGCGCAACTTTGAGGTGGTCGGTCGCATCATTATCGTGGATGACATAACCGAGCGCATGGAGCTGGAAGCACAGCTGACACAAGCCGACAAACTCTCTTCCATTGGCCTACTGGCAGCCGGCGTGGCCCATGAGGTCAACACTCCGCTGGCCGTGATTTCGTCGTATACCCAGATGCTCGCCAAACAGGTGCGGGGAGATCAACGAGTGGCGCCGCTTTTGGACAAGATCACGCAGCAGACGTTCCGGGCCTCAGAAATCGTGAATGGGCTGCTCAACTTTTCGCGCACCGGCGCGGCGGAGTTTACGGCCCTTGATCTCAATCACGTGATCGAGGAAACGTTGAAGCTGCTGGAACACCAGTTCCGAGTCTCGCAGGTTCAGCTGGAAACTTCGTTCGAAGATAATCTCCCGCCGATACTGGGCAACTCCGGCAAACTACAGCAGGTCTTCCTGAATTTGTTTCTCAATGCCAAGGACGCGATGGCCGCCGGCGGTACACTGCGGGTAGCCACGCAGGCAAACGGGCATGTGGCGGTGGACGTTTCCGACACCGGCTCGGGTATTGCGCTGGAGCACGTGCAGCGCATTTACGATCCCTTCTTCACCACCAAAGTGACCGTGAGCGAAGGGCAGCGCAGGGGCACAGGACTGGGGTTAGCAGTGAGCTACGGCATTATCCAGGAGCATGCGGGCAAGATCCAGGTGGAGAGCCAGATCGGCAGCGGTACCACTTTCCATCTCGAATTTCCCATGGCAAGGAAACCCGCCCATGTCTGAGGCCGGCATTCTCGTTCCGCAAAACAAAGCCCAGGCTTCGAACCTCGAACCGGCAGCGCGCATTCTAATCATTGACGACGAAGCAGCCATTCGCGAATCACTCGAGACGCTGTTGGTCCTGGAAGGCTATGTCGTCGACCTGGCCCCCGAAGGCCAGGCCGGGTTAAGAGCTATCGACGGCCGAACCTATGATCTGGTGCTTCTTGACCTGGCACTGCCTGGACTCAACGGCCTGGAGGTTCTCGCGCGCATCCGCGAGCGTCAGCCAAACCTGCCGGTGATCATGATTACGGCCTATGGAACGGTTGGCAATGTAGTCGACGCCATGAACGGCGGGGCACAGAACTTTGTCCAGAAGCCCTGGGACAACGAAAAGCTTTTGGCCGATATCCGTGCCGCGACGGCGCGCCAACGCGCGGAAGAAGAAAATGTCCAGCTCAAGCGCGCGCTGAAACAGCGCTACAACTTCGAAAACATTGTGGGCAAGAGCGAGCCCATGCTGCGCATTTTCGACCTGGTGGCCCAGGTTGCGCCTACCCGTTCCACCATCCTGATCCAGGGCGAGAGTGGAACCGGCAAGGAACTCATCGCCAAGGCGATCCACGCCAATTCGCCGCGACGTGACAAGCCCTTTGTACCCGTGAACACTGGGGCCATGCCCAGCGATCTGCTCGAGTCCACGCTTTTTGGCCACGTCAAGGGGGCGTTCACGTCCGCTGTTTCGGCCAAAAAGGGACTCTTTGAAATGGCTAACTTTGGCACCCTCTTTCTGGACGAGATCGGCACCATGGGGATGGATACGCAAGCCAAGGTGCTGCGCGTCTTGCAGGACCGCCGTTTTATGCACCTGGGCGGAGTGCACGAGATCCAGGTGGACGTGCGCATACTCGCTGCCACCAACGTGGATCTGCGGCAGGCGGTGCGGGAAGGCAAGTTTCGCGAAGATTTGTACTACCGGCTGAATGTGATCACCATCGATCTGCCGCCGTTGCGCACCCGCCGCGAAGATATTCCGTTGCTGGCAGGAAGCTTTCTCAAGCGCTATGCGGAGGAAAACGATTTGCCGGCGCGTACGCTGGCGCCGGAGGCCATGCGGGTGCTGTTGGATTACGACTGGCCGGGCAACGTGCGTGAACTGGAAAACGTGATCGAGCGGGGCGTAGTTCTCTCATCCACGCCTACCATCGGATTCGACCTTCTTCCCGGCCACCTCACTGGTCGCAGCTACTCCTCCAGCCTGCTGGAGCATAATCCTGACGCCTCATTATTCGACATTCTGGAAGACATCGAGCGGCGCATCATCATCGACAAGCTGGAGCGCTGCAAGTGGAACCAGACCGATGCGGCGGAGCAGTTCCGCATCCCTCTTTCCACGCTCAACCAGAAGATCAAGCGGCTCTCCATCGAGATCAAGAAGCGGTTGAAAGACTAGAGCGGGGCGTGTGGTACCCTCGGCTTGGGTATGCCATTCGACTCGATTGAAAGCTTGACCAAAAAGTACGTGGTCGCGGTGCAGGACTACGCCATACTCGCCGGCCGAGCTATCGCCAACATTTTTCAGCGTCCGCACTACTTTGGCGACCTGATTACCCAGGCTGACTCGATCGGGATAGGCTCGCTGCCCATCGTAATCCTCACCGGCTTCTTTACCGGCGGCGTGCTGGCTCTGCAATCCGCGTCCTCGCTGGCTCAGTTTGGCGCTACCGCCATTACCGGGGAGTTGGTCAGCCTGTCGATGATCAAAGAACTTGGCCCGGTACTCACCAGCCTCATGGTCTCCGGGCGGAATGCGTCGGGAATGGCCAGCGAGCTGGGTTCGATGATGGTGACCGAGCAGATTGACGCCATGCGTGCGCTGGGCACCGATCCGCTGAAGAAACTGGTGACGCCGCGCCTGTATGCCACCGTGGTCATGCTGTTCTTTCTCACCATCATCTCCGACACCGTGGGCACGCTGGGCGGGGCGTTCGTTTCGGTCGTCATGCTGGGACAGAACGGGTCTCAGTACTTCCATACGGCTTACCAGACGCTACGTTATCCCGATATTATTCAAGGCCTGGTGAAACCCGTGGTGTTTGGCTTCATTATTGCCAGCATCGGGTGCTTCTATGGCATGACCACCCGCGGCGGTACGCAGGGCGTCGGCCGCTCCACCACCCAGGCTGTGGTTGTCTCTTCCGTGCTCATCATCTTCGTCGACTTTTTGATCAGCCAGTTCATGATTAACGTCTTCGGCTTCTGAACCTATGGTGACTGCGCCTCAGACCACACGACCGGCTACACAGGACGATCCGTCGCAGCCGGTCGTGCTCTTCGATGGCGTCTCGATCGGCTTTGAAGGCAAACAGGTCCTCGAAAATATCTCGCTGACCGTGTCTCCGGGCGAAACCCGGATTCTTCTGGGGCCCGCGGGTAGCGGCAAGAGTGTGCTGCTCAAACTCGCGAATGGATTGATGAAACCTGACTCCGGGACCATTACGGTCTTCGACGAACGAATCGACACCATGCCGGAAGAGCAGCTCTTCCAGTTGCGGGGGCGTATTGGCATGGTGTTTCAAGAGGGAGCCCTGTTCGATTCGCTCACGGTCAGGGACAATGTGGCCTACCGCTTGATGGAGCAGAAAATTCCCGAGGCGGAGGTCACGCGACGAGTGACGGAAGCGCTCCGCTTCGTAGAACTGGAGCAGACGCTGGACAAGTTTCCATCCCAGCTTTCAGGCGGCATGCGCCGCCGGGTGGCGATTGCCCGGGCGATCGTGAACCGGCCAGACTTGATCCTCTACGACTCCCCAACCGGGGGTTTGGATCCGATTACTTCGACTACGATCATTGAGCTGGTCATGAAACAGCGCGACGTTTATCGCACCAGTTCACTGCTGGTGACGCATCGTTTGCAGGATGCCTTCATGCTGGCCACGCACACCTTCGACCGGGAAAAGAACCACATGGTCCCCATTCCTGATGGGGGGCTGGATTCGAAGACGAATTTCCTGGTGTTGCATGATGGGCACATCGTTTTCGATGGCTCTACGCATGATCTGGTGCATAGTGACGATCCGTTCCTGAAGGAATATTTGTCGTAAGAAGTCAGAGAAAATGGGACGGGTAGTTAAAGCTTTAATGTAACTGTCTCAGTTTTACCAGCAAAGCTAAAAGCGGTCGAAGGGCTTCGCCCATCTTTTCGGCCCATGGTCCCGGATTTCCTGCACGCGGCGCCACCAACGGATGCGTGTGCGGCTTTCATCAAGGAAAGCCGCATGAAGTTCGTCAACGCCATCAAGCTTGACAGGAAATCCGGGTGTACGCTAAGGCGAACATGGGGCACCCGTCCCTGTTTTATCAAGGGCATTGTGCTAGTCTTAAAGGTTTGCTACCAGCTTTCTGAGGTGCCTACCGGCATGGCGTTCAAATTTAAAGGCGTTGATTTTATGCAGTTTGATGGGCTGCTCTCTGGCGACGAGCTGCTTTCGCGAGATACCACGCGCCAGTTCGTGGAAGACAACGTCATCCCCATCATCGAGCAATGCAATCGTGATGGCCGGTTTCCACGAGAGTTGATCCAGCCGATGGGCCAGCATGGCTTCTTTGGCGCCAGCTTAGAGGGTTATGGATGCGCCGGCATGTCCAATGTGGAGTATGGGCTGGTGATGCAGGAGCTGGAGCGCGGAGACTCAGGCCTGCGCAGCTTTGTCAGCGTGCAGTCGGCGCTGGTCATGTATCCCATTTACACGTTCGGCAGCGAGGCGCAGAAGAATACCTGGCTACCCTTGCTGGCGACAGGCGAGAAGCTCGGGTGTTTCGGGCTTACTGAGCCCGACTATGGCTCAAACCCTGGGGGGATGCGGACGCGCGCCCGCAAAGAAGGCGACGAATACATTCTCAACGGGGAAAAAATGTGGATCACGTCTGGCTCCATTGCCGACGTAGCCGTGATCTGGGCAAAGGTGGACGACGAGGATGGCAAGGTGAGAGGTTTTCTGGTGGAGACCAATCGGCCCGGCTTCTCAGCCTATGATGTGCATGGCAAGTGGTCGTTGCGTGCCTCGGTGACGTCCGGCCTTTCTCTGCAGGATGTGCGCATTCCGGCGTGCAATCTGCTGGCCGGCTCGGGTGGCCTCAAGTCACCCCTCATGTGCCTGAACCAAGCCCGATACGGCATCAGCTGGGGTGGCCTGGGAGCCGCGATGTCCTGCTATGACACCGCACTTCAGTACGCACTGGTGAGAAAGCAATTTCGCGAGGAACCCATCGCCAGCCACCAATTGGTGCAGGAAAAGTTGACCTGGATGATCTCGGAGATCACCAAGGGCCAGCTGCTCGCGCTCCAGGTGGGGCGGCTCAAAGACGCGGGAAAAGTGAGCTTCGAACACATCTCCATGGCCAAGCGGAACAACATTTGGATGGCGCTGGAGTGTGCACGAATGGCGCGCGACATTCTGGGCGGCAACGGCATCACCGACGACTACCCGGTCATGCGGCACATGATGAACCTCGAATCAGTGAAAACCTACGAGGGCACGCACGACATCCACACCCTCATTATCGGACAAAGCATTACTGGTATTCCCGCCTACTAGGTAATCCTCGAAATATCCTTACGTTTTAGCAACGGTCCATTCGGTAGAATCATAAGTGTCAGGGTGCAGGCGACCGCACCCTTTCCCTCCCCCCTATTACGCAACCTCTGGCTCCAAACTGCGTCTCTAATAGGGAGCGGATAAATCGGGCCGATCAGGTGTGTACACATGGATGTGAAGTCCGCTTCACGAAAAGTATTGCGACTGGGCAAGATACAGCGTCGTCCCGAGCTGGACGCCCTGCGCGGACTTTTTCTGGTTTGGATGACACTTACACACCTGCCGACACGCCTCAGTGAGCTGGTGAATCAACCCTTTGGTTTTGTTTCATCGGCCGAAGGATTTGTGTTTTTGTCCGGCATGCTAGTGGCGACCCTGTACATCCACCGGGCATCAGAAGACAGCGACGACGTGCGCAGCAAACTGTGGAAGCGCGCGCTCCGGATCTATGGCTACCACCTCATTATGCTAGCCATGGTGTTCACCGTGGTAGCAGCGTTCGCCGCACACACGCATCGCGCGGCGATTTACAACCTGCTGAATTTCTACCTTGCCCATCCGGCAACGGCGATCATTGGGTCATTGCTGCTGATTTACTGTCCGCCACTGCTCGACATACTGCCCATGTATGTGACTTTTCTACTACTCACGCCGTATATCCTCGGCGTGGCGGTGCGCAAGGGTTGGAACAGCATTTTGCTGGTGAGTGGCGTGGTCTGGGTTTTGGCCCAGTTCGGTTTGCGCACCTGGATGCATTACCTGGTGGTGCATGCCACGGGCTTACATATACCCCTGCAGGAAACGGGAGCCTTCAACCTTTTTGCCTGGCAGGCCATCTGGGTTCTGGCTTTGTGGCTGGGGGCCAAATCGGCACAGCATCAGAACCCCTTAAGCCGGTTGCCCGGTTATATATTTCCCTTGAGCGGGGCTATCTGCCTGTTCTTTCTGGGAGTGCGCCACGACTGGCTTGGGTCTCATCTCGCCCAGGAAGCGTTGGGCTTGTCGTTGGACAAATGGCAGATCGGCCCGTTGCGCATGCTGAACCTTTTCGCTTTCTCTTGCGTGATCTACTGGTCGAGGAAATATTTGACCAGGCTGGTCCTGGTCGAGCCTTTGCTGACGCTGGGCAAAGCTTCTCTCGAAGTGTTCTGTGCCCATGTGTTTTTTGTTTTTGTAGGTCTGGCGCTGCTGTACGGCGAAGTGACGGAACTGCACGGCCGTTACGCACTGAGCCTGTTAATCATCACGTTTAGCGCACTGATCCTGGTAGCTATCCGGGAGGTGAGGCGCAAGCAGAAGGCTCGCCTGTTTCCGCCGACGGCCACGGCCAATCGAGAATCATTTCGGCCGGTCTCGGGTTTGAAAACTCCGCCCGCGGAGAGCCGGGCGGCGGAAGTTTAGACTGCCACCGTGAACGTATCTTCGTGGCGGACTACATTGCGGTAGAGCGTGTCGCGCTCGACTGGCTCACGGCCGGCCTCACGGATCAACCGAACAAGGTCAGAGCGCCTCATCCCCTGCGGGGTGGTTGCCCCGGCGTCATGGTAGATCTTTTCCTCGACCACAGTGCCATCGATATCGTCGGCGCCGAAGCGCAGGGAAATCTGCGCGATCTTGGCCGTCATCATTTGCCAGTAGGCCTTGATGTGAGAAAAGTTATCCAACAATAAGCGGCTCACTGCTATCTGGCGTATATCAGTCAGGCCGGTGGTCGTGGGCAGATGATCGAGGGCGGTGTGGGCAGGATGGAAGGCGAGTGGAATAAAGGTCTGGAAGCCCCCGGTATCATCCTGCACGGCACGCAGGCGCAGCATGTGGTCGACGCGATCTTCATCGTTCTCGACGTGCCCATAAAGCATGGTTGCGTTGGAACGCAGTCCCAGCTGGTGCGCTGTGCGCGCGGTCTCCAGCCACTCGTCGCCGTCGATCTTGTGATCGCAAATGATGTGCCGTACCCGATCGGAGAAGATCTCGGCGCCGCCGCCAGGCATGGAATCCACGCCGGACTCCTTCATTTTGGTCAAGGTCTCGGCAATGCTGAGCTTGGCGCGCTTCGCCAGGTAAGCTACCTCGACCATGGTGAAAGCCTTGATGTGTACCTGGGGAAAGCGCTCCTTGAGGCCCGCAACCAGGTCGAGGAAGTATTGGAACGGAAGATCGGGATGCAAACCGCCTACGATATGGAATTCCGTCACGGCTTCGTTGTATCCGGAAGCAGCGGTCTGCCATGCTTCTTCCAGGGCCATGGTGTAAGCCCCTGGGCCATCTTTTCGGCGGCCAAAGGCGCACAGTCTGCAGGCGGCCACACAAACGTTGGTAGGGTTGATGTGGCGGTTGACGTTGAAATAAGCAACGTTGCCGTGCAGGCGTTCGCGCACGAAATTTGCCAACCAGCCTACGGCCAGAATATCGCCCGACCTGTAGAGTGCGACGCCATCGTTGAAATCGAGACGCTGCTTTGCCAAAACCTTTTCCGCAATCGGCCGCAGACGGGCGTCGTCGGTTTGAAAGCTGTGGCGCTCAGGCGCAAAAGTAATGGGGCTGCTCACTTCTCTATGATACTCGACTGGACTATTGGCTTCGGTGTTTCGTCCCGGCCACATCAACACGGGGTTAGCGAAATTCCTGGGTTAAGATTTGTAAGACAGAATGCGACTGCTTCGGACCCTGGCCTTGACCGTCTTCGCGTTACACTGCGCGCTAGCAGCTCCGCAAAATCAGTCTCCTCCGGCGGCAGTCTTACCGTCAGTTACGGCTTACGCGCTCGATCGGGCGAAAGTCACGCTGCCGGCGGATTTTACCGCGCCGCTGAACCTGCTGATCCTTTCCTTTCAGCGGGATCAGCAGTCTGAGGTCGATGGCTGGCTGCCGGTGCTGACCCCCGGCGCCCCTTCGTTGCAGACTTGGTCGTTGCCTATTTCGCCCCGCGCAAACGGCCTGTACCGGTGGTGGTTGAACGCTTCCTTGCGGACTAGTTTGCCGCCGTCCCAGCCGCGGCGCTACACGGTCCCCTTGTACGTGGACAAGGCGCATTTTCTGCGTGCGGTGCAGGTTTCCTCCGAACAGGAGGTGGTGCTGCTGCTGACCGATAAGACAGGGCATGTTCTCTGGCGCACGACAGGACCGGTGAGCGATAGCAAGAAAGCGGCACTGACTGAATTTGCGAGCAGGGTTGGCCGGTAGGACCTCAGGAGACAAAGGATCAAGCTTTCGATTGATGCTCTGAGAGGGGCCGGTTGAGGTTCGTGGTCTCCCACATCTCGCGAAAAACGAGCGAGATGTGGGGCACCCAGGCCAGTTTGCAGGGACGAAATGCAACTTCACGGTTCTCACGAACCTCAGTCACCACGCCGAACTTCTGGATTCGCTAACCCTTTGCCACTCGGGTAGCGATCAGGTCGAGCGCGCGGTGCGCGGAAAGGGCTGCGCCCTCCTGCCAACCGACGATGTGGCTGGTGTGGTCGCCGGCCAGGAAGATGCGGCCCTGGGGCTTGGTCCATACCTCGTAACCAGCTGGGGCGCCGGCGTCGGCACCGCTGACCCAGGAACCCAGGTTGTACGGGATGTGCCCCCAACTGACGTAGATGGGGTTCTTCAGCTCCTGGGAGCAACCCGGATGCAGGAGTTCGATCGATTTGCGGGAGGAGGCCAGTTTGGCTTCCGGACCGGG
>Ga0137412_10005196_pt1 | contig 10413 bp, 11 predicted proteins | sample CZODoug2_1_16fun_FD_122160 | JGI IMG/M metagenome (GOLD analysis project Ga0137412, IMG submission 122160) | Vadose zone soil fungal communities from Angelo Coast Range Reserve, California, USA - CZODoug2_1_16fungal (Hybrid Assembly) | ecosystem: Environmental > Terrestrial > Soil > Vadose zone... | reverse complement strand
TGCATGACGAATACCTCGGTGGGGGAATCGTCAACGATGAGAATCAATGCCATTCTGGTGTTCTCCGTCATTTGCCGACGTGAGCTTCGATCGCGCCCAGCAGCTCGTCCTTGGTGAACGGCTTCGTCAAATAATGCTCCGAGCCCACGATGCGGCCGCGGGCTCGATCGAACAGTCCGTCCTTGCTCGACAGCATGATCACCGGGATCTGCCGGAATACCTTGTTATGCTTGATCAGCGAGCAAGTCTGGTAGCCATCCAGGCGCGGCATCATGATATCCACGAACACGATATCGGGCTGGTGGTCGGCGATCTTGGACAGCGCGTCGAAGCCATCGACGGCGGTGAACACTTCGCAGCCCTCCTTGGTCAGAAGGGTTTCGGCGGTGCGTCGGATCGTCTTGCTGTCGTCGATCACGAGGACTTTGAGTCCCGTGAGTTTCGGCTTGCCGTTGCTGATCATGCTCTCCATGAATATGACCTTGAAGGCCTAAAGGCTACGCGTTCCGTAGGTGCTGGAATCTTGTGGCTTTTTAACATATCCAAGCCCTGCAAGCCACGGTACGGGGTCGACATTTCGCGGTAAGCTGCGGCAAACAACGGTGGCGTGGTTCACAGTTTTAAGAAGGAACGAGCATGTCTTCCCGAGTCCGACTCGTCGTGGTCATGGACCCCATTGAAGCGATCAAGCCCGCCAAGGACAGCACATTGGCCATACTTCTGGCGGCACAGGCGCGCGGCTGGCAACTCTTTTACGCGGAACAGAAGGACCTTTGGCTGCGCGACGGCATCGCCTGGGGGCGGCTGGCGCCGCTGCAGGTGTTCGACGACCCCGGTACCTGGTTCGAGCGCGGCGCAACGCAGGACGTCAAATTAGGTGAATTCGACGTGATTCTGATGCGCAAGGATCCGCCTTTCGATACCGAATATATCTATACCACCTACATTCTGGACCGAGCCCTGGGCCAGGGCGCGCTGGTGTGCAACCGGCCGCAAGGGTTGCGGGACATGAACGAGAAGGTCTACACGGCCTGGTTCCCCGAGTGCTGCGCCCCCACCCTCATCACCCGCGACATGCACGCGATGAGCGAATTCCTGCGTGAGCACGGAAAAGCCGTGTGTAAGCCGTTGGATGGTATGGGGGGGCGGTCGATTTTTGTCCTGGAACAGGGCGACAAGAACCGCAATGTCGTGTTTGAGACCTTGACGGACTACGGTACCCGCTATGCCATCGTGCAGCGATACCTGCCGGAGATCGTGACCGCGGGCGATTGCCGGATCATTCTGGTGGACGGAGAACCGGTGCCCTTCGCCTTGCAGCGCATACCCACGCCGGACGACAACCGCGGCAATCTCGCCGCCGGCGCGCGCGCCGAAAGCCGCCCGCTCAACGACCGCGACCGATGGCTGTGCTCCCAAATCGGTCCCAAACTCAAGGCGGCCGGCATGTTATTCGTGGGACTCGATGTGATCGGCGATTACGTCACTGAAATCAACGTCACCAGCCCGACCGGGATTCGCGAACTAAACAAAAAGCACGGTGTCGACATTGGTGCGATGCTGGTGGATGCGATCCACAGGAATTTGAGCGCTGCGTGACTTCCGATATAGATACGAATGAAGCCGGCGAAATGCTGCGGACCGGGCTGCCGCCCGCGAACGACCGCATGCTCACGACATGCTTTCTGGCGGCGTTGTTCCATGCGATCGTGATCCTGGGAGTGACCTTCACGTCACCGGGCAGCAGGGCGGACAGCGACGGGGCGCCGGCCTTGGAGGTCGTCCTGGTCAACGATCAAGCACCCAGCGTTGCGAAGAATCCGAACGCGCAGTACCTGTCGGAGCGCACTCAGAAGGGGTCCGGCAATACCTTGAAACGCGAGCGCACCTCGATCCCCAAATCCTCCCTCATGCCGGTCGAGCGTCCCGGCATTCCCAGCGGCGATGGGCTGGCGGCGTTCCAGGCGGGCGCCGACGCGGGGAACGAAGAGCTCGTCGCCACTCACGCGCCGGCGCAAAAGATTCTGTATTTTGCATCGGCCACGGCAGCGAAGGAGTCATCCCAACTGCCCCTATTGCTCGAGAAACGGCCCGACCTCGCGATGACTCCCAACAGCGACGGAGTCGAACTGCGCATGCGCGGCGAGGCCGCGCCGCAGCTCTGGATCGCCGCGGACACGCGCGAATCCGATGTGGCCGTTTACTTGGATAGCTGGCGGCGCAAGATCGAGCGCGTCGGCACGATGAATTTCCCGGACGTCGCGCGGCGCCAGAAGCTCTCCGGCACCCCGGTGATCGAGGTGACCATCGGTGCCGACGGCAAGCTCCTGCAATCCGTCCTTCGGCGCAGCAGCGGCCATGCGGAAATCGACGAAGCCGCCATGAGAATTCTCAAACTTGCGGCGCCGTATGATCCGTTTCCGGCCGATCTGAGCGTCAATCACGATGAAATACGCATCGCCTACGAATGGCAGTTCCTGGGGGGCGCCTCGCAGGGCACCGGGGTCTTTTACGCGGAGCCGCCGCCACGTGGAACCCAGTAAATGACCGCCGACACATGACAATGCAAGCCCCATGACCGAGACAGGTTATCTGACCAATCAGCTGCTGATCACCATGCCGGCGATGGGCGATCCCAACTTTGCGCAAACCGTAGCGCTGATTTGCGATCACAGTTCGCGCGGAGCGCTCGGCCTGATCCTCAATAAGCCCTTGCCCATGCGCATGGGCGAAGTTTTCGAACAGCTGGAAATCGAACTCGCCACGGGACCGCTGCGCGAGCGCCAGGTATTGCGCGGCGGCCCGATGCAAACCGATCGCGGTTTCGTCGTCCACCGGGCCGGCGGCGAGTGGGACTCGACCCTCAAGGTGTCCGATGTCATTCATGTCACGACGTCGCGGGACATCCTGGCCGCCATGGCCCTGGGCAAGGGTCCCAACGAAGCCGTCATCGCCTTGGGCTATGCCGGTTGGGATGGCGGACAGCTGGAGGACGAGATTCGGGCGAACGCCTGGCTGAGTGCGCCGGTGGACCCCGGCTTGATATTCGAGCTGCCGTTCGAGTCGCGTTGGCAGGCCGCGGGGCGTCTGCTCGGCGTGGAACTGTCGCGCATCAGCCCGATCAGCGGCAATGCCTAGATCGGTCATGCCCAAATCGGCAATGCCCAGATCGCTAATGCCCAGAATGAGCCGTGGCTGAGCCGGCTGCGCCCGAAACGGCCGCGCCCGAGGGGCCGGCAAGCGGTGCGCCGCGGGTGGTCCTGGCCTTCGATTTCGGGCTCCGGCGCATCGGAGTGGCCTGCGGCGACACCGTGAGCCGCACGGCTGCGCCCCTCGACGCCGTACCGGTGGGCGTGGGCGGGCTCCGTTGGGAGGCGATCGGCGCGCTGCTGCGCGAATGGCAGCCGGCACTGATCGTGGTCGGACTACCGTACAATGTCGATGGATCCGATAGCGTCATGACGCAAGCCGCGCGCGAATTCGCGAACGAAGCAACGCGGCGCTATGGGCTGCAGGTCGCGCTGGTCGACGAGCGGTATTCGTCGCGCGAGGCCGAAGCACGGCTCAAATCGGCGCGCGCCTCCGGCCTGCGCCGGCGCCGTGTTGCAAAAGCCGATGTCGATGCGGCGGCGGCCTGCGTGATCCTGGAACGTTGGTTCACTGAAGAAACTTGAGGCGCACATGCGTTCACAACAAGACAGCGCCGGGGGGCTGCGCCACCTCATCACGCTCGATGGTCTGACCCGCGACGCGTTGACGGCGATTCTCGACCGCGCGGAGGCCTACCGCCGCCTACCAGGGCAACCCGCCTATGAGGGCCGCGAACTCGCCGGAGTGACGCTCGCCAATTTGTTCTTCGAACCGAGCACCCGCACCCGGGCGTCATTCGACCTCGCCAGCCGCCGTTTGGGCGCCCATGTGCTCAACTTGGACCTGCACTCGAGTTCACGCGCCAAGGGCGAGAGCATGTTGGACACGATTTATACACTCGAGGCCATGAACACCGATGTGTTCGTGATTCGCGACTCGGAAGCGGGCATGCCGGAATTTCTGATCGACCACGTCGCGCCGCACGTGTCGGTGATCAGTGCAGGCGAGGCGCACCTGTCTCATCCCACCCAGGGGTTGCTCGACGCCCTGACCATTCGCACCCACAAGCGCCGCTTCGCCGGGCTCAAAGTGGCCCTCGTCGGCGACGTCAAGCACTCGCGCGTTGCCCGCTCCGCCCATCAGGTGCTGACGACGCTGGGGACGACGGATCTGCGCATGGTGGCGCCGGAGGCGCTGTTGCCGGCGGAAGGCGAATTTCGCGGCGCCACGCGCTTCACTCGCATCGAGGACGGCATTGCGGGTGCGGACGTGGTGATGATGCTGCGCATCCAAAAAGAACGCATGGTGCAGAGCGCGTCTCTGGATGATGCCGCCTATTTCCGCGATTTCGGTTTGGACGCCAAGCGCCTCAAATTGGCGGCGCCCAGCGTGCTGGTCATGCATCCCGGACCGATGAACCGCGGCGTCGAAATCGCATCGGACGTGGCGGACGGGCCGCGTTCGGTCATTCGCGAACAGGTGAACAACGGGGTCGCGGTCCGCATGGCGGTGCTGGCGTTGATTGCGGCCACTCTCACCCGTCACCGCCGGCCTCTTTAAATGCGCTGACGCGCGAATTTACGGGGTCGAGGCGACCCCGACTGATAGGCTCGCTGCGCGAGTGTAAGAGAAGAGCGGCAGGCTAGTGGTCTGTCACTCAGGCGGCGGTGTTGCCGCCATCGACCAGCCAGGCGGCGCCGGTGACGTAGCTGGCGGCGTCGGATGCGAGGAAGGCAACGACCTTCGCAATCTCGGCCGGTTGGCCGACCCTTCCCAAGGCGAAGGCCGCACCCTTGCGGGCCAAGGCGGCAGCGATCGTCTCGCCGCCGGATTGGATGCCCTCCAGCAACATCGGCGTCTCGACATCGCCTGGGCAGACGGCGTTGACGCGCACGCCTTGGGGTCCGTGGTCCAAAGCCATTGCCTTGGTGAGCTGCAGGACCGCTCCCTTCGAGGTGCAGTAAACGGCCTCGCCTTGGCCGGCCACGACCGCAAAGTCGGACGCGATGTTGACGATGCTGCCCTTGCCGGCGGCCACCATGTGCTTGAGCGCCGCCCGCGAGCAGCGCATGAGCGCCGTCACGTTCACGTCCATCACCCGCGTCCAATCGGCGTCGCTGGTGTCGAGAATACTGCCGCGATGGTTGATGCCGGCATTGTTGATGAGGATATCCAGACGGCCGAGGGCCGACACGGTCTCGGCAATCAAGCGATCGGGAAAGCCGGGATCGGCGATGTCGCCCGCGACGAATCGCGCCCCGAGTTCCTTGGCGAGCGCCGCACCGGCTGCCTGATTGCGTCCCGTCAGCATCAGTTGCGCGCCCTCTGCCGCCATTTCTCGGGCGATGGCGCAACCCAGACCGGAGGTAGCGCCGGTCACCAAGCCAGTCTTCCCGTGTAGATTCATTTATTTGCCCCTTCAGTCCTGCGCGCGCTTGAGCAACAAGAGTCCGGTCGCGGCCGCCGCGGCCACTGCCGTCACCGGAAGTAGTGCCTGCAGCACGTGCGTCTCGCTCGCCCCGTGTCCCAGCAGAATTCCCGCGAAAAAAGGACCGACGGCCGAACCGAGCCGGCTGGCAGCCACGCAGGCGCCGGTTCCGGTACCGCGGGTCTCGACGGCGTAATACGCCGGGGTGAGCCCATACAGTAAGAATTGAGCGCCGAGAACGCAGGCGCCGAGGGCGGCGGCGGTAGCGGCAGCGACCAGCAAGTCTTTGCCCAGCGGCGCCATCACGACCAGACCGGCGGCCAGTCCCGCGTAACACACCAGCAACACCAGCGGGCGCGGCCGGCGCTGCATCTTCCAGCCGAGATACACCGACCCCACGGCGGCGCCGACGTTGAACAGGATCTGGATCAACAGCGCGTCGGTCTTGGAAAATCCCTTCGCGCCCATCAGCACGGGCATCCAGTTGAGCAACAGGTAGGTGACCAGTGTCGTGAAGAACACGGCGGCCCACAAAAGCAGAGTCGCCCTCGCGCGCATGCCCCCGAACAGCACCTCCCGTATGGTGTGCTTCGTGCCCGCCGCCGCCGCCGCGGCCTTCGCCGCGCGAAACAGCGTCGACTCCGGCAGGACCAGCGCCATCACCGGTGCCAGCGCCAGAGGCGCGATCCCTCCGACATAGAAGACGATGCGCCAGTCGCCGTTCATGCCGGCGAGAAAGCCGATGAGACTCGCCAGTGCGCCGCCGGCGGGCATTCCGGCGACGGTAATGACGACGTTGATAACGCTGTTGCGCCCGCCGGAGGCTTCGGCGGTCAACGCGATGAGATTGGGAAACGCTCCGCCCAGGCCCAATCCGCACAGGAACCGGATCACCAGCAGGCTCGAAAGGCCCGTGGCCCAGGCGGTGCACAGCTGCAAGGCGCCGAACAACGCCGTCGCCAGCACGAGCGCGGTCTTGCGGCCCCAGGAATCGGCGATCCGCCCACCGATGAAAGCTCCGAAGAAGAGGCCCAACGGACTGGCGAGCAGCACCACCCCGAGCTGCTGTCTCGAAAGCCCGAATTCAGGGCCGAGCGCGGGGGCGGCGATCCCCATCGACTGCAGATCCATTCCCTCGATCACCGCCGTCAGGAAACAGAGCGCCAGCGTCGCGACCACCCGCTGCTCCCGGCCAGAATCGAGTGTCGCGGTCACGTTCATGGAATGGCGCCGGCGCCTACGCCGCCGGCTTGACGGCCTTCAAATGACCCGGCCGCAGTTCTCCCCGGCGCAGCACCAGAACCAGCTGGCGCCAGTTGGCAACAAAGTGTTCGGCCCGCTCGGCGCCGATCCGTTCGATGATCACCGGTTTGAGCTCGCCCTCCATCGCTTCGAGCTCCCGCTGCGCCAGCGCGAAATACCACTCGTTCCGATCTCGCACCTGCACGTCCACGAACCCGGCCTGCTTGAGCGCGGCGGCACACTGTTCGAGCGTGGCCATGTTGTAAGTGATCCCTTCGAGGCGAAAATACTCCAGCATCTCGGCGGAGTACGCCCCCGTCCCGCCCCGCAGCCAATCGCTCGCGATGAAGCGGCCGCCCGGCCTTAGGATCCGGTGGATGTCGGCGTAAAGGGCCGCTTTGTGGGGAATTTGAACGATCGCATCCTTCGAAAATACGATATCGAAGCTCTCCGATTCGAATGGCAGCGGACCCGGCGTGACACACAGGCTTTTGATTCGATCGGTCAGCTGCGCGCGTGCGATCCGAGCGTCCATCTGTTGCAAAAGCACCGGATCGACATCGATGCCCAGCACCGAACCCGCGCCGTGCTGCGTCACCAGCAGTTGATCGATGACGCCGAGGCCGGCGCCGATGTCGAGCACCTTGCAGCCGCGAATGTCGCTGCCTTCCAGCAAGTACGCCACTTCGTCCGCGCCGCCGGGCGACAAAAAGCCATCACCCCAAATGAGCTGCAACAGAGTCTGCATCCCGGAGTCATACTCTCCGACTTCGCTGTCTTGATCGATTTTGATTCCCATTCTCCCCTCGTACGCGAGTCGTTACCGACGATCATTCTAACCTGAGCCAACCATGACAAATGACAGCCAAGGGATGGACCCCAAGCAACAGACCATCGCCCTCATCACCGGCGCCGGAAGCCCCACCGGAATCGGGTTTGCCGTCGCCACGGCTCTGGGCCACGCGGGCCACCGCATCGCCATCACGTCGATGACGGCTCGGATCGAGGATCGCGCCCGCGAACTCCGGGCGCGCGGCATCGATGCCGTCGGATTCGCCGCGGACCTCACCGATCCCACGCGCGTGTCTCAATTGATCGAACAGGTCGGCGACGTCGCGGTGCTGGTGAACAATGCAGGCATGGCGTCGCTCGGCGTGCTCGACCCGACCGGCCCGCTGGAAGACATGGCGACCGCGACCTGGGCCCGTACCATCGAGCGCAATCTCACGACGGCCTTTTACGTCACGCGTGCCTGTGTACGCGGTATGAAGGCGCGAAATTGGGGCCGCATCGTCAATGTGGCCTCGACCACCGGGCCCGTGACCGGCATTGCCTTCGATACCGGATATGCCGCTGCGAAGGCCGGGATGTTGGGTCTGACGCGATCGCTGTGCTTGGAAGTGGCACGCCATGGAATCACGGTGAACGCCGTGGCTCCCGGCTGGATCGCAACCGGATCGCAGCCGGGCGATGAGGCACGGGCCGGACTGGCGACGCCCATCGGTCGATCCGGAACCCCGGACGAGGTTGCAAGCTGCGTGGCCTATCTGTGCTCGGCCGGGGCGTCGTACCTAACCGGCCAGCTCATCGTCATCGACGGCGGCAACAGCGTGGTCGAGGATAAAGGCCAGCGATGAGCGGGGCCGCGGTACCGGTCGTCGCATGCAGCAGGAAATCCGCCCCATAGGTCGATCGTGGATGACTAAGGAATCAGCCGTACGCGCCGCAACAGCTCGTTGAATCGCGGATCGCCCCGCAATGTGTCCAATCGCGGGTCAGCCTTGAGATAAGTCAGCCAGCCGGATCGCTCTTGGTGAGCTTTGTCGAGCCATTCGAACGCGTGGTCCGTCCAGCCGAGGCCGGTGCACACCAACGCCAGATCGTAGGCCGGGACATAGGTTGTCTGCGCACGCGCATGCAGTTCACCGAATATCGCGCGGGCCTCCGCGGATTTCCCCGAGCTTGCGTACAGATGCCCCAGGCCGGCCGTGGTAAAGGTAACGTTTCCGGACATGTGGATCGCCTTCTGAAATTCCACGGCCGCTTCGCCGATCCTGCCCTGCTGCTGGTACGACAGCGCAAAAAAATACGGCGGCCAGAATGAGTTCGGATGAAGTTCATTCGTTCTCCAGCAATGGTCCAACGCCTCCTCGTATTGCCGGGCGAAGTGGTGATGCCACGCCATATGAACATTGATCACCAGATCGAGCGGATCGAGTTCCAGGCACCGCTTGCTGGCGGCGAGGGACTCCTCCGTGCGGCCCATGGCCGTCAGAAAGTGCGAATACCAATGATGGCTCACCGCATAATTGGGATTGAGTTCGAGGGCGCGCAGATACTGGGCTTCGGCGGTCTCCCAGTCCCAATCATGGTGCGTCGTTCGATAGGCCAGCGTGGCATGCGCTTCCGCAAGCCGGCTGTCCAACTCCAGTGCCTTGCTGGCGGCCGATTTGGCCTTGGCCATCGCCTGCACCGGCGGCAGGGTGCCGTTCTCCCAAGAACCGAGCGTGACGTAGCAATCAGCCAGGCCGGCGCGCGCCAATGCGGAGTTCGGGTCCTTGTCGATGGCCAGCTCGAAGTACTCGATGGCCTTGTTGATGCCTTGCGGCCGCTGCGCCCAATAATAGCGGCCCTTCAAGTACAGATTGTACGCTTCGAGATTGCCTTGCCGCCGGCCAAACACGGCCAGCTTCTCCTTCTCCAGGAGTTCTACCTTGAGCCGCTCTATGATCGCCAGGGTGATGTCGTCCTGCAGGGCAAACAGATCGATCATGCGCCGGTCAAAGCGCTCGGACCATAGCTGAAAGCCGTTTCCGGCATTGATGAGCTGCACCGAGACGCGCAATCGATCACCGGACTTCTTGACGCTGCCCTCGATGATGGTGTCGACATTGAGCCGTCGGCCGATCTCACGTGCATCCAGATTCTTGCCCTTGAACGAAAACGCCGAGGCGCGCGCGACGACGAACAGCCGCCTGATTTTCGTCAGCGCGCTGAGCAGTTCCTCCGCCAAACCGTCGCAAAAATATTCGTTGTCGGGGTCGGTGCTGAGGTTGAGAAACGGCAGCACGGCAATCGATCGCATCGCTGCGGCCGAGGGAGATTCGGTCGCCTCGGCGTCCGCCTTTTGCCGCAGAGCTTCCGCGGCGAGCTGCAGCAGCCGTTCGCGGGCCGCCGGTTCATGCTTCAGTCCGAGCGCCGGAAGGAATCGCGCTTCAATGTTGGGAATATTCGGCAGCCGCACGTTCTGTTCGAGCCGACTGATCTGCGCATCGCTGTAACCGACGGCGATGGACAGTTCCGTCTGTGTGAGGCCGGCGCGTCGACGCAGATAGCGCAGCAACTCGCCGAAGGTCACAAACCGATCCAGCATCTGCGCGGGGATCGAAACGTTCATATCCCTTGCATCCCTCCCCGGACCGTTGAACGCCGAGGCCCACAGATAGCACATTTCTTTTGGTTTGGAGAATTCCTGGCAGGAAATGTCGGGTTTACGGGGCACCGGCTTGTTAGCGTGCGACCGCACGCCGACGGCGGACTTGCGCGTCACCAAATAATCAGCTGCAAGGGGGTCGTGATGTTCGGGATTAATTCATGGATTTTGGACCGGGCGCCCAGGGCCGGAAGTGCATTGTTTTGGGCTGTTCTGGCCG
>Ga0137412_10005195_pt1 | contig 10418 bp, 10 predicted proteins | sample CZODoug2_1_16fun_FD_122160 | JGI IMG/M metagenome (GOLD analysis project Ga0137412, IMG submission 122160) | Vadose zone soil fungal communities from Angelo Coast Range Reserve, California, USA - CZODoug2_1_16fungal (Hybrid Assembly) | ecosystem: Environmental > Terrestrial > Soil > Vadose zone... | reverse complement strand
TGGATGGAGGTCTACGCGGGCGAGAAGGCGAAGAACCTGTTCGACACCTGGCTCCCCGACGAGACGGTCGACGCGTTTCGCAAGTACCTGGTGGGGATCAAGGGACCGCTGACGACCCCGGTCGGAGGCGGAATCCGATCGCTCAACGTGGCGTTGCGGCAGATGCTCGATCTCTACGTGTGCCTCCGTCCGGTGCGCTGGTTCAAGGGCGTGCCCAGCCCGGTGAAGCACCCCGAGAAGGTCGACATGGTCATCTTCCGCGAGAACACCGAGGACATCTACGCGGGCATCGAGTACGCCGCGGGGACGCCCGAGTCGCAGAAGGTGCTCGACTTCTTCGCCAAGGAGTTCCCCAAGGAGTTCAAGAAAATCCGCTTCGGCACCGCGGAGGCCTCGCGGGAGTGGCAGAAGCGGCTGGAAGGGATCGGCGTGCCCCGCCGCGAGGTGAACGTGCAGGTCGGCTTTGGGCAAACTTTGGAAGAGCTCGAGGGGGAGCTCGGGGCGTGGATCGGCCATAGGAGAGTGTAGCACCAGGCTCGGGGCCCTCGGGGCGGAGGCTAGCGTGTTGTCGGAGTGGCACGTACACGCATGGCGATCGCGCCGAACACGGCCGCGGCCGGCCAAAAAAGTCCGAGCAGCACGCCGATATAGGTCGCGACGCCTTTGCCGCCTTTGAACTTCAGCCACACCGGAAACAGATGGCCGAGGAAGGCGCCGAGCCCCGCAATCATTGCGGCGTTCGGTCCCCAAAGGTAGCCGGCGATCACCACCGCGACCGTGCCTTTCAGCATATCGCCCAGCAAAGTGGCCGCGGCGAGCCCCTTGTTGCCGGTGCGCAGCACATTGGTGGCGCCGATACTGCCGGAGCCGATCGAGCGCAGGTCCTGCGTGCCCGCGAGCCTTGTCAGAACTAGCCCGAACGGAATCGAGCCGAGCAGATACCCGATGACGAAGGCGACAGGCAGGAATGCTTCAGGTCCCATTGGCGGTGCTCCCCCGGCATATTTCCCACGCATCAGAGTCTCTTTTTGACGCGTTTTCTTGACGCGAACTGGTATCCACTTCGCTTGAAAACGCTCCGCTAGACATGCTCATAGACCGTCCGACCGCTGACAATAGTACGCACGACGCGGCCCGAAAAGCGGGCTTCGTCGAACGGCGTGTTCTTGCACTGCGACTTGAGATCGGCGGGATCGAGCACCCAGGGCGTATCGGGGTCGATCACGATCACGTCAGCGGGCGAGCCCGCCCGCAGCGATCCGCCCGGCAACCCCAATAGTTCGGCCGGGCGCGTCGACATCGCCCGGATCAGGGTCTTGAAATCCATCTCGCTGTTGTGGACCAGCCGCAGGGCCGCCGGCAGCATGGTTTGCAGGCCGACCGCGCCGGCGGCCGCTTCCGCGAACGGCAGCCGTTTGACTTCGACGTCCTGCGGATTGTGATCGGACATGATCACGTCGATCAATCCGGAGGCAACCGCTGACACCAGCGCCATGCGGTCGTCCTCGGTGCGCAGCGGCGGCGACAGTTTTAGAAACGTGCGGTAGGGGCCGATGTCATTTTCGTTCAGCGTGACATGGTTGATCGATACCGAGGCCGAGACCGATAGGCCGGCATCCCGCGCGCGCTTGAGGATTTCCAGCGATTCGATGCAGCTCAGCGACGCCGCGTGATAGCGCCCGCCGGTCAGCGCCGCGAGCCGCATGTCGCGCTCCAGCATGACGGCTTCGGCGGCATTGGGGATACCGACGAGGCCGAGGCGTGCGGCAAACTCGCCTTCGTTCATGACGCCTTCGCCGATCAGATCAGGGTCTTCGGTGTGATGCACGATCAGCGCGTCGAAGTCGCGGGCGTAGGTGAGAGAGCGGCGCATCACCTGCGCATTGGTGACGCTCTTGTCGCCGTCGGTAAAGGCGACGGCGCCTGCGGCCTTCAACAGGCCGATCTCGGTCATTTCTTCGCCGCGCAGGCCCTTTGTCAGTGCGGCCATCGGGTGGATGTTGACGATTGCAGTGTCGCGGGCGCGGCGCAGCACGAAATCGACCGTGGCCGAATTGTCGATCACCGGCGAAGTATCGGGCTGGCAGATGATGGTGGTTATGCCGCCGGCGGCCGCTGCCTGACTCGCCGAGGCAAAGGTTTCGCGATGGCTGGCGCCGGGCTCGCCGACAAAGGCGCGCATGTCGATCAGTCCGGGGGCGACGATCTTGCCGGAGCAGTTGATGATGTCGGTGCCTTCGGGCACGCCGGCCGCGCCAATGCCGCGCCTGGAATCGCGGATTACGCCTTCTGCGATCAGCACGTCGCCGGGCCCGTCGAAATCCCGGGAGGGATCGACGACGCGGGCGTTCGCCAGCAGGATCGGACGGCGGTCGGTCAGCATGGTGTCACGCGTTCGGCAGGTTGCGGGCAAGCGCTTCCAGCACCGCCATCCGCACCGCCACTCCCATTTCCACCTGTTCGCGGATCAGCGACTGCGCGCCGTCGGCGACCAGCGAGTCGATTTCGACGCCGCGGTTCATCGGCCCGGGATGCATCACCAGCGCGTCGGGCTTTGCATAAGCGAGCTTTTTCTGGTCGAGCCCAAAATAGTGAAAGTACTCGCCCGACGATGGCACAAACGAGCCGTTCATGCGCTCGCGCTGCAGCCGCAGCATCATGACGATGTCGGCGCCGTGGAGGCCTTCGCGCATGTCGCGGGCGACTTCGACGCCCATCCGCTCGATGCCGCGCGGCAAAAGCGTGGAGGGGGCCACCACGCGCACCCGTGCGCCCATGGTGTTGAGCAGCAGGATGTTGGAGCGCGCCACCCGCGAATGCATGACGTCGCCGCAGATCGCGATCACGAGGCCCTCGAGCCGGCCCTTGTTGCGGCGGATGGTCAGCGCGTCGAGCAGCGCCTGGGTCGGATGCTCGTGGGCGCCGTCGCCGGCATTGATCACGGAACCGTCAACCTTGCGCGCCAGCAGTTCCACCGCGCCGGATGCGTGATGGCGGACCACGAGGATATCCGGGTGCATGGCGTTCAGCGTCACCGCGGTATCGACCAGCGTCTCGCCCTTGCGCATCGAGGACGAGGAGACCGACATGTTCATGACGTCGGCGCCGAGGCGTTTGCCTGCGATTTCGAACGAGGATTGGGTGCGGGTCGAGGCCTCGAAGAACAGATTGATCTGGGTGCGGCCGCGCAAGCTGGTGCGCTTCTTGTCGACCTGGCGGTTGAGCTCGACATATTCCTCGGAAAGGTCGAGCAGGCCGGTAATATCGGCGGCGGAAAGCCCCTCGATTCCCAGCAGGTGCCGGTGACCGAGGACGAAGGTCGATTTCGATATAGGGGTCATTAAAACGAGAGCTATAGGCGGGGATGCTTGGCGGGGCAAGGGCGAATCCGGTGCGCTGGAGTTATCCCCCGGTCTGTCCCATTCCCGTCATGCCCGCGCAGAAGCGCGAAAGCGCGTTTTCGCGCTAGATGTCGCGGGCATCCACGTCTTCTTTGTATTAACCGTAAAAAGGACGTGGAGGGACAAGCCGGGCCATGACGGTGGGATGCGCTGGAATGAAACCAATTGTGATTGCCATCCTTGCGACGGTTTGCGCCTCGGAGGCGTCGGGCCAGGCCTTGCCCGGCGGTTACGTCTATCTGCGCGACATCGATCCGACGATCATTCAGGACATCCGCTATGCCGGGTCGAACAATTTCGTCGGCCGGCCGCTTGCCGGTTACGGGGCGGGAGAATGCGTCGTGAAGCGCCCCATCGCGCTGGCGCTGAAAAACATCCAGCAGGAACTCGCAAAGCAAAAACTGTCGCTAAAGATGTTCGATTGCTACCGGCCGGCCCGCGCGGTGGCCGACATGGTGGCGTGGTCGCGGAACGGCAAGGAGACCGCCGCCGAGCGGCGCTACAATCCGGCTTTTCGAAAAGCCGATCTGTTCCGCCTCGGCTATATCGCGACGTATTCCGGCCATTCGACCGGTAAAGCGCTCGACCTGACGCTGGTCGACCTCACCGCCGGCAATTCCACCAGTTTTGATCCCACGAAATCCTACGCTGACTGCACTGCGCCCGCGGAGGCCCGCGCGCCGGAAGGCAGCGTCGACATGGGTACCGGCTATGACTGCTCCGACGTCAAGGCGAACACCAGGGCTGGCTCGATCACGCCCGCGCAGCGGAAGTGGCGCGACACGCTGAAGGCCGCGATGGCGAAGCAAGGTTTTGTGAACTATTTCAGGGAGTGGTGGCACTTTTCGCTGCCGGGTGCGGGCGGGCAGGCCTATGATTTTCCGATCAAGCGCCGCCAATGATTTCCGGACAGGACCGGCCATGACACAGGCATCATTCGCCACCCACGAGGTCTTCAACCAGTCGCCGCCCTTTTGGGATGTCGATCTGTTCGCCGTGGATCGGCCGCTCGCTGGCGCCGTCGCGGCCAACGGCGGCGGAGCGGCGGAGAAGGAGCTGTCCGAATTCGGCAGGCATTGGGGCTCTGCAGCGATGGCGGAGCGAGGCCGCGTCGCCAACGAAAACACGCCGAAACTGCGCCTCTTCGATTCCCGCGGCGTCCGGCGCGACGAGGTCGAGTTTCACCCCGCGTATCACGAGCTGATGGCGCACAGCGCGCATGCCGGCGTGCACAATTCGACGTGGGATATCAGGGGCAAACCGGCCGGTGGCGTTGCAGAAGTCGTGCGCGCCGCAAAATTCTATATGGCTTCCCAGGTCGAGACCGGGCACCTCTGCCCGATCACCATGACCCGCGCCTCGGTCGCGGCATTGGCGGCGCAACCGGACCTGCTCGCGCGGGTGATGCCTGTCATCGCCACGCGCGCCTACGATCCAAGCTTTGCGCCGTGGCCGACCAAGCGCGGCATGACGCTCGGCATGGGCATGACGGAAAAGCAGGGCGGCACCGACGTGCGCTCCAACGTGACGCGCGCGGAACGCGATGGCGGCGCCTACCGGATCACCGGCCACAAGTGGTTCATGTCGGCGCCGATGTGCGATGCGTTTCTGGTGCTGGCGCAGGCTGACGAGGGCCTGAGCTGTTTCTTCATGCCGCGATTCAGGCCGGACGGTTCGGTCAACGCGATCCATTTCCAGCGCCTGAAGGACAAGCTCGGCAACCGCTCCAACGCCTCATCCGAAGTCGAATTCCACGGCGCCTATGCCGAGCGCGTCGGCGACGAGGGCAAGGGCATCCGCACCATCATCCAGATGGTGCAGTTGACGCGGCAGGATTGCGCGATCGCGTCCGCCGGGCTGATGCGCTCCGGGCTCGCGCATGCGCTGCATCACGCCCGGCACCGCAGCGTGTTCCAAAAACATCTCGCCGATCAGCCGCTGATGCAGGCGGTGCTGTCGGACATGGCGCTCCATGTGGAAGCATCGATTGCGCTGGTGATGCGGCTCTGCCGCTCGTTCGATCGCGCAGGCGATGAGGCGAGCGAAGCCGCCTACATGCGGCTATTGACGCCGGCCGTAAAATACTGGGTCTGCAAGAGCGCGCCGGGATTCCTGTACGAGGCGATGGAGTGCCTCGGCGGCAATGGCTATGTCGAAGAGGGCATTTTGGCGCGGCATTTTCGGGAGTCGCCGGTCAACGCGATCTGGGAGGGTTCGGGCAATGTGATGTGCCTCGATGTGCTGCGCGCGCTGGCGCGGGAGCCCGATGCCGCGTCTATCGTTTTGCACGAGCTTACCGGTGAAACGCTGGGCCTGCCGGGCGCGGGCGAGGCGGTGGCTTTCATCGGCAAAACGTTCCGCCGCTTCGATGGCGAACGTGTGGCGCGGCTCGCGGTGGAAAGGCTGGCGCTGCTTGCGGTCGCGGCCGCGCTCAACCAGGTATCGCCACGACATGCCGAATTGTTCGCGGCTACCCGCCTTGCCGCGACACACGCCGGCATGTACGGCGCAATCGATATCGCCAGCGATGACATCCGTGGCTTGCTGGAGCGGGCGCTGCCGTGATCATCCCGCACGAGGCCGTCATGGCCGGGACAGCCCGGACGTGACGGAAGAGAAGGTGCCACCGTTACCGAGAGTCAGATGATGGATTCCCTCAATCCTGAAATTACGCTTGCCACGGCCACGCCCGCGCCGCGCCCGCCGCGGATCTGGAAGTTTTGGGGCACCGCGTTGTGGGGCCTGTTCATCTTCGCCGCGATGTTCGTCGGCCAGATCGCGGTCGTGCTTTACTTCGTATTGCGGCGGGAAGGACCATTCGACATGGCCGCCGCTATTCATGCGGTCGGCTCCGGGCTTACGATTTCGCTTTCCGTCATCATGGGACTGCCGGCGGTCGCCGCCGCATGCTGGATCGCGATCCGCTTTTCGCGGACGCCGTTTGCCGAGTATCTCGCGCTGCGCTGGACATCGTGGAAAAATTTTGCGCTCGGCCTCGGCACGCTAGTCGTGCTGGTCACAGGTTGGGACCTGCTGTCGCGCGCGATGGGCCGTGAAATCACGCCCGGCTTCATGGGCGAAGTCCTGAAATCGGCGCAGGCCGACGGCGCGCTGTGGCTGCTGTTGATCGCGTTCTGTGTCGCTGCGCCGATGTCAGAGGAGTTTTTCGCACGCGGCTTTCTCTACCGCGGCTGGTCGGAATCCTCCTTGCGCCCCGCAGGCGCGATCATCCTGTCGTCGCTGGCCTGGACTGTGCTGCACCTGCAATACGACTGGTTCTTCTTCAGCGAGGTGTTTTCCATCGGACTCTTGTTCGGCTATCTGCGCTACCGCACAGGCTCGACGTGGCTGACAGTGGTGCTGCACGGCCTCAACAATCTCGCCGCGACAATACAAAGCATTGTGGTGACCAACTGAGCGGTTACGCCACCAGCGCAATTGCGATCGGCATCGTCAGCGCCGCCAAAATCGTCTGCAGCGTGATGATCTGGGCCAGCAGCGGCGCATCGCCACCCATCTGGCGCGCCAGCACATAGGCGCTGGAAGACGCCGGCACCGCCGAGCAGGCCGCGACGATCACGAGGCTGGAGCCCGATATCCCGAACCACAGCGCGAGCGCGATTCCCAGCACCGGCATCAGGACAAGCTTGAGGAAAACCGCGACCGATGCCGCGAGGCTCGGGCGGAACATGCCTTCAAGATGCAGGCCGGCTCCGGTCACCAAGAGACCGATGCCGAGCGAGGAGCGGCTGAGCGCTTCGGCGACGTCGTGCCAGATCCGCGGCAGCGGCAAATGCGTGACGTTGACGGCAAGTCCAATCGCGCAGGCCCAGATCAGGGGATTCTTCACCACCGTCATGATGATGGCGCGGACCGACTGTTTTTCCGGCGAGGCGTAACGCGCCAGCACCGACACGCTGAACACGTTGACGAGCGGGATGATGGCGACCATCGCGACCGAGGCCAGCGCCAGCCCGGTGTGGCCAAAGAGATTGCCGGAGACCCCGAGCGCCACAAAGGTCTGCCAGCGCGTCGCGCCCTGGAAGATCGAGGTGAAGGCTGGGCCATCAATGTTCGAGCGGGAGAACAGCGGCCGCAGCGCGAGGCACAGCAGCGACATCACCAGCGCCGACAGTAGCAGCGCGCCGCCGACGCCGGCGACCGGCACGTTCGAGAGATCGGCCTTCACCAGCGTCTCGATCAACAGCATCGGAAACAGCACGTAATAGGTCAGCCGCTCCAGCCCGTGCCATTGCGTCTCCAGCGGCATCAGGCTGCGCTTTAAAATGAAGCCGAGCACGATCAGCAAAAACACCGGCAGGAGTGCTGCGATCACCACCGCCATCGTCAGCGATCCCCGCGCAGTCTTGCGAGGCGATCGAGCGCGCCCTGCAGGATGAACATCGCGGCATGCTCGTCGATCACGCCAGCGCGTTTGGCGCGGCTGACATCCATCCCGATCAGTTCGCGCTCGACGGCCGCGGTCGAGAGCCGTTCGTCCCACAGCCCGATCGCAAGATTGGTGAGTAGTGCGAGATTGCGGGCAAACGCCCGGGTCGACTGCGCGCGCGGCCCCTCGCTGCCGTCCATGTTGATGGGCAAGCCAAGTACAAAACCCACGGCGTTGCGCTCGCCAGCGAGCGCCAGCACCCGCGCCGCGTCGACCTTGAAAGCTTTGCGCTTAATGGTCTCGACCCCGGTCGCAAGCCGGCGATCGGCATCGGATACGGCAACGCCGATGGTCTTGGTGCCGAGATCGAGTCCCATCAGCCCGCCACGCTCAGGCCAGTGCGCGGCGGCTTCGATCAGCGGGAGAATGGGGGCGGGCATGGCGCAGCGCATAACACGCGGCGCGCCATGCACGCAAAGCCAGAAGCGGCGATCCCTACCGGATCGCGACCGGGTTGATCATGCTCTGCACGCCGCCGCGGAAGCGGGGCTGGCCGAGCACGAACAGAAACTCGTACGCCTTGTCCTTGGCCAGTTCGGCGGTGTCCATGTTTTCGAGAATGTAGGTGCCGTTCATCGGTAGCAGGATCTGGTGCACCTCGAACACGTTTTTGGATTCGAACGGGATCACCTCGAGCGCCCAGGTGTCGGCGCCGATTGCCACAACGCCCTTGCCGGTGAGGTACTTTGCGCCCTCGACGCCGAGGCCGGGTTCGCCGGCTGAGTAACGTTTGTCATCCTTGCCGATCAGGCCGAGCCAGCCGGTGTGGAAAATCACGACGTCACCCTGGCGGATTTCGACGCCCTGTTTCTTGGCGACTTCCTCGATCTCCTTGACGTTGAAGGCGGTCCCTTCCTTGACCACGTCGGTGCCGTAATGGGCGGCCATGTCGAGCAGCACGCCGCGCGTCACCATCGGCGGCACCTTTTCGACGCCGAGCTTCTTCAGGCCATTGGGATCGGCGAAGTCGGCGAGCTTGTTGCCGTTGTAGTAGACGTGGTCGACGCCGATATGGCCGAGGCCGTCGAGCTGGCTGCCGATGCCGACCCAGGTGTCGAGGATGTCGTCATTGTAGGTCGTCTTGCTCGGCCCGAGTCCGGCGATGCCGGCCTGTCCGGGCTGCACAATGGTGATCTTGAAGGCGCGCGGCGGGTAGGCGGGGGTTTTGGAGTCGACGGGAATGCCGAGCGCATAGGTCTTGCCGGTCTTGACCAGCGAAGCCGCCTTCAAGACGAGCTCAGGTGTCATGTAATTGGCGGCGCCGATCTCGTCGTTCGGTCCCCATTTCGATTTCGTCCAGTCCTGAGCGCTTGCCGTTCCGACCGTACCCAACAAGGCAACAGAACAGCTCAATACGAACGCCATACGCATCGCAGTCCCTCCCAGATTGACGTTATGGTTTTTGATAGCTAGCGGCTCATACTAACGTAGTAGAGCACGGCGGCCAGAAATTTTTCGGCCAAGCGCTGCTGCGGTGCGATGAAAGGTGCGGCGTTTGGTTTGTTGCAAAACTGTGGCGACGCAATTTCGTGCAGCGGAACGTACGCGGCGGGAGCTTCAATGGATGGGCTTAGTCTGTTCGGTCTGTTCGCGGTGACTGCGATGCTGGTGGCCTATGCGCTGGAAGACCGCAGCCACTGGTTCATCCTCGCCTTCGCCGGCGCGTGCGCGCTCGGCTCGGTCTACGGATTTCTGCAGGGCGCCTGGCCGTTCGGGCTGGTGGAGGCGATCTGGACCGGCGTCGCGCTGTGGCGCTGGTATGTCAGGCAGCGATAACCTCGCCACTGCCGCTTAGGCATGACGCAAAACCCTGCAGGGCGCTGTATTGATGGGCAGTCCGGCGGGTGATGAAGAGTGTCTCGACCTTGGACTGCGCCGGGCTCAGCGTGTGGATGCTCACGCTGTCGTTCCGCCCGACCACGGCGCGCGGCAATAGCGTCACGCCCATGTCGGCGGCGACGCAGCCGATCATGCCGTCGAGCGTGCCGAGTTCAAACCGCGCGGCGGACGGCCAGCCGAACTCCGCCAGCACCTGTTCGAGCCGCTGCCGGTAAGTGCATCCGGTGCGGAACACCAGCGCCGTCGGCCCGGATTCGGGCGTGCCGGCGCGCAAGGCGGCGAGGCTGGTCCAGCGGCGCGCGGTCACGAGCACGAGTTCTTCGCGGAATGCCGTTACAGCCGTGAGTTCGCCATGGTCGATCGGGCCCTGAGCAACGCAGGCTTCATTCCGTTTACGAAACGTATGCTGAAGAGGCGTCCGTCTCTTCTCGGCGGAGGACCTTGGCTGAAGGCACCCTAAAAGCGCCGCTGACTACGAAATCAGCGATGCTGAATTCGCCGACGCCGATAAAGCGTGGATTTGGTTCAGCGCGACGCTCGTTAGGGTGACACAGCCAGCCAGAGATGTCGCCGCGAGGGTTCTTAAGGAATCTCGCGGCGAAACGTAGGCGCAATGGCCTTTCGGGCGGATGCTTTCTGAAATACCGTGTGTAATTCTGCCTCCGCATGAAAGGCCATGGAGTTTTTCCTTTTGCTTGGACAACGGCAACTTAACCCTTGGGCATCGA
>Ga0137412_10005194_pt1 | contig 10418 bp, 6 predicted proteins | sample CZODoug2_1_16fun_FD_122160 | JGI IMG/M metagenome (GOLD analysis project Ga0137412, IMG submission 122160) | Vadose zone soil fungal communities from Angelo Coast Range Reserve, California, USA - CZODoug2_1_16fungal (Hybrid Assembly) | ecosystem: Environmental > Terrestrial > Soil > Vadose zone... | reverse complement strand
AACACGGGCGCGCAACCCACTCGGTCCGGATCGCGGCGAAGGCTGGGGCGGATTTGCCGTTGCTCACGTGGTCAGCATCAGCGTGCGCGACAGCGCGGTGATGATGGACGCCATCCACGGGGCCGAGCCGTCGAGCCCCTATGTCGCGCCGCCGCCGCAGCGGCCGTTCGCGCAGGAAGTCGGCCGCGATCCCGGCCAGCTTCGCATCGCCTTTACCGACAAGTCCCCCTATGGCGATGCCATCGATCCCGAAATCGCCGCCGCCGTCCGCGAGATCGCGCAACTGCTGGCGGGGCACGGCCATCACGTCGAGGAGCGCGCGCCGCCGCTGGCCGCTGACCCGGCCGCGGTGATGACCACGATCGTCGGCGGCAACACCGCGCTGACGGTACGGCTGATCGAGCAGCGGCTCGGCCGTGCGATGACCGAAAACGATCTTGAGAAACTGACACTGGCTATGGCCAACAACGCCAAGAATACGTCCGCGACCGACTACGTCGCAGCACAGCTTGCCGCGTTCCAGATTTCACGCGGGCTCGCGACCTTCTTCGAACATTGCGATGTTTTCCTGTGCCCGACGCTGTGTGCGCCGCCGGTGCGCATCGGTGAACTGAACAGCATGTCGGATGACCTGTCGCATATTGGGCCGATCCTGCGGCGCTATATGCCTGCAACCTCGATGTTCAACATGTCCGGGCAGCCCGCGATGTCGGTGCCGCTGGCATGGAACAAGGCCGGCCTGCCGCTGGGCATGATGTTCTCGGCCAAATTCGGCGATGAGGGAACCTTGTTCCGCCTGGCGGGTCAGCTTGAGCAGCTGCGCCCCTGGAAGGACCGGCAACCGCCGGTATGTGCGTAGGCTGACAAGGCCGAACCTTATGCGCTAATAGTGGATCGGCAGCGGCGGTTGCGACCGTCGCCACCGACCAGGTGCCGTCCGGAGATCAGAACCGTGAGTCAAAGCGATCCGACCGACAATGCGCTCGCGGCTATCGCCAGCATCCTCGAAGCCCCGCAAAACCATGCCGAACCGGTAAAGGCACCGGCCGAAGAACCGCCTGCCGCCCCGCGGCCGATCGAAGCGCATGGTTACAGCAGGATCGGTCCCGGCCCGATGGCCGCGATCCGCTTCAAATGGACGGTCCGCGAGGACCGCGGCGACTATTACGTCGACGAGACCATCGGCGAGCATTCAACGCCGGTCGTCACCGGACCGATGAACAAGGATGAAGCGATCCGGACGGTGGACGACCGCGCGGCCGAGGCGCGCGGCCGGCGCCCCCCTATCTGCGCCTGGCCCGTTATCCCTGCCGCCCCCGGTCCTGCACTTGTATGAGGAAGCAGCCCGCCCGATACCAACAACTTTTCTGCGGATTTTTCGTGAGATCTGCTGCACGCTTTGTCCAAAGACTCTTTTATGCCTTCTTTCGTTGGCATGACGGCAAACGAAGGTGCATTTGGCATCTTTTTTAGACGCGACGGAAATGGCTGTTCCGATGGGGAGGGAATGGCTTTCAGCAAGCAGTTTGGACGGGTCATGCGCTTAGCTATCTGATTTGTCCGTTTTTTGTCAATTTTCATTGTAAGCCATTTGTGCGGCAAAAATCGAAAATTTTATAATATATTTTTTTCTTTTTGGGTTTGAGTTTCAATAACGCTTGCGTTTATCATTAATAAAAAAAACCTGCATCCTTTCTTTTTAGCTTTTGAGGCTGAGGCAGGAAGCAGGTTATCAGTATAAATAACTAAAAGGATATAGATAAATTATTTACTAAAATAAAAATTTTATTGATAATTATTTATAAAATATAAATATAAAAATAATTATTTGACCTATTTAGGAGACCATACAAGTCAAGTACAAGCTGGACTTAATTTAGGAGTTATTCTATTTATTGTATCTGAGTGCCTAGCTTTCTTTTCTGTATTTTGGGCTTATTTTCATTCAAGTTTAGCTCCTGCAATTGAAATTGCATCATGACCACCAATGGGAATTATAACACCAGATCCTTTCACTATTCCATTATTAAATACAATCTTACTTCTATCTAGTGGAGCGTTTATAACTTGAGCTCATCATGCTTTAATTCAAGGTAATCGAAAAGGTGCAATATTAGGTACATTCTTTACTTTAGTACTGGCCATAATATTTACAGGTTTCCAAGCTTTTGAATACATAGAATCAAGCTTTTCTTTTGCCGATTCAATATTTGGAACTGTCTTCTATGCTTCTACGGGATTACATGGAATGCATGTAATAGTTGGTACAATATTTATTCTTGTAGGGTTTGTTAGAATAATAAATTACCACTTAACAGATAGCCATCATTTAGGTTATGAAGCTGCTATACTATACTGACACTTTGTAGATGTAGTATGGATCTTTTTATTTATATGTGTTTACTATTGAGGTTGCTAATTAATTATCTATTAATTTTAAGTCCTTTTTTTATTATTATATAAAATTTTAATATAATAATTTAATAAAGTTTAAATGTTTTACCATTCTATTAAAATATAAAAATATATAATTTAATAATCTTTTAAACAACATATTTAGTTGAGTAGTAATTATTTTAGTTTAAACCATTTAAAAATATTTATATATATTTAATAATTTAGTATGTAAAATTTATTACTAAATTTATTGCTAGTTTATAAAAATAAATTTATTGCTAGTTTATAAAAATAAATTTACTTACCAATTTTTTTTATTCGCTTCGATCTTCGAACCTTCGTAGCCCTATCCTTAAGGAAGAAGAAAATAATATAAAAATAAATTTAAATTATATATCAAATATATAAATACTAAGAGGAAATAAAGTTTATTTATAAAGCCAATTATAATTACTAAATTATTTATAATTTATTATAATTATAAATTTTTTATATGAAAAAATAAGAAGATTGCACTTGTTTTTATTATTTTTTTTTAATTTAAATTTTTCTTATTCTTTTTAAACAAAAAGAAGATTAAATTTTAATTTAAATTTTCAAAATAACCCTTTTATTAATCTCTGGACTATAGAAAAAAATAATATTAATTTTAATTTATTCGATCCTTATCCTTATTGTTTCTTATCCTTAGGGAAGAGAAAAGAAAAAACATTTTAATTTATTTTAGTCATTTTACTTTAAAGGATAAACTTAAAGATTATAATATATTACTATACTAATTCATGATTTAGAATTTAGAAAATTGAAAAAATTTTAAATTAATTATGTAATTAGATAATTAGAATCTTTAATTTGATCTAAATTTAATTCACCTTCATAAGGAGGAAGTAAAAAGGTTAAAGGTTCTAACAACTTCTTTTTAGTTTTATTTTAATTTAAAGTAAGATCTGAATTATTTATATAAATTTAAAATTTTATGTTCATCTCTATTAATTTCGTAATTAATTTTATTCTTATTTAAAATATCCATTAAGTCAGAATTAAATTTTTCTAAAAAGTTAGCTTTAGAATATAATTTAATAAATTCTAATTTAACTAATTCTTCTAACTCAATCATATAATTAGTTAAGCATCCAAAGCAATCATGAATTGAAATAACAGGACTTTTAATATTAGAATTTTTATTAATTATTTTATTTAAAATTAACATTAAATGTGAACTATCCATACTATTAATTATATTAGGAATAATAGCTTGCGTTTGTACTCTGTTATCTGTTTTATTTAAAAAATTTTTTTTTATTTAATACTACAGTTTTTACCTTGACCTACGGATATTGATACTTTAGCCTTAGCTGTTTTTAAATACCTTTGACAAATACTTAATCCACTAGGAGGAAATAAAAGTATAGGTAGATCTAATTGAGTGAAAGCTAAGCAGACAGAAATAAAATAATCAAATAAAGTTTCATGCATAATTTTAGCTAATTGATAAACTTCTTTATAAGTTAAAATTAAATTTTCATTATCATTTACAGAAGGAACTTTAAATATAACTTTTTCTAATAGTTTAATAGAAGTTTTTCCTTCTTCTAAGTTATTAATAGTAGAATCTTTAATTCTTTCTATATTTTAATTTAAACTATAATAATCTACTATATCTTCAGCTATTTCATCATAAAAAATTTCAATTACAGGATCACCGTTTATAAGACTTTGATTTAAATCTTTTACTTCAAATAATCCTACATCAGAATTTAAATTAATTTGATCGAACTTATTTCTAGGTATAACTTCAAAAGAAGAAATTAATTGTCTTGTAACTCCTTTAACTGTAACATTATATGGAACAGTCATTATTGTTGGTTTAATAATTTTTCTAGTAATGTTTACATTAAGTAATTTATAATAAGAAGGATTTTCATCAACAAATAAAGCTATTTTTTTATTTGTTGGTTCAATCATTTCTGAGTAAATGTCTTGTACTTTATCCATAGAATCTGAATCTGGAATAACATTAACACTTTTAGCTAATTCAACATCTTTTAACATAGTAGAAAAATGTTGTATTCCTGAGCAAGTAGCATCTAAGAAAATAGGAAGATGAACTTTTTTACCTTCTTTATATCTTTTATAAGCAAGACAAAAAGCTATTAAATCAAATCTTGAATCTGCTTTTAAAATAAATTCTAAGTCCATATTTAAAATTTTAGATTCATTATCATCAACTCTTTTAATTCGATCCTTATAAGATGCTCTACTAATTTTATTTTCATCATGTAGATTAGCACCATAAACTTTAAAGAAATATAAACCTGAATTAGAAATATATTCACCTACATCAAATTGTAATAAAGCTAAACTTAGTGAACTTCCTTGATATGAGAGATAGTACGAATTAGTATAGATTCTACCTCGCCAATCAGCATAAGTATTAAGATAAAAAGGAATATTATAGAAAGTTTTAGCTATTTCTAAAGTTACTACATCTCTTAATAAATTATCGTTTATATTATTTCCATTTCGATTACTTTCAGACTGATAATAATATTTAAATACTTTTTCTTTATTAGCTAATATAAAATCTAAAGTATCAGTATTAATTCTAAATTTAATAGAATTTAAGTAATTAATTGAATTATATAATTTATCTAAATTTTGTATTGTGTGATCATTATTAATTCCTAAGCCAGTGATCAGTTTATTTTTTTCTATTGAGTTATTTAAATAACCACCATATTCAGTATCACTTCATTTATTAGGTTGACAAATCATTGGAAGATTAGTAGGTAAAATGTTAGTAATTTTATCAATATTTTCTTGAATTAAATTTTCATTAAACTCTAAGGATATTACTTCATTATCATAATTATGTTAATTATTTTTATTAAGAATATCAATATTTATTTTACCATTTTTTCATTCATTTTTTATAATTTTTTCTGTTTCAAATGCTGATACAAATCTTTCACCTAATTTAATTTTAAATATAGAAATATCTAAATCCATATTAATCTTATTATTTTCTTTTTGTTTTATATCTAAATTAGAATAAAAACAAATTTCATTTACAAAATCTTGAAAAGTTATATCTATTTTTGCATTACTTTTAATGTTCTCATTTGAAAGTTCTGGCCCTAGTTTTCTAATTTTAATTTTATTAATAATAAAATTAATTTCATATAAAATTCTAGTTTTCATTTCTTTTTTATTTTTTGTTAATACAATATTAGATTCTGTTTTATCTTTATTCATAAAGTTTTCCTTTGTTAATTCTGATAGTTCAATTAAGTTAAATAGTTTTGTTCTTTTTGCTTTACTTAGGGATAAAAATATATCTTCCTTTGTAAATTCTTTTTTTGACATATCTCTTAATTTTCTATTTACTACTCTTTTTCCTTTGTTTTCGTCTTGAATAATAGGTAAAAAATAAGTTTTATAAATAAAGAACAAAATTTGATCTGATATAAATCCACAAATTGCTGTTCTGCTTGACCTTCTAAAATAAGTTGTTATTACATTATAGGTAATTAAAAATAATCTAACATCATCCAAAAACAGGTATAAATTAGGGTATACTCTCTTTAGTATAGTTGGATCATTCATAATAAACACTTGATAAATATGAGGTTGTAAATCCTGAATTGTTCTATATACATTTAATTGATATTTTTCTTTAAAGATATCTGTTCAAATATTTTCTATTGCTAGTTGTACTTTCTTAGGATCATATTTATTATCTTTTGTTAACTCTCTAATTTTATCTAATATTGAAAAGATAGATTTGTTATAATTTATTTCTTTATTTGAAGCTATATTTTGTACTTTATTTAAATAACTAGATGAACTAAAATTTCTTTTTAAGTTAGAAAATTTAGTTCTATAAATTAATGATGAATATTCTCTTTTTTGTATTGTAATATTATCTGATATACTATTTTTAATATTGATATTTTTATTTTGTAGAGAAGTATTTTTTGAATTAGAGTTTAAACAAGTAGTTTTACAAAAATTTTCTAGTTCTGAAGAATAAAAATTATTTATTATTTTTATTCCTGAAAATAATAAGGTTATGGAATTAGTTCTGTTAGTCTCACTATCACAAAAACAATTGTTTTCATTATTGAAAGGTTTAGGAAAATCTGAAGGTGTACCTATATTTAATATATTTTGATTGTTTTCATTATATGATTTAATAGCAAGAACATAATTTATAATTAATACTGATAAATTATTTTTTAAGTTTCCATCTCAAGAAAAATAACTTACTTTGTTTAAAATTAACTTTATTAGCATTTCTAAAGATAATATTAATTTTAACATAAGATTAAATTTATAATTTAAAATAAAGGTCTCATTTGACTTTTGTACACTTATTTCATCATTTTGTGTAAAGGTTTTAATTTTATAAGTTTTAAATGAATTAGGTAATAAGGAAGAACCATTAAATTCTATATCATTATTTTCATCAAAAGGATCTTCAATAATATCTTGTTTTCCACCTATTACTAGTGAGTCTAACTTTGAAGTTATATTTTTTGTTAACTCAATTTGATTTATGATACTATTACTTAGATTTTCTAATACTGAACTTATTAAATTTTCCTTTATATCTAAATTTTTATTTTGAGTTAACTTAATTAAATCTTTCTCAAAACATTTTATTTCCATAAAATGTTTATCTGATAAAACATAATGATCATTATGTGATTGTTCAACTTTTTCAAGCATGTTTAACTTTGAAAATCCTCCTAGAAGCTGTAGTATTGATACCCTTAATCTATTTTTATTTGTATTATTTTTGATACTCCCTGACCATACATTTATATCATATAGATAAAACATAATTGAAATTATATTTCATCATATGTTATGATAAAATATTAATATATCTTTTAATTCAAATCTTCAAAAACTGTTTGTTTCTGAACTATAAGTAAATTTTAAAGGATCATAGTTTTCAAATTCAAATAAAGAGTATTCAAAGTCTGAAATCATATTACCAGACGGATCCTTTTTATATATTGTTATGATTTGTGATTTAATTAATTCTGTAATAAAAAAGGATAATTTAGAATTAGGTAAAGAATATTCTTTATCTTTTTCAGTTTTTCTTCTTAATTTTATTAAATTAGAATCACTTGATAATATATTAAAGAAAGTTAATATACCTGTGTTTATGTGTAAGGTGTTATCTCCAGGTAATTGATATAAATGGAATTGATTTTTATTGTCAAATAAATTTATTTTTGTTGGATTAAATGTATTATTTATATGTATTATTATTTTAAATACATTACAATTATATTCTTCAATGTAATTATCTTGTTCTACTTTTTTAATAAACGATACTTCTAAATTTCTAGTTTCTATTGGTTTAGCTATTAAATATTTGTTTATTATTATTGTATTTTCTTTTGTATTATTGTTATTAACTATATAATTTCTTAACATTGATACTATTATAAAATTTTTTAAAAATTTTATATTATATAAATCTGTAGGTATTAAATTTTTAAAAAAGCTTGGTATTAGAAATTTACTATTTCATATTAATTTTATTTTATTCATTTTATTTTATTTTGTTTTTCAACCTTTAAAGATACTCATTTAAAGGCGGCATAAACAACGATGTATTACTACATTTAACCCAACCTTTAAATAACATAATTTAATTAATAATTATAAAATCTTTTTAATTATGAAGGCTGATTACTGCTATCGTTGAAAATAATGTCTTCTATTTTATTTATCAGTAATGAGGTGAATAATATGTAAATTTTGCTTAAAAGTTTTATATACTTTTATTGAAATAAAAATTTAATTTTATTTCTTAATTATAGTCTTAATCCTATGGTAATTATTTTTTATTTTTTATTTTATTAAATAATTTTAATCTTTTCAATTATCCTCAAAGTTATCTAAAAACTTTTAACTTAACATTAATGATCCTTTAGTGATTTCTATTTTTGGTTGTTCACTTGATGTTTCATTATCACTATCTTTTGATGTATTAATAGGTGGATTAATTGTATCTAATTTTTCTTTATACCCTTTAGCTAAAGGAAAATTTAATAGGTTAGGAAAATATAAATTTCTTTTTTCTTTCTGAACTGGTCTTGGAGGATATGTGTGAGTTCCTTGTTCTACTGTTTCATTCGAATCTCATGGATTTAATGAATCTTGTCCTTCGCTAACTCCTTCAGCAAATGGTGTATTTGAAAGCATTGAAAATGTTGGTACTGCTTTTCTTTTTAATTTTCTAGATAAAGGAGGGTATGTATGTTCTTCATTATAAGTGTCTTGTGTTATTGTATCTGTTGAATCATTTCTACTTAATTTTATAGGAGTTGATGGTTCTATATTTGAATCAAGTGGATTATCTAATTTAGATCAAAATTTTTGCTGGTGTGATAAAATAAATAAAAATAGTAATTGTTTCTTTTCCCTTCCCTAAGGATAAGGATCGAAGAATATTATTATTTTCAGATATAAAATTAAGTTTTAATAAATTTACATCCAATTTTTTAAATTTAAAGTTGTAATTTTAAAATTATATTTTATTCATTATAATCAAAATTTAATCTAAAAGTAACGGTGATGATATGGAATTTAACACCAAATCATTTAAAGGAGTTATTACGGATAAACACTAGCAGGTTTATAAAAAAGGAGGATTAATCCAAAAAGAATTTTTAGTTTAAATTTATTTACTTTTTTATAGTAAAATAAATTTCACTTAAACTTAAGTAATAATTTAAGTTTAAATTTATTAGACATTTTTTTGTAAGATCTAATTTTCTTCATTTTGTCAAGATCATAAAATTTAAAAAGAAAAAAAAAGGTAATTTTCTTTTCTTAAAAACAAATTTAATTTTCAAGATAAAAAATGATAAAAAAACAACATAAAATTTAAAAAAATTCAATCCTAAGGGAAACCTTCTAAAAATACCTTTGATGTATTTAACCAAAAGGTATTTTATAATTTAAACTTCCTGAACCAAATCATTGAATTAAGGAAAGGTAAAAGAAATCAACCGAGACTCCGAAAGTAACGGTGAGTGAAATCGGAAAAGCCTAAAAAAATAACAAAGAGATATAATATTTTCTTTCAAACAATTATTGTTTTAAAGAATAACATAAAAATTTTAAATTTATAACATTTTTTTATAAGTTTTATTTTTTGGTATCCATTGAAGGTATATCTTTTTTTTTAATTAATTAATAAAATTTAAATATTAAATAATATAAAAAATAGAAAGATTAGTCCTGTAACTCTTTATTTGTTTTTTTTTTAATAAGTACGATGAGAGATAACTTGTCGGAATATTTTTCAGATTCTGGGTTTTAATTCTTGGAATATGAAAAAAAGGGGAACCATCCTCTAAGGCTAAGTATTATAAATCTAGCGATAGTGTAAAGTACTGTGAAGGAAAATTTGAAATAGTAACTCTATAAGCAGTTGAAATTCGATTCTGATAAAGGATAAAATAACAACGTACCTTTTGCATAATGGGTCAGCAAGTTAATAGGAGTAGCAAGGTTTATAGCCTTAGCGAAAGCAAGTACACCTGTTTTAAATTTATTTTTAATAAATAAAAAAATAACATTTAAATGTCTGCCTAAAAGGTAGAATTAAAAATCTAACAATAATGTTATAAACAATAAAAAAATATAATAATTTTATTTTTAATTGGGTAGTGCGATTAGTTATTTCTATTAGATCCGAAACAAAGTGATCTTACCATGTCCAGATTATATAAGGATCGAACGGGTGAATGTTGCATAATTCTCCGATGAGATGTGGTAAGTAGGGTGAAAGATAAATCTGACTTTGAGATAGCTGATATTTTACGAAAGATATTTTAGTATTAAGTTTATTCTAGATTATTACAGGTACAGCGAGCTGATGCCATACATATGATTTAAATTAAAATTAAATTTAATTAAATCTTTTAAATGGGGGAGGTGAAATTCCTATCATTGGTAGCTAATCTCGGAATTATAATAATTGATGATAA
>Ga0137412_10005193_pt1 | contig 10419 bp, 10 predicted proteins | sample CZODoug2_1_16fun_FD_122160 | JGI IMG/M metagenome (GOLD analysis project Ga0137412, IMG submission 122160) | Vadose zone soil fungal communities from Angelo Coast Range Reserve, California, USA - CZODoug2_1_16fungal (Hybrid Assembly) | ecosystem: Environmental > Terrestrial > Soil > Vadose zone... | reverse complement strand
GAGTCCCATCCGCTCGGGAAAGGTCGAGGGCAATCGGGTGAGGCGCATCGAAAAAGCGGAGGGGACGGGACCGCTGGCCGTGCACGATATTGCCGAGGACCACCAGGGCAGAATATGGGTGGGAGGGTCGCGGCTGCTGGCGATCGAGAGTGGGCGGATGCAGTTTTACAGCCTGCCGGGCTCGTACAGCAGCAACCGTGTCAAGACCGTTCTGCAGACAAGGGACGGAACGGTCTGGGTGGGAACGGTGGGAGGATTAGAGCGACTTTCGGGAGGACGGTTCGAACGCATCGCCAAACTGCAGGGCACGGTGCGGACGCTGAAGCAGACGAGTGACGGAACGCTGTGGATCGGCACGATCAGCAACGGGCTGTGGACCTACAAGAATGGAGTCTTCTCGCAGCTGAGCGGGTTGCTTCCGGGTAACACGGTTCTGAAAATCTTCGAGGACAGCAGTCATCAGGTGTGGCTCGGGCTGCAGGGTGGGCTGGTGCGGCTAAGCCGGACGCCAGTCCGCGTAGTGCCGTTGCCGGGTGGCTCGGATGCAGATTTCGAGACGATTTCGGGCAACGGTGACGGGAGCCTGTGGGTCGTGGCCTCGAGCGTCTACCGGATCAACGATGGCGTGGCGCAACCATACCGGTTCAAAGAACTACCGCAGGTGATGGTGAGGAACATTTTTCGCGATCGCGAGGGCGATCTGTGGGTTGGCACCGATGGAAGCGGCGCGTATCGGCTAACGCCGCATGGGGTAATCCACTACTCGGCTCCACGAGAGCTGACGAACAATTTTATCCGCGCGTTTCTCGAAAGCCGCCACGGCGATATGTGGATCGCTACCGACGAGGGCGTGAGCCTCCTGGGACCACAGGGGGCGCAGCAGCTGACGATGAAGGATGGTCTCGTCTACTTCAGCACGCGCAGCCTGCTGGAGGATCATACGGGCGCTATCTGGATCGGTACAGACCAGGGGTTGAGCCACTGGCATCGGAGCGGCTTTGTACACGATGCGGCGACGGAGGCTTTGCGGAATGAGAAGATATGGTCGATCCATGAGGACCCCACTCATACGATCTGGTTTGGGACGCGAGATCATGGGCTATTTCGCTACCAGGATGGGCACATCACGCAGTTCACAACGACACAGGGACTGGTGAGCAACAGCATCTACCAGATCCTTGAAGACCCGCAGCGCCGGTTCTGGCTGAGCGGGCCGAATACGATCTCTTCTCTCGATGAGCGGCAGTTGCACGGGAACTCTGCGGCAGCCGCGCACATGAACGTGTCGCTCTACGCAATGCCTTACGGGGCCGAGGATACACAGAGGTATGGCGGTAGGCAGCCGTCAGGGTACCTCGATCTAAACGGCAACGTATGGTTTCCGAGCAGCAAGGGAGCGACGCAAGTGGTGCTGGAGAATCCATCGACCCCGCCGCTGCCTCGCGTCATTCTGGAGAATGTAACCCTGGATGGTCGTAATCTGTCACTCTCTGAAACGATCCACCTGCCCTCGATGATGACGCGGCTGGAGTTCAGCTATGCGCCGCTGTCGCTGCGGCCGCAAGCGGGAATACGATACCAGTACAAGCTGGAGGGCTTCGACAAGGACTGGGTGTATGCAGGCACGAATCTGACGGCCTCCTATACGAACCTTCCGGCGGGGAGCTACCAGTTTCGCGTGGCGGCCTTCGACGTGGGCAATCCTGCGTTGGCGACTGAAGCAAGTGTCGAAGTGCGACGCGCTCCGTTTTTCTGGCAGACGTGGTGGTTTCTGATGCTGAGTACGGCGGCCCTGCTGTTGGTGGCGTGGGCGATCTACAGACTACGCATGCACCAGGTGCGGCTGCGCTTTCGTGCGGTCCTTGAGGAACGCGGGCGGTTGGCGAGAGAGATGCACGACACCGTCATCCAGGGATGCACGAGTATCTCGGCACTGCTGGAGGCAGTGGCAAGCCTGCAGACAGAGAACCATTTGATCGCTGAGGACCTGCTGCATCATGCACGAGAGCAGGCGCGAACAACGATCGGCGAGGCGCGCCATGCGGTGTGGAACCTGCGCCATGAGGACGGCCCAGCGGTGGATCTGACGGCATCTATCGAAGCTATCTCTGCACAGACACGGAAGGAGTTCGGCGTGGGAGGAAGCTGCCCGGTGGAGGGAGAAGCCTTCTTTATACCAGGCACGATTTCGCGCGAGCTGCTGATGGTGGTTCGCGAGGCGGTTTACAACGCGGTGCTGCATGGACACCCGCATGAGATCGCAATCGGCGTGCACTATGAAGCGAAGCGGCTGCGGCTGCGCGTGGCTGACGATGGCGTAGGGTTCTATTCGGAAATGAGCCCTGCAGAGGGGCACTACGGCATCATCGGGATGCGAGAGCGCATGGAGCGAGTAGGCGGCACGTTTTTGTTGCAGAGTGCGCCGGGCGCGGGAACGCTGGTGGAACTCACGGTGGAGCGGGCAGTGTTGGTGTCAAAGGCTGCGCAGGGGAGGCGGTGGACGATGAGTTGAGAGAGCAAACCGTGCGACGGAGGCGTGCGTATCCAACGAAAGTCGGATTCGCAAGATGTAACGGAGCGCGTAGGCTTATCGGGCTTTCGCAGATCGTGTGTGAGGTGAATCCGGCGACCGCTGGTGAGAGGGATTCGATGAGGATGCGGTGCAGTATTACGTGGATGGTGCTTGGGCTTGCGGTAGTGGCGGCGGCGCAGAGTACGAAAGGTCATGAAGCGATCCTGCTGTGGACGAAGGATGCGCCGGAGTCTCATGCGGGTACAACGCCGGAGACGATACGTGTGACCCCAGAGGGAGACCATGTGATCACGCACGTTGAGAGGCCGTCGATCACACCTTATCTGCCGCCTGCCGGCACGGCGACGGGGGCTGCGGTGATCGTGGCGCCGGGCGGTGGACACAGTGAGATATGGATCGAGCACGAGGGCTATCGCGTGGCGGAGTGGCTGAGCAGCCATGGCGTCGTAGCCTTTGTGCTGCAGTATCGCCTGTCGCGCGCGACAGGCTCGATCTATACGGTAGAGGGGACCGAGCTTGGGGATATGCAGCGTGCAATACGCGCGGTGCGCAGCAGGAGCAAGGAATGGAGCATCGATCCGAAACGCGTGGGAGTGATGGGTTTTTCTGCTGGCGGCGAGTTGGCTGCGCTGGCCAGCACGCGCTATGACGCGGGACGCCCAGATGCGAGTGACCCGGCAGAGCGGATGAGTTCGAAGCCGGACTTTCAGGCGCTGCTCTATCCAGCGCTCCCGCACGATACCCGTCTGACGGCGGAGACGCCGAGAGCGTTTCTAGTCTGCGGGGCATTGGATCGCGTCAATATTTCCCAAGGTTTACCGGAGTTCTATCTTGCGCTGGCGCGGCTCCATATCCCTGCGGAACTGCATGTCTACGCGGGGGTGGGGCATGGCTTCGGAGTGCGCAGCAGCAACCCGAAGCCGGTTGCGGACTGGCCGGAGCTTTTTCTGGAGTGGATGAGCGGACAGGGTCTGCTGCGGAGACCGTGAGTCACCTTTGGGTAAAATTTTGAGGAAGATAGAGGCTCGCCGAGTTCGGGCGTGAGTGCAGACCATGACGAGTACACAAAGGATCAAGGTTCTTATTGTCGACGACCATCCGCTGATGCGGGTAGGTATCGCCGCGATCATTGATGGCAGGCCCGGGATGACGACGGTGGCACAGGCGAGCACGGGCGAAGAGGCAATCGAGATGTATGGGCGACATTTGCCCGACATCACGCTAATGGACCTTCGACTTCCCCAGATGAGCGGTGTAGAGACGATTCGTAGCATACGACGGATGCATCCCCAGGCGCGATTCGTGGTGCTGACGACCTATGAGGGCGACGAGGATATTCACCAGGCGCTCGAAGCAGGAGCGCAGGGGTACATCATCAAGGGGATGCCTTACGAATCACTGATCCAGGCACTCGAGCGCGTACACGCAGGCGGACGCTTTCTGCCGCTACCGGTGAAGCGGGCACTGGCATCGCGCACGCCGGATTCGGAGCTGAGTCATCGCGAGCGGCAGGTGTTGAAGCTGCTGGCGACGGGCAACAGCAACAAGCAGATCGGTGAACTGCTGGGGATTACAGAGGCCACGGTCAAGTGCCATGTAAGCACGATCCTGATGCGGCTGAACGCGGTGGACCGGACACAGGCGGTGGTCTCAGCGCTGCAGCGTGGGCTGGTGCACTTCTAGGCTGGAGATGCGCAGGTCAATCATGGTTCGGTCCGAAGGGTGAGCTGATACTGCGGGATGATGCGAACGCCGCGGAGTTGCTCGACCTGGCCTGTGGTGGGAAGAGCACTGCGGATGCGGTCCTCCAAGAAGATGGGACTATCAGCACGAAGAGGTAGGATCTGCAGTCGGAGGTCGCCGGTCTGCTTGCGCTCAAGGAAGCGCCTCATCCCAATTGTCCATGGTGTTCCGTTGAAGAAGTTGTCGTCGAGCAGATGCGTACCGTCGCTAAGACGGCCAACGTCGCCGGTGTAGTCGATCTGGAGGAAGAGGTTGCTCAGATTGTGAAGCTGGTCTTTGCCCAGTGTTAGTTTCCATACAGCAGCATCGGCGAAGGTAGCTTCCGCTGGTGCTTGGGCAACACCATGGGGACGCCATGAGATAGGAGGTCCAAGCTGCACGGGAGGCACAGTGCGCGGCTGTTGGATCTGGGTAAGGACCAGGTGAGGCTGCATAGCAGGCAGACGGGCGAAGAGCTCGGTCGTGGTGTTGGTCTGTTGCCGGATAGTGAGTGAGCTGCTGGCTATAGGCTTTGCCTTGATGGCGGGAAAGAGTGAGAGTTTGAAGATAGGATCATCATCGGACTGTAGGGTGATCGTGTTGTCATTGGCGAAGAACTGTCGTGTGGTGATGAGCAGATGTTCTTTGCCGTCGAAATGGACTCTCCAAGTGTCTTCGGCGTGCTGCCGGGTCAGGACGAGGATGCGGGTAGTGAGAGTGCCAGGACTCTGGAGGGAGAGGGTGGTGTCGGAGTTCATGGGAAGATCGGTGACGTTGAGAACGCCGCTCGCCCGTTGGATATGGCCACCCATAGCGTGGGCGACGAGACCGGGATGATCGGCGAAGGAGAGCTCGCACCGGATACCCGGGATGCAGAAGAAGACATACGCAGGCTGGTCTTTCTCGACGAGCCGGGTGAAGAGCTGTGCGGTGCTGTAACGCAGGTGGGCGCTCCCTAAATCGAGATGGAAGGGCCAGATGAAGTAGGTGCCGGAGGGAACATCCAGAGGCCGCTCCGGAAGAAGAAGGTCGCCTCCGGGGAGTTTGATCTTCACCTGAAAGGCGGGGCGCGCAGGCATGATTGCACCCCGAACGAAGTTGTTGACGAAGAGGAAGCCGTGGTCGTTCTGCGAGCGGACGGCGAGACGTGGCACAGAGAGGTCGCCAGGGGCTTTGGGCAGCAGTGAGGGAGCATGCGGATTCATGGGCGCGAGTTGATCGCCAAAGGCGGGCGGGGAGGTGCTTATGCGCAGGGGTTTTGCGTTGGCTTTGGTTGCAGGCGGCGCCGTCTGGATGGCGTTCGCCTCGGAGGCGATGGCGGACTCCTGCTCCGAGCACGAGGATAGCTGCAACAACGCCTGTTTCCGCCGCACCGGAGACGCCGCGACCCTGTGTTTCTCCAGTTGCAAGAATGAAAAGCGCGCCTGCCTGCGAACCGGAATTTTCCGCACCACCGGCGGCGTTTATCCCGGCCTGGACAGATATTGAAACGATGCCCATGAAACGATATCCAAGAAACTAGGCACATGACGGATTCGGAGAAAGCGGTCGCCATCATCGAAGCCCTGAAGGTCGCCGAACACGAGCCGGCAGCCGTCGCGTTGCCGATCCTGAACGGGCTGGTCGGGCTGGTTCAGGGCGGCAGCGAGCAGCCGCTCGAAGTCGAAGAAGCGCGGTCCGGCGCGTTTATGGCGATCTGCGAAGTCGGCAAGGCGCTGCATCGCGGCCAGCCTGCGGACCGCCTGTGGGCGTCGGCAATCAATGCGACGGAACGGTGGAAGTCGCTTGCGAGGTGAGGCCCGCTCGCGCCGGTGCGGCAAGAACGCGCCAGCGCGAATTCGCGCGGCCGCCGTGCTTACCGCTCCTTGTCGATTTTCGTGATGGTCTTGGTGCCGCCTGCTTCGGTGCCGGAGAATGTCACCTTGTCGCCCGCGTGCACGGTCTCCAGGTTGGCGCCCTGGACCTTGAAGTCGCTGGCAGAGCCGCTGGTATTGGCTCCGACCGTGCCGCTTTGCGTCGGCTGCGTAGAGGTCTGAATGGCGATGGTCCCGCTGATCCGGTCAATTCGCGTGACCGTTCCCGTTCCCGTGATCGTTTGCTGGGCCAACGCCACCGAACCGAAGGCGGTGAGAGCCGCAGCAGTCGCCAAAACGATCTTTGCAGTTTTCATGGAAGCCTCCCGGCTTTCGAGCCGTTTAAAATAAGCCACCGCGCCAGAATTGGTTCCCCTATCCTACACCCTTCCTCACCCCGCCGCACCCATCACGTAGGGTTTCAGCATCGCATACACCATGTTGTGCGTCGGCGTCGGGATGCCAAGCTGGCGGCCCAGTTCGGCGACCTTGCCGCTGAGCCAGGGCACCTCGAGCCGGTTGCCGCGATCGAGATCGAGCGCCATCGAGGCCTTCATGGCCGGCGGAAAATGCCTGGTTAATTCGACAATCCGCTCAAGCGCATCGGCCGGCAGCGCAACCCCTCTGGCGCGGCCGACGTCGATCGTTTCCTGGTAGGCGGCAACGAAAATCGGACGCAGATCTGGATCGTCACGGAGCGCGCCGATCGGCTGGCGGGATAGCGCCATCATGCCGGCATTGCCGGCGAGCAGGATGAACTTCATCCAGAGATCCGTGAGGATTTGTTCGCTCAGGGTCGCCTCGAAACCGGCCTTCAGGCACAGCGCGAGAAATTCTTCGCCGCGTTGGCTGCGCCTGCCATCAAGCTCGCCAAAAACCATCCGCATGAACGTGCCGACCTGCGCGATCACGCCGGGTGCGACGATCGAGGCGGAGATCTGCGCCACGCCGCCCATCACGGCGTTTTTGCCGAGGATCGGAATCAGCCGCTCGTGGGCATCGACGCCGTTCTGCAGGGGAATGACCGCGGTGCCGGCGCCGACCAGCGGTTTGATTTTCTCGCCCGCGCTTTCAACGTCCCACAGTTTTACGCAAAACAGCACCATATCGACGGTGCCGAGGGAAGCGGGATTGTCCGTCGCCTGCGTCGGCACCAGATGGATGTCTCCGCGGGGTCCCCCGACTTTCAAGCCCGCGCTCTTCATTGCGGCAAGATGGGCGCCGCGCGCGATGAAGGTGACATCGCCGCCTGCCTTCGCCAGCGCTGCGCCAAATCCACCGCCGACCCCGCCGGCACCGACAACCGCGATACGCATGATCATGCCACCCGGTGCAGCGCGCAGAGCTTGTTGCCGTCGGGGTCGCGCAAATAGGCGATATAGAGTTTGACGCCGCTTCCTTCGCGGATTCCCGGCGGGTCCTCGCAGGTCGTGGCACCATGAGCGAGGCCCGTCGCATGAAACGCGTCGGCCGCCTCGATCGAGCTTGCGGCAAAGCCGATGGTGCCGCCATTGGCCGGCGTCGCGGGTTTGCCGTCGATCGGTTTTGTCACCGCAAAAGTGCCGGTCTTGGTCCGGTAGAAAATGCGGTAACGGTCGACCCGCCCGGGCGGGACGCCGAGCGTGCCCAGCAGCGCATCATAAAACGATTTTGCTTTTTCCAGATCGCTGGTCCCGATCATGACGTGCGAAAACACCCTGCATTCCTCCCCAATGTGTTCTTGTGGCGTGAACGTAACAGTGACGGTTCGGCTACGGAAGCGTCACGATCCGGCTTTTCGCTATTGACCTCGTCCCGGTGAGGCTCATTCTACCCCCGCGAACCAGACTGGATTTCCCCGGGTTTTGGCGACGGTTTGACTGGGCAGCAAGGGCGACCACTTTGGTGGGAGAGCTTCGATGAACCAGCACCATTCGGCGATCTGCAAGGGATGCTGGCAGAATTTGCATCTCCCGGTGATGTTGCGCGGCCCCCTCTCGATTCCGTATCGCATGGTGGGTTTAAGACCAAGCCGGATGAATCCGAACACCTGCACGTTTTGCGAACTGGCCTTCACGCGCATCATGAAGGCGCGCAACATCACGATCGACGCCACCGTGCTGTTCGCGGATTTGAGAGGCTACACCGCGGCGTCGCAGTCGCTGGCATCCAGCGACATGAATGCGACGCTCGATGCCTTCTACGACGAATGCGCCGAGGCGATCTGGCAACACGACGGCTTATTGAACAAGACCCTCGGCGACGCCGTGATGGCGGTGTTCAATTTCCCGATCAAGCAGGACGACCACGCAAGCCAGGCGCTGCGCACCGCGCGGCAGATACAGCGCCGCTGGCGCGCCCGGCGCCCTGACCTGGTGCAAGGGCTCGATGTCGCCGAGGGAAGCCTGTGCATCGGCATCGGCATCTCCAGCGGCAACCTCAGCTTTGGCGAATTCGGCCAGTCGCATCGCGACCTCACCGCGATCGGCACCGTCGTGAACACCGCGGCCCGCGCGCAATCGGCCGCGCGCCCCGGACAGATTCTCGTCACGGGCACCGTTCGCGACCGCTGCGGGAAGGACGCCGTCTCCGGTCATGGGACGCCATACGATTTGAAGGGGCTAGCTGCGCCGATCGACCTGTATGATGCAGGCGAGCCCGCACACGATGCGTGAGGGGCACCTGCTTTGTATTCGTCATGCCCGGCCATGACGCGGAGAGGCTGGCAAGTGCAGCCCGGGCGATTAGCAGTGCCAGCCCAGATCGCCGAGCCTCCATTTTTATTCCAACACGAAACCGTGCATGGCAATGCCGAACCTTTCGCCGGCTGCCGATACCCAATGACACAATGGGAATTCGGGGATTGCTGCATGACTTCATTTCGCCCTTCGAAAATAGAACAATTTGCTATTGAAGCGAAACTCAACCGCTTTTTCGGCGCAAATATCTACGACAGGTTGTTCCTCGGATTCGAGGTCGTTGAAGTTGTCGAGGACAAGTTGCACGCCTGGTCGCCGTCGGAACATTGCGCCGCGGTCATCGACCATCAGCTTGGCGCGAGAGTCGCATGGATCGCGCAAGGCGTGTTCAACAGGCCTATCCGGCAAGTCTCGGTTCTGGTGCGCGGCTTGAGCCATAACGGCCGCGAACAGCCGGTTTAATTCGTCATTCCGGGGCGTGCGAAGCACGAGCTATGAAGCACGAGCTATGATGTGCAATTGCACATCAGAGAATCCATACTCCCGATCGTGGTTTATGGATTCCGGGCCTGCACCGGAGCCTGTCGTCGGGCCGCGCGTTCGCGCGGACCCGTTGGGCGCATTTCGGAATGACAACGGCGGGTCGCTTCCCAGCGCCGGTTCCCGCGGCGCGACGACGCAACCCCCGCCACTTGAAGTTCCGCTTCCCCAATCCCTACGTGCTCTCGCGGAGGGAAAAGACGATGAACTACTTTCGCACGGCAATGCTGCTGGCCGGTCTCACGGCCCTGTTCATGGGCGTCGGCTATCTGTTCGGCGGCGCCGGCGGCGCCATGATCGCGCTCCTGATCGCGGCCGCCATGAACCTGTTCACCTACTGGAATTCCGACCGCATGGTGCTGTCGACCTACGGCGCCCACGAGGTCGACCGCGCGGCAGCGCCAGAACTTTACGATCTGGTGGCGCATCTGGCCTCCCGCGCGGGGCTACCGATGCCGCGCGTGTTTTTGATGGACGAGGCGCAGCCCAATGCCTTTGTCACCGGCCGCAATCCGGAAAATGCCGCAGTCGCTGTCACCACCGGCCTCGTGCAGTCACTCAGCCGCGAAGAACTTTCCGGCGTGATCGCGCACGAGCTCGCGCACATCAAAAATCACGACACGCTCTTGATGACCGTGACCGCGACGATTGCCGGCGCGATCTCGATGGTCGCGCAGTTCGGCATGTTCTTTGGCGGCCACCGCGACAGCAACTCCGGCCCCGGCATCGTCGGCTCGATCCTGATGATGATTTTGGCTCCGCTCGGCGCCATGCTGGTGCAGATGGCGATCAGCCGCACCCGCGAATACGCCGCCGACAATCTCGGCGCGCGCATCGCAGGACAGCCGATGTGGCTGGCGTCGGCGCTGATGAAGATCGAGAATGCCGCGCATCAGGTGCCGAATTACGACGCCGAGCGCAATCCCGCCACCGCGCACATGTTCATCGTCAACCCGCTGTCCGGCCATGGTATGGACAATCTGTTTGCCACGCACCCCTCGACCGAGAACCGCATCGCCGCCTTGCAGCAGCTTGCGGCGGAGATGGGCGGGCAGGGTGCGGCGGCGCGTGGTTCCGGCGCGCATTATCCGTC
>Ga0137412_10005190_pt1 | contig 10420 bp, 3 predicted proteins | sample CZODoug2_1_16fun_FD_122160 | JGI IMG/M metagenome (GOLD analysis project Ga0137412, IMG submission 122160) | Vadose zone soil fungal communities from Angelo Coast Range Reserve, California, USA - CZODoug2_1_16fungal (Hybrid Assembly) | ecosystem: Environmental > Terrestrial > Soil > Vadose zone... | reverse complement strand
GATCTGGTAGACGTTGCCGCGGCGCATGAGGCTCTCCTTGCCGCCGGCGAATTCATTCGTGCTGATTGACCAGGGATCTTTCATTTTGAGCCAGGCGTTATCCGTTCGTCCTTGACCCGCAGCATGAGCCCCGCGGCGACAATCATCGAAACCCCGCCCAGCACGAGCGCATCGATGGCCTGCCCGTGAAACACCGTGCGGACCAGCAGACCGAGCACGGCGGCGGCGAGGATCTGCGGGATGACGATGAAGAAATTAAACATGCCCATGTAGACGCCCATCTTCCGGTAGGGCACGACGCTGCTCAGAATGGCGTACGGCATCGTGAGCAGGCTGGCCCAACCGATTCCGAGGCCCGCCATTGAAATCACCAACAAATGCGGATCCACGAACCAGCGTAGCGACATCAAACCCAAGCCGCCGATGAAGAGACAAACGGCATGCGTGGTCACACGACTGGTCTTTCGCGCAATGACTGGAAGGATGAACGCCACGAGGGCCGCCACCCCATTGTAAACCGAATTTAGCACCCCCACCCAATCAGCACCGTCGTTGTAAGCCTTCGTCAGGGGGTCGCTCGTGCCGAAGTGATAGCTGGTGATGGCCGGCGTGCAATAGATGAACCAGGCGAACATGGCGAACCACGTGAATACTGCGACCACCGCGAGTTGCCGCATGGTCTTGGGCATGTTGTTCAGGTCATACACGATCTCCACCAAGCCGCTCTTCTGGCCCGAAGTGAACAGTTGGGCGGAGAGCAATTGCAACGCGCCGTAGACACCGATGCCGATTGACAGAATATAAAGAGCCTTGTCCCAGACGAAATGGTTCACCCCAAAGGTGAATATCAGGCCGACGATCACCAAGATGATGCCGGATGTATAATATTTTCCGGTGTCGAGGGTCAGGGCATCGCCTGCCTTGGCCGGAGCGTCAGGGTCCCGCGCGTTGTAAGCCTCGAACTCTTCCGGCGAATATTCCTTGGTCGAAAAAATCGACCACAAAACGGCGGAAATGTAGATGACTCCGCCAGAGTAAAAAGCCCAACGCACGGATTGAGGGATCAAGCCCGCTTCTGCCGTGTTCGAAACCTGGAGCAGGTTCGTCAGTATCCACGGCAACAGCGAACCGACAATCGACGCCGCGCCAATGAAGAACGTCTGGACGGCAAAACCCTGGGTGCGTTGCTCGTCCGACAGCATGTCGCCGACAAATGCGCGCATGGGCTCCATGGTGATATTGAGAGACGCGTCGAGCATCCATAACATGCCGGCGGCCACCCACAAGGTGGGCGAGTTGGGCAAGACCAACAAGGCCAGCGACGCCAGAATCGCTCCTGTCAGAAAATATGGCTTCCGGCGACCGAAGCGATTCCAAGTCCGGTCGCTCATGTAGCCGATGATCGGCTGCACGATCAACCCGGACAACGGCGCGGCGATCCAGAGTGCGGGAATATTGTCCTGCTTCGCGCCCAGGGTTTCGAAAATCCGGCTCAAGTTTGAATTCTGCAGGGCGAAGCCGAACTGAATGCCCACGTAGCCGAAGCTCATGTTCCAAAGCTGCCAGAAACTTAACAGGGGCTTTTTGCGCATGGGGTTGTTTCTAGAGCCCGATGGATAGTGGCATCAGGCGCGAGCGCGTTTGTGCTGAACCAGCCGGTTGATCTGTTCAAGGCTGGTTTCGGCGAGGTCGCGGACGACCACGTCGGCGCCGTTGTCGCGGAGTTCGCGCTCGTTGTCATCCCGGGCGACGCCGATGACGAGGGCGAAGCCTCCCCTCGCTCCGGCTTGAACGCCGGACACCGCATCCTCGATGACGATCGCCCGCGCGGGGGGTACGCCCAGGTTGGCGGAGGCGGTGGCAAAAATGTCGGGCTCCGGCTTGCCCTTGAGCCCAAGTTTTGCGGATACAATGCCGTCGACGACCGTGGCAAACAAATGCGCGGTGCCGGTCTTGTTCAAGACGATCGCGGAATTGTTGCTCGAGGTGGCCAGGCCGATTTTGATCCCGCGTTGCCGCATTTCCTCGATCAGGGCGATGGTGGAATCGAAGAGGCTCACGCCCTCGCTCTCGAGGACCTGGTTGAAAATCGCGTTCTTCCGGTTGCCGAGGCCGCAGATGGTCTCCGTTCCCGGCAGATCTTCCGGCGACCCCAAAGGCAGGCTGATCCCTCTTGATTTCAAGAATGCCTCGACGCCCTTGTAGCGGGGCCGGCCGTCGACGTAGGAGAGATAGTCCCCGGCATGCGTGAATTCCCGCAGGGGTTCGCCGTATCTTGCGGCACGTGACCGGAGGTATTCATCGAACATTCTTTTCCAGGCGATCGAATGAACGGCGGCCGTCTGCGTGACGACGCCATCCATGTCGAAGATGGCCGCGTCGAAATCCAGTTTATGTTCGGTCACAGGTGAGTTGGTTCCACGAACGGAGGCAGGCGAGGCGTGAGTGGGTGCGGATTGCATCTGGTCGGTACGAGAAAAGTCCGGTTTGTCGTTCGCCGACGGCACGAGATTGAAGTGGATGAAAGCCAGACGAAGCTGGAGAAGTTATAGAGAGGCAGTGCGCGACGAAGAGGCTCCCTGATGTGAGCACCTTCGTCGCGCCCCGCTTTTGAAACAATCGCCAACCGTGATGAGCGGTTGGCGACGTATCCAAAAAACGCGATTCGTTTCCAATTGGCCGCGCCCGGCCCTAACCTCCGGGCGCGGCTCTCGATCAGAAACTAAACGTATTCCTGAGCGTGAACTGCTGCGTCGGACCGATCCGATAGAACGCAGGGCTGGCCACACCGTTGATCGGTGCCTGATAGCTGACCGGAATCAGATAATTGCCTTTGCCGACGTTTGCGACGTTGAGCTGAATGTTCCAATCGATCTTCCTGGTGAGCTTACGGTGATAACCAACCCAAAGATCGAAGTAGGTCTCACTCGGGCTCTTTTGCGGCTTGGATAGGTCGGCTAGGAACGGAGGAGACGCAAGCGTGCCATCCGGGTTAAGCCCAGTGCCAGACGGAGGATAGCCGATGATCTCTGCAGATGTATAACGCGCGCCACCACCAACGTTAACACCTTTAAGGAAGCCCCTGCTGAAGTCATAGTTCGTCGTCAGATTGTAGCGCCACTTGGCGAGTTGCGGAACCGCCACGCCCTGCTGCTGCTGGAGTCCGGCATAAGTGGTGCCGAGCGGGGCAAAACCATTATAATTGTTGTAGTAGGCATCCTTGACTGCAGGAACGCCTGGGCTGACGGAATTGCCCCAGAACCACTGCGTATTACCGCCGGGACCTTTAACATAGGCCGACGTCTCCGCCATGAATTTGGCCAAGGCCGGGTCACCGACTGCCGTGATGACCGCGTCCGTTTTTGTAGCGTTGAATGAGATGCGCCATTCCTTGGTGGGGTTGGCGTTGAGCTCCATCTCCCAGCCCTTGGACTGGGAGCTTTCGGTAAGCGCGAAGTTGGTTTCGCCCGGGATGCCCGTCAACTGGCTTCGCAGGACAGTGCCGGCCTGCACTTCAGCCAGGCTATTCATGCCCCAATTCTTAAAGAAGTTGGGGAAAGCAGCGTTAATCTGGGTTTCCCAAGCCCGCGTGGCCGCGGTGGAGGAATTCTGTAGATCCTCCATCGCCTGGGTGTGGTAGCCAGCAGCATCGTAGTAGTAGCCCGCTGCGTTGGAACCATTATCATACTTGCCCGCGCCAAGCGGGCCCCCATCCGGCCCGATGCCCGGATTGTTTACCATATGAGCCGGGTCTGATTGAGCGAAATTGCCGTTCTGGTCATTGTGATAATAAAAGGCGTTGGCGAAGTACGCTGTGTTGCCAACAAAATTAGCCAGGTCCGCCGCGAAGGCTCTACCGCCGGCGTACTCACCGTTCGTGATACTGGTCACATAGCGATTGATCTTTAAGGCGAACCTGCCGTCACGCGTCTCAAGCAGAATGCCACGCTCGATGGTCTTGCCTGACGGAGGTGCGAGGGGAGCCCCGTTAATGTCGACGCGGCTGGAGTCCGGCTGGAAGTTGCTCGAGACGTTGTAGGCCACACTGATTTTGACCGGAAGCTTGCTGGCAAAATTTTTCAGCCCCGGGAGTTCGTCAAGGTGAGCCACCAGACTATAGGAGCGGGATTGAACTTCTACACGACCCTGCGTTGCGCCGGGAAGGTCCAAGCCGACCTTCTGGAAGTCGATGCTTCGCTGGTCGTTCGCATCGCCTAAAGTGGCGGAATTAGCCGAGCTTTTGTTGATATCCTTGCGCCAGCCATAGATACCCACAAGCGCGCCATCCAGCCAATTACCCTCGTAGACCAACGCCTGAGAGGTAGTCACCGAGCGTGTTTTACCATAGGCCGTCGCCAACAGGTCGCGGTTGACGAACGGGTTGGCTTCAGAATCGGTAACGGTCAGGGTCCCCGTGCCCGCCCAACCAACGTAGTAGCGAGGGTCTGCTGGCCCAAATGCTGCGTTCGCCGGGTTTGGAGTGAGATCGAAGTAATTGATCGGGTTGCTGCCGATCGTCGGGTTGCCGGTTACCCGGGAAATATTGGCCCCAGAGATCGACTTGCCCTTCAATGAGTCCCCCAGATAGATGACCTGTTGCGGATTTACCTGTGAGAAGTTAGCAAATGCTGATCCCCCGGCGAAAGTATTGGCGAGAGCGAGGTTTGCGCCGAGATAACCATACCGTTGCCAGCTCTTAGTGGAGGTAGTTAGCTTTGCTTCATCCGCCAAGCCGGTCAGGGTTTGGGTGCCGAGGATCGTTGCCCACCATGCATTGCTGTCTTTCCTGAAGTCATGGGTGACAAACGCCGTGGCGCGCTTATCTTCGCGATCACTGATGTAGTTGAAATTGGTTGGATTATTGTTGTTAATGACGAAAGGGCGGCCGAAGTTCGGATTCTTGCTCGCAGTCGCAAGCGAGGTTCCGTCGTTGTTGGTCGACATGACGTCAACGAACAACGGGACGGCACCGCCAAAGGGGTTGATCGAGCCGTCCTCATAGTGCTGTTTGTTGTAATCAAGGGAGAAGCCAGCCTGGTCGTTGAGGAAGGTTTGCGAGAGATTCGCCGATCCCGACCAGAAACGCTGCCATTCCGACTTCATATTGCCGTCGATCAAATTCTTGTAGAAATTGAAGATCGAAGGATCGGTCACCGAGGTATCCGTGAAGAGGCCACCGTTGGAGAAAGGCAGCCCCGCAAAGACTGCTTCCTTGGCTTTGCCGTTTAGACTAAGCCAGGAGCCGGGATAAGAGCCATAGGGGAGCGTGATTACTCTCCCGGCCGCAGTATCCTGAGTGAAGTTCGTGAAACGGTACTGGCCCGCAGAACCGACGGTGTTAGCGTTCTGGATAACGTTTAACGGAAACCCGGCATTACCGAGCTGGCCGTTCGTAAACCACGGATCGGGATTCTTGGCGCCTTCGGCCCGGCCGGCATCGGCATAACCATTAGCGGCGGTGGAGATACCGCCAGGAACGCCGCTGTTCCACGACACCGCACCGTTCAATCCCGCCTGATAAGCTCCAGTTTCAGCGGGATTAAACCACGGCGTAATGTGGTCCGTCGGAGGAAGGGCGCGAGGATTGTTGGAATCGACCTGGCCAGACTCGAAGTTCGCTTTGAAGATGGTCCGATTTCCGTTTTTGTTCAGGAAAGCAGGTTCGATGCGGAGTGCACCGGATATGCGCTGGTCCTTCGAATAGGCCGGCTTCTGTTCATATTTTTGGTCATTGTGCAGAACGTCGAGCCGGACGGCGACCTGGCCCGGCACGATCACTTGATTGATATCCAGGCTCTCGCGGGTGCTGCCCCAGCTGCCAAGGCGAAAGTCGACGTTTCCAGAATTAATGAAGGCGGCACCCTTGCTGGTGGCATTGATAATGCCGGCGGGACTGCCTTCACCAAAGAGAATCGCATTCGGTCCGCGTGAGATATCGATGCGGTCGACATTATATGAGTCCCATGGGATATCTGAGATAAAGAAATCGCGGGCATTATCTGCAGCAGCGAGACCGCGGATACGGGTGCCCTCGGTCGGTTTGATGGTGTCTTCGGTCAGGAGCGTGGCGGAGGAACCGGAACCGGCACTGGCAAAATTGCCATTCACGCCACCCACTTCAGTGCCGCCGAGGCGTTGGAGCAGCGAGGTGTTGTCGGTCGCTCCGGTGTCCAGGAGGAACTGCGAGGTGACCACGGTCACGGAGCTGCCGATGTCGCGCAGCTGGGTGCTGAGTCGGTTGCCGGCCAGAGTGGAGTCCGCAGTATAGGCTTTTGAGTCGCTGGTGGATTTGACTTCAAAGGGCGAGAGGACGACAATATCATCCTTCTCGGCGGACGTGGCGGCGGCGGGCGCCGCGGCGGTCTGGGCGTGCATAAACGCACAGGGAACGAGCAAAACGGCCAACACGGCGGCTCGCCGTGAAAGCTTGGGAACAGTCTTCATATTTTGGGGTACGCTGCAGGTTGCTGGGTTGAGGTCACGCGACGATTCAAAACGGTTCCCCCGGTCATGGGGATACACGGCAGGGACAGTCTGGGGTGTGAGGGTTTTCATTGGGGGGACTGGGGGACTACGTTGCACTCCCAGGCGCTGCGCGGGGGGTTCGTTCCTAGGGGTACAACTCGGGCTGACGACGCACATTTCGCGGAAACGTTTCGCGCATGCGACTGCAGCGCCATGCAAACGTTGCGTTGCGTAGCCGCCGGTCAAATTTTACCGAAAATGATTTTGCCTTAAACTAGCGAAGGAAGGTGAGCCCTGTTCGAAACAAACTCCGCGGCGGATCAAACCGGGTTGATGGCCACGAAAAACACGAGAGGGGAAGGCCCCATCCCTCCTTTTGTCGGAGCCTGCTTGCCGGCTCCTGCATTCGGATCGCCAATGATCGCGGCGCGGAACGGAGTCCGCGCCCTACCGCACCGACGCGGGGGCAGTCAGAACCACCGATGAAGATCCCCCGGCAAAGGGATGCCGCGTCGTCGCGCCCGACGGCCAGCGCACGCGGATCTCGCGCGGTGGATTGTTCTCGGAGTAGCCAAAAAAACATGCCGCGCTGGACTGGCTGTAATAGCCGGAACCGGCCGCCACCTCGCTGGACTGGGTTGTACCGTCCGCCAGTTCGACGATGATTCGCGCCCCGATCGCCGTCGGATTGCCGGCCGGGCCGCGCAATTCGATGCGCACGGATTTGCGGCCGGCGACGCCGTTGTTGCGAAAGGCCAGCGCTGCATCGTTGTTGCGCGAGACGAGAAAATCCGGCCAGCCGTCGTGGTCGAGATCGAGCACCACCAGCGCTTTCGCATCACCGGGCACGATCAGTCCGCTCTCGGCCGCCGGCGCCGGCGTGAAATGACCGCGGCCGTCGCCGCGCAATAGCTGGCTGAGTCCGCCGTCGAAGCGCCCGACGGCGGCAATGGGTGAATATGAATTCTGGACCGCATAGATGTCGGCATGGCCATCGCCATCGAAATCGCCGGCCACGACTCCCTGCATCGGCGCGATCTGCGCGACCCGCGGCAGCGGCTCGAAGCGATAGGTTCCATCGGGCTGGCTGAGGAAAACCCCGCTGCGGAATTCCGTGGCCGCGAAGCGCTGCGCCCGCGCGAGTCTGTTCTCCCCGAATATTTCCGCGAGCGTAGCCCGCGCATAATTGTCATTCTGAGGATAGCGTTTCAGGAGCGACGGAAACACCGCTCCCAGGTCACGCAGCGCGCGCCAGGGATAGAGGCGGTCCCCCTCGTAGTACGCTTCGATGAGCTGGGAGGAACCGTTGCCCTTGAAGTCACCGGAGAAGATCAACGCCGGGTGGGCGGCGTCGGCCTGATACTGCGTGTTCAATCCCACATTGCCGACCACGTAGTCGGGTCGGCCGTCACCGTTGAAGTCCGCCGACGCAATTGATGTCCACCACCCCGTGCCCGCCGTGGCGAAACCCGCGCGCTCCGTCCAGTCTTCAAATCTCCGACCCTGATCGTTATGAAAATACTTCACGTTGCCCCACTCGAGCGCCACCAGCAGATCCGGCCAGCCATCGCCATCCACGTCGCTCCAGAGCGCCGATGTCACCATGCCGACTTCCCTCAGACCGGGCGCCACCGTGTCGGTGACGTCTTCAAATTTTCCCCCGCGATTCGCCAGCAACGCGCTCTGCGGGGCCAGCGGATACTGACCGGGCAGGATTCGCCCACCGATGAAAAGGTCGAGCCGGCCGTCGCGATCGAAGTCCGCGGCGGCCACGGCGCCGACATTGATCGGCAGGGGCGGCAGTGCATCGTCGGGCGCGGCCCGAAACCCACCGTGGCCGTCGCCGAGGTAGAGCACCGGCTGATAGTCGGGCATTCCGGCCGGCAAACTGTTGCCCCCTCGGGTCACGAGCAGGTCTTCGTTGCCATCGCCGTCGGCGTCGAACAAGAGCACCGGGCCATCGTCGGCCGTACTCGGCGTGGCCCCGGTCGCGTTCGAGACGGCAAACCGCCCTGCTCCCGCGTCGCGAATGATGCGGGTTGCATCCAAGGTCGTGCCGCCGATCAAGACCTCGTCTCGATCCGTCTCGGCGACCTTTCCCACCGCGAGTCCCGGGCCCCGGCGGTTGAAGCGAAATGGAACCAGCCGTTGCACGGACGCTTCGTTGACCGAATCCTCGCGCGAGCGGAGGTCCAGGCCCAGGCCGCGGCTCACCTCGGCAAACTGTTCGCTGGCGGCCGGCCCCACCGCCGCCGATCGCGCCGGCGCGGGACCGGCGGGTTCCGTGATCGTGTACCGCCGGTCGACGGCGAGGTTTTCCCAAGTCTGCTGGTGACCGCTCGGCCAGGTCACGACCAGCCGCCGGATCACGGTATCCTCACCCAGTCCAAAATGGATCGCCGGCTCGCTGCTGGACAGGTACCCGCGCGCGAGTCCGAGCGTGCGCACCTGCACGCCGAGCGCGCTTTCGATTCTGACCGTCGCCCCCACGCCAAACCGGTTGGAAACGGTTCCGCGCAGATCGATCATGATACGGTGTCCGGTGTCGCTGTCGTTCCGCAAAAGGGTGACGCCCTTGTGGTAGTTGCTGTAAACCAGGTCGAGGTTGCCGTCGCCGTTCAAATCACCGAAGGCCGCGCCAAAACTGATGCCTTTTTGGTCGAGTCCCCAGGCCGCGCTGACATTTTCAAACTGCAAGTCCCCGAGATTTCGCAGGGCGATGTGGTTTTCAGCCCACATCGGCGTGGCCAACATGAGGCGAATACGCTCGGCCTCGGATTCAGCGCTCATCTGCCGTTTCACGACGTCCACTCCGGAATCCCGCAGGAATCCATTGGTCACAAACAGATCAAGGTGGCCGTCGTTGTCCAAATCCTCGAATCGCGCCGACCAGGTCCAGTCCGTGGCGTCGACGCCGGCCAAAAAGCCGGCCTCCTGGCAGTAACCGGTGCCGGTGCCCAGCAGCAGCGCATTGCGGCGATACTTCGGCACTGCGGTGGCATCGTCCGGTCGCTCGTCCGTGCGACTGCGGGCGTCCGCCATCATGTGCTGGTCTTTCTCGTGGCTGGTCCCAGCCATGTCGGCGACGAAGAAGTCGGTCAGCCCGTCGTTGTTCACGTCGCCGAAATCCGCCCCCATCGAGGAGAAGGCCGTGTGGGGCAGGAATTGTCCGGCCGTGTCAGTAAAGGTGCCATCCCGGTTATTGTGATACAGCTTGTCCGGGACGCCGTAGTCGTTGGCCACATACAGGTCCGGCCAGCCATCGTTGTCGTAGTCCCACCACGTGGCGGAATGGCTGCGGGCTTCACCGGTGATGCCGGCGGGCCCGGTGACATCGGTGAAGGTGCCGTCGCGGTTGTTGTGAAAAAGATAACCGCGCCGCCCCTGGGCGCCGCCCGCGGTGGTCAACAGGTTGGTCGTTATATAAACATCGAGCCAGCCGTCGCGATCGTAGTCACAGAAGGCCGCCATCACCGAGGCATCCTTCACATCCAGCCCGTAGGCCTGGGCCTCTTCCTTGAAGGTCCCGTCACCCTGGTTGATGTAGAGCAGATTCGGCGCGTCGAACCGGCAGACATAAATGTCGAGCCGCCCGTCGTTGTTCACGTCGACAAACGTCACGCCCGATTTCCACACCTTGGCAGCCTCGCCTTTGTCGCCGACCCCGGCTTTGTCGGTCACGTCCTCGAACTTGTAATGGCCGAGATTGCGAAAAAGCCGGCAGCTCTCGGTCTTGCTGACGACAAAAATATCCGGCCGGCCGTCGCCGTCGTAATCGCCAATGGCCACTCCCGTCCCGACCGAACCGGCCTCGAATTCCTGAAAGAGATCACCGAACATGCACGGGTCGTCGTAGCGGTTCTCCGTTTGGACGCCGGTCACTTCCGGAGCCAGCTCGACAAACATGGTCTTTCCCTTGGGGCTGGTCGGCGGAATCAGCGCCTGCGCGGCAATG
>Ga0137412_10005189_pt1 | contig 10421 bp, 3 predicted proteins | sample CZODoug2_1_16fun_FD_122160 | JGI IMG/M metagenome (GOLD analysis project Ga0137412, IMG submission 122160) | Vadose zone soil fungal communities from Angelo Coast Range Reserve, California, USA - CZODoug2_1_16fungal (Hybrid Assembly) | ecosystem: Environmental > Terrestrial > Soil > Vadose zone... | reverse complement strand
TGCGGCTTTTGCGCTGAAGGCTGACTACGCTTAATCGGCGCTCGCACACCGCTGAAGGCGCTGGCGTTGTAGAAGAAATCCGCGGCAACAACGACCGTCGCATTCTGTCCGCATAGCGTTACTCCCGTCATCTCGTGCCCTTCGGGGAACCATCCGAGATACGGAGTGTCCGGCTGCACGGTCTTCAGCACCTGCGCAAACAAAGCCGCTTCTTCCGCCACCTCCGGGTCCAGCCAAAACACCGGCGCCTTGGTCGCCACAATGTAATCGCGGAAGTTCGGATTTGCGACCTGAATGCTCGGCGCCGTGTTTGTGCCGGTCACCAGGAACTCATTCCACATGAGTGTCTGCAAAGTAAGCTGCTTGGTTCCGGCTGGAGGAACAAAGCGATAGATGAAGTAATTTCCTCCATCCGCAAACCTCCATCCCGAGGCTAGCTGCGAACTATCCGCATCGAAAAGAAAGGGCTTCTCAGCATCCGTTCCCGGCTGGAACGACGCAATCGCAGTTCCATCAGCCGTCACCGTTACCTGTGAAACCGAGGGTCCCCAACCATCACTCGAAATTGCATCCTGGTACCGTACATACACACCTTCGCCACCAAGCAGCGACGTAAGATCCGCAGTATAGGTAGCCTTATTCGAACCATCTTGAATCGGCTGCGACTCCTTGAGCAGCGTAGTCCAGGACACGTTCGGAACCGATTGCGTATTCGTCGGGCTGATTGCTGTCAACAGCCTCTTCGTCAGCTGTGGCCACAGATTGCTGAGCGCCCACTGATACACCGCCAGCTTGTTGCTGAACTGGCCGCGCAGGTCTTCCAGAATCGGCAGGTTCAGGCTCTTCGCCAGGTCGGCGGTCGCGATCACGCCATCCTTTACACCGGCAAGCGTCGTCGCGATGTTTACTGTGTCGGGCACGTTGGGGTCGTATATGATCGCCCCCTTCACCTCCGAGCGATAGCACTTGAAGAGTGACCACGGGTCCGTCGAGATAGTGTGCGGCACCTGGATCGTATTCAGCCACTCGAGATTCGTCGAATCGGTCCCCCAATAAAAATAAAGGCGCGGTCGAGAACGGTTGACGATACCTTGTAGTGTCACTAACAATCCCTGCTCGTCCCCCGAAAGTGCCGACAAATCGGCTGCATCCAGATGCGCCGCCTCGGGAAACGTCGGTAACGCCTGATTAGGAAGCCACCAGAGTTGGCCGGCTCCTTGACCCTGCATTGTTGTCTGTGAAAATGCCGCAAAGTTGACTGCACTTGCTCCAGCGGTAGCACCGCTCAGGAGCATAAATTTTCGACGAGTAAGTGACATGGCTCTTCCTTTGCATAGGGGAGTGTGATTTGCGTAAGTCTGCAAAGCGAACAACTGACTGGAGTGGTAACGATCCCACTCGCGCCAAAACAATAGTCAACACCACGAAGAACTGTCAAGAAGCTCGCCTATTACCAAAGTCCACTACACCATCAAATGAACTGAAGCGCATGACGGCTTTTGTAACAAATGAGATGAGACAAACTGGCACAAAACATCGGGCAATCCAGTGTCAAGTTCCAAATATTATTGCTGAGCTGTTGCTGCACATCGACTACACGACCCTGGTGCCAATACGGGGCTCAATTCTCCAGACATTACATGCCATGTCTCGATATGTAGACACTTTCCTGATCGCTTTATTCAGAACGAATACACACGGATATAGGTCTGCTTCTTCCATACCGCTGCCATTAATGGAATTGAACCCATCAACATCACTCGCAATGCCTTGATTCCAATGCGTAACAACTAAATGAAACTCCGAGAAACTACACGGCCATATCGGGAATCGGCAGAATCTCAATCGCTCTTGGATGAGGCATTGGAGAAAATTATGACCTATAGAAACGTTACGGTTTGTAAGCAGGTTCATGTAAATGACGTTTGGCAATGGTTGCCGGCGTGCATAAACCCCAAAAATCACCAATTCAAGACCATAACCACATTTACGGAGGTCTATATGGCTATTGCGGCAAAGCATGCTATGAAATTGTTGATCGTTCTAATTGCGTTGTGTGGTGTTGCTTCCTCTCAAACGCTGACTCTGACGGCGAACAACGTGTGTCGCTTGACGAATTATCTGGCGCACATCTGAGCTAATTATTTGGCGCAGCAACTGCGAATCGCGGCGAGAATGTGGGGAGCAGGCACGTTCGTGCCGGAATTTTAGGCTTTCGGACACTCCTCGAGATCGGCGGGCCACGCCAGGAATCATGGTGTGCCAGATAATCCGAGCAAGAATATGCCAACTAATTAGCAAAACGACAAACGTGACAGTTCACAAGGGTGACGCAGTTCCTCCGTTCACCTTCACTGCAACCGGTTATAGCGGAACAGACAAATGGGCTCAGGCTGTTGCCTCGGGTCTCCCTACGCTCACCACCACATACACGCCTAGCTCTAATTTAGGAACCTATCCCATCAGTGTGTCTACGAGCGGTATGACACCTGGTAGTTCCTACACGTTTGCTACGGTTGCTGGGACAGTGACTGTGATTGATCCTGACGGTACGGGCGCAATCATCACGTCTCCTCCTGCTCAGCCTGACGGCATGATGATTAACGTGAAAACCGATACATTTCCCTCCTGTGGGACAGTGCATGGGGACGGTGTCAATGACGATACGGCCGCAATCCTGTGCCTGATTCAGACCAATCGCACCGCTACGAATGTTTACTATGGCCGATATCCGAAGCAGTTTTATTTCCCAATGGGGACATACCTCGTAAGCGCATCTCTTACGTTTGACGGCTGCTGTGAGACTTGGTTCGGCGATGGCCCTTCCAAGACTATCTTCAGGCTAGCTCCTAGCGTGGCTGCTTATGCAAGTGCCTCTACTCCAGCAGATTTCATCTACTTCCAGGGGTCTCTCGGCAACGAAGGATTCTCCGAATACTTTGAAAACATCGGAATTGAGATTGGTCCCGGAAATCCAGGAGTTAGAGCACTTCACTTTATAGGTAATAACTTTGACGCAGTAAAAAACGTCAACATCTGGTCTGATGACAGTACGGGTTACTGCGGTCTTTGCATGGTGACTGCCTGGCCCGGTGCCACCATGGTCAAAAACTTGGGTGTCTATGGCTTCGGCTATGGAGCGTACTTCGGAGCCCACAATGAGTACAACGTCGTGATGGAGGGCATCACTCTAGAGAATCAGTCTGTTCAGGGTCTCAACTCGAATGCCATCACCATCTCAGCACGCAATTTGTTCTGTCAAAACTCCGTCACATGCTTTCAGATTGGTGCGGCTAACGGTGTTGTGATTGGTGGAACAGCTCTCGGTGGAAGTAGCACTAATAGTGCCTTCATCTCAACAAGCAATGGAACCCTATACGCCAGAACCCTTGCATCTAGCGGATACCAGTACACGCTCAATGATCAGGTAGGCGGCATAACCTTCACAGGCCCTGTCGCTGAGCATTGGACGGGTACAGCACAGACCTTGTTCAGCACGACAAAGCCCGCGCTGCTTGCTATCGAGGAGACTCCTGAACCTAACGATGGAGGCTCTTCCGGTTGGACCGCACTAGGTAATAACGTGAACGACTGGAATACCAACCTACAAGCCTGCACTTCTTCCGCCTATTACGTCCCGGTTGTTCACAACTATCATCTTGGAACGGTCGATACCACGCAAGACGTGAAATACACCGGAGTTTATACGACCACAGCTGGCAATCCGGTCGCGATCAGTGTTCCAGATTGTGTCAATCACATCATGCTCGACTCGTTTCAGCTCAATCCTTCAACCGCTCATCTCGAAATTACCGTTGCGGGCACATCAAACACTCCGCTCATCATTGACCATGCTGCTGCGGGTATTGTTCATATACATCACACCGGAAGTCGTCCGATCGTCCTAAAGGACATAAACGCCACCTATGACTGCGCAAATGGAGCGGGAACAGTATTTTTTGAAGATGAGCAACCGAACCTGACAAACTTCTGCAATGGACAAAAGATCTATGCTCGACTGTACGACAACGAAGCAAATGGAACTCAGTTCCGTGCGACTGGGGCGTCTGTATCCTCCATGGTCGCGACATTTACCGGAGTAACGGTATATGGCGCCAACGTGGGACCCCTGTCTGTCGGGACGAACGTCTACTTTCAGAACTTTGCCCCTGCTACGATTCCGGGACCAGGAGCTTTCAATAATCTGAGCGGTCAGGTAACCAGCATAAACGGCACAACCGTTACAGTTGCATTGAATTCCCCCACGGCTGATTTTGCCGCAACGCCAACCACCGATGGATACTTGTTTATCACAGACGTACCGAAGACTACCTGTACCGGTTGCACGCTGTGGGTTCTTGGCTATAAGACTGAAAAGTCCACGCCAAACCTGAACATTACAAACGGTAACGCCGAGATTCTTGGCGGCTTCTTTTACCCCATTGAGCCTCAGTTCCCAGGTAACTCGGCGCTCTATCTGAAAGACTCAAACCTCCTCGCGACGTTCATGCTCTATCTGGGAAACCAGTGGCCCAACCTTGTCACTGAGACCCAGACCCAGAACGGAGTGGGCGTCACCAGATCACTGACCAATGCAAATGGCGTGGTATTTCCTGCGGGGACAGGTTCGAAGGCTCAGACCTACTTAGGGATGTTCTACAGCGGAGGGTACATAGCACCCTAAATAACTACTTATTCCAACTGCTCTCAAGAAGATTCCTGAAAATCTATAGCAGCGGAGGGTTAGAAGTCGACTTGTTTTGGTTCCAGCTAGATCGCGGCTAACCGCGATCTAGCTGACGAACCCCATGCTTTGCACGGACAGACCATTGTCACGGACCGCTTTACATTCGTTGCAGGGTGTTTTGATTAAAACCCACGTAAAATCAATTCCTGGTTGATAAGCAGTCATATCTTGGCCGATCCGTGTCCTCTATCAAACGATGGATTTACGATGCCCATGAATTCGCTTTGTCTAGACAATAAATTTGCCCCTATCTCGCCCTTGCTGTATTCTCCGGCTATTACCAGATTTTGATACGTATTTTGTTGGGATGCCAAACATCCCTACATGTACCTCCTACTCACAAATGATGTCGCGGGAGAGATCGACACTGTTCGACGCCGAAGGAGCAACCGCCCCGGAAACTCTCAGGCAAAAGGACCTCGACAATCATAACTTCTGGAGAGAGACTCCTTTGTGGAGTCCGCCGACGGGATAACTTTCTCAGGCAAACGGACAGAAGGGGCATATCTGATTTTCGCATCGCAGACCGATGTCGAATAGGTGTGCCTATATGTCGTTCCAATCAGCCCCGCCGTTGCTTCTATACTCGTCGACCTGGCCCATACCTGCTCCCTTATTAACGGGAAGGGTCTCACGAAGTCAACTCTCATTTCCCGTCCGTATTTCAATTCAAGTCTTGCCACGATTGCGCGCGAGACTCTTTCCGCTTTCCTTCATAATTGCGTCCCCCACAAAGTCGAACGACAAGGGTAACTAACCGTCTTTACTCTGACTAAACCTGAACGTCTCACATCGCGACTAAACCTTACAATTCCGGAGGAATTCTATGCTGACATATATAAAAGCCAGAATCGTATTCTTATTCCTGGTACTTATACTCGTGTGCATCACAACTCCCCATGCAGGCGGCCAGACGTATGGCGGTGTCTCAGGTGAGGTACATGACACCTCACGAGCGGTGATTCAAACGGCAAAGGTGACCGCGGTCAACGTCAATACGGGCGCAACCACCGTATCTTCCGCTAATCGCGCTGGTTTTTATACCTTTCCGAACTTGTCCGTGGGCACTTACCGCATCACTGCGGAAAGCGCGGGTTTCACCACGGAAGTCCAGAATGATGTTCTGGTGAGCGTGGCTACTCCTCTCCGGCTGGACTTCACACTGTCGCCCGGCGGCATCAACCAAAGCGTTGAGGTGACCTCGCAGGCGCTGGCAATCGATACAACAACGGCCGCTCTCGGAAATACGATGGATACGCGCCAGATCGAAAATCTTCCGATTAATGGTCGCGACTACGCCCGCTTCAGCCTCCTGACCCCGGGTGCCGTAGCGCGAAGCAACTACATCGCCGATCTAAGTTTCGATGGACTCCATTCGGTCCACAACCAGTTCTCTATCGACGGAATCGACGCTTCCCGCGTTGACCAGCCTTATATGGCCAATGGCTATGAGCGTGGTGCCCGCCTCCTCACCGGCAGCCTGGAGACAGTCGCCGAATTCAAGGTGCAGACCAGCGGCTATCAGGCCCAGTACGGACGCGCGGCCGGGTCAGAGGTAAACATTGCGACCAAGTCGGGATCGAATAAAATCCACGGCGAAGTATACGATTTCTTCCGGAACGATGCCCTGGACGCGCAGAACTTCTTTGCCGCCGCCAAGCCTGAATTCCGCTTCAACGACTTCGGCGCAAATATCGCCGGACCCATCCGTCACGACAAGACCTTTTATTTTGTGAACTATGAGGGATCACGCCAGCTTGTTGGCATTACTGCAAATGGAACGGTTCCGAGCGCACTGCTGATCGCCGAAGTGAAGGCGACATCCCCCCAGTTGCAGCCAGTCCTCGATCAGATGCCCGCGGGTACCGGCCATACCAGCGACCCTCTCATCGATAACTACACTGCCAACAAAGTATCGAATGTGCGCGAAGATACCGGAAGCGTGCGCGTGGACCATGTCTTCTCACAAAAGGACAGCGTTTTCGGCCGTCTCAACATAAACGACACGAATACGTTCGGACCACTTTTCGGCGTGCAGTCCAGCGCTTACGGCGTAAACGATCACCAGATCGTCCCCATCCGCACGACCAACTTTGCCATCCACGAAGCCCACATATTCAGCCCGCACTTTCTCAACGACGCCTTGATCGGAATGCAGCGGTGGGTGAGCACCATCGACTCTGCCGAGAGCGTGCCCAACACTGTCATTACCGGCCTGCAGATCTCCCCAGGTAACGAGGGTCTTTACTATCAGGCAGGCACGAGTTATCAGTATGGAGATAACCTGACTTACACTCTAGGGAAACACACGATCAAAGCTGGAGGGTCCATTTACCGCATCCAGGTAAACCGTCACAGCACCGACTACAACTCCATGCTGTTCTCTTCAATCAGCGATTTCATCGCCAACAAACTATCGTATGTCAGCGTTACCGTGGGCGACCCAGGGCACGGCACACGCGCCACGCAGATGGGATTCTTCGGACAGGACACATACCAGCTTCGCAGGAATATCACCGTCGATTACGGATTGCGTTATGACCTGGAGACTGTGCCGCACGATTCTCATTACGCGACACAGACCTACGATACCCGCACCGGAGCGCTTGCACATTCCGGCGGCTCTTATTTCCAGATCAACACGGCGGATTTCCAGCCACGCTTCGGCATCACCTGGCAGCCTATAGACAAGATGGTTGTCCGCTCCGGAGTTGGCGTCTTCTATCAGGCCTATCCGGTGGGTTTCGGCGCCTACAATGTTCCCTTGAACAACATACCGGGAAACGTTTCTCTTACCTCAGCCACAGCACCCGGTTTGTCTTATCCCTACGACAAATATCTGTCGGATAATGTAGCGGGCGCACCCACGGTCTACGGTTTTCCACGCTACAAGCCGGATATCTATTCCAACCAGTGGAATTTGAGCATGGCCTATGAGATAGCTCGCAACACCGGTCTGGAAATAGCCTACGTCGGGAACCATGGCGTAAACCTTTGGCGGGAGATCGACATCAACTATGCCAATAACATGACAGCAATTCGCCCGAACCAGAGCTTCAGCGATATCTACCTTGAGACCAATACTGGATTCAGCGGCTACAGCGGGCTGCAGGTCTCGGTCATCCGACGGGTATCTCAAGGCCTGCACATCGAGGGCGCCTATACCTACGGACACGCGATCGACGACGTTCAGGATCAGGGCCTCTTCGCCAGCGAGCCGCAGGACAATAACAACATCAAGGCGGAGCGCGGCAACGGCTCCGGCGATATCCGCCACAACTTTTCCTTCAACTTCCTCTATGACATTCCCATGGGCAAGGGATATGGCTTCCTCCAGGGAACTCCGAAGGCCGTGTCCTATCTTGTCAGCGGATGGCAGGTCAATGCCCTGGGTATCATTCACAGTGGAATTGCGGACAATATTAGTTTGGGCACCAACACCTATGGAAACGGGGACTATACCAACCAGCGGCCAAACTTCGTACCGGGCGCGGCGAAGTATGTAGCCAGCAAAAGTTGGAAACAGTATTTCAATCCGGACGCATGGTCAATGCCCGCGCAATTTACGTTTGGCAACTCGCCTCGCAACGGCGTCTACGGTCCAGGTTTCGCGCAGGTAGACTCCTCGCTGATAAAACAGACACCGCTCGCGGAGGGCAGAAGCCTCGAGTTCCGTGCAGAATTCTTCAACATGTTCAACCATCCGAACTTCGGACAGCCCGACAGCACCTACGGCGACTCGACCTTCGGCCAAATCTACAGCACCTTCGGGAAGACGATCGGTTTTGGTACGGAACGCCAGATCGAATTTGCAGTGAAATTCCACTACTAACCAACAGGCGGAGGGCCAGGAGCCTGGTCTTCCGCTTTCTTTGTGACTGCGTTAACACAAACGTGCTTCACAGCGAGTCCGATCCTCGCGTGGTACGACACACCCCTGAAGTAAAGAGACTCAAGCTTGTGATGATGAGAGGAATAATTGCAATGAGAATGACCAACCGGATGTCCTGGACGAAGAAAGCCAAACACGCCACGCTCCTTGCTGGTCTCTTTACAGCTGGCCTCTGTACGGTGGCAATGGCCGTTCCGGGCGTCCACGGTCAGACAGCCCCGGGACAGGAGCCCAAAAAAAGCCAAGCGGATGCGGACAAAGAGCCGCGTCTTCCCCTGGTCCCCGCGAGGAAGATCGAATATACAGCCACCGAGGGAACGTGGCTCTCGCTCGACGTCTCGCCCGACGGAAAGACAATTCTCTTCGACCTCGTAGGCCACCTTTACGAGATGCCGATCGGAGGTGGCGAGGCCAAAGCAATTACTTCCGGTCTTTCTTTTGATAGCACGCCGCACTTTTCGCCGGACGGAAAAATGATCGTCTACGTGAGCGACCGCTCCGGCGCTGACAACCTATGGGTTGCGAATGCCGACGGCTCCGACGCGCGGCCGCTGACCGGCGACGAAAACACCACTTTTACCTCGCCGAGTTGGACACCGGACTCCGGGTATATCCTCGTGTCTCAGAAGAAGCCGGCCTACTACGATTCAGGATTTGAACTCTGGATGTACGACCTCAAAGGCGGCAGCGGTGTCCGCGTTACCAAGTCCAAGGCAAGCGAGGAAGCGCCCCCGGATAGCTGGCACAACGCGCTGGGCGCCGTTGCTTCTCCAGATGGACGGTACATCTACTACTCCAGCAAGTCCGGCTATTTTTCAGACGATGTGAAGTTTCCTCTCTGGCAGATCACCCGCCGCGATCTGCATACCGGTCAAGAGGACGTGATTACCGACAACTTGGGCAGCGCAATTCGCCCTCTGCTTTCTCCGGATGGAAGGTTCCTCGTCTACGGCACTCGCCACGATGCTGGCACCGCTTTGCGAATTCGGAATCTGGCGACCGGCGACGATCGTTGGCTCAAGTTCCCCGTCCAGCGCGACGATCAGGAATCGTATTTCTCCAACCGCGATCTGCTTCCCGGTTATGCTTTCACCCCAGATGGAAAGAGCGTGATGCTTGCCTACGACGGGGAGATCCATAGGCTTGACCTGAACGGTACACAGGACAACGTCGTCCCCTTTCAAGCCACCGTACTGCGAGAGCTAGGGCCAAAGCTGGACTTCCCCGCCCGGGTCGATGAAGGTCCAGTCCAATCTCGCTTGATTCAGGGTGCGGTCGAATCCCCGAGCGGCAAAGAACTCGCATTTTCCGCCCTCACCCATCTCTACACACTCAGCCTACCCGAAGGGAAACCACACCGCTTGACTCATGGGGACACACGCGAATACCAGCCGGCATGGTCACCCGATGGCAAGTGGCTCGCCTATGTCAGTTGGGATGACGAAAAGGGCTATCTATGGAAGGTTATGGCCGATGGGAGCGGCGGCCCCATTCAGCTGACATCGATCCCAGCCTATTACACGAACCCCGCCTGGTCGAACGATGGCTCGCGCATCGTTGTCCTGCGAGCTTCGCGGGAGACGGCAACGGAGCAAGCCGATCAATGGGGTAAACCGATCGGCGGATTGGAACTTGTCTCCATTCCAGCGAATGGAGGTGTGCCGGCGACTATCGCCTTTGCTGCCCACGACAGTTTTCCGCAGTTCACGAACACTGGCGATCGTATTATCGTCACTGAATACCGCAAAAAGAGCTTGTTGGTCAATGAATATTCCGTGGTGT
>Ga0137412_10005188_pt1 | contig 10421 bp, 7 predicted proteins | sample CZODoug2_1_16fun_FD_122160 | JGI IMG/M metagenome (GOLD analysis project Ga0137412, IMG submission 122160) | Vadose zone soil fungal communities from Angelo Coast Range Reserve, California, USA - CZODoug2_1_16fungal (Hybrid Assembly) | ecosystem: Environmental > Terrestrial > Soil > Vadose zone... | reverse complement strand
TCGACGCAGTTGACGCCGCGATAGATCGGGCCGTCCTCGGTGATGGTCGAAATCTCCGTGTCCATCACCGGCAAATCGGCATCGAAGCTGCGCAGGCCGCGCGGCTCCGGCGACGGCACGCGGCGTTCCTTGAGGGCGCGGACGTCCTCGGCGCGGTAGCGGTTCTTGCGCGAATCCGGCGTCGGCTCGGAGCGGATCAGGCCGCGGCTGACATAGGCGTAGAGCGTGGCCGGCGAGATCGCGAGCTCGGCGGCGGCTTCCCGGGCGGAGAGGTAGAGCTCCGGAGAATTTTTCATATTGATTCATGTAATCAAGATTGATCAATCTGTCGAGAGGCCCGACCTTTCGCTGGTGCAAAGGAGATTTGGGCCATGAACATCCACCTCACCAAGAGCCAGATCGGGCTGGACGGCGTTCCCGCGGCCGAAACCGTGCTGAGCCATGTCGATGGCGAGCGCGGCGAACTGATCATCGCCGGCGAGCACGTCGGCACCCTCGCGAGCCAGTCGAGCTTCGAGGGCGTCACCGCCCGGCTCTGGAACGGCGCGACCGGAAGCACGCTGAGCGAAGCCAATGTGCGGGCGAGCCTGGGCGCGGCGCGCGAGCGCGCCTTCGCAGGGATCTCCGACCTGCTGCCGGCAACCCGGGGCATGGGCATCGTCGACGGGTTTCGTGCGGCTGTCGCGGGTCTCCGCGCAGAGAACGGGCTCGCGCATGAGGCGACCATCGTTGGCGCATTTCCGGTGATTGCGGGCGCGCTGGTCCGGCGCGCGAAGGGGCTCGATCCGCTCGCGCCCGATCCGAATGCGAGCCACGCCGCCGATACGCTTCGGATGCTGCGGGGCACATCGCCGGACCAGCGCGAGGTCGCAGCGCTCGATGCCTATTTCGTTACCGTTAGCGATCACGGCATGAACGCCTCGACGTTTACGACGCGCGTCGTCGCCTCGACCCAGGCGGATCTGTTCGCGGCCATCACCGCCGGCTATTGCGCGCTGACCGGGCCGCTGCATGGCGGCGCGCCGGAGCCGGTGCTGGAAATGCTCGATGCGATCGGCACGCGCGAGCGCATCAAGCCGTGGGTCGACGCCGCGCTCGGTCGTGGCGAACGGCTGATGGGATTCGGCCACCGCGTCTATCGGGTGCGCGATCCCCGCGCGGACGTGTTGAAGGTTGCAATCGAGCGATTGGCCGCCGAGGGCGCCGACCTTCCCTTTGCCGGAGAAGTGGAGGCGTATATTCGCGGCGCGTTGCGGAAGAAAAATCCGGAGCGTCCGCTGGAGACCAATGTCGAATTCTTCACCGCGATCCTGCTCGACGCATTGGCCATCCCGCGGCAGGCCTTCACGCCGATCTTCGCCGTCGCCCGCGCCGCCGGCTGGACCGCGCATGCCGGGGAGCAACAGCGCACCGGACGATTGATACGGCCGAGTTCGTCCTATGTGGGCGCGATGCCAGGCACGGCGCGCGGCTGAAGTCTTAAGAAGACCGCGAAAATCCTTGGACTAAATAACGGCGGAGCCAACCTCCGCCGTCGTCCCTGCGAAGGCCCTAAGGCATGCACACATCTCGGGACATCGATCCAGGCACTTGGAAGAAACCCTTGATATTGGCTCACTTCTAGCTTCTGAGAAGGCATCAACCACGCCCAAGCTAAGTTCTTGTTGAGATTCACTTTTTCGAAAGCGTGTGCATGCCTTAGTGCGTTCGCAGGGACGACGTGAGCAATTAAGTCTGCTTGCTTCTCTCGAGCGCGGCGCTGACCAGTGCGTGGTAGGCGCGCTCCGAAAAACTTTCAGGCCGGTCGAGGCCGAGCCGCGCCAGGCATTCTTTGTCGGCCGCGTCTGGGGTGCGCGTCAGACCCCGCCACAGCAGGCTTGCGAGATCGCGCGGCGCGCGCTGCGCTTGCTGCAATATCTGCAACGCCGGAATCAGCCGCTGCTCGACCTCAGTGAAATCGCTGCCGAACGGAAATGACGGCAACAGCCCCGCCTCGCGCGCTGGCTTCAGCGCGGCCGCAATCCGCTCCGGCGTGTTCTCGCGATGAGCGGCGGGAATTTCGTATGATTTCGGCAGCTTGCCGGCATCCTTGGCGGCGCGCGCCAGTTCATCCTGGAAGCGCGAATCAGCGACCTGCAGCATTGCCGTGATGACGTCGGCATCGGATTTTCCCCGCAGATCGGCGACGCCATATTCGGTGACGATGATATCGCGCAGATGCCGCGGAATGGTTTCGTGGGCATATGACCAGCGGATGTTCGACTGCGCACTTGCACCCGCCTGCCGCGCGGCTTCCAGCGCAAGGATCGACCGCGCGCCGTGCAGCGCGAACGCCTGCGCCACGAAATTATACTGGCCGCCGACGCCGCTCACCACCTGGCCGTTGTCGAGGCCGTCGGAAACGGCAGCGCCCAGCAACGTCGCCATCATCGTATTGTTGACGAAGCGGGCATCGATGCGCGCCGCGCGCTTTTCGTCCTCGCCGCCATAGAGCTCGTTGGTGAAGGACACCGGCATCATCTGGATGCGCGCGATCTGCTCCGCCGTCATCTCGCGCAAGGCGCGATAGAACGATTTGGGACCTAAGAAGAATGCGCCGTGCAGGATAACGCCGTCGACCGCCCGCGTGAGAATACCGGCATCGATCAGGCCGATAAACGCCTCCGTCAGCATCTCGCTGACGCCGTAAAGGCCCTTGTCGAACGAAGCGGTTTCCAGCGCCGGCGATGGCACGGGCGACAGCCGCGTCATGATGCCTTGGAACTGCGCGGGATCGCGGTGGCGCACGATCAGCCCTTGCGCCAGCGCATCGCCGATCTGGCCGATGCCGATCTGCAACGTGCCGCCGTCGCGCACGAGGCCCGCGGCATGAAGGCCGATGGCATATTTGGTATCGCTGATCGGCTCGGATGGCGGAGCGAACAGTGGAAAGTCGGTCGCGGGGCTGTCGAGCACCGCGCTGAACTCGTCCGCCGGCAAATCGCCGGGACCCGGCATGAACGGCAGCTCGGAATTGACCTGCCCGACCAGCTTGAATGCGGCGCGGCCGTCGTTGCGCGCCCGCAATCCATCCAGCGTCGTGTCGGTGTTGCAGCTCAGGCTGTAGCGCGGAACCCCATCGACGATCCGCTTCGCCACGAGTTGGGTGACGACGTTGAGGCCCGCGGCAATCAGATAGGACGCCGCATGGGTATAATTTGCCGAAATATAGTTCTGCTGCGCCGAAGCCACGTGCAGCCATCGTCCGGCGAGGAAGAAGAACTCGATGACCCGGATGTTCGGTGGCAGCTCACCCCTGCGCAGCGGCTCGGCATAGGCCAGATCGGGGTAACCGCCGAACAGGCGGTCGATCACGGGCGTGATGAAGCGCCGCTCCAGCGGATTGTCCGGCCGCGGTTTTTCCAGCGTCAGCGCCGAGAAAAACGTCAGGTCGATCGAGCGGTCGGCGCTGGCGCGCGCATAAAGCGCGTTGACGATGTGATTGGCCTTGCCGAGCCCGAGCGGCAGTCCGACCACGAGTTTCTGGCCGACATCGCGGATGATATCCTCGGCGATCGCCTCGGGATCGGAAAATTGTTTCGGCATGAAAGAACCAGGGTTGAGGGAAAGCGGTTCAGGGAAGGCTTGTGGAACCGCGCCGGAAATCGGCGCTAACCGCCTATAACGCATCCGTGCCGGCAAAGGTCTGTGACATGGAGGCAACAGCGGCCAGCGGAGTTTGTGCATCCTGCGGTTACCCTCTGGCGGTGACGCCCCCTAAGCGGATAAAACATCGCTGCGCATCGGCGGGGGCATGAGAGCGCGGTCCCGGTCCTAACATTCGCATCCCTGGGGGGTTCTTCTTGCGAACGTTAGGACCGCAGGGCCCCTATAATTCTTCATCGCAAATCTTTCGTTCAGCGCGAACCGATGAGAACCTGCCGCATTCATGTCATGGGTGCCTCCGGCTCGGGCGTTACCACGCTCGGCCGCGCTTTGGCTGACGCGCTCGCGCTGCCGCACCATGACAGCGATGACTATTTCTGGATGCCGACCACGCCACCCTATCGCCAGCAGCGCGAAGTCAGCGAACGCCTGCGGCTGATGGAGGCGATGTTCCTGCCGCGCGCGGACTGGGTCCTGAGCGGATCGCTGGCCGGCTGGGGCGACCCGATCATGGCGAAATTCGATCTGGTCGTATTCCTGCGCACACCGCGCGAGGTCAGGCTGACGCGCCTGCGCGCCCGCGAAGCCACCCATTTCGGCGCCGATGTCGTGGCCCAAGGCGGCTGGCGCCATGACGAAACCGAGGCCTTCATCGAATGGGCCTCGCATTACGAGGATGGCGGCCGCGAAGGCCGCACGCTGGAGAAGCATCTCGCCTGGCTCGCCAAGCTGCCCTGCCCCGTGCTGCGCCTCGATGGATCGCGGCCGCTGCCGGACCTCGTCGCCGAGGTCTGCCGCGCGGTCGAGCCGCGCGACTGAGGCGCGACCCGCACCATTGAATTGATGGATTAGCGCGCGGCCCTTCACTATGATGGGCATGAGGCATCCGGGAACCGCGTCCATGCAGCAGCCCTTTGATCGCGCCGCAGAAGATCTCGGCAATTCGATCCATCTCGAACATGTCAACGTGACGGTGCCCGACCAGCGGCTCGCCACCTTGTTTTATGTCACAGGCCTTGGGCTGACCCGGGACCCCTATCTGATGGTCTCCGACAGCAACATGTGGGTCAATGTCGGTCGCAGCCAGTTTCATCTGCCGAGCGGACACGCGCAGGTGCTGCGGGGCCATACCGCTCTGGTCATTTCGGGCCGCGCGGCCCTGCTCGATCGGCTCGCGTCGGTCGCCAGGAAACTCGACGGCACCGCCTTCGCGTTCCGCGAACACAACGACTATGTCGAGGCAACCTGTCCCTGGGGCAATCGCGTGCGCTGCTATGAGCCGGACGCCGCGCGGTTCGGGCGCATCACGCTCGGCATTCCCTATGTCGAATTCGACGTGCCAATTGGGACGGCGAAAGGCATCTGCGACTTCTATCCGGCGATCATGGGGATGCAGGCGGAGTTTAGAAACGGCAACGGCGCGCTGGCGCGCGTGAAGGTCGGCAAGGACCAGTATCTGCAATTCCGCGAGACGGATTCACCGCAAGCCGATTACGACGGCCACCATGTGCAGATCTACATCACGAACTTCTCCGGCCCCTATCGCCACCTATCGGAGCGCGGTCTGATTTCCCAGGAAGACAATCAATATCAATACCGGTTTCGCGACATCGTCGATCCCGGCGATGGCAGGCACCTGTTCACGGTCGAGCACGAAGTGCGCAGCGCCACCCACCCGATGTACCTGCGGCCGCTGGTCAACCGCGATCCCGCGCAGACCAACCGCACTTACGCGCAAGGCCATGACCAATGGGCCTGGGCGATGGGGCCCGACCAATACGACCAGCGATAGAGGTTCGTTGCCGGCCGCGAGGCTACTCCAGGCCGTGGAGCAAGCCGCCACTCTCGCCGTCGACCGAAACCTCCCGGCCATCCCTGCCCTTGCCGCGAAGGCTGAGCTTGTCGCCGTCGAACGACAGGCTCCACTTCTGCCCTTCGCCGGTCCCCAGCGTCTGCCGATCGATCACGAGCGTATGGTCATCCGACCACTTGCCCTTCATGGCAACGGCCCCGAACACGCTTGGACCGCTGGTGCGATAAAGCCCGTCCATCCCGAGCTGCCCCGCAGACTTTTGTGAGGGTTTTGTCGGATCCAGGTCGTACATTTCAAGGCCGTAGTGCGGATTTGGATCATCGAAGGTCAGCGACAACGATTTCACACCCAATGGATTGCCAAAGAATTTATAGATCTTTCCCGAAACATGCGACGCGATCTCCGGTGTTGGGCCCATCTCCGGTGGCTTCTCGCCCGAGACATCGCGGATCGCGTTCGCGAGCAGACCGGCGCCAGCAGGATTCGGTGGCAGCGCGGCTTCGGATTGGACCGCGCCGGAAATCAAATCGGCCATCCTGCTGAACGGGCAAAAATCCCTGGCGGTCGTCACCGCGACAATGTCGCGTTGGGGAAACACCATGATCATCTGGCAATGGTAACCAACCGCCATGTAGACCTGCTTTTTGGGCAGAGCCCAGAACAAGTTGGAATATCGCATCTCCGGTTCGAAGGATCCGTGCATGTCGACGGTGGCGTGGCTTACCCGATCGATCCAGCTGGGCGGAAGCAGCGATTTGCCTTCCCATTGACCATTGCGCAAATACAGATAGCCGATCTTCGCCATGTCACGTGGTTGCAACGCCAAACCAAATCCTCCGAGCGGGAAGCCTTGAGGATCATGCCGCCAAACGACGGTCTCGATTCCAAGTGGGCCGAAGAGCTTGGCCTTCGCATAGTCCGAAGCGCTCATCCCGGAGAGCTTGGTGATGATCGCAGAAAGCAGATGCGGATTGCCGCTGTTGTAGTTGAAGATATCCCCCGGTGCGCTCGACATCGGACGGTCAAGAGTGAACTTGATCCAATCCGAACTGCGCATCATCTCAATCAGCGAATCCGGCCGCCCGTCCAACGGTTCTTTCCAGTCGATCCCTGAGGTCATGTCCAGCAGGGTCTGAACCGTGATCGCTTTCTTCCTCTCGTCGAGATTGGCGACATCACGATCGCGGAAGAAATCCAGCATCGGATGGCCGAAGCTGTCCAGCAGGCCGTCTTTGTAGGCGATCGCCGTCAGCGTGCCGACCACCGCCTTGGTGGCGGAATTGATCGCGTGCGGAATGTCCGCGGCGTAGGGCGCAAAATAGGCGTCCAGAACAATTCGTCCGTGGCGCGCGATCAGCAGGCTGTCGAAGTCGCGGGTCGTTCCAAATTCAACCAATCTGGCCAGCGCCGCCGAATCCATGCCCTGCTCTTCCGGCGTGGAGGTCTGCCATTCCTTCGTCGGCCAAACTGATTCCGCGCTCGTCTGGGCGTGGACACCGGTGCAACACATCGCGGTCACCAGAACGAACGTGCCGAACGCAATCCGCAAACCATCAGATCGTTGGTTTTGCATGGGCCTGCTTCCGACCGGGTTATTCCCAATTGCAAATTCGGGCTCAATAAACCCAGTCGCGAAGCGTTTCGCAAGCGGCGTTTACGCCTTGCGAAAAAACAAGGAAGGGTTCAGGTTATTAACCATCAACAGGTGCGGAAAGCGCCGCTTCATTCGGGACGAAACGCGGCAGCCGCCGATATCACGGCAACCAGGGAGGTAACAGCCCATGCTCACGCGACGCAGTATCGTGCTTGCTTCCATCGCCGCCGGACTGACCTTGAACATCCGAGGCGTCTTTGCGAAGGCGGCGCAGCCGTCGACCGCGGTAAACTTCGATGTTCCGGCCGGCGCTTGCGACTGCCACACCCATATCCACGCCGATTCCGAAAAATTCCCGTTCTTCGCCGGCCGCGTCTACACGCCCGAACCGGCCTCGCCGGAGGAAATGACGGCGCTGCACAAGGCACTGCATATCGAACGCGTCGTGATCGTCACCCCGAGCGTCTATGGCCCGGATAATTCGGCCACGCTTTACGGCATGAAGGCGCGCGGGCCGACCGCACGCGGCGTCGCCGTGATCGACGACAAGACGCCGGAGGGCGATCTCGACATGATGCAGCAGGCCGGCTTTCGCGGCATCCGGCTCAACCTTGCGACCGGCGGCGTCAACGATCCCGCGATCGGCCGCCCGCGCTTCCAGGCGGCGGTCGAGCGCGTCAAGACGCGCGGCTGGCACGTCCAGCTTTTCACCTCGCTCGGCATGATCTCGGGGATCAAGGATCTGGTCATGGCCTCGCCGGTGCCGGTCGTGTTCGACCATTTCGGCGGCGCGCAGGCCGATCTTGGCCTCGAGCAGCCGGGCTTCGCCGACCTCTTGGACCTGGTCAAATCCGGCAAGGCCCATGTGAAAATCTCCGGCGCCTATCGGGCCTCGAAACTCGCGCCCGATTATCCGGACGCAGCACCCCTCGCCCGCGCGCTGATCGCGGCCAATGCGGAGCGCATCATCTGGGGCAGCGACTGGCCGCATCCGGATTCGGTGACCCCGCCCGGCCGCAAGATCACCGACGTGACGCCGCTGCTCCAGATCGACGACGGCCGGCTGCTCAACAAGCTTCCGGTGTGGGCACCGGACGAGGCGATCCGCAAGAAGATCCTGGTCGACAATCCGGCGCGGCTTTACGGATTCTGAGACTGGGCTGAAACGGTTTCGCACACAGGCTCGCGCGCGGCCTCAGGATAGAAGCGCAACCAGTTGCCGGCCTTGCGCAATCCACCGAATGGAAACAGGTGGAAGCCGGCAATGGAATCGGTCGCTGGCCGAGGCGCCGCCCGCAGGCCGCGCATGACGTCGTCCGGCCCGGTGTCGGTCAAAAGCCGACCGTAGCGGCCGATCTGGCCGCGCAGCGCCCGTATCGAATTGCCGATGCCGCAACGGAGCGCGAACTTGGTCAGGGTCGCGGGCGTGGCGGGCCCGGCGAGACCTACGATCACGGGAAGCCCGATGCCGTGCGCGCCGAGCTTGCCGAGGAAGTCGAGGATCGGCGCGCTCTCGAAACAGAACTGCGTGATGATCTCGACGCGGGTCTCGGTCCGTTGCCCCCAGTCGCGCCAGCCCGCCAGCAAAGCGAAGGTCAAGGCCTCATCAAGATAAGGATGGCCCTCGGGATGACCGGCCACGCCGACGCGCGTGATACCATGGGCCTGCAACAAGCCGCTGTCGGCGATATCGCGGCTGGCCTTGAATGGCCCCCTCGCCGCGGCGAGGTCGCCCGCGATCAGCAGGACGCGCGTCACATCGGCCTCGCCGCGCAAGCGCGCCAGAAAATCGTCGAGCGCCTCGGTCGAGGCGATTTCGCGCGCGGCGATATGGGGCACCGGATTCAAGCCGGCCTCGCGCAGCGCGGACGCCGTCTCGACATTGTGACGATAATTGTCGCCGGGCAGAAAGGTGATGGTCACGTCCGTGCCGGCCGCGAAGTTTTCCAAAAGCTCCGGCAATTGCTGGCCGCGCGAGGAAATCTCCACCGAAGCGGAGGCGAGCAGCGAGACGAGGTCGGCGGATGCTCGATCGGCCATGGCGCTCTCCCGCCTCTCTACTTGTTTGAGCATGATCTCCGCGCAAACGCTTTGCGTTTGTCGCGAGGGAAAACCGGCTTCCACTTTTTCCGGATCATGCTCTGGTCAAACCGGCGCGCGGCGGCGCGAAATCACATAGGTTTCGTCGTTGAACCAGAGCCCGCCATGCTTCTTCAGCACGCGGTCGGTGGCTTCGAGATAGCGGCCATCGCGGACCACCTCGGACAATCTGTTGTCCTCGATCTGCGCCACATAGATCGCGGCGTTCCAGGCCGCGAACAGGGTCGAGGTGCCGATCGGGCCACTGACCTCGTCCGGCAGCGTGTGCATGCGATAGCGGAAGATCGAACGGGCATCCGAGGAGGCATTGAAATTATAGTGCCGCGCGGCCGAGCCCAATTCGTGCTTGACCTCGCGCAGGATCGCGTAGCGATCGGTCTTGAAGGGATCATCGCCCGGCCAGACCTGGTCGATGATCTCGATGCCGGGATCGTGGCCGTGCGAATGGATGCCGATCAGCCGGCCGCCCGGCCGCAGCGCGCGCACCAGCGGCGTGACGATCTTCGACGCCTTGAATTCGACGCTGGCGCGCGCCCGATAGGGCTGCGAGGCGATCACGAGATCATAGTCCGCCATCACGCGGCCGGGCCGCGGCATGATCGGATCGAGCAGGAAGGAATGATCCTCGCGCCGAAGGGTGAGGATGATCGGCCGCGTATAGACGGGGTTGCCGGTCTTCGGGCTGATGCCGGCGCGCCAGTTCTCGGCCAAAAAACCCTCGAGCTCGCCGATCTGCTCGGCAAAGCCGTGCGAGGTGTTGCCGGACAAAGCGACATCCTTCCAGATCAGGCTTTGCGCCGAGATCGGCGAGCGCGGCGTCAGCCAGGGCGCCTCGGCATAATACAGATTGGTGAGCACCAGCACCGTGGCCGGATGCTCGAACAGCCGGTCCGCCATTTTCTCCAGCGTGAGCCGAACGTCTTCGTAGCTGATTTCCTTGGCGACGACGTAGAGCGGCATGGTGGGAAACCGCGCATGCAGCGCCCGCATCACCCGCGCCAGCACCGTGCCGTCGCCGACGCCGGCATCGAACAGCCGAAGCGCCGGCGGCGTCGGCTGCAAAGTGCCGAGTTCGAGCGAAATCCGGTTGGCGACTTCCGTCTTCTCGCTGCAGGTCGACACGAACAGCAGGTATTTCTGGCGGTTGTCGAAAAACCGGAAGCCGGCGGGCTGGATACCCGGTGCCGGATCCGGTTCGGCGACGTGTCCATTGCCGCGCCGGGTCACGAGCGCCGGGGTCGTTCGCAGCGCCGGCGGCTCGCCGTGATG
>Ga0137412_10005187_pt1 | contig 10423 bp, 10 predicted proteins | sample CZODoug2_1_16fun_FD_122160 | JGI IMG/M metagenome (GOLD analysis project Ga0137412, IMG submission 122160) | Vadose zone soil fungal communities from Angelo Coast Range Reserve, California, USA - CZODoug2_1_16fungal (Hybrid Assembly) | ecosystem: Environmental > Terrestrial > Soil > Vadose zone... | reverse complement strand
GATCAGCGCCGTTGATCAGCGGCACCAGGCGCGGTTTCGGGCCCTTGCGACGAGAGCCTTTGCCGTGACGGACGTTGAGCTTGCCGAACCGGCCGAGCTCCCACCTCACGTCGTCCAGGTCGAGCATCCGAGCCTCGTTGATCCGCAGGCCGACGTCGGCGGCGAGACGAGCGACCGCGTAGTTGCGGGCGGCCGGCGCAAACTTGCGGCACGTGACCAGCTCCTCGCGCCATCCGGCGAACAGCCGCTCGACCTCGTCCTGCGTCGGCGGGATACGCAGCTGTGGATCGACCGAGGCCCGTGGCCGGTTCAGCTCGTCCAGTGGGCACTCCACGACTCGGCCGGTCAGGTTGTGCAGCTCAACTTTGTGCCGCAGCTCCAGGAACTGGAAGAACACCGTCAGCGCGGCCGCCCGCCCGGTCCGCGTCGACGGCCTGGCGTCACGCAGCACCCGGCCGAAGTAGGCATCCGCGTCGCCCGGCTGCATCTCCCACAGCGGCCGCCCGAACCAGTCCCGGGTCAGCTGCAGGTGGCCGGTGTCATTGCGGATCGTGCTGTCGGCCAGCCCCGCCGAGGCACGCGCCAGCACGAACCCGGCCAACACGTCGGTCTCGAACCGCGTCAGTTCCTCCGACGAGGCCGGTGCCCGAAGTTCACGCAGATCCCGTACGACCGCCAGCGACGCCAACCCGAGCCCCCTCGCCTTCGACCAGGCCGATGTCCGGCCGGACAAGGTGAGAACGCTTCAAGAATCCCGAAGTTACGTCACCCAGCGGCAAGACACTCGAAGGAGACAGAACTCCCTGACCACAAAGGCAAGACCCCACCCAGGCACTGGGGAACTCACGGGATGTCGCACATGATCGACGTCGAGACGCGCCGACCTGTGGACGTGCTCCCCGACCGGGAAGCGGTCACCTTGACCCGGTGGCTGGTCGGTCATCCCGGCGTGGAGGTCATCTGCCGCGACCGGGCCAGCGCCTACGCCGAGGGCTCCCGACTCGGCGCACCCGCCGCGGTCCAGGTCGCCGACAGGTGGCACCTGTGGCACAACCTCTGCGAAGCCGTCGACACATGCGTCACCCGCCACTCCTCCCACCTGCGCGAACCAGCCCGTGTCCTGACCGAGGCAGCCACAGCAGACGCGGTCGCCGCACTGGAGAACGCCGCCCGGGCGGGCAAGGTGGCGGGGTCCGCTCACCACTACACGGACCGCACCCGCGAGCGCCATCGAGCAGTCCACGACCTGCTCGACCAGGGACACAGCCAGCGTGCGATCGCCCAGGAACTGGGCCTGGCCCGCAACACCGTGCGCAGGTTCGCCCGCGCCGCCACCCCCGAAGAACTCAGCACTGGCAAGTGGCAGAACCTCCCTAGCGTCCTGGACCCCTTCCAGCCCTACCTGCGTCAGCGCTGGCAGGAGGGCTGCACCAACGCCCGGACACTGTTCGAGGAGATCAAGTCCGCCGGATTCCCAGGCCAGTGCACGATCGTCCGCGAGTACCTGCGCCCGCTTCGATCCGGACTGGACCCGGCAGGCCGCGCGTCCAAGCCGCCCTCGGTGCGGGACGTGACCGGCTGGATCACCAAGCACCCCGACAGCCTGACCTCCGGGGAAACCGTCAAGATCAAGAACATCCTCGCCCGGTGTCCCCAGCTCAGCACCGCCGCCGAACACGTCCGCTCCTTCGCCGAGATGATGCGCGACCGCGCCGGCCACCACCTCACCGAGTGGCTTGACCAGGCCCACGCCACCGACCTGCCCGAGTTGCGGTCGTTCGTGGTGGGGGTCAGGTCTGATCTTGGGGCGGTGACGGCGGGGTTGACGTTGCCGTTCAGTTCGGGTGCGGTCGAGGGGCAGGTGAACCGGATCAAGATGCTGAAGCGGCAGATGTTCGGCCGGGCCGGTGTGGACCTCCTGCGCAAGCGCATCCTCCTCGCCCGCTGACCCGCGTCCCGGAAACCACCCGATGGTGACCCTCCGTCAGAACAGCACGGAAAGTGATCCAGAACCACTTTTCAGCCGTCGCCGACATGACGGCGCAGCGGCGGGCGGCGGCGACTCAGGGCTGGGAGCCGGCGGAGTGCGATCAGCCGTGCCCGTGTGGCACCGCCGATTGTGGTCATGGGGAGCCGTGCCTAGCGCAGGACTGCGAGGGCCACGACCTGCACACGATGCGGAACCCGACTACGGACACCGACGTGACCGCCTGGCAGGACTCGCTGGACTGCTGTGAGGGATGCGGCTCTTCGTTCCGGAACATCGCGCTATCGGACCGGCCTTGGGGCGCGGTGGACCGCGACGGCACCGTGACCGTGTTCGCCGGGGTCAGCCACTACGAACTCGGCATCTGAACATCACGCTCCGCAGTGGGCCTGGAGTTCGTCACTCAGGCCGAGGCGGACTGATCCGGGTCGGGGTCGGTCCGTAGTTGGCCGATCCAGATGAGCCAGGCGAAGGTCAGGGTGTAAAGGCCGGCGCTGAAAATGACAGGCCACAGTACCCAGAGAGGAAACGGCTCGGGTGTGGCCAGGTGCGCCAGCACTGCGAAGGAGGTGTCCAGGGTGATGACGAACAGCGGCCAGATCCACGTGACCAGGTCTCGGGCCGAAGGTCGGGCAGCGCCGTACAGGACGGGCACGGCGATGTTGGCGCTGAAGGTGAGCACCAGGTACATCCACCGGCTCCATCCTTCTTGGCGCAGGCTGTCCGAGAAAATCGCGCTGCTCGTGGCGCCGACGACAAGAACGAGGTGGCAGGCGGCGAGGAGCGTGGCGAGCAATCGGATCGGCCAGCTGACCTGTGTTTTGACCAGGAGCGTGCGGGGTGTGGCGGCCGACGGTTCGCTCTCGTCGTGCCTGTGGACCTCTGCGGTGCTCGTGGCGGGTTCCTGGGTCAGGACGGCGTCGATGAGTCCTGAGAACTTCCGCTGGTCGTCGGGGTCGGAGGCCGGGTGCTGCGGGACCTGCGCGAGGTAGTCGGCGGCCCATTGGTAGATGCCGGGATCGGCGGCACGCTGTCGTGCCCGTTCCACAACGGCGCTCTTCACTCCCGCCAGCCACTGCTGGGCTTGGTCTGCACGAAGTTCTGTTGCGACAGCGGTGGCGGCCAGGGGCAGGAGCCGCTGGGGTGCGGCGGCGACTGCGCGTTGAGCGGCGGCTGCGAGTTCGGGCTTCTCTTGCGCGGTGTGGGCGATGGTGCTGAGCGCCTGGCGGCACTGGTCGTCCGCGAGGTCGTCGTGCCGGAGGAACTGCTCGACGAACTCGTTGCCGCTGTCGGACTCGACTTCGGTGAGCAGGGCCTGAGCGAGCGGTCCGCCCATGGAACCCCAGTGCGCGCCGTCCGTCGCCGGATACGCAGTGGCCAAGATCGTGTCGAGGGCTCGGACCTGCGGCGACTCGAGCGCGGTCGCTGCTCCGTAGGCGTGATGGTGGGCGTGGAAGCCGGCCTGGATGGCCGCCGCAGCTTCCGCGACGGTGCGGGCACCGGCCAGGGACTGCGCGACCACCAGGGTACGGATCAGTTTGGTGTCGAGCGCTCCCTCCGGCAAATGGTTCTTGGCGATGCGGTACAGGTAGTTCTCTTCGTTGCCCAGGAGGACGTCCATGGGGTCGTCCCGCAGTGCGAAGTCGGGGTTGGCGTGCGCGAGGACGTCGGCAAGGGCTGCGATGTGGTGATAGATCACCGGCTGCCCGTAGGAGTCCTCAATGCCGGCCGCGAAGCGGCGAGGGGCGTCGGCGACCACGGGCCTTACCCAGGTGCCGTCGCCGTGCCCGGCGTGCTGCAACAGGCGTATACGGGCGGCGAAGGCGGCTTTCGCGTCGACGTAGACATCCTCGGGGCTGCTGTCACCCAGCGCTTCATCGCTGGTGACCTGGAATATGTCGCTGACGGGACCGATCTGCCGGCTACGCAGGTGGCGCCGCAGGCCCTCCCACCAGTTGCCCGCCGAGCGGGCCAGAAGCACGATCCGCACCCGGTCGCCGCGGTGGCGGTGGGACAGCACGGTGGCGACGTCGCGGATCTGGGAGATGCGGGTTTCGGCGAGATCGACAGCGATCAGCAGGGGATAGGTCCCGGAACCGAGCATGGCGTAGTCGCGGTGGGTCGGCTTTTCGGCAAGGAATCCGCCGCTCCACGGCTGCCGATCCGGGCGGCTGGCGGACATGTGGTTCAGCACTTCGGTGATCAGGCGCGTTTTACCAGTACCGCCCAGTCCGGTCAGGACGGTGACATCCATCGGCTGTGGGGCCAGACACCATCGCTCGATCCTCTTGATCAGGTCGCTTGTGCTGTGGTTGCCGACGACCTGAGAGCGCGGATCGAGCAGGTGGGAGGACGACAGCACCGGATCGGGCGCGGTGCTCAGCAGTTGCTGCAGGTCAGCTGGCTGTAAGCGAGGTGGCATGCCGGTGTGTGCCGTGATGGTGCGGGCGAACCCTTCGGCCTGCGTGAGGTGCGACAACGGGAGAACGAGCAGGGTGCTGTCCCAGTCGCGGTCCACGATGCGCACCAGGCCGATCAGCACGCCGCCGCAGAAGACGCCGGCCCCGGATATTCCTTGCCACTTGGTCGCGTCCGGCGGTTTCGAGCCGTCGATTTCGAACGCGTACAGCTGCGAGCGCGAACCGGTGTCCGGGACGATGCGCCCGTCGACGGTCTTGAGATCGTCGACAACGCGGTGCGCGCCTCCAGGCGCCGTACGGCGCATCGCCCTGGGGAAGCCGGTCATCGTGCACACCGCACGCCGGTCGGCGTAGTCGCACACGATCTCTCCGAAGCGCACTACCGGTAACCCTGCGCCGACCACGTTTCTGTCTGCCTTCAACAAGGCCGCGTCCAGTGCGTTGTCCTCCCATACCACTTCGGCCTCAACGAAGTCCGTGCAGCCCTGGGCCCGGACCTGCACCACGTCGTTCGGGTCGGCCGCGGCCACATGACGCGCGGTGAGTATCAGCCCTGGTGCGATCAGGCAGCCCGTGCCGTAGGAACGCCGGCTGGAGACCTCCACGGTGCGTCGTGCTAGCCCGCTTGTCATCGGTCGGTGGACTCCCGCCCCTCGGCCCATGCGCCGCGGCCGCCCCCCGAGTCTCCAACGAGCAGGTCGCGTCCATCTTCATTCGGCGCGACCTGCAATGTGATGGTCATCCGCTGGGTCGCGACCTCTGCCCTTTCCCCCTTGGCGTCCGCAGACACCACGAACGCTTTCACTCCGCCGCCGCCGGACTGGGTGCGCCTGAGCTCGATACCCAGATCCAGCACGATGTCCTTGACGGTGAACCGGATCGGCAGCCCATCGCCTTCCTGCTGAGCAGCCGCCAGCCCGCTGCGTATCGCCCGGATCGCCTGCGACAGTTCCGTCGGTTCTAACTCCATGCAATCCCCCACCTAGATGTGGCAGCCAGTCTGGCGATGGGGCGGCGGATCGGAAAGTGGGCGCTTGGCTAGCGGCGGCAGGGGCTCGGGTGGGAAGGGCGATGTCGGAACTCGGTTACGCGATGCACTATCTGGACGGTGACGGCCAGTGCTGGCGCGCTTCACCGCAGGTCACAACCAGCAGCAACAGGAAGGGCGGGTGCCCCGGCCGCCGGTGGATCTTGACCGGGGTGCTGGAGCTCCGCTCCTTGTCGCCGGCCTACGCTGCGGAACTGCGGATCCTCGGGCGGCAGTTGGTTCCTCCTTGGGTGCGGTCCGCGCCGCTGTCGAGCGGCAGGAGCAGGCGCTGCGAGAGCACCGCGAGCCCGAGTAGGCGTTCGCCGTCGACCAGGCCGTGCACGAGCCGGTGCAGCCGGGCGACTGCCTGAGGTGCCCCGCTTGTTCAGGGCGGCCTGACTGACCTGTCGCAGTGAAGGTTGAGCGATTGGCGGGTCCAGCACTACGCCTGCGCCCCGCAGTTGCAGGCGGGCGTCTACGACATCGCGGTGGTCAACCTGCGGACCTGGCGGGACCTGGTGACGTGGACCGCGCATCTGGCCGGCCGGAAGCCGCAGGTTTCACCGCGCTGATCGGCGCCGCCGCCGGGCCTGACGCGCACGAGCTGCCCGCCGGCCTGCGCCCGGTGATAGCGGCCGTCCCGTCGCAGATCGGCGGCTACAGCGGCGCCACCCTCCATCTCGACATCGACCAGGGCGAGCACGACCGCCGCGCCGCCGCAGGCCTCACAGCCGCCACCGGGCACGGGTTCGGCGGCCGCACCTATGTCCGGCGGGCCCCCGGCCGGGATCTGCACCGTGGCCGGCGGGCAGGTGGTCCGGCGCGTCACCCGACCCTGCCGGGTCACCCTGGCCACCGTGCGGGCCAGGAGCGCCTCCAAGCTGGCTGGACAGCGCGTCGCGGTTCGCGCCGTTCTGCGCCCGCCAGGTCGTCATCACCCGGCCGCCGACGCTCCGCAACCCGGAGCGGCTGCTGGAGTTCGGGTTCTACGGCATCGGCGTCGTCCTCGAGCACGCCGACAGCCAGATGGAGACCCTGGTCGACCCGCGCCCGTGGCGGCCGCGTCGGCACACCCCGGCTGCCTGGTGGTTCGCCGAACGCGCCTACCGGGACTACCTCAATCAGCCCGCAGCCGAAGAGGCCGCGGCAAGGCCCTGCGCAGCGCCGTCGAAGAGGTTCTGGAGGGCTTCAGCGATGACGAGATCGTCGACTACGGCGTCGACTGACGCCCCGCAGAGGGGGAAACGACCAATGGCCCCGCCCGCCCGCCGCCCGGGCCCGTACGGTGGCCACAGGACCCGCCAGGAGGCAGTCATGAGCGCGCAGCCCGACCACGCAGCCGTCCCGCCGTACGCGCCCGCACCCGGCGCCCCCGGCCGAACTGCTCACGCAGCTGCGCACCAGCAGCCGTGCGGAGCAGTGGGTGCCGGCCTTAGAGCAGGAGTGGACCGCCGCGCTCGAGGGATCGCGCCGGACCTTCTCCCTCACCACGCTCTATGAAGTCGTCCACACCTGGCAGGCCCGCCTCGCCTCGGCACCCGCGGTCGACGCGTTCCTCGCCTCCGGCAAGGATGAGACCGGTTTCGTCGCCATGGAGGACCTGCGCAGGAGCCGCCGGTGACCGGTCCCGGTCGGCCGTACGCGGTCCGGTTCTCCCCGTCGGCCTCAAAAGTCCTCGCCGCACTCCCCGAGCACGCCGAAGAGATAGTCTGGGACGTCCTGGACACCGCAGCTGCGGGCCCGTGGGGGTTCCCCCAATGGAACGCCGGGACCCCGAAGGCGAAGACGTGCGCATCGCGTCCGTCGGCCAGCTGTCCGTCATCTACTTCGCGAACCGCTCGCTGCGGCACCCGTCCGTCCTGGACATCGTCTGGCTCGGCTGAACTACGGAAGTGTCTTGAGCGCCGTAGGGGACCTGCCCGCGTCTGCGCCGTACCTGGCCCGCAGCGGCGGGCCTGGGGGTTCAGCCGTACCCGGCCATGACTCCTGCCGCACGATTAGTTGTTAACTATTCCGACCCCTTCCTTGCAGGTCAGAATACTTGCGAAGGTGCAGGGTACGCGCTCGGAGGCGTGCATTCGTCGGCCGCGAAGTCTATGCTGCGCAATAGAGAAGGACCCGCACCTGGCTGGTGCGGGCCCTGTGGGCGGAACCGTCGGCTACCTGCCTGATGCTGTGTTGTACAGATCGAGTGCCAGCTCGATCAGTCCAACGAAGAACAGCATCCGGTCGTAGCCCGGCGGTTTCGTGCTTCGTAACCTGCGGGGTCTCCGCTTCATGGTCACCTCCCTCCACGTGGCAGGGAGGGTGGCAAGCACGTCCGCGGTAGACACTATCTGAAACCAGCGGAATCAGTGAGGCAAAGGGCTACTCGCGCGCACGCAAGTAGCCCCCTGAACTGCGTTTATGACGCAGAGTCGTGATCTTAGTTGGCCCGTTTGATGGTTGTAAAAGGGGCTTACCGGACGCAAACGCCGTTGTCGATTTCGGTCCCGATGCTCCTCATGGGTGTGGACCTCTTCGCGGGTACCGGTGGCCCAACCCCGGGTCCTGGCCGCCCCTTGGACCCCGGCGACATGGACGGCGAGCCTGCGTATGGCGGTGGTCGCAGGAGGTAAAGCGCGTCTTCACCGAGTGCCGGGCCTCTACCGTGAGCATGTGAAGAACGAGCTGTGGCGTCCACTGTCCGAGCGGTCCGGTACTCCGGCGCCTACGCTGCGCACCACGATCTCCCGCTCCCTGGAGACCCAGTTGCGGCACTGGTTGTTCCGGGCGATGGAAGCCGAACAGCAACTTGCTGACCGGATCACGCTCCGTTGCGATCTCAAGGAACTGCACTCATGCCGCGCCCACGGCCTCGCTGAAGACGAACCCGAAGACACGGAGACGCAAGAGGACCTCGACGTCGTCCACCTGGCCTATTGCACCCCCGCCAAGCAGTTGCCGGACGTCATCGACACATGGTTGGACCTGACACCTGAGACGACGCCGAAGCCGATTCCAGGGCTAGCCCGCAGCAATGCCAACTTCGACCTCTTCGCCTCCGTGACGGGCTACTTGATGCCCCGGGCCCGACTGCGTCGGGACCTCCAGCAGTTGCTGGACGATGCCCGGTCGACGTACACCCTGCGACCCGACCATCGAGGTCTGCGCCATCGTGTGGACCCGACGGTGGAAGCACTCGCTATTGCTGCTGCCACCAGCGCGAGCAACGACCCGGAGCGCGGGTCAGCCGGCGCCCACCTGAACCGTGCCTGGACGGCGGCGTACGCCCTGCATCCGGATCCGGTGAAGGCATACAGCGAGACGATCAAGGCCGTCGAAGCAGCAGCCCACGCGACGGTGGAGCCGAACAACCGCAAGGCCACCCTGGGATCCATGATCAAGGTCTTGGAGAACACCCGGGCCCGATGGGTGGTCGGCATTGGCCACGCACCCAGCAGTAACGGGGCGGAGACGGTCGAGCGGATGATGCGCCTGCTGTGGACCGGGCAGACCAGCCGGCACGGTGGTTCGCACCCCACCCGTGACGAGACGCTGGCCGAAGCGCGGGCTGCGGTGAATCTCGCTGTCGCCCTGCTCAGCTTCTTCACCGACGGCCTTCTGTACCAGGCACCGTCCGCGCCCTGAACCTGTGAGCCTCACACCCCGTTTGCCCAGGCGGACAGGGTGAGCTGTGAGGGTGGGAGGGTGTGAGACAGAGCTCCGGGCAGGAACCGAAGAAGGTTACGTGTCCGGGAGGAAGTGGAGCATTTGCACGCCCGTGGCTGGTCGCCGCGCAGCATTGGCATGGCGGGTCCGCACAGCCGCCCGGCGCCTCTCACGCGGCCCTGGAGTTTTCCGCCGGCAAGGGCTCGGCATCCGCCCCGGTTAGGCGTACGCCGCGCGGAGGGGCGAGAGACCATGTCTCTCGCCCGCGGCCGGGGTGTGGTTGGTGCTGGTCGGCCGGGGTCCTTTTGCCTGGTCGGCAGAGTCGGCATGCGGTTCGTGTCCGGTGCGGAGGGGTGTGGGTACGCCGAAGCCGATGCCTGCCAGGGGAGTCGACGGTGACCATTCGGTCGCGCCGTACTGCAACTGGAGCATCGGCTTCGTGAGGCAGGCGCGCCAACGCCACCTCGGTTCCCTGGTGCGCCGGTTGGAGCCAGTAGCAATCAGGGCTGGACCCCCACACACGCTGGTGCGAGGTCTCTTGGTGAAGGATGCCCGCCGTACGGTGGGGGCGTACGCCCTTCGCGAGGCGCAGAATTGAGCCAATGCAGGTCAGCCCGGGGGGCGCCCTCTCAAAGGATTGTTGGGGGTGGCGCGGAGTTGTCGGACCCTCGTGGTAGTGACCGCTTCACCGCTGTGACCTGCGACGTTGCCGATCGCTGGTCGGCTTTCGCGCTGACCCATTGTCGCCTGGTGATGGTTAACGCTGTGCTTGTCCGGCATCTCCGTCAGTTGGAGCGTTGCTGAGCCAACGGGTGACTGGTTCTCATCGAGGCTCTATGGGCTGGGAGACTCGGCGGCAGTAAGCCATTTCGTGCGCTGGGAGCGCCAACTCCCGTATGGCGCACGCGTGGACAGTCCGGTTGGAGCTAGTAGCGACACCGTCCGGCGACCTCGCGTCGCCGGACGGTGTGGCAGGGAGTTCATTTTGGGCACGAAGCCCCCGACCGCAGCGCGTGCTGCGGTCATCGCACCGGAGCCGTCGCCCGGCAGCGAGACCACCCCTGTCGTGCGGTTCGGTGTGCCGCACGCGTTCGTCATCGTGGCCTTCGTGGTCACGGCCGCGGTGCTTGCGGAGCTGGGTATGGCCGTCAAGACCGTACTGATGCTCATCGGCGGGGCCGGCACCATGGGTGCCACCATGGTCCTGGTGGTGGTGAGCGGCGGCCGCTCCGGCGGCCGGTTCGGCCGCTTCCTGCGGGCCTACCTCAGCACGGGCAACTGAGGGGCGCCGCGATGGGACGCCCCGATAAGCCGGTAGACCGTACGGTCCCCGCCCGC
>Ga0137412_10005186_pt1 | contig 10424 bp, 12 predicted proteins | sample CZODoug2_1_16fun_FD_122160 | JGI IMG/M metagenome (GOLD analysis project Ga0137412, IMG submission 122160) | Vadose zone soil fungal communities from Angelo Coast Range Reserve, California, USA - CZODoug2_1_16fungal (Hybrid Assembly) | ecosystem: Environmental > Terrestrial > Soil > Vadose zone... | reverse complement strand
CCCTCACATTGAAGGTTCGCGAAAAGAATGGCGCAAACCAGCGCGCCGAACGGCAGCAATGAAAGTAGGCGGCGGCCTCGGCGGCGAATGGAATTTCCATGGTTTGCCACTCATATGGACTGAACTGTTCGGGGAAAGCAACCGTCCCGAACATAGGTCCGTACATTCCCGAATGGCCCACAAAGTGAAACTCGATGATTAGCTTACCCGCTGCTTTGGTTTCGGCGAGCAGGTGCAGGACCTCGCGCTTGCTTTCGACGGCGCGAGAAATGATTTCTCCCGCAAAGCCGTTCTCCTTCTTTTCGCTCGCAAGTGTGCGGGCGACGACGGGAAACTGCTGACCACCTTTCCGGTAGACGGTTGTGTAGATAATGATGATGACGTTGTTGATCAAGAGGCTTTGAATACTAGCATGCTAATCGCTCCTCCGGGCGTTCGTTCTGGCTGAGAAATCGGCAACCATGTCCCAGGGATTGACCATCTCCGCGATAGGGATTTCATTTGAGGCGCCGTGGATCTTGACCATGTCGCGACGGGTTGATAAGTTGAACTAGTCAGACTAGTCCGTGCCCGTTATTCTGTGTAGATGAAGACCATCACCAGTACGGAGGCCAAGGCCACGCTCAACGCCCTCCTGGCCGAGGTCGAGCGAACGGGCACGTCAGTGACGATCACCAACCACGGGCGGCCAGTCGCGATCCTGATACCCGCGCACGAAACGCCGCGACGGTTCGGCCAACTGCCGAATCTGTCTGTTCCCGACGGGTTCGACGACCCCTTGCCGGACTCGGAAATCGCCGCGTGGGAACGAAACTCATGACGCGCGGACGGCGTGCCGCAGCGCCTTCGCATGCCGTCCTGCTCGACACCCACACCTTGCTGTGGCTGATATCTACGCCCGAGAAGGTGTCCCAGACCACGCGTGACGTTCTCGCCGAGGCGAGTTGCACACTGTGGGTCTCGGCGGCGTCGGCCTGGGAGATCGCGATCAAGGCGCGGTTGGGTCGCCTCGACGGGGAGCCGTTGCTGTCGGCGTGGTCGGACGTCATGGCCGACATGACCGCGACGGAACTACCCATCGAGGCGACCGACGCCATCCTCGCGGGGCGCCTGCCATGGGAACACAAAGACCCATTCGACCGCGTGATCGTCGCCCAGGCCGCCCGGCGCAACCTGACCATTGCGACGCGCGACGAACGAATACTCGACGCCGCTCTTACCCCCACCCTCAAGGTGTGAGCCGGAAAGGGCGTCAGTACTTGCCGAAGGCGAGCACGACGTTGTGGCCACCGAACGCGAACGTGTCGCTCAGTGCGTACCGGTAGTCGCCCTTTCTGGCCTCTCCGGTGACCACGTCGAGGTCGACGCCCTCGTCCAGCTCCGTCAGGTTCAGCGTCGGCGGCACGACACCGTCACGTAGCGCCAGCACGGTGAGCGCCGCCTCGATGGCGCCCGCAGATCCAAAGGTGTTGCCCAGCGCGGCTTTCGGGGCGTAGACGGCGGGACGGTGGGAGCCGAAGGCCTTCTGCAGTGCCGTCGCCTCGACGAGATCACCGTCGCGGGTACCCGCGGCGTGGGCGTTGACGTGGTCGATGTCGCCGGGCGCGAGACCAGCGAGCTCCATCGCCCGCGTCACCGCATGGGTCTCTTGTTCGGCATCGGGGTCCGACGCCATGATGTCGTAGCCGTCGGAGGTGATGGACCCGCCCAGCACGCGGGCCAGGATCCGCGCACCACGGGCCTTGGCGTGCGCTTCGGTCTCCATCACCAGCAGCGCACCGCCCTCACCGAAGACCATGCCGGTTCGGTTCCTGTCGAACGGGCGGCAGGCACCTTCGGGGTCGTCGTTGTCGGTGGACATGATGCCGTCGATTTGCGAATACGCCGCGACGGGCACCCCCTGGATGGGGAATTCGACGCCGCCACAGATCGCGACGTCGGCATCACCGAAGACGATCTGCTGCCACGACTGCGCGATGGCCGCCGCACCGGACGCATCGCCAAGCATCGGCGCCGATACGCCTCCCCGCGCTGCCAGATCCAAGCCGATCGCCGCGGCGGGCCCGTTGGGCATGAACATCTGGACCGCCAGGGGCGAGACTGCCCTCAACCCGCGTTCGCGCATGGCGACGTAGGCAAGGATCACCTCTTCCCCGTTGCCGAACCCGGTGCCCACCGACACGGCGAGGCGGGTCGAGTCCATTTCCGGAGACCCTGCGTGCAGCCACACGCGCCGGCTCAGCACCAAGGCCATCTTTTGCAGGTAGGACAGGCGTCGCAGTTCCACGCGACTCAGTTCACTGTCGAAGTCCTCGTGTATTTGGCCCCCGACGCGCACTGGTAGATCCAGTTCCTCCACGAATGGGTCGGCCAGCGTGCGGATGCCGCTGCGACCGTCGACCAGCGCCGTCCAGGTCTCTTCGGCGTCGGTCGACAATGCACTGGTCAGCGCTACCCCCGTGATCACTACGTCGGGAAGTTCGCGTCGCATCAGGACCCCCTAGTCGATGTGCGTAACCGCTCTACGGTAACCATCGACGGCGAATCTCCGGTAGCTGCCCGCCGCCCGAGAGGGTGCGCCGTCATCCGGATTGGATCGCCAGATGAGGCGCAAGCCGCTGCTCGCCGATCTCGGCACCGGCTGCGAGATCGTCGATCATGGCGTCGGCCCAGTCGACAAGGCCAGCGGTGTCGATGTCGTGCGGCGCCACCCGAACATCGCCGAGACGGCCCGACGCGCGCCGAAGGACGGCGAGCGCACCCTTGACGTTGCCTCGCTGGACGTGGGTGATGCCGACCGCGAGCTGGGCCAGGCCTTGCCATAGCAACCGCTCGTCGTCCGGACCGTTCTTCCATGCGGCCTCGAGCACCTCGTGCGCGTTGAACGCCAAACCCCGGTCCAGCAGATCCTGGGCATAGGCCAGGCTTGCAGCAGGCGTTAGCTCGAGTTCGTCCGGGATGCGCGGAATGCCTTCGCTGCCCGGCGGAAGGGGCCGCCCCAATGCATCGCGGGGACGGGTGTTTCGAGGCCTGCCCGACTCGTCACGATCGCGCTCGCCCATGTGCCCATCGTGGCAGGCCTCCGCGAGCACGAGGCGAATTGGCTTGAGCGGGCCGGGCTGTGGCATTGGCCACCGCCCCGAAGACGCGTTGCCTCGAAGACGAGTTGCTACGTGATGTGCTGCATCGACGTCGCTCAACGCCCGACCCGCAGGGCCAGATTAACACATCATCTGAACAGTTGGACAGATGGCGTAGGCTGGCGTCGGGCCAAAAAGCGCACGCTCGTGCCCGTCAAGTCACCACTGCGACTACGGATGTCGGCGCGAAGACCACCGACCGGAAGGACCCTCATGGCCGAGTACACCTTGCCCGAACTGGACTACGACTACGGCGCCCTCGAGCCGCACATCTCGGGCCAGATCAACGAGATTCACCACGGCAAGCACCATGCGACGTACGTGAAGGGTCTCAACGACGCCATCGCCAAGCTCGACGAGGCGCGGGCCAACGGCGACCACGCCGCGATCTTCCTCAACGAGAAGAACCTGGCGTTCCACCTCGGCGGTCACGTCAACCACTCCATCTGGTGGAAGAACCTCTCCCCCAACGGCGGCGACAAGCCCACCGGTGAACTCGCCGCAGCCATCGACGACCAGTTCGGCTCGTTCGACAAGTTCCAGGCACAATTCACCGCCGCCGCCAACGGCCTGCAAGGCTCCGGCTGGGCAGTCCTCGGCTACGACACCCTGGGTCAGCGCCTGCTCACCTTCCAGCTCTACGACCAGCAGGCCAACGTGCCGCTCGGCATCATCCCGCTGCTACAGGTCGACATGTGGGAGCACGCCTACTACCTGCAGTACAAGAACGTGAAGGCCGACTACGTCAAGGCATTCTGGAACGTGGTGAATTGGGCCGACGCGCAAGACCGATTCGCCGCGGCCAGCAAGGCCCAAGGGCTGATCTTCTAGCGCGGGGTCGGGCGAACGGCCGTCATTTGGTATGTCCGAGGGGTCTGCCCTGTGACCGAGCGGAAGCCTTCGATGAACGCGCTGGGAGTGGCCCATCCGCAGTCGTGAGCGGTGGCGCTGATCGTCATTCCCTCGGAGAGGTTGATCATCGCCTGGTACACGCGAATGGTGTTGCGCCACTGCGGGTAGGTCATTCCCATTTCCGTGCGGAACAGGCGAGCGAGCGTGCGTTCACTGGTGCCACTCGTACGTGCCAGCTCGCCAAGGCGCTTCGGCACGGACAGGTCTCGCGTGACTTCCAGGCACGCATCGGCCAGGCGCGAGTCTTGCGGTGTGCGTAGCGACACCGGCTGCTGCGGCAGGCGGCGGCATTGATCCCGCAACACCGCCCGGATGCGGCGCCGTTCGGGCCCGGTGAGTGCGACGTCCGTGCACGCAACCAACAACTCACTGAGCAAGCCGGTCACCGAGATGATGGCTGGACCGTTGGTCTCGAGCGCCGCGTCGGCGGTGGAGAATCCGACGGTGTGGAAGGAACTGGCGCCGTAGAAGCGGTGGGAGTGCCAGGTTCCTGCGGGCAACCACACCGCTCGGGTGGATGGCGCGACCCACGTCCCCGCTGCGGTCTGCACGGCGAGCACGCCGACGCTCACGTACACGATCTGGTGGTCGTCGTGACGGTGCCGGCCGATCACGTCACCCGCCGCGTGCTGTTGCCACACGGTGGGCGCTACCGACAGGTGGCGGATTTCCGACACAATTGGGCAGTTTAACGGAAGACTGAGCCCCGCGACTTCGGCACGATCGACGTCATGTCTGTGCAAAACGACGACGCCACGACGTCGACGGTCACCTCGACAGGGGTGAAGGACCCTCCCCCGCCGTCGCATTGGAAGCGGATGCGGCTGTGGGCCACCGCCCACGCCGTCGACGACTTCTACCAGGGCCTCATCCCCGCGGCGATCCCATACTTCGTGCTCGAACGGCACTACTCGTATGTCGCTGCGTCTGGGCTGGCGCTGGCCGCGACGATGGGCAGTGCGGTACCGCAACTGCTGATCGGCGCACTTGCCGACAAACACCGGATGCCGTGGATGGCACCACTCGGGGTGGCACTGGCGGGTGTCGGCGCCGGCCTCGCGGGCGTTGCCGGTCCGTATGCGGCGGTCTGGACGCTTCTGCTGTTCTCCGGCCTCGGCGTGGCGATGTTTCACCCGCCAGCGGGGCGCGACGCACGCCGGGCGGCGGGCAACAGCGCCGGAGCGATGAGTCACTTCGCGGCGGGCGGAAGCGTCGGCTTCTTCCTCGCCCCCGCACTGGCCACGCCTGCGCTGAACGCCTGGGGCGTCGGCGCAACCGCGATCTTCATCCCTCCGGCCGTGCTGATGGGCTTCGTGCTCTGGCGTCATCACGGCCGGGTGGCCGCTGGCGCGCGGTCCTCACTGGCCACGGCGGGGAAGGACCGCTGGGGGATGTTCAGCGTCCTGACGGCGGTCGAGGTGGTGCGCTCCACCATCTTCATCGGCATCGACACCTTCGTCGCGCTCTACTGGATTCGTCACCTCGGGGCGTCGCCTGGCCTTGGCGGTACGGCCTTGACGTTGGTGTTGGTGGGCGGCGTCGCAGGCACGCTGCTCGGCGGTCGCCTCGGTGACCGCATCGGCATGGTGCGCACCGTGCAGATCGGCAACGTCTTGCTGGTACCGGCGCTGTTCGGAATGCTGGCTTGTGGCAATGCGATTGCGGCGCTGCCGCTGGTGTTCCTGGTCGGCGTGGTCACCAACATCCCGTTCGCGGTGTTGATCAAACTCGGCCAGGACTACCTTCCTGCCCGGCCCGGCACCGCGGCAGGTGTAACGCTGGGACTGGCCGTCAGCGCCGGAGGGCTGTTCATGCCGGTGCTGGGATGGATAGCCGATCATCACGGCCCTGAAGGCGCGCTGTACACGTTGGCGCTGATTCCGTTCGCGGCCATCGCGCTGTCACTGCTGCTGCGCGAGCCGGAACAACGGTGAGTGACCTGCCCAATCGTGGTGGAGCCAATAGGAAGACCCTCGAATCTCGGTCACCTCGACCAATGCACCGATGATTCCGGTGTCGCGTGACTGTAATTCGCATGAGACAGTCCGGACCCACCGAAGGTTCGAACAACGAAAGACGTTGGGACAAAATCGAACTCATTCGTGTGCTTCGACACCAAGAACCGCCTCGTAGTCGCGCCCGCCATAAAAGATGCCGACAATCACCACGGTCTGGCCCAACACAGCGAAGGCGATCACGACTCGACGCTTGAAGCCGACTGTGCGAAGACCTGACCTGATGTCATCACGCGCCGTGCCACGATGCGGGAATGCACCCAGATCCTCGCAGAACGCCACAATCGATTCCGTATAGCGCGCAGCCACTTCCGTCGATCCTGCAGCCGCGATGTAGCGGCGCAGCTCAAAGAGCTGGTCTTCTGTCTCGGGCGTGAAGACGACGCTGAGGCTCACCCGTCCCCGGCAAGACGGGCCCGCACCGCCTGTGCAGAGACCCCCCTCGAAGGATCGGCAATGACGGCGTCGTATGCGGCGGCCACCTCGCCCCGTAGCCAGGCTTCAACCGCTTGATCGCGAGCGAACAAAGCCCGCAGCCCTTCGCGGATCACCTCGCTCTCGCTGGCATATTCCCCCGACCGCACTCGTTCACGCAGCCCATCAGCCATGTCGTTGGGGAGCGTGATGCTTAGTTGGCGTGTCGTGCGCATATCCACCTCCAGGTCGATAGGATTCAATCCTACTCTTGTGCGGGATCCAGCACACAGGTTCGAAGGTCATCGGGCCTTGGCCGTTGAGCAAGCCCCTTTCTCAGTGGTCCCGCTCCGGCCGAGGCAGCGGAATGGCCTCGAGCCGTCGCGCACCCCCACGTTCCCGTTCGAACAGTGCCGAAGTCGTGGTTGGGACGAGCGTGTAGGCCGGCCGAGCGATACAGCGGAGGCGTTTCACCTGCGCCGCGGAGACCGGCAATTCCAACGGACCGACTCCGACGATCTCGATGTTCAAATCGTCACGCACGGAGGTACTTTGCGCCCTCAACTGGGAAGCCCCACCCAGGGCACTCAGCGATTGGGCCAGACGCTTCCTCGGCTCGATCTGCACCCGGCCGACGCCAATCGAGCCGCTATCCGGTGCGACCCATGATCCCTACAGCCAGGGCCTTGTCCGGTGGTTCAACGAACTCGCCTATGACGCAAACACCCGCGAGGTCAAGACCCGCGGCCTTCCGAGAAACGACAAACATGGTGGAGCTAGGGAGAATCGAACTCCCGACCTTCTCGATGCGAACGAGACGCGCTACCAACTGCGCTATAGCCCCTTGTACCGGTAGCACAGGTTACCAGTCACCCCGCCGAGGTCGAAAACCCCAGCGAGCTACTCGCCCGCGGCGCGCGGCAAGTCGTAGTCAGCGGCGAACGGAGCGTAGTCGAGGTGCTCGAAGATCGGATCCTCGTCGTCGATCTCCAGCACCACCGCGCCGGGACGACGCAGCCGCGACGGCACCACGTCGAACTCGGGATCCTGGGTGCTCTCGACGCCGAGCCGCGACCGCGCCATCCGCTGCGCACGACGGCGCCGCACCTGCTCCTCGATGCGGGTCTGGCGGCGGAGGTACCCCAGGTAGAGGATGGTCACCGCCCCGACGGAACCACACGCCCACCAGAACGTCGGCGACACCAGGAACGCGGCGGCGGCCGTAGCCACCGACAACACACCCATCACCATCAGCATCCGCTTGCGGAACTTGTACTTTCGCGCGCTCACGGCGGCGGCCGTCTTGGACTCGTAGCGCTTGCGCCGCGCCTCCGAGATGGAGTCGGCGACGTGAAGGTCGGTGTCCGACGGCGCCTCCAGACCCGAGGAGTCGTCGACGTACTCGTAGTCATGGTCGGTGCCGTCGTCGAGGGACTCGAACACATCCGTGGACTCGTCGGACTCAGCCTCGGGCTCGGCTTCGAGCTCGTCGACCTCGGAGAGATCCTCAGCCTCGTCGACCTCCGAGAGATCCTCGACCGAGAACGTCTGTGTGTTGTCGTCGTAGTCCAGCGGCAGTTGCGCCTGCGCGGCGGATGCTCCGACCGGCAGTGCGCCCGAGTCCATCTCGACGACGTCGACGTCGAGGTAGTCGGGTTCGGTCGACACCGCGGCAGCGGCCTGCACGACGGGCCGCCGTGATGGCGCGTCGTGGTAGTCGTCCTCACCTTGGTCATCGGCGTGGTCGTCGACGCCGTCGTCCATCTGGTCCTCGGACGGCCGCCAGTCGGGATCGCTGTAGTGGCCTGCGGCGGGTCCGCTGCGCCGGCGCAACAGCCTGGCGCCGCGTCCGGTGTTGAGCACGCGGGTGGCCAGGGCCACGTCACTGGTACGACGCACGGTGTCCCGCTTGCTGATCAACATCGGAACGAGCACGAAGAGCCAGAGCACCACGAGTGAGATCCACAGGAGTGATTGGGGGATGCTTGGCATGTAGCCGGCTCCTTTCCCCTTCAGGCTAGGTCTGTGACCAGCGCACCCGGGGGCGACGCGCCGAGGTCAATTACACACCTGTAATTCACCTCTGACAAGCACATTGGCCCCACATGTCACATCTGCAACATCCATCACGACCAATTGGCCCGGCCGGTCCGGATCAATCGCGACGTTGCCGAGCCCTCGAGCTCCTCGATCGTGATCGCCACCAGAAGGTGATCCCGCCACCCTCCGTCCACCTCGAGGTACCGCTTCAGCAACCCCTCTTCGCGGAAGCCGACCTTGGCAAGCACTGCCCGGCTCGCGGCGTTCTCGGGCCGCACCGTCGCCTCGATCCGGTGCAGCATCACCGGTCCCAGCCCATGGTCGACGCCCAACGCAAGTGCCGCCGTCGCCACTCCACCGCCGGTCACCGCCTTGGCCACCCAGTAGCCGATCCACGCCGACCGCAGCGCCCCGTGAGTGACGTTCCCGATGGTGAGCTGACCGCAGAACTCGCCGTCGAGTTCGATCGCGTACGGCAACATGCGGCCCCGGCGCGCCTCGGCCCGCAAGCCCGAGCAGATCGACGGCCATGACGAAAGTGCGTGGCGCACTTCCCAATTCACTTCGGCGACCGGTTCCCACGGTTCGAGGTGTTCTCGGTCGGTCAGCCGCAGGCGACTCCACTGCGAGCCGTCCCGCAACCGCACCGGACGCAGCCGCACCAACCCGGCGGGCACCCTCAGCGCCCGAGGACGCGGGAGCGCAACGGTGGAGCACCCGCAGCGCAGCGAGGATGAACGACCTTGCGCACCCCGGCCGCAGAGCGCACCGTGCCCGCCATCCCACGGGTGACCGGGACACCGAGCAGCGACCAATCCAGACCCGCGCGCCGGACCTATCGGCGGCATCGGTCTCGAGATGCAGCGGGCATACGGCGTAGCAGGCCGGCCACGCCGTATAGGCGCGCCCTTCACCGGCCATTGTGCTGACGGCGCGCAGCCCGGGTTGGAAGATCAATTTCGAGCTTGTCCCCGGACCCCGGATGACCTGGCGTGAGGATTCCGTCGGCCGGCGAGGGACTCGACAGGGCGTCACTGTCCATGGCGCGGCTGTGGGGCGACGTCGTCATCATCAACGTTTGGGGTTCGTGGTGCGCGCCGTGCCGGAAGGAGGCACCGGACCTGGAGCGTGCGGCCCGGGCGTTCGCCGCAGCCCCGGTGCGGTTCACACGGTCGACCCGGACCCGGTCCCGTACAAATCATGACGCTCCGCCAGATTTAGCTGTCCGCTCACCTTCGGTCCGGCACCATGTGCTCGCATGGAGGCGCCGACGCGCTCGCCGGCCCTCGGTGCCGACCCGATGCCTGCACGCCGCCGCCCGCACCTGCTGCGCGAGGCGGGCATCGTCCTGGTGCTGCTGGTCGTCTACGACCGGATCGCCGAGGCGTTGGCCGGGCACCGCGCCGTCGGCGACGCCCACGGACAGGCGGTGTTGCGCCTGGAGGCGCGGTTGCACCTCGGGGTCGAGCACAGCCTGAACCGGTGGCTCGCCGGGCACCGGCCGGCCGAACTGCTGGCCACCAGCTACTACCAGCTGATGTACACGACGACGGCGCTCGCGGTGCTCGTCGCGTGCTACCTCCGGCGGCCGGACCTCTATCGGGCCGCCCGCAACGCCCTGCTCTGGATCAACGTCGCCGGCCTGGCGATCTTCGTTGTCTACCCCGTGGCCCCGCCGCGTTCGCTGCCGGACCAACAGTTCGTCGACTCCGTCGCGGCGGTCTGGTTCGTGCACTACCCGCCGGACCACTTCGGCGCCATGCCCTCGCTGCACCTCGCCTGGGCGGTCTGGGTCACGGTGATCGGCATCCAGATCGTGACCCAGCCTGTCCTGCGGGTGCTGCTCGTCCTGCACCCGACACTTACCGCGATCGCCGTGATGAGCACCGCCAACCACTACACG
>Ga0137412_10005185_pt1 | contig 10424 bp, 11 predicted proteins | sample CZODoug2_1_16fun_FD_122160 | JGI IMG/M metagenome (GOLD analysis project Ga0137412, IMG submission 122160) | Vadose zone soil fungal communities from Angelo Coast Range Reserve, California, USA - CZODoug2_1_16fungal (Hybrid Assembly) | ecosystem: Environmental > Terrestrial > Soil > Vadose zone... | reverse complement strand
AAGGAAGTCGATTGCGGCGAGCCGACAATAGGGATGCCCAGGTCCATGAATTCAGGATACGCAAGCATCCACTCGAATGTTTGCATGCCACCCATGGAAATGCCCATGACCGCGCGCAAATGGGAGATGTGCAGCACTTCGGTGAGCAACCGGTGCTCGGATTCAACCATGTCTCGAATCGTGAAAACGGGAAATTTCATCAGCGGCTGTTTGTTGCTGTTCGACGGCGCGGAAGAAACACCGTTTCCGATAGCGTCCACCAACACGACAAAATAATTCGTCGTATCGATAACCTTGCCGGGTCCGATGAATGGCAACAAGTCCTGTGATTTCCCGCCCAACCATGTGGGCCACAGAATCGCGTTTGATTTTTGCGCGTTCAGTTTGCCCAGCGTCCGATACCCAAGACGAAAATCTTGTATAGCCGCGCCGCCCTGCAATTTCATCTCGCCGAGTTCGGCGAATTGTTGCGCACCTTCGGGCGGCGCAGCTTGCGCATCGGCGCGAATTATCGAGCCTGCGAGCAATACCAGTAAAACGCAAAGCCTGATTGCAAATTTGTTTTTCATGTCCGGCATTCTACTCGTTCTCTAAGCGAGCGCCCTGCGTCATTTCCACAATTCTTACGTCTGGATGTATGCTGCAAGGCTTGCGTCGGACCATAAAAACTGAGGTGAGTTGATGCGCAGGATTCTGCTTGTACTTTCATTCGTGATTTTAATTGCGTTAGCGGCGCCATTTGCTTTTGCCGCACCAGGCGCAGTGCGCTGCGGCAAGCTCCTGGACGTGCGGTCGGGCCGGATGCTCGCGGACCAAGTCATCGTCTTCGACGCGAACGGCATGATTACGGCCGTCGGGCCGGCCACTTCCACCTCGCCAACGGGTGGAATGGCCGTGCTTAATCTTTCGAATGCCACCTGCCTTCCCGGCTTAATCGATGTGCACACGCACCTCACTGGCGATCCGAGCGCCAGCGGCTATCAAGGACTCGGCATTTCCGTTCCGCGCGAGGCTCTCACCGGCGCCAAGAACGCGCGCCTCACCGTGCGCGCCGGTTTCACTACCGTGCGCAATGTCGGCGCCACCGGTTACACCGATGTTGCTCTTCGAGACGCGATTGATGCTGGCGATGTCCAAGGGCCCCGCATGATGGTTTCCGGCCCGCCCTTGGGAATCACCGGCGGCCACTGCGACAACAATCTTTTGCCGTTCGAATATCACTACAAAGCGGAAGGTGTGGCAGACGGTCCGTGGGCCGCGCGCGCCAAAGTTCGCGAGACGATCAAGTATGGCGCCGACGTGATCAAGGTTTGCGCTTCCGGCGGCGTGCTAAGCAAAGGGGACCAACCAGGCACACCGCAGTACACCCTCGAGGAATTGCAAGCCATCGCCGAGGAGGCGCACAAGCTTGGGCGCAAAGTCGCCGCGCACGCCCACGGCACGCAATCTATCAAGGACGCCATTCGCGCCGGCATCGATTCCATCGAGCACAGCAGCTTGATCGACGATGAAGGCATCGCGCTGGCCAAGCAGCACGGCACTTACCTGGTCTTCGATATTTACAACGATGATTTTATTTTGCAGGAAGGCGCGAAGGCCGGCATGCTCGCGGAATCGATTGAGAAAGAAAAGAAAATAGGCCGCTTGCAGCGCGAGAATTTCCGGCACGCCTTTCAATCCGGGGCGAAGATCGCTTTTGGCACCGATGCCGGCGTCTACCCGCACGGCGACAACGCCAGGCAATTCGGCAAAATGGTCGAGTGGGGCATGAAGCCCATCGACGCCATCCAAGCCGCGACCATTCGCGCCGCCGATTTGCTAGGTTGGTCCGCTAAAGCTGGCGTCCTTGAGCCCGATCACTACGCGGACATCATTGCGGTCAGTGGTGATCCGCTGTCCGATGTCCGCGCGCTGGAGTCCGTAAAATTTGTAATGAAAAATGGTGCCGTCGTTCGCGACGATTTCAGCGCCAAATAAAAATGACGGCGCAAAATAAATCACGCGCACAAAATTAAGCGGTGGCGGCCTTCACCTGGCTCAATGCGGAAGCCACTTCCTTCAGGTCCGGCACCACCGGAATGTCGTAGTTCTTGAACCACGCCACTTTGCCCTGCTTGTTCACGATGGCGATGGCGCGGCCGGTGATTCCTTTGTCAGCGAGGTATACGCCGTACTTTTCGCTCATCGCGCCTTTGGGATGAAAATCCGCGAGCAGCGAATACTTGATGCCCATCTTGTCGGCGTAAGCCTTGTGCGACCACGTGCTGTCTACGCTTACGCCCAGCACTTCCGCATCGAGCTGATCGAACGAGCGCATGTCGTTGACGAAGCAAGCATGCTCATTCGTGCAGGTCGGGCTCCAATCCAGCGGATACCACACCAGCACCACATTTTTCTTCCCCGCGAAATCAGAAAGCTTCACGTCCTTCTTGTCTTGATTCTGCAGCGTAAAATCCGGCGCCGTCTGCCCCACTCCAATCGCCATGTTCTTTCCTCCGATTAATTTGCGAACTAAGCTAACCATCTTATCGAATCCAACCTGCCCCGCCAAAGCTCGTCAGCCTCCGCGCGGCGCCATCAGACCTATTGGGTGTACACTTCTGTGAGAAATTCCATCGACTGATGAAATCATGTCCTCCGAAGCAACTCGCCGGGCTCCCATGATGCCGCTACGCGAATTAGTCGATCGCTACCTCTCCGCAGCCGGCAACTTCGGCATCTCCGTCGCCCTTTCTTCCTTTGCTCTCAGTCATGCCGAAACGGAGCGCCTCTTCTCCGGCTACGAGGAGGACTACCACATCTCCCGCTTCTTTCATTTTTCACAAGATACTGGAGCGTCGTTCTCTATCAACGGTTTCCCCGCCACGCACGTTGCCATTGATGCTGAGATTCAATCGATTCTTTAAGCCACCAAATTTCTATGGTTATCCGGAGCGGGCCAGAGAGGCGCCTTCGGTGCTTAGGCGGCGGGAGAGCTTTTCGTGTTCTTCGCGCAGTTCGTGGGGGAGGCGATTGCCGAATTTGTCGAAAAATTGTTTGGTGTCGGCCAGGTCGTCTTCCCAGTCTTCGGAATTTACGCGCAGAAGTTCATCCATTGCTTGCGGAGAGATTTGCAGGCCGTCCAGGGTTAAACCATTGCGCGTTGGTACAAAGCCAATGGGAGTTTCGTCGGCGCCGGCGCGTCCTTCCACTCGTTCTAGAATCCATTTCAATACGCGAACATTTTCGCCGTAGCCGGGCCACAGGAATTTTCCGTCCGCGCCACGCCTAAACCAATTTACGTGGAAAATTTTTGGTGGGCGCGGGATACGTTTGCCCATTTCCAACCAGTGGCGAAAATAGTCGGCCATGTTGTATCCGCAGAAGGGCAGCATAGCCATGGGATCGCGGCGCACCACCCCGACATTGCCGGTCGCGGCAGCAGTAGTTTCGCTGGCCATGCTGGCGCCGACGAATACGCCATGCTGCCAATCAAAGGCTTCATACACAAGAGGAGCGACACGCGCGCGACGGCCGCCAAAAATAAACGCAGAAATCGGAACGCCTTCCGGCGCTTCCCACTTTGGCGAAATACTCGGTGACTGATTCGCCGGAACGGTATAGCGCGAATTGGGATGCGCAGCCGGTCCCTTGGAGCTATCCCACTTTTCATCTTTCCAATTGATGAGTCCCGAAGGCGGCGCGCTGCCGATACCTTCCCACCAAGGCTCGCGGTCAGGCGTCATAGCAACATTGGTGAAGATCGTGTTCTTGTGGAGCGCGCCCATCACATTGGGATTGGTGAGCATGCCGGTCCCCGGCGCGACGCCAAAGAAGCCAGCTTCCGGATTGATGGCGTGCAGATAACCGTCCTCGGCGATTTTCATCCAGGCGATGTCGTCGCCGACGGTCCACACCCGGTAGCCCTGATCTTCGAGAGCGGAAACCATCATCGCTAAATTCGTTTTGCCGCACGCGCTGGGGAACGCCGCGCCCATGTAGGTAACTTTTCCGCCGGGCGATTCCAGGCCCAGGATGAGCATGTGCTCGGCCATCCAACCTTGTTCGCGAGCCATGTAGCTGGCGATCCGCAGCGCGAAGCATTTCTTGCCGAGCAGCGCGTTCCCGCCATAGCCGGAGCCTACGCTCCAGATCAGTTTTTCCTGCGGAAAATGCGCGATGTAGCGGCGCATGGGATCAAGATCGCCGATCGAATGTAAGCCGGGAACAAAATCGGATGAGGAACCGATGCGTTCGAGAGCGACCTGCCCCATGCGCGACATGATGCGCATATTGGCGACGACGTAGGGACTATCGGTGACTTCGACTCCGACTTTGCTGATGGGGGAATTCACCGGGCCCATGACGTACGGAACGACATACATGCTGCGGCCGCGCATGGCGCCATCGAGCAGCGCGCCGATTTTGTGCTTGGCCGCGTCGGGATCCATCCAGTTGTTGGTGGGGCCGGCGTCGCTTTTTTCCGGAGTGCAGATGAAGGTGAGATGCTCGGTGCGCGCCACATCATTGGGACTGCTGCGATGGAGGTAACAGTTCGGGTACGTTTTTTCGTTGAGCTTTACGGAATCGCCTTCGCGAAGCATTTCGGCGATGATGCGCTCGTTTTCCGCCGCGGAACCGTCGCAATAGATAATACGGTCGGGCTTGGTGAGCCTGGCGGCACTATCAACCCAATTTTCGAGTGGAGTCCCCACGATGCTCCTTCTGCGAGAAGGCCAGCGTGCGCCGCAGACCGCAGGTAAAAGCAGTTGCCGATAACGAGTGACCGCTTGGCCGCCGCTACCCACAGGCGGCGAGGCCAACCGGACGGCGTGAGGTGGGAAATTCAAGCCAGGCTGGCGGGGCGGTATTCAATCGACATCCACAGTGTATGTTACCGGTCGGCGGGTGCGCAAGATGGGGCGGCGCCCTGAGTTCGATCTCACCCGCGGGATCCCAAACCCTTGCATCGCCACATGGCGGCTTTACGCCGCGTTTTGCACAAAAATTCCCGCCAGATACTGCTTATAGCGCACGGCCAGGATCACCCACAGCACGGCCACCACAATCGCCAGGGGAAGCCCCTCCGGTGCCATCAGCGCGTGGAAGCAAAGGATGTTCACGATCACCGGTCCAAGCAGTACCACTGCCAGCACCACAAATCGATTCACTAAAAGCAGCACGCCGCCAAGAACCTGAACGCTGAAGATGACCACCCAAAAGTGCGACATAAAGATCGCACCTCCGAACTGCTGCGCCGCAAGGCCCTTGGGAGGTGGCATCGGTATGAAATGAAGAAAGCCGTTCAAGCCAAACACCAGGAAAATTAGGCCCAACAGGTATCGTGCAATTGTCGCTGCAATTTTCATCTGCGTCTCCTGTGCGTGGATTTTGAGTTTTACAGACTGGCCTGTACATGCACTTTCTCGAGCGACGGCGCGAGGAAGGCTTGCGGATCGACGTCGCCGCTCATCAGTTTGCTGGTCCCCTCGGCGGCAATGAAGTTTACATCCGTTATGCCCATAAATCCGAGCACCGCGCGCAGATAAGGGGTTGCGAAGTTCAGCGCCGCCAAAGCGGTTCCGTGTTCGTAAACTCCGCCGCTGGCCATGATCAACGTTGCTTTCTTTCCGCTCAGCAATCCCTTCGCGCCCCCTGACCCGTACGAAAACGTTTTTCCCACTCTCGCCACCTGATCGATCCACAGCTTCAGCGTGGAAGGAATGCTGAAGTTGTGCATCGGCACCCCAATCACGTACTCATCTGCCTCCTGCAAATCTGCAATCAGCGAGTCCGAGATGGTCAACGTCTCCTTCTGCTCCGGCGTACGAGCATTTTCGGGCGTATACGCCGCACCCACCCACCGGCCATCGATGACCGGAATATCTATCGCCGTCAAGTCACGGGCAATAACGGTTCCTCCCGGATGAGCATTACTCCACGTTTTGGCGAATGCTGCGCTGAGCTTTCGGGAAATCGATCTCTCTCCCATCGGACTCGAGTCAATCTTGAGTAGAATCGGCATTGGCTTGGCTCCCTTTAATCGTCATGCGATGCTTAAACATCGTTTGTCGAATACGAGAATATCACGACATACGCTTATAATACAACATATGTTGTTTATCTACTCGAATGCGCAAGGCGTCGACTAGTCAACAGCTGTCGTAATCTGCTATAGTCAGGCTTGGAAAGAAACGAATGCTCAAAGAGGAATGCAATCGGCTCGACCCGCGGGTTCGTAGGACCCGCCAGCTTCTTCACGAAGCCCTTCGTAAACTATTGGAACAAAAGCGCTTCGACGACATAACCATTCAAGACATCACCGAAGCCGCGACTTTGAATCGCGCTACCTTCTATGCTCACTACCCGGACAAGTTCGCACTGCTCGGGGAACTCATTCGCCTCACTTTTCTCCAGCTTCTCGATCAACGCAACGTCCGATGGGATGGCACCTGTTCCTCCGCATTCCAAGCCATTATCCTTGCCGTCTGCGACTACCTGCTCGAAGTGCAAAAGTCCCGCTCCTCGGATCGCTTGCAATTTGAGCCATTTGTCGAAGCCACGGTAATCGATCAGATCCGCCTGATTTTGTTAGAGGGGTTCCGTCGTCATCCGGAAGAGGAACGCCGCATCTCCCACGAGATGATCGCCGCAACCGCAAGCTGGGCAATGTACGGCGCCGTGAAGCAGTGGGTCGACACCCCAAACCGCCCCCCAGCCGAAGAATTCGTCGCCACCGCAATCGAGCTAGTGCAGCCAGTCATGTCGGCAGGCGCGGCGCCCGTTCCAACCCACTCCTAGTCGCCACAACCGCATCTCAGTCGTTCGCTGCCCCCTGCTCGGGTTACGAAGGGATAGGGTACCCCCAGCGTCGTACATGTCCGCCAGCTACGGCTACGCTCCAGTTGCGGCTATTGCTTGCGGAGGGACGACGTAGTGGATCGCGGCAATGCCGCCATATTCCGCTAACAGCTCTTGGCGCTGATTAATGATTAGTACGTCGACGCCGTGGAGTCGCGCGACTTCGATGACCTCGTCGACCACGTTCTCTGCCGTAAGCAGCTTACTGTTGTCGATGGGGCAATTGCCCGCTTCCAGCGATAGATAGTGGTGTTCTTTGCAGACGAAGCCCTTTTGATGAAGGCCTTCGCTCACAAAAAGTTTGCGTACCAGGAATAAATTTTGAACATTGATCACATTGCGCAGTGAAGAAGCCAATTCTTCCGGCTTGTGATTGCGCAGGTTCTCCACCGCCTTCGCTTCTTTGTTGGCCCGATACTCGCGCAGCGCATTTTCGATCAGTTCCTTGCGATCACGCGCATCAGCGTCGGGTGAATCCAGAACACGACCAATGATCTTCGGCTTTAACGATTCGTGCAGATATTCATCAAGGAGCGCCGCGACTCGATTTTCAGCCATCAGCACCAGGAGATCCCAGGATCCTTGCTCGTAAAGCTGATAAACCTCACTGGCTACTTGCCGCAGATGCGTGCGCAAATGCTCCAGCCGATGCTCCTGCGCACGATGCGGAATGGACCGGTCCACCGTATCCGTGGGCACGAAAGACTTAGCTCGTTCGATTTGCTGGCAACTGCCAAGCTGGTACAGCAGAAATCTCGTATCGTCCTTCGCGGACTCAACGAATAGAACTTTCTCGTCGTCCTCGAGGACCGCCTCCAGCGGAGTGATGTACGGATCGGGATCGATCTTAAAGCCGTCCTTAGTGCGCACTAACAAGCCGATCACTTCGTTGAGCTTTTCTCCGGAACGAAAAATCACCAGCGAACGCAGATGCTGCGGAACGAAATAGTCGGCCAGGAAGGCGTCGATTTCCTGAAGGTCATGCTCCAGCGTGGCTTTTTGCGATTTCGAGAGCGATTCGATGAAATCCCTGTGCGCCTCCAGCGCGCGCGTCTTCATGGAGTGGAAGGAACGCAGCAAACCTCTAGGTTCCGGAGCTACTTTTTCCGGGCTGAGGTTGAGGTAGAGACTGATTACCGGATCGCTGTACTCGGTTTCGACCAGTGCCCTGATTTTGTCTTCGGAGACGCCATCCTGCGCGCCCATTGCGCGCAGCAACGAGCGCGGGTGCAGCTCGCGCCATTTCTTGCCATGCTTCTTGCGTGGTGGTTGTGGGTTGGCGCTTTGTTGCTGTGCCTGGGTGGTCTGTTCGGCGCTATTGTTTTCTAGCATTTTTGGACTGCCTTTCCGCCAGTCGTAAAAAAATCGATTTTCGCAGAATATCTTGAGTGCGGTGTAGGCCGAGTACGGCAGTCAGGGTATGTCGGAGGATAATTTCGAGCAGTAGGACTTGAGCGCGCCTGCGCGGTCCCTAAGCTGCGGAATCGGGGTTATCATACCAGTATTGAGTAACTGGCAGAGCACGCGAGAGAGCGATTTTGTGGCCAAAAGCAGCGATGGCGTCAGAAAATTGACTTAACGGACAAAGGCTCCGCCGCAAGCGGCAAAGCAGGAGTTTGGCGCCAGGCTGCGAACGAATTCGCGCGCTGGCGATAGTGCGGGAGAGCGACGAATATGGAGCAAGAACGCAGGCGCATGCCGCGGGTGCCCTTTGTGGCTTCCGCGGAATTGCTGGAAGTTGATAACGGGACGCGCATGAATGCGCAGGTGAGCGAGCTGAGCTTGCATGGCTGCTACGTTGACACGCTCAACCCGCTGCCCAAAGGCACCAGTGTCTATGTGAAAATTTTCACCGAGGAATATTTTTTCGAGACTCCCGCGATCGTGGTGTATTGCCATCTAAATTTAGGGATGGGCCTGGCATTTCACGACGTGAAGCCGCACTTTGTGGGTGTCCTGCAGAATTGGGTAATGGCCGGCGCCCTCAAGAAGGGCTAAGCAACGGACTGCGTTTCATTTCGAGAAGTCTCCCAATCACTCGGTGATGGCCGCGTTCTTCAGGAAGGTTCCCTCTCGTCCGCCGCAAGCTGCGCGAGTAAGCGTTTTTTGTGCTCGACGGAAAGTCTCTTATAAAGTTCGAGGATCGTCTTCATCTTATCTTCCTCGCTAGTCAAGCCTGGTTTTGGTTTGGCATGCGCCAACCGCTTATGTGAACTCACGTGGCGCGAACTGTAAAGTTTGCCGCAAACATCGCATCGAACCGGCTCCGGCATCGATACCACCTCGCAGAGAGACTTCGGAAAATGACCCCACGCTCTATGGTATGCAACGGCCCACGCCCCGGTTACACGGATTCATTGCGTTTGTGCCAACACTGTAATCGCTATTTTGGAGACGGTACCTGTTTATAACAATCGCCTCAGTTCGATTTCTATCTTCAGCTGCGACGTGTGAGGTCAGCGAAGGAGTTGAGGGAGCGGCAGTGAAAGGGTCAACGAGGTTTGCGGCCGTGAACACGGACGAAGCCGGTACCGGCGTGATTGCGGGCCGCTTCGCGGGCCGTAACTTCGCGGTCGGCCTGCGCATCGGTCATGCCCGATTTAATCTTGTCCAGAATCTGCTTTTCCGTGAGGCCGGTATTTTTCAGGCGCGCGATTTGCGGCATACCCAGCGTGGGCTTGCCCTGCAGGTGGCGCTGCAGAACAACTTGCACGAAGTTGTCTGACAGACCGATAAGGCGGAGAGCCACAGCGTCTCCGCTGATGGCGTCGAGCTGATCTGCTTGCGCGATATCAAGAATTTGCGCTTCGGAATAGCCGGCGTGCGCAAGATTGGCGGTCGACTCACCGCTGGCGAAAGGATGCTTCCGCTCGTGCGCGGCGGCGACCAGGGCCACGCAAGCGTCATCGCTCAGGCGAGCTTGCTTAGCCTTGACGAGTTGCGCGACCTCGGAATCCGAAGTATCCAGTTTCTTGAGTTCCTCGAGGCCGCTGGACCACATACCGGCTTGGTCGAGCGGGCGATAATCCGTCAACATATGCTTCTTGCAACCTGCCAAGAGGACGAACACACCGAGAAGCAGAGCGCGAGACTTCATCTTTCCATTTTAGCGGGCGGCAAGGTGGGCGCGCGGCCGTGTGCCGTCGGGGATACTGGCGCGAAGGACAGGTATGTTGCTCGCTTCAGACTTGATAGACGCGTTCCACACCGAACACGCCGGCGACTTTGCGAATATTGGCCAGAATCGTCTCCAGTTGACGGCGATCGGCAATTTCCAGGCTGGCATCGATACGCGCATTCGTACGATCGGGACGGCTTTCCAGACTGTGAATGTTGGAGCCGGCGCCGCTGATCACAGCAGTGATATCCGCCAACAATCCGGCACGGTCGCGCGCCCGAATCGCGAGCTGCACCTGAAAGGTTGCCGCTCCTTCACCGCCCCATTCAACGGTTATGCGCCGTTCCGTTTGATACATCAGATTCTGCACGTTAGGACATCCGCGAGTATGAACCGCGACTCCCCGCCCGCGCGTGATGTAGCCCACGATGTCGTCACCGGGAATGGGATTGCAGCACTTGGCGCG
>Ga0137412_10005184_pt1 | contig 10425 bp, 5 predicted proteins | sample CZODoug2_1_16fun_FD_122160 | JGI IMG/M metagenome (GOLD analysis project Ga0137412, IMG submission 122160) | Vadose zone soil fungal communities from Angelo Coast Range Reserve, California, USA - CZODoug2_1_16fungal (Hybrid Assembly) | ecosystem: Environmental > Terrestrial > Soil > Vadose zone... | reverse complement strand
TATGCTTCCGGGCGCATCGCGAATCCCGAGCGCATCTTTTTCGATTTGCACGCGGCGCGGCTGACGCCGGAAGTCGCTCGCGGGAATGTCCACGTTGACGGCGGCCTGCTGACCGCCGTGCGTGTGGCGCAGAACCATGAGGGCGTGGTACGCGTGGTGCTGGACGTAAACGGAGTGAAGGAATACAGCGCTTCGCTGACAAACAATCCGCCGCGGCTCTCGATCGATCTCTACGGAAATTCCCAGGCGGCGCCGATGCGTGCGGCCAAAGGGAAACGCGGGCAGGAAGCGGTAGTGGAAGACTCGAATGAGAGCGCGGTGGCGGCCAGCGAAGCCCGAACGGTTCAGAACGCGGCGCCAAATGGGCTGCGGACGGACGCGGATTCCGCTTCGGAGCAGCCAGCAGAAAATTCGAAGAGCGTCATCAGTAGCACGATTAGCGGGGGCGCGATTAACGGGAGCACGACTGGCAGTAGCGCGATTCACGATTCGGGGGCGGTGAACAATTCTTCCGCGGTGGCGCGCAATTCGCTGCCGGGCGCGAAAAGCACCAAATCGAAATCAATCAAAGCAACTACCTTGAGCGCGAAGCCCGATTTGATCCGGCCGGCGAGCGCTCCACAACCCACGCGCGATGGGCAGTCCACGCTGACGCGCGCGCTGGGCTTAAAGATTGGAAGGATCGTGATCGACGCGGGCCACGGCGGACACGATACGGGAACGATTGGCCCGACCGGGTTGATGGAAAAAGACCTGTGCCTGGACGTGGCGCTGCGGCTCGGGAAAATCATCGAGCAGCGGCTGCCGGGCGCAGATGTGATCTATACGCGTTCGGACGACAGCTTTGTCCCGCTGGAAGAGCGGACGAACATCGCGAACCAGGCCAAGGCGGATCTGTTTATTTCGATTCATGCGAATTCGAGCCGGGACCACGCGGCGCGCGGCATCGAGACGTATTACCTGAACCTGAAGGGCTCGGCGGAGGCGATGGAAGTGGCGGCGCGGGAAAACGCCACTGCGCAGGGAGGCGTTCACGAGCTGCAGGATCTGGTGATGAAAATCGCAAGGACGGAAAAAATTGATGAGTCCAAGGAACTTGCCGAAGACATCCAGGATTCCCTCTCTAAGCGGATTCAAAAGGCGCATAAGCCGATGAAAAACCGCGGCGTGCGGAAAGCGCCTTTCGTGGTGCTGATCGGCGCGGACATGCCTTCGATCTTGACGGAGATCTCGTTCCTGAGTAATCCGGCGGACGAGCAAATGCTTAAGAAGCCCGAGCAAAGGCAGAAGGTGGCCGAGGGGCTGTATCAGGGCGTGGTAAGCTACTTGGAGAGCATGAACAGCGTGACGATGAATCTGCCGTCCAAACCCGGTGCGGGGCGCCCCAGTGCAGCAGTAGTTGAACAATCTCGCAACCAAAACTAGGCAGTTGGTGTCTAATAGAGGCCGGGATGCGAAAGTATTACCTTATCTTCCTGTTGCTTCTTACGGCCGCACTGGCAGCGGTACCGCGTTTGCCTGCGCAAGGCGCACTCGATCAGATTTTCCCCGGACAATTTGGGCGATGGAACGCTATCGGCGCCCCAATCAAGATTAAGAGTGACGAGGGGCGGGCACAGGTTTTCGCCGAGTCGGGTATGACGAACTCGCTCGCTAAAGAGTATTCCGACGGGACTCAAAAGGTTGGAGTCATACTCAGGCAATTCCGGGACCCCAGCGGCGCGTACGAAGCGTACACCGCGGAGTTCGGGCCCAACATGCATCCATCCACGGTCGGCGGGCCTTCGGCGATCGACCAGGAGCGCCTCTTGCTCCTCCTTGGCAACCTGATTCTGGAAGTCCAGCACCCGCAAAATCCAACGACCGATGAGTTGCAACAGCTTGCGGCGATGGTCAGGAAACACTCCAACCAGACGCCACTGCCGCCGATTCGAACGTATTTGCCGAGCGGCTTCTCGGATGGAACGCAAAGGTACGCGCTGGGGCCTGCGGCGTTGCGGAATGCGCTGAACTCGCTGAAACAGGAGGAATTCACGAGCCTCGTGGGTGAGGCAGGATTTGCCTCTGGTGCGGAGGCCATGATCGCGGAATATCGCAACGGCAAGGACTCGGCAGGTTTGTTACTGCTGGAGTATCCGACGCCGCAACTCGCGGAGCAACACCTGCGACATCTGGAGCAGACGCTCCCGCCGGCGGCCCAGCGGGCCGGAACGACCATTGAACGCAAGGCTTCCCTGCTCTCTCTGGTACTGAAGCCATCCTCAGCGGCTTATGGCGATTCGCTGCGGAGGGCGGTGATTTACGAAACGGAAGTGACCTGGAACGAGCCGCACCAAACGGTCACCGACCCGCCGTTGCTTACAACCCTGGTCAAGATTATTCTTGGGACGGGCTTGTTCATGGTGGTGGCGGTGGTCCTGGGCGTAGCGTTTGGCGGCGTGCGAGTGCTGGCGAAAATCTTTTTCCCGGGCAAGGTTTTTGACCGGCCGGAACAGATGGACGTCCTGCAGCTCGGGCTTTCCGGAAAAAGAATTAATTCCCGCGATTTCTACTGATCTGCTGCCGGAGACTTCAATATAACGAACCGCTTCTCCCTGCGTCCAATGGGTGACGAAACCTCTCTATTTGCTCCTGCTGCATAGTGTCGTAAGATTTGAGGTCAGGTAAACGGGTATGCGTCCATTGGTATCGGTCAATCGAAGTAAGGGAAGGCTAAGCACGGAAAAGCGGGGGGCCGCTCTGCTGCTGGCACTGGCGGCAGGTGTATTCGTGTGCGGTTGCCAGAAAAGCGCGGCCGACAATGCGCCGAGCGCTGTTGCGCCTGCCATGCCGGTCCAAGTACAGATTGCACCTGCGGTGAAAATTCCGGATACCACCGAGTATCTGTCCATCCTGAAATCGCGGCACTCCGCGGCGATCAATCCGCAGGTCGAGGGACAGATTACGCGGATTTTCGTGAAATCAGGCGACCACATTAAAACGGGAACGCCCCTCCTGCAGATCGACCCGCTGAAACAGGAAGCCACGGTGAACAGCCAGGAAGCCTCGCGTGCGGCGCAGGAAGCAAACTTGCGGTATGCCAAGGTTTCGCTGGAGCGCGCGCAGAAGTTGTTTGAAGCCGGAGTGATCAGCAAGCAGGAAATTGATAATGCGCAAACCGGTTACGAAGCGGCTCTGGCACAATTGAAGTCGCTCGACGAACAGGTGAAGCAGCAAAAAGTAGAGCTTCACTACTACAGCGTTACCTCTCCGATGGACGGGATCGTCGGCGATATCCCCGTACACATGGGCGACCGCGTGACCGTTGCGACGATGCTAACCACCATTGACGAGCCGGGAGCGCTGGAAGCTTACATTTACGTTCCCGCCGAGCATGCCAAGAACTTGAAAGCCGGATTGCCTGTGCGACTGCTCGACACCGCGGGTAATTCGGTGAGCGAGACTCGCATCACGTTTGTGTCGCCGCAGGTCGAGACGGATACACAAACGGTTCTCGCCAAGGCAACCATTGAGAATCCGATGGGCAAACTGCGCATCGCTCAACAGGTTCGCGCGCAGATCACCTGGGGCATTCACGAAGGCCCCGTGATTCCCGTGCTTGCCGTACTGCGCATCAATGGCCAGTTCTTCGCGTTCGTTGCCGTCAACGAAGGCAAAGGAACCGTGGCACGGCAGAAGCCCTTAAAGCTGGGCGATACTGTCGGCAATGATTTTGTGGTTCTCGATGGGCTGAAAGCCGGGGATCACCTGATCATTTCCGGAACGCAATTTTTGCAGGACGGCCTGCCGGTCACGGAGCAAATTCAGAGCAAAGGCCAGAGCAATTCAGGCCGGTAGTTACCTCGACCTCATGAGCGGCCCCACTCCACTCCCAGCAAATGCGGACGCCGGCCTTGTTCGTTGATTTCTTCATCCAGCGGCCGGTTTTTGCCACGGTCTGCGCACTATTCATCATTCTTGCGGGAGCGATCTCCATTCCCACGCTTCCGATCGCACAATTGCCCGACCTGGCGCCGCCGCAAGTCATTGTCAGCAGCGGCTACATTGGAGCGAACGCCCAGACGGTGGAAACCGCGGTCACCATTCCGCTGGAACAAGCTATCAACGGCGTGCAGGGCATGAAGTACATCAGCTCGACGAGCGGCAACGATGGATCGAGCCAGATCACGGTGGTATTTGACGTAACCCGAAATGTCGACCTGGCGGCGGTGGACGTTCAGAACCGGGTAAACCAAGCACTCGGGCGGCTGCCGAATGAAGTCAAGAACACGGGAATCATCATCACGAAGCAGATCGGCGGATTTGTGTTCGGCGCCGGCGTCTATTCCGATACCGGACAATACGACAGTCTGTTCCTGAGTAACTATATGGACGTGTACGTCAAAGATGCGCTTAAGCGCGTCAAGGGAGTTGGCGACGCGATTATTTTCGGCGAGCGCAAATATGCCATGCGCCTTTGGCTCGATCCCGCGAAATTGGCGCAGCGCGGATTGACGGCGACAAGCGTGCTTAGCGCACTGCAGGAACAGAACGTGCAAGTCGCGGCCGGACAAATCGGGCAACCGCCTTCGCCAGAAGGGCAGTCTTACCAGATCAGCGTGCGGGCGGTGGGGCGCCTCAGCGAGGCCTCGCAATTCGACAACATCATATTGAAGACGGGAAACGACGGCACCCTCGTTCGCTTGAGAGATGTCGGCCACGCGGAACTGGGCGCGGAGAATTACGGCACCATTCTTCGATTCAACGGCCATGACGCAGTCGGCCTTGCGGTCACCCAGCTTCCAGGCGCCAACGCGCTCGATGTGGACAAGGCCGCAAAGGCGGAGCTGTTGCGGCTCTCCAAAAATTTCCCTCCGGGGATCAAGGCAGCCGTGGCCTTCGATACCACGACAGTCATCGGTGAATCCATACGCGACGTGCTCATCACCCTTCTGCAAGCCATCGCGCTGGTCATCGTCGTCATCTACGTGTTCTTGCAGGACTGGCGGAGCACGTTCATCCCCGCGATTACCATTCCCGTTTCACTGATCGGGACATTCATTTTTGTGAAGTTGCTGGGTTTCTCGATCAATACGCTGACGCTCTTTGGGATCACCCTGGCCACCGGGCTGGTCGTGGATGACGCAATCGTGGTGATTGAGAATGTGGAGCGGCACATCGTCGAGGGCATCACGGAGCCGCACAACGCGGCGTCCGTGGCGATGAAGGAAGTGGCTGGAGCGGTGGTAGCGACGTCACTCGTTCTGGTGGCGGTATTCGTGCCGGTCGCGCTCTTCCCGGGCACCACCGGAATTCTCTTCCGGCAATTCGCGCTGACGATCGCTTTTTCCGTGGCGATCTCGGCCTTCAACGCGCTTACCCTGACTCCAGCGCTTTCTGCAATTTTTCTCGGGAAACATCGAGAGCGCGCGAAAGGCCGTTTCTTCACATTGTTCAATGACGTCTTTAACGCCGGCGCAAGTCTCTATCGAAGCACAGTCCGCCGGGCCCTGGGCTGGCGGCTGGCCTCGTTGCTAGTCTTTTTTGTCTTGCTCGGCTGCACGTACTTGCTCTACCAGCACGTTCCGCGCGCCTTCATCCCGGAGGACGATCAGGGCTATTTGATGTTCATCGTGCAAGCCCCGCAAGGGGCCTCTCTCACCTACACGCGCGATGTTTGTGGCAAGGCGGAAGAAGTGATCTCGCGCGATCCGGAAATCGACGGAGTTTTCACGGTTGTCGGGTTCGGCGCTGCGGGCTCATCTTCCAATCAGGCAATGCTCTATGCAAACCTGCGGCCTTTTGAGAATCGCAAGGGAGATGTCCACTCGGCGGCCGCAACGATTGGACGTTTGCGCGGTTCTCTGTCGGCAGTCTCAGGCGCGATCGTGGTTCCGTTCAACCCGCCGGCAGTGTTTGGGCTGGGGCAGTTCGGGGGATTCCAGTTTGAGTTAGAGGATCTTGGACGCAACTCGTTGCAGAGCATCTCGGAAACCGCCAACAAGCTGGCGGCGCAAGGGAATGCCAGCAAGGATATCGTGGGTCTTTTCACCAGCTTCACGGCAAACGACCCTCAATATCTGGTGCGCATCGACCGCGAAAAAGCGAAGAGTCTGCAGGTGCCCTTCAGCCAGATCACTAACGCTTTGCAGGTCTACATGGGCTCGGTCTATGTGAACGATTTCGATTTCAATAACCGCTCGTACCGTGTCTACGTGCAGGCCGACAGTAAATTCCGCTCGGAGCCAAAAGACATCGGCCAATATTATTTGCGATCCGACACCGGAAAGATGATTTCTCTCGACAACCTCGTGACCGTGGAGCAAACCGCAAATCCCCAAGTCATCCCGCATTACAATCTTTTTCGCTCCGCGGAAATCAACGGAACGGCCGCTCCTGGCCACAGTTCCGGCGAGGGCATCGCAGCGATGGAAGCGCTTTCCAGGAAGGTCCTGCCGAATGGGATGACTTTCGAATGGAGCGGATTGTCGCTGGAAGAAATCGAGTCCGGAGGAAAAGCGCTGATTCTTTTTGCACTGGGCCTGGTGGTGGTGTACCTGACGCTCGCGGCGCAGTACGAGAGTTACGTGCTACCGTTCATCGTGCTGCTGGCCGTGCCTGTGGCGATTCTCGGAGCGATCGGCGCACAGGCCCTGCGCGGATTGCAGAATGACGTTTACTGCCAGATCGGGCTGGTGATGCTGATCGGGCTTTCCAGTAAGAATGCCATTCTGATCGTTGAGTTTGCGGAGCAACTGCGCGGTCAAGGCATGTCGGTCGTGGAAGCCGCAGTGGAAGCAGCGCGCATTCGGCTGCGGCCCATTTTGATGACCTCACTCGCGTTCATTCTGGGGGTCGTGCCGTTGGTGCTGGCGCAAGGCGCCGGCCGCGCGGGGCGCGTTTCCGTGGGCACGACGGTGTTTGGCGGGATGATTGCTGCGACCACGCTGAACTTGGTGTTCATCCCCGTCCTGTATGTGATCGTGCGTAGCATCATTCCGGGGCGCGATGCCCGGGCTACCGCCCCGGCGGAGTAAGCCATCGGGCGGTGCGCGAAAGAGTTTTGAAGCCTCTTAATTCCGCTTAAGTTTACGTCGAAAAAGAGCAAGCGCTCAGACCGCTGAGCTTTCCTTTGGGTTGAGAGCATGCCAAAGCAAGAGGCGCGCGCAAAATGGAATGAAATTCTGCTTATTTTTCAGTACGATGCAGCTATGTCGGTACACCCTCTTTCGCGACGTTCGTTTCTCGCTTTTTCGGCAATGCTGCCGTGGGCCGTTTCGGCTCGCGCCGCAAAATCGATTCCGCTCGGCCTCGAACTTTATTCTGTCCGCGAGGAATTGAAAAAAGACCCCGAGGCCACCGTGCGCGCCGTCGCGCAGATGGGATATCAGGGTGTCGAATTCTATGCGCCCTATTTCGAATGGTCCGAGAGTCAAACCAAGCAGATGAGAAGACTTCTGGACGATCTCGGCATCCGGTGTTTCTCGACGCACAACGACAGTTCCTATTTGAGTCCGGAGCACATCGGCCGGGCGCGCGACATGAACGTAATTTTGGGCAGCAAGTACGTAGTCATGGCTTCGGCGGATCCGAAAGCCGGTCTGGACGGCTGGAAGGCCGTCGCCGACGCGTTGAATTTTGCCGCCGATGGGCTTGAATCATCCGGCTTGAAGGCGGGATATCACAATCACAAGAGAGAGTTTATTCCCGTCGAAAACCAGCGCCCTGTCGAAATCCTCGCCAAGAATACAAAACCATCGATCATGCTCCAACTGGATGTGGGCACTTGTCTGGAGGCCGGCTCCGATGCGGTAGCGTGGATTCGCGCGAATCCCGGCAGAATCCGTTCGCTCCATCTCAAAGACTGGTCACCGGAACCGGCGAAAGGTTACACGGTTTTGTTCGGCGAAGGTGCTGCAGAGTGGAAAAACATTTTCGAAGCAGCCGAAAGCGCGGGCGGAGTGGAGTATTACCTGCTGGAGCAGGAAGGCAGCCGGTTTTCCGAACTCGAGACCGCGCGCCGCGGATTGCAGTCCTTCCGGCTCCTCCATCCAGCATGATGCCAAGTGGCTGCTCATTCCCCTGGTCGGCCAGAAAAGGAACTGCGAGGGAATCGGCGCCGTGATTAAGCTTGTAGTCGCATCCGGGAAGGAGCAACACCCGACCGTGAGCACAGCAGGGAGTCATCTCTCCGCAAGCGATCGCCGTGTTCACTTCTAAGTCTTTGCCAATGCTTTGAGATTATGTGGAACCGGACGACAACGATCATCCTCACTGGTGATGACCTGTCATTACCGAGCATTCCGTCTGCATCTCATCCAGCATCCTTGTGGCACGTTGGTCGCAGATCTCGTCGATGAACTGGCGACCGTGCCGACACTGCACTGGACTTGGAGGATTGGCAGCCTCTTTGTCGCACAGTCAATGAGTAGTTCCAAGTGCAGGAGGTCCGTGTCGCGAAAGATCCCGGTTTTGCATCAGCAAAAGTATTGTCGAGGAGATCAAGGAGAAGCAGTATTTCCGCTCAGGAATGCAAACGCCGAGGCAACCGGCTTGCATCAGCTAAGCGGCGCATCACTGGTTCGTTGGTCTAATCCCCCGACTTGAGGAATCGCTGCCACGCGTCCCGGTTCCGGCGGTTCCTCTGCCCTGGGGTCCGGGGCGTCTTGCCCAAGGCTAAATATCTACGTGCCCTCGAATGGAGACTAGACGATCCGCGTGAGCACATTCGGCGCGAGGTTGAGTCCACGAAAGACGACGACATGCTCCGCACGCAGTGCCCCGCGACCGCCCGACGCCACGGGTGCTACACTGCACGGCCTGGAGCCGACTATGACCAACGAGCTCACTCGACGCCAGCTCCTCTCCGTCGGAGCCGCGGCAAGCGTCGCAGCTCTGCCAACCCCAGGCATACTCGCGGGCGCTGCCGCGCCCGCTGAGATGCCACGGCGTAAGTTCTATGCGGTTCTGAGCCTCGGACGCCTTGGTTTCCAAGCCAGTTTCCCGGAGTCGCTCGAACTCACCGTCAAGCACGGTTTCGAAGGCCTGGATCCTGATCCGAACTACTTCGCTTCGCTGGGCGATGATGGGTTCAAGCGTCTCTTTGACGACCTGCGGGCGAAGAATCTCAGATTTGGCGCTGCGGGTCTGCCGGTGGAGTTTCGCAAGGATGAGGCGAGATTTAACGACGGACTGAAAAACCTCCCGGCCACGGCTGACATCCTGCAGCGAGCCGGCGTGTGGCGCGTCAGCACCTGGGTTCTCCCTTGCAGTAATGACCTCACGTACCCTCAGAACTTCCGCCAGCACGCCGACCGCTTGCGCCAGTGCGCGCAGATTCTCGCCGACCACGGCCAGAAGCTCGGCTTGGAGTATGTTGCGCCGCGCACTCTTTTGCGGAGCCAGCGACATCCCTTCATACACACCATGAGCGAGATGAAGGAGCTGATCGTCGCTATCGGTACGAACAACCTTGGCATTCAGCTCGATAGCTGGCACTGGTTCAACGCGGAAGAGACGGACAAGGACCTGTTGACGCTGCGCGGCTCGGATGTGCTGACCGTGGACCTGAACGATGCCCCCATCGGCCTGTCGCTGGATGAGTACCGGGATGACCACCGCGAACTGCCTGCCGCCACGGGCGTCATTCCGGCGAAGGACTTCCTGGGTTCGTTGGTCCAGATCGACTATGATGGCCCCATCCAGCCCGAGCCTTTCAACGCCGCCCTGCGTGCCAAGTCGCTCAACCAGGCTTGCACCAGCGCCTCCGCCGCCATGAAGAGGTCCTTCAGCCTGTTGTAACCTCGGGCCCACGCGGCCGGCTTGTACCGCGCAGGGGGCCTTTTAAACTGACATCTGCGCCCTGCTTCCTGCGGGCGGATGTGTTCTTCAGGCTCGACCCCAAATCCTCATTAATCTGCTCGGCGTTGGTCGGGGGCGTGCAGTGCGGAAAGCCGAGCTCCAGTCCCCATTGCCAAGTGCGCAAAACGCTCCATATTCCGTCACGCTCGGGCTCTTTCCTGCACTATCTTTAAGGAACGTGTGACCCATGAGCCCATCCGCTACTTCAAAGGCCTCAGCTCCGGCCTCTCCCGACGCGACACCCTCGAGAGGCAAGGGCGGTTTCTATCTGCAGTCGCGGACCAAGGTGGCGATCCTTGCAACCTGCATGGTCCTGATGCTCGGCGGTTCTATCTACGCTGTCCTCCAACCACTGAACGCCGAGCCTACTCGCGTCACGCCTTCCACGCGGTTTTGGTATCCGCGTGAGACCAATCCTTACGCCCGCCTCCCCTACGTAGACTGTCCGAATGATAAGGCCGACGACTACGCATGCCGCTTGAACAGCATTGCGGTCAGCATCCCCGACGCTGTGAACGCGGCCGACGACTCCCACGTCACCCGGCCGGAAGTGTGGGCCGTTGGTAATTTTGGTTTGGTCCTGCA
>Ga0137412_10005183_pt1 | contig 10426 bp, 9 predicted proteins | sample CZODoug2_1_16fun_FD_122160 | JGI IMG/M metagenome (GOLD analysis project Ga0137412, IMG submission 122160) | Vadose zone soil fungal communities from Angelo Coast Range Reserve, California, USA - CZODoug2_1_16fungal (Hybrid Assembly) | ecosystem: Environmental > Terrestrial > Soil > Vadose zone... | reverse complement strand
GCGCGGGCAGCCGGAGAGCGCAACGCATTCGACGCGCAGTTCGTGCAGTCCGAGACGGGAATCTCGGCAGCAACAACGCAATCGGGCCTCGCCGCGGCGGCGGCCTGACAAGAGAACCTGCCGTCCGGATCGGCCCGGACGGCGCTCTATTGATCACGTCTTCGAAGCAGCACGGCAGGTACAGCACATGGCATCCCGCAGACTTCAGCCAGGCAAATTGATCCTCGGAGTTTTCCTCGCAATGGCTCTCACTTCGACCTACGGCCCGAACTCCGCCTTCACCACCGAAGGCGTCCAGGTGACGTCGACGCCGCTCCCGGTCGAGCACGTCAAGGTGACAACGATGAAGCCCTATCCCGAAGTAAAGGCCGGAATTGAAAAACTCGGGCGCCTGGACGACGGCGTTCGGGCGTTGTTGAAAAGCAATGACATCGAGGGCCTGCGCGCGGCGCTCAAGAGAATTGCTGGTGAAGATGGGCTTGCCATTCACTATGTGGCGCTGCACGGCGATCTCCTCGCATTGAAGGGTGAACGCAGTCCGCTGACGGCCTACTATATCGGCAACGTTCTCTCCGCTGTCGAAATGACCCACGTCAATCCTGCAGCCGGTCTCTATGCACCGCTGCGGGTCGTGGTTTACCAAAACGAACAGAGCGGCACGACGATGGAATATGACAAGCCGACCACCATGTTCGGGCAATTCAAGAGCCCCGAAATCGATGCGATGGCACAATCGCTCGACGAGCGGCTTCTTACCTTTCTCACCAAAGTCAGCATGTAAACGCGGCACGCTGTGCAGCCCGCTTAATATCGCCCCAAATGACGGCAGGTTACATGAGCGATCTCAGCCATCTCGACGAGACCCACGACCCATCGCGCCGCAGTTTCGTCGATGCGGCAAACGATCCCGATAGCGACTTTCCGATTCAGAACCTGCCCTTCGGGATATTCAACACCTGTGCCGATCCGATGCCGCGAATCGGTGTGGCCATCGGCGATCACGTCCTTGATCTCAAAAAGATAGGCCGATCGGGATTGCTGCCGCGGCATATCTCAGGCGATGTCTACGACCAGACCTCGCTCAACGGGCTCTTTGCGCTTGGACGCGGTGCGATCCGGGACGTGCGCCGGGCGGTGGCCGGCTTGCTCGATCAGCGCGCCAGCGGCAACGGGGCACGACGGCGGGGATCGGACGTGCTTGTCCCACGCGCTGAATGCACGCTGGGTCGGCCGACGGCGGTATCGAACTACACGGACTTTTACGCGGGCATTCATCATGCCCGCGCCGCAGGCGCCCTGCTGACACCGGAGAATCCGCTGCCGCAAAACTACAAATGGATACCGATTGCCTATCACGGGCGAGCATCTTCCGTGCAGGTCGGAGAAGGAATCGTACGAAGGCCCCTCGGCCAACGGCCGCCGGCGGAGACGGGCGCGCCGCCGAATTTCGGGCCCTGCGAACGGCTAGATTTCGAACTCGAAATGGGATTTTACGTGGCGGGCGGCAACCGGCTCGGAAAACCCATCCGCATCGCGGATGCGGCACAAGAGATTATCGGGTTCTCTTTGCTCAATGACTGGTCCGCGCGCGACCTGCAGCGATGGGAGATGTTTCCGCTCGGACCCTTCCTCAGCAAGAGTTTCGCGACATCCGTTTCGCCCTGGATCGTCACCTCCGACGCCCTCGCCCCCTTCCGCACGCCAGCAATGACGCGGCCAGACGGCGATCCTCGACCGCTTGATTATCTGTTCGACGAGGCCGACCAGGGCCAGGGCGGACTCGACGTTCATCTGGAGGTTTTTCTGTCCACCGAGCGGATGCGCGACGCGAACGAGTCAGCCGTCAGGATTTTGACGTCGAACGCGCGGCATCTCTACTGGACGCCCGCGCAGATGATCGCCCATCACACCGTGAACGGCTGCAATCTGCAGCCCGGTGACCTCATTGGCACCGGAACGATCTCGGGACCTGATCCCGCGGAGCTGAGCAGCATGCTCGAATTCACTGCCGCCGGCTCAAAACCGGTCACACTGCCCAACGGCGAACAGCGCGGTTTCCTGGTGGATGGGGATGAGATTATCTTCAAAGGCCGCTGCAGGCGCGAGGGATATGCTTCCATCGGTTTCGGATCGTGCGTCGGAAGAATTGAAGCTGCCGAATTTGCGGTTTCCGGAAAGGCTGCTGCCTAACTCACCTGAACGAGGTAAAACACCATGGAATGTTCTTTGTCGACCGTCGATGCGCTTGCGCTGATGCCCGGAGTAGACCCGGAGGACCTGCGCTTCGGACAGCTTCTCACCCTGGCCACAGGATTGTCGCTGGTTTTGGCGGGTCATCTGTTGCTCTCGATCTTGTCCTGACCGGAGCGGAAGTCAGACGGCGCGCGGCCAGTCCACTTTTTGAACGCCTTTCGAAAACTCGTCGCTTCGGCAAACCCGACCCGCTCAGCGACCTGATCGATACCCAAATGCGTGTTCTCTAAAAGCTCGGTGGCCACCGATTGCCGCATCCGATCGACGATCGTTTGATAAGACCGTCCTTCCTCGGCCAGACGGCGATGAAGGGTTCGTAAGGACAATCCTAACTCCTCTGCGATTTCACCGGCCGCGGGAAACCGCTTGGGACTGTTCAGGCAGGCTGTGCGAATTTTCCGCACCAGATCCGAGTCGCCGGGTTGTTCGGTAAGGACCACGTCGCAGACCTGCTGGCAGATTTTCGCCGTGATCGGATTGGCGTTCGGGCAGGGCCGCTCCAGAACGTCGGCGTTGAAATGCCATTCCATGGTTTCGGCATTGAAGTCGATCGGGCAATTGAACAATCGCTCGTAATTGCGCCAATGGACGGGAGGAGGAAAAGGAAAAATCATCCGCGTCGATGGAAAGGCCGCTTCGAGAACCCGGCTGAACAGCGAGGTCGTGGAGCTCCGCCAGAACTCGGCAGCAAACGGCAACAGGTCGCCCAAGGTATCAAGACCGTGGCTGCGCAGGATAGCCGTTCGGCCATCGATCCGGAAACTGATCTGTTTGACCGCTGGTCCCGCCATGGTGACGTGTTGAAGCGAAAACATCAGTGCGTCGCCGAAGGTCGGGCTGCTCACCATTGCATAGCCGTAAATGCCGTAATCGCTGATTCTCTGTCTCGCCCCGGCCAGTAGCCCGATGTCAGATCGCTTCGCCAGGGCTCTTGCGTTTCGATAGATCGCCAAACGTTGCCGATGCGAGATGCGTGCGTGAGCGTCCTCAAGCTGCGCCACGTTGACGCCGGTTCTCGCAAACAGGCCTTTGACCGAAACGCCTTCGGATGCGAGCTCAGCGGCGAGTGCGCCTAGCCCCACCAGATTTTGGGTCGGGGCGTCCGGATCGCCGGAAGCCGGCGTGATGAATTTCATCGGCTTCATTTTCTTCTCCGCATAATACCAGGCGTTGCTGGGTGGCACAAATTCACACGCCCTTTGGTGCCCCCGGCCTTCTGTTTGGCAGCTTTGAACATCAAAATTGGCACAGATTGACATTGTCACTCCGGTCGCTGTCGTCAAGACTGCAAACCGAGAAAAATGGCTCGACGGCTTAAGTGTGCAGCCGGATAGAACAGGCCGGACAGCCGTCATTTCGACGAGGGATGAAACGAATGACGACAGTAACGCACGAAATCGACGGCAAGGTCGGTGTGGTGACGCTGGCAAAGCCGCCGCATAACCTCATCGATGACCAGCTGGTCTACGATTTGATGGCGGCCTATCGGACGGTTGTCGCAGACGGTTGCCGTGCGATCCTGTTGCGCAGCTCGATGCGTCACTTTTGCGCCGGCGCCGAGCTCCAGTCTTTTGGCACCACCACGCTGGTCCATGCCGACCAATCCAAACTGGTAGCGGCGCTTCAAAGCCTTGAAGACGTTCCTGTGCCGACGGTGGCTGCCTTGAACGGCGGCGTGTTGGGTGGTGGACTGGAGCTCGCTCTTACCTGCGATATGGTCATCGCGGCAGACACGGCATTTCTCGGTCAGGTCGAGGTCACCGTCGGACTGCTACCGCTGCTCGGGGGCACGCAGCGGCTGGCGCAGCGGGCCGGCGTGGCGCGCGCCAAGGAAATTGCGATGCTTGGCCGTCGTCACACACCGCAGGCTTTCGAGCGCTGGGGCATTATCAACCTGGTCGTTCCCGAAGTCGAGCTGGCGTCGGCTTCGATGACGTGGGCACGGCAGCTTGCGGCAGGGCCAACGGCAGTCATCAAAGGCATCAAGCTGCAGGCGAATCTAGCAGCCCGCGGCGGAATTGAATCTGCCGACGAACGGCAGGTCGAAATCAACGACATGATCTGGAAAGCCAGGGACCGGCAACGCGGTTTCGACGCTTTCTTCTCGACGGGCCCTGCATCAGCGGTCTTCGAAGGAGATTGACGATGTCGGCACCGTTGAAAGGATTGCGCGTCGTCGACTTCACCCGCGTACTCGCTGGACCTCATTGCACGAAGGCCTTGTGCGATCTTGGCGCAGACGTAACGAAGATCGAACCTCCCGCCGGCGATCTCGGCCGGGTGGGATTGCCGCACGTTGACGGCCTTGGGCTGTACTACGTGCAGCAGAACGCCGGAAAGCGAAACCTGAGCCTCGACCTGAACTATGCGGAAGCCCGGGCGATCGTAACCGACATGTGCCGCGAGGCCGATGTGATCGTCGAAAATTTCCGTCCCGGTACGCTGGCGCGTTTCGGCCTGGGTTACGAAGACGTCAGTGCGTTCAACCCCCGCATCATCTATGTTTCCTTGAGCGGATACGGACAATCGACTTCGTGGCGCAACCGCCCGGCCTTCGCACCGACCGTGCAGGCCGAAACCGGCCTGACGGCGATTGTGCAGGATCACTTTGGCGAAGCGCTGTTGGAAGCCCGAGGCGATGCGTGCAGCCATGCCGACGTCTACACAGGACTGCAGGGCGTAATAGCGGTGCTCGCGGCCCTGCAGCACCGCAATAACACCGGCGAAGGACAGCATGTCGACGTTTCGATGGCAGCGACGATGCTATCAGTCAACGAACGTGCCGGCGCCTTGCTGTCGGGAATCGATACCGACGGCGAGCCGATCGCGCTGTCGGCCAACGAGTCCCACATTTTTGAGATGTCCGACGGCACCCGTCTGACCATCGCCGGCAGCCCGATCTACTCGCCGATGTTCACGCGCTACTGCGCCATGATGCGGCGAAGCGATCTGCTGAAGGATCCCCGCTATGCGACAGCGAACCTCCGCCGCAAGAACCTTCCTTCGTTGCTCGCGGAGGTCCGAGCGTGGCTCGGGACCTTCGAGGATCTCGAGCAATTGCAGGCGCAAGTCAGCGAGGGTGGACTCGCGGTCGGGCAGATTCGTTCGGTTAATGAATTTGCCGCATCCGATTGGGTCAAGGAATGGAATGCTGTAGTCGATATCGATGATCGCGCCGGCGGCACGGTACGCATGCCGGGAAATCCGTGGATCTTCAGCCGATCCAAGCTGCCGGCGCCCGGCGCGCCAGCATTCCAGGGCGAGCATAACGAAGAGATCCTTTTGGAGCGAAACCTTACCGCGGATGAGATAGCGGACTTGAAGAAGCGCAAGGTTCTTCTTGGACGGCGAACCCCCTTTGGTGCTTTCGATTAAACTGACTGGACAACGGCCTCATCGCGGCTGCCTCAGGCAATGTCAATCCCAGTCAAAACGCGGGCATTTGCTGATGCAAGGGCAATGTCCGTTCCGCGCCAATAAGCGGTCCTTCCATATTCCCTCATTATGCGAGCCAAATTGGTCGTGCGGACCATAGGCCAGCTGATCTCTAGGGCTTTGATGTTCTCCTCCAGTCAATGCAGCTGTGCTAGGACGGTACGCCAGCGGCGTCGCCGTGACCTCCCCCGGGGCGGGAAGGTCGACTAACGTCAAATCGAACAAGTCGTCGGATGGCCGGTCCAATTGAAAAGACCAGCCACTCGGGCTTGAATTACTTCTGATCCTGCCAAAAGGCCTTGGAGACCTTGCGCCGGGCGGCGCGCGTATCGGACTTTGCAAAATCCTCCATCCCAGCAGTTGCAAAGCGGCCCGGTTTGCTGGCGAAGGGCTGAATCGGAACCTCGAATGCCATCGCTCCCGAGAGCGGCAGATCAGCCCCCTTGTTCAAGGCAAACTTCGAGCGCCGAACGGTGATCGGGTTTTTCGCAACCATCACCGCGACAAGGGCGTCAACTTCCCTATTGAGGTCAGCGGGCTTGCAAATGCGGTTGATCAAATCGTGTCGTTCTGCGGTCCTTGCATCGAATAGCTGACCGACAAGATTCCATTCCTTCGCCTTGCGCCGCCCGGCGAACCGCGCCAGACGCGTAACGCCGCCCCAACCAGGTGTGATGTCCCAGTCGATTTCCGGCATTCCCCAGCGGCTACGATCGGTTGCAACGACGAAGTCGCAAGTTAGCGTCAACTCAAGACCACCACCGGTGCAAACGCCGTCCACCGCCGCAATCGTGATGCAAGTAAGGTCTTCGATCATCTGGGCAGTTTCCTGGTACTGACGAGCCTGCCAGTATGGATCGTCGTCCGTCCAGGTCAGGAACTCCTTAATGTCGTCGCCGGCGCAGAAGGTGTCGCCCGCTCCCCGGAAGATCAAGAACCGACACTCGCGGTCCTTCTTGACCGCCCGCACCGCGTCCGCGAGTTCGTCCGACATTTCCTTGTCCATTGCGTTATGGGCGGACGGACGATTGAACGTGATCGTGCTGATCGTCTCCGCTCGTTCAAAAATGATCTTGTTGTATTTGGACATGGTGTCCTCCATCTGTTTGTCGTGCGTTGCTTAACACTACTTACTGGCTGAAGCTAACCAACTTAGTAGCCCTACGCAACCGATTTCGTGATCTCGTTCAGAGTTTTTCATCGCTGGCGACCGGGGTAACCGCTTATCAAGGGCGCAGCCCCAGTTCTCGTGCTGACTGTTCCGTGAGCAAATACTTTTGGACCTTCCCGCTCGCGGTCATCGGGAAAACGTCAACGAAACGAATGTAACGAGGGATCTTGAAGTGCGCGATTTCACCGCGGCAAAAATCTCTCAGCTCTGCTTCGGAAGGCCGCCGTCCATCTTTCAGCTTGATGCATGCACAAAGCTCTTCGCCGTATTTCTCGTCGGGAACGCCGACGATTTGCGCCATTTCGACTTGCGGATGCCGGTGAAGGAAGTCCTCTATCTCGGCCGGCGAAATGTTCTCACCACCCCGAATAACCAGCTCCTTCAGGCGCCCGACAATTTTGCCGTAACCGTCCTGATCGATCGTCCCGAGATCTCCGGTGTGCATCCATCCATCGGCGTCAATCGCTTCCGCTGTCCTCTCGGGATCTCCCCAGTATCCCAGCATGATCGAATATCCGCGAACGCAGATTTCACCAACCTGTCCCCGCGGGACAATTTCGGAGCGTTCGTCCACGACCTTAACTTCGACATGCGGCACCACCCGCCCCACCGTGGCAACCCGCCGCTCCAGCGGATCGGCGGGCGACGTAATCATGACGGTGGCGCTGGTTTCCGTCATGCCGTATCCGATAACGACCTGTTCCATGCCCATGTCGGCGATGACGCGCCGCATCAACTCCATCGGTACCGAAGCGCCGGCGATGATGCCGGTCCGCAATGATGACAGGTCTCGTTGCTTGAAATCCGGGCTGGCGAGTTGCGCGATGAACATCGTCGGCACGCCATAGAGTGACGTGCACCGCTCACGCTCCACCGCTTCCAATACAGCGCCTGGTTCAAAGACCTCGCCCGGGTGGACCACCTTGGCGCCAAACAGCATTGCCAGCAGGTTACCGATTGCCATGCCGAACACATGGTAGAGCGGCAGCGGCACACAAATGGCATCCGAAGAGGAAATGCCGCAGATTATTCCGGTGAAGTACGAGCTGTTCAGCAGATTGCGATGACTGAGGGTCGCCCCCTTCGGACTCCCGGTAGTGCCGCTCGTGAACTGGATATTGATCGGGTCATCGCAGTCGAGCCTGGCTGCGGCATCGATAAGCAGTTGTCGATCCACGTCCTTGCCGAGCGTGCTGATCTCGTCGAAACGGAAGACTCCGCGGAGCGACTCAGATCCCAATTGAATTACGATTTCGAGATGCGGAAGCAGCTCGGCCTTGAGCTTGCCGGGGACTGACGAAGCCAGTTCCGGCGCGAGGGTGCGCAGCATTTGAATGTAGTCGCTTGCCTTGAAGCGATCCGCCAGCACCAAAGCCCTGCAACCGGCTTTGTTGAGAGCGAACTCGATCTCGGTAACACGATAGGCCGGGTTCAGGTTGACAAGAATAAGTCCGAGCTTGGCGGCAGCATATTGGGTAACCGTCCACTCGACACAGTTCGGCGCCCATATGCCGATGCGATCGCCTCGTATTAGGCCAAGCCTGAAGAGGCCGGCGGCGAAGGCTGCCACGTTGCTTGCAAGCTCTGCATAGCTCCAGGCCACCTGTTGATGGCTGACAACAAGCGCGGTGCTGTCGCCGTATCGTTGAACCGCCCGGTCGAAGGCTGTTCCGATGGTATCTCCCAGCAGCGGAGTATCGACGTCGCCCCGGACGTAGCTTGGGATATAGCTGGCGCCCTGCCCTTCCATCGTTTCCGACATGGCGTTCTCCCTCCCACGGGTCAAAGGTCCAACCCGTTTTTCTAGTTGCTTAACGCTACTTACAATGTATTGTAGCGTTACGCAACTGACAAAGGCATCCCGCTGCAGCCGATACCGGCAGGCGGGTGGGGGAAAGCCGCGTGCCATGGAGGAAACAATGCTCAGAATGACGTTACGTCTGCGCCGTACCAGCTTCGCAATTTGGATGATGCTCACATGCGCTCTGAACAGTGCCGCGTTTGCGCAAAAGAAGTACGACGTCGGCGCCACAGATACCGAGATTAGAATCGGAAATATCGTCGCCTATAGCGGTCCTGTCTCGACTCTCGGCGTGATCGCCAAGATAGAGGACGCTTATTTCAGAAGGATCAACGATGAAGGCGGCATCAACGGCCGCAAGATAAAGTTCATCTCTTATGACGATGCATATAGCCCGCCGAAGTCGGTCGAGCAGGCTCGCAAGCTCGTAGAAAGCGACGAAGTCTTGCTCATCTTCAACCCGGTCGGAACACCATCGAACATCGCGATCCAGAAATATCTAAATGCGAGGAAAGTGCCGCAGCTGTTTGTCGGCACCGGCGCCACCAGGTGGAATGATCCGAAGGATTTTCCCTGGACGATGGGCTGGCAACCGAATTACCAGAACGAGGGACGTATTTACGCCAAGTATCTGCTGACGGAAAAGCCGGATGCCAAAATAGCGATCCTTTATCAGAACGACGATCTGGGTAAGGACTATCTAAGGGGTTTGAAAGATGGGCTCGGTCAAAAGGTCTCGATGATCGTTGCGGAAGAGGGCTATGAGACGTCGGAGCCGACGGTTGATTCCCATATCGTGAACCTCAAATCTTCAGGCGCCGATGTCTTTATCGCTGTTGCATTGACCAAGGTCGCCGCGCAGTCGATCCGCAAGGTCGCGGAAATGGGATGGCGTCCGCTGTTCATCCTATCCAGCATCGGGTCTTCAATCGGCACGGTGATTCAGCCTGTTGGCTTCGATAAAGCGCAGGGCCTCATTTCAACAGCCTATTTGAAAGACAGCTCCGATCCGCAATGGAACGATGACGAGGGCATGAAGAAGTTTTACGGCTTCCTTGCCAAGTATGCGCCTGACGCGAACAAGGCCGATTTCTTTGTCGTATACGGTTATGCTGTCGCGCAGACCATGGCCAGGGTTCTGCAGCAATGCGGTGATGACCTCACCCGCGAAAACGTCATGAAGCAAGCCGCCAGCCTGACGAATTTCACTCCCGACGTTCTGCTCCCGGGAATTTCGATCAATACCAGTGCTACAGACTTTGCTCCAGTCGAGCAGATGAGAATGATTAGATTGAAAGGAGAAAAGTGGGAGCTGTTCGGAGATGTCATCAGCGGCAGCGGAGAGGTGGGTAGATAGCAGCTGCTGTCGCACGCTCGGCGTCAATCCTCGACAACGACGCGTTTCTTCAGTTGCTGGAATCTACTGTCTTCCTTCGAGATCCGGCCTTGGTCCCAGCGGATAGCGAGATATGCGATGAGGTAGGCGACTTGGCATTCCGGACGGAAGATTTCCTGCTCTCGTCTCTTATTATGACCTCGACGTCGTGAGGGTCTGCGACTTCCTTGCAGTTTTCGCAAACCACCAGTAGGCGGAGTCGCTCCCCGCACGACTTATGCAGAACGGACGCATCCGTCTTTTCGGTTCCTAGTCCGCGCTCGCCCCAGTCAAACAATACGAGAAGCACGGGACACAGGGCCTTGCCCTTCGCAGTGAGATGGTAATCGTGCCTGGGTGGCCGGTCCTGATACAGAACACGATCGAGTAA
>Ga0137412_10005182_pt1 | contig 10427 bp, 9 predicted proteins | sample CZODoug2_1_16fun_FD_122160 | JGI IMG/M metagenome (GOLD analysis project Ga0137412, IMG submission 122160) | Vadose zone soil fungal communities from Angelo Coast Range Reserve, California, USA - CZODoug2_1_16fungal (Hybrid Assembly) | ecosystem: Environmental > Terrestrial > Soil > Vadose zone... | reverse complement strand
GAACTGCAGATCCCTCGGCTTCGCTCGGGATGACAAAAAGGAGAGGGTGGTTGAAAGGGAGAGGACCGTTGCCGAGGGACAGGGCAGTTGTTGGGGCGGCGGGGGACGCGCCTTTTCCATCGACAACCGCCCTCTTTATCGACATTACGCCTTTGTGCGAAATCAAAAAGTCAAAGCCTCTCAGGATGAGGATTTTGTGCGAGTTTTGACGAAAAAACATCCAAAAGAAATTAGCGCTTATGGGGCATCTCTGGGGATCTAGCTGGCCTACAGCGGTTTCGTTCTCAGCAAGACGATCCACCCTGGCATCTGTCAATCCTCGAGCCCCTGAAACTGCTCAATTTGTACTTCGCCTTCAGGGAATACAGCCTTGATTTGAAGATCACCGCCCATCGCTTTGATATAGCTGCGCAATGTGGAGAGATACATATCGGTGCGTTTTTCCATCTTGGATACAGCACCTTGGTTGACGTTCAGGACTTTGGCCAGGTTGACCTGGGTAAGGTTTCGCGCCTCACGCAACTGGTGAAAAACCGATGGGTGCCCCAGGTCTCGCATTTGAGACCTGGGATCCCAGCAACTGAACGCAGAGGAAAACCCTCTCCCCCTTCGTCATTGCGAACGAAGCCGACGGATCTGCAGTTTCGATTTCACGCGGCCACAACCCGCTCGCTTGACATCTTAAGGAGTCGTATTACCATATGTTGCAGTGAAACATATAGGAGCCCCGGCCGACCGCGAATGGAAGAAGGGCAGTGCGGAGTTGCTGATTCTTTCGCTCATTGAGCACCGCGCCCGGCATGGGTATGAAATCAGCAAGTTGATCGAAGAACGCTCCGAGGGGGTGTTGAAGTTCAACGTGGCCTCGTTTTATCCCCTGCTCTATCGGCTGGAAAAGCGCGGATTGATCGCCGGACGATGGGTGGAAAAGGCCGGCCAACGGCGCCGTCGCTATTACCGGTTGACAGCGGAAGGAAAGCAGATCCTGAAGACACAACAGGCTACATGGCTGGATTTTGTCACCGCAATCCGTCGCATTACGGAGGCAGAAAATGCCTGACTGGGCAAAGGAAATCCGAGTCGCGATCGCTCCGCTGAATCTCGAACCGATGCAGGAAGCAGAACTGGTGGAGGAGTTGAGCCAGCATCTGCGCGATCGCTATGAAGAGATGCTGCTCGGCGGAACGGACGCTGAACAGGCCTATCAATCATTGCTCAAGGAATTGAATGACGGCACCCTGCTTTCCGGATTAAGAGCAAGCCTGCGGGGAGTGCATCCACCATTGCCACTTGGCAAAGGCCAGACGGAAGGGCTGTCTACCGGAATCTGGAACGACCTGCGCTTTGGCGCGCGGCTGTTGCGAAAAAATCCGGGATTCGCAATGGTGGCAATCCTAACCCTCGCGCTAGGCATCGGTGCGAATACGACCATCTTCCAACTGCTGGATGCAGTACGTTTGCGCACCCTGCCGGTAAAGGCTCCGCAGCAACTGGCCATCGTTCGCATCGTAAATTCCCCTCATTGTTGTAATGGAAATCATTACTCACCGAATGCCGCACTCACCGGCGCTCTCTGGAACCTGTTGCGTGATCAGCAAAAGGCATTCTCCCAGATTGCCGCGTGGGCCCCTGACAGGTTCAACCTCGGGCAGGGAGGCGAAGCCCGCTATGCGGACGCTCTGATGGTGAGCGGAGATTTCTTCGACGTACTTGGCGTACAGCCACTGCTGGGGCGGCTCATTTCCTCGGCGGATGATTACCGCGGCTGCGGCGCGCAGGGGGCGGTCTTGAGTTACCCGTTTTGGCAGCGCGAGTTTGGAGGACGTTCTGAGGTGATGGGGAGCAAACTCGCCCTGAATGGTCATCCATTTCAGATCGTCGGCGTCACTCCCGCCAGCTTTTATGGTCTTGAGGTTGGGCAGAAATTTGATGTTGCCATCCCCATGTGCAGCCAACCGGTTTTTTCAACCAAGGGCCCCTTGATGGACAATCCGGTTGCGTGGTGGATCGCAACCGTGGGACGTTTGAAACCAGGCTGGACGGTCGAACGGGCCTCCGCACAGCTGGATTCGATCTCTCCGGGAATATTCGCAGCAACGGTACCCGGTCAATACGATGCCATCGGGAAAAAAGATTACCTTTCGTTCCATTTAGGCGCATTGCCCGGTGCCACTGGCGTTTTCGGGCTGCGCCGCGATTATGAAGATCCACTGTGGTTGCTGCTGGCTCTATCCGGGTTAGTCCTGCTGATTGCCTGCGCGAACCTGGCGAACCTGATGCTCGCGCGGGCCAGCGTCCGGCAACGGGAGATGGCGTTGCGTTTGACGCTGGGGGCCTCACCAACGAGGCTGATTCGCCAATTGTTGGCGGAGAGCTTGCTGCTCGCGATGTTGGGAACGATTGCAGGCGCGGTCCTGGCGCAAATTTTGAGCGCCGTATTGGTGTCGTTTCTCAGCACACAGCAAAACCCCATCTTTATAGAGCTAACGCCGGATTGGCGGGTACTTGGCTTTGCCGCTGCTTTGGCGATTCTCACTTGCGTCCTGTTTGGGTTGACTCCGGCGATTCAAGCTTCCCGCACTGATCCCGGAGTCGTGATGAAGGCCGGTGGACGCGGGGCGACAGCCGGACGCGATCGTTTTCTACTACGGCGGACGCTAGTGGTTTCCCAGGTCGCGCTCTCCCTTGTACTGCTGACCGGCGCGTTTCTGTTCGTGCGTACATTTCGCAACCTGACGACGTTGAATGCCGGCTTCCAGCAGGACCACATTCTGATTGCGAATTTCGATTTCTCTCCGCTGAAGTTGCCGCAAGAGAGCCAGATGACATTTAAGCGCGAGCTGATTGCACGCACAGAGGCGGTTCCTGGAGTGAGGTCGGTCGCTGAGACCTTGATTGTTCCGCTGGGTCATAGTGGTTGGGACGATAACATCGATATTCCCGGCGGCCCGCAAAGACAGGATGTAACGTTTAACCGGGTCAGCGTTGGATATTTCCGAACGATGGAGACACCGCTGCTCGCAGGGCGGGACTTCAACCAGACCGATACGCCCCAGTCACCGCAAGTAGCCATCGTAAATCAAGCTTTCGCGCGTAAATTTGCCGGTAGCGCCAATCCATTAGGCATGGTATTTCGCGATACAGAAAAAGACCGGACCTATCAGGTCGTCGGCCTGGTGGGGGATAGCAAATATTACGAGTTGCGCGAGGAACCGGTGCCCATCGCGTTTGTCTCCTTTAGCCAGGCAAATGGACCGGAAGAGCATTCAACGCTGATGATCCGCTCTGAGGAGCCGCTGCTTCCGCTGATCTCTTCCATCAAACGCGCTGCGAGAGACATAAATCCGGCCATGGTATTGACCTTCAACGTGTTGAAGACGCAGATTCGCGAAGGACTCCTTCGTGAGCGGTTAATGGCTACGCTGTCTGGTTTCTTTGGTGTCCTGGCGACCATTCTGGCCATGGTGGGCCTCTATGGCGTTGTCTCGTATATGGTGGTCCGGCGCAGGAATGAGATTGGCGTGCGCATGGCGCTCGGAGCAAACCGTAACAATATTCTCCTTATGGTATTGCGGGAGGCTGCGATTTTGCTGGGGGTTGGCCTGGCGATAGGCACGGGTCTGGCCCTGGCCGCGGGCACCGCTGCTGCTTCCATGCTTTATGGGCTGAATCCGCGAGATCCGCTAACGCTTGGGGCCGCGATTGCGGGAATGGCCGGGGTCGCGATGCTGGCCAGCCTCTTGCCTGCACACCGGGCCGCCACGGTGCATCCCGTGGAGGCCCTACGCGAAGAGTAAGCCGGGAAAGCACGGTATCAGGTTTACCTGCTTGAAAAAACGAATTCGTTGCCATCGGGATCCTTGAATTTTGCCATCGTCCCCCAGACCTCCTTCTTCGGCTCTGCCGTTAATTCCACGCCTTTGGATTTGAAGAGCTTGGCCGTGGCAAAGACGTCGTCGCACCAAAAAGTGAGCGGTTGAAAACCGCCAATCCGGTTTTCCTGGCCCGGAGGCGTGAACAGCGCAAGACTGGTTTCGGCGCCCGGGATGAGCAGTTCGATCCAGCGTTGACCCGGGCCAAACGGCTGATCGGTCGCTACCTTGAATCCAATCTTCTCGGTATAAAACTGCAACGCTACATCCTGGTTGCTCACGGGAATGCTGACGATTTTGACTCCGCGGATCATGACTTTCCCCTCGGCCTGAAATTTTTCTCGTTCGCACCATAACCTGCATCATCCAAAGGTGCAATCAGGTAGTCGATGCTATATTGACGGTTGGTATAGCGATGTTATCCGTGGACGATTACGTAGTCGACGTCTTGATGCGCGACCTGGTCGGACACGACCGCAGGCCAGTGAGTTTTCTCGTCTATCTATGGCTTGCCGCGGAGCAGCAGCGCCAGGGCAAAGCGGTCACTATCAGCTACCAGCAACTGGCAGAGTCGATCGGCATATCTAAAAGCTCCGCCCAGGCAGCCGCGGGTTGGCTTGCCCGAAGAAAACTTATCGCCGTCAACAAAGCAGGCTTCACCGCCACCCCCAGCTATTCCGTGCAAAGGCCCTGGCTACCCAGGTAACACCGCCTACCGAGGAGCAAGAACCTGTGTCTTTTTCAGATTGGCTGTTCTCTGACGTCGAACGCCCTGAGAGTGCTCATGCCCACGGCGATACGGCCAAGCACTCCTGGTGGCGGGTAATGTGCCTCACCGGTGTGGACTACTTCTCTACCCTCGGCTATCAATCGGGCATCGCGTTTCTTGCCGCCGGCGTCCTGTCGCCGGTCGCGACTCTGGTCCTGGTGCTGGTGACGCTGTTTGCAGCGTTGCCAGTCTACAATCGGGTTGCCGAAGCCAGTCCCTACGGCCAGGGCAGTATCGCCATGCTCGAGAAGCTGTTCCCGGGGTGGAATGGCAAAGTATTTGTGCTTGTCCTGCTCGGCTTTGCGACCACCGATTTCATCATCACCATGACTCTTTCGGCGGCGGACGCGGCGGCCCACTTCGTCCACAATCCCTACACTCCGCGCTCGCTGCAGAATCAGATGGGCGTCACCCTCGTCCTGCTTGCCATCCTGGGCGCTATATTCCTCAAGGGCTTCAAGGAAGCGATCAAGATTGCCGTCGTGCTCGTCGGTGTCTATCTCGCGCTAAATCTGATCGTTTCCTTTGTAGGCATCTTTCATATATTCGAGCACCCGCACCTTCTTGTGGATTGGAAGCGTGCCCTGTTCACCCAACACGGCAGCCTGCTTTCCATCATCGGGTTGTCGTGCCTGCTCTTTCCCCGTCTCGCCCTGGGTCTCTCCGGCTTCGAGACCGGGGTCGCCGTCATGCCCCTGATCGAATGTGATGACAATCTCGAACTGCGCATCCGCAACACCCGGCGCCTGTTGGCAACTGCTGCGCTCATCATGAGTTTTTTCCTGATGGCTACCAGCTTTATCACGACGCTGCTTATCCCGGCAGCCGCTTTCAAAGAAGGAGGGCCGGCCAACGGCAGGGCGGTCGCATACCTCGCCCACCAATACCTCGGCAGCGTCTTCGGTTCCCTTTACGACCTGAGCACGATTCTCATACTCGCTTTTGCCGGAGCCTCCGCGATGGCCGGCCTTCTGAACCTCATCCCGCGCTACCTGCCCGGTTTCGGCATGGCGCCAGAGTGGGCCCGCGCCTCGCGTCCTCTGGTTCTGGTATTCGTATCGGTTGCCTTTACTGTGACCCGGCTTTTTCACGCGAATGTGGATGCCCAGGGTGGTGCGTACGCTACCGGCGTTCTGGTTCTGATTACCTCCGCTTCCTGCGCAGTCACCATCACCGCCCGCACGCTGCTCGCTCGCGCCGCCCTCGGTCTCGTATCCCTTATTTTCATTTACACCACGTTGGTGAACATCTATGAGCGGCCCGAGGGGCTCAAGATCTCGTGCATGTTCATCTTCACCATGATCTTCACCTCGCTGGTTTCGCGCGCGTTCCGTTCCACGGAGCTGCGCATTACCGGCGTCGACCTGGATTCTGAGGCCCAGACTTTTGTGGCCGAAAACGCGCACAAAACGATTCGCCTCATTGCCTGCAAGCCGCGTAACAACTCCGACCAGGATCGCGAACAGGCCAAGGCTGAGCTGCGCGAGATGTACAGTCTTTCGTCTGAGACCCCCATCTATTTTGTCGAGGTGGGGCGCGGAGACACCTCAGACTTCACGGAATATCTGGAGGTCCACGGGATTCGCGAAGGCCGCGATCGTATTTTTCGTGCCACGAGCGCTGCTGTTCCCAACTCCATCGCCGCGCTTCTTATTTACCTCAAGCAGGCCACCGGATGTATCCCGCACGCCTACTTTCACTGGACCGATGTCAACCCGGTCATTAACGTGATGCGTTACATCTTTCTTGGTGAAGGGGACACCGCTCCTCTTACCCACGAAGTCCTGCGCCGTGCCATCAAAGACCCTGCACAACGCCCGGTTATCCACGTGAGTTGAGCGTTATAGGCTGTCCGGGCAGGCTAAACCCGAAAACGTTACCTATGCCGCGGAATGCGGCTGCTTTTCGCCCCTTACGGAAACTAAACAGGAGGGAATGGCATCTCCATAGTGGGATCCGTTTTTTGGGTGCGATAAAAAATTACGTGCTGCACGACAACATCACGCAAAGCCCCAAAAAGCACAACGGCCGGCGCTTGTTCTTTTGGATTGTGCTTGTCTCCCTCATCGTATTGTTGGTGGTGGGCGAAGTGATGCTGAGACGAGCAGCTCCCATCCTCAAAGGACGAGTCATCGAGACGCTCAGCACCCGCTTCAATAGCCATGTGGAACTGGACGACTTGCAGGTGTCCCTGGTCAAGGGCTTAGCGGTTTCCGGCGGCGGATTGCGGATCTTCGCACCGGATGACGTCGTGGCCGCGGGAGCCAAGGCTCCTATCATCTCCGTCCAGCGATTCGATTTTCATGCCAGGCTGATCGGTCTCTTTCTGAAGCCGACCCATGTGGGGTCCGTCCATGTGCAAGGGCTCGCCATCAACATACCCCCGAAATCAATGCGGCAAAGTGATAAGGCATCCCAGCATCGAGGCAAGGTCAAGATTCTTGTGGATGAGCTCATCTGCGACGATTCACGACTGGTGATTGGCACAGATAACCCAGACAAGGATCCAAAGGTTTTCGAGCTACAGCACATTGTCCTCAAGGACGTGGGCCCGAACGTTCCATTGCACTACGACGCGACTCTCATCAATGCCATACCGAAAGGCGATATTCATGCCGTCGGGACTTTCGGACCGTGGGATACAGAGGCTCCAGGCGAGTCCAGCGTCACCGGCAAGTACACGTTTCAGCATGCTGACTTGAATACCATCAAGGGAATCGGCGGCACCCTGCGCTCGGTCGGCGACTTCACCGGCCGGCTCGATCGGATCGAAGTACAAGGTATCGTGGATGTGCCGGACTTTACCCTGGATACCGCGAAACACCCTGTACCCCTGCACACTCAATTCTCAGCCATCGTCGACGGAACAACTGGAGACACCTATCTTCAACCTGTGAACGCGAAGCTGGGTGAGTCGGAGTTTTCTTGCCAGGGCGCCGTGGTGAATATAAAAGGCCAGGGGCACACCATCGATCTCGATGTCGACGTCCCCGCGGGCCGGATACAAGATTTCCTGCAACTGGCAGTAAAGACGCGGCCTGCGGTGATGACTGGAGTGCTGGCCATGAAAACCAAGCTGCACATCCGTCCGGGCAAAGAGAGCGTCACCCAGAAGCTCAGACTGAGAGGCACTTTCGGTCTCAAGCAGATTCATTTTGCGAATCCCGATGTCCAGGACAAGGTGGATATGCTGAGCTTGCGCGCCGAAGGCCACCCCCGGGAAGCCAAGCCTGGAGCCGAGGATGTGACCTCTCGCATGACCGGAAGATTCCTAATGGGTGACGGAAAGCTGACACTGCAGGCTCTGGAGTACACCCTGCCCGGAGCAACGGTTCAGCTACAGGGCGTCTACACCCTGGACGGAAAGAAGTTCGATTTCACCGGCAAGGTAAGGACCCAGGCGAAGCTATCCCAGATGGTGGCCTCGCGCTGGAAGGGCTGGGCACTCAAGATAGTCGATCCCTTCTTTCACAAGCATGGCGCCGGCGCGGAAATTCCAGTGAAAGTGACAGGGACAAACACAGCTCCAAAATTCGGCCTCGATATCGGACACAAAGACAAGAAGTCCGACTAGCCGAGCTTACCGGCCGAAGGAATAACTCACTTTTAGGACTCCCGAATCGACACCAGGGTTCGCCACATTGCCACTGCTGGTGTTGGCAAGATGATGATACCGATATTCCATCTGGACGGAACGGGTGTGAGTCTGATAGATCTCCACGCCGGCGCCGAATTCGAAAGTGTAGTTGAAGGAGGAGCTGTTGAAGACCGGGATGTCTCTGGGCGAAAACGCGAAGCCGCCCAGGCCGGTGACGAACGGCTGGATGTGCCGGTGCGGAAATGCGCTGACCTTATAACCCAGGGGGCTAAAGCCGCTCACGTAGGTCGATCGTGTTCCGCCTACGTAGGTCGCGGTACCGGCGTACACCTGGTTCTGCGTCACCAGAATCACGTTTAAAGGAGTGCCAGTTACCGGCTTATCGACAGGAACGGGCGAAGCAAACGTCACCATCCCGGAATAGGTCGGCTGTTCCGGAAACTTAAGCATGAAACCCGTCATCGTAGGGTCGGTCACCCTCATATACGGCCGTACCTCGGCCAACCACGAACCGGTCACGTTCGTTTTGAGAAAACTTCTCTTCTCGAAACTAGCCCCCAGCGCGGTGATCTTGCGTCCATCGGCATAGCCGAGGAGCATGTGGCTGGAATCATTGGAATACTCGACAAATCCGCTGAAAACCTTGCGGTTCGAATAGACACTCACATCCTGCGCCCGGCTTGCGCCGCAGGTGATAATTCCCATCAGCAGGCACAGGCCCGCTTTGCGTGTCCATTGGTGAAAGCGCTTGCTTGGCAACATCCGATCCTTCTCCCTCGTGCGGCGAAACGCACCGCTGCGCGTAGATGTCCGTGATTTAAGAAATCTGCGCGGCCGGGGGGGACCGGGCATTCTCCTGTTTTGGACCCGTACAGAAGATAACGGTATTCAGCAGTTAACTTTTCAATCTCTCGATCAAGGGCCCGGGGGGTGGGAAACTTGGATCGGGGTAATAAATACAATTACAGTCACAATCCTACAATCGGTTCGCGGCAGCTTCTCTTTCAGTCATGCTGCCTGATTTCAAAGCAATCCTAGCACCCAGGGTAACCCCTTCTGTTGCGTGAATTGTTGAGTTGTAGGGAAATAGTCACCTGGATATTGAAACTTTGGTGATGGCCGGCTGAGGCAACGCGCCGTAGACCGCGCACATCTCATCCCGGTTGGGAAAAGCCCATGCGGTGTAGTCCTCCTCGCTCATCGCAAAGTCCTCTCTCCAAAGGCGGTTAAGCCAGGGCAGCCCATCGAGAATCGACTCAAGTTCCGGGTGTATGTAGACCAGGTACAACTCTCGCGGGAGCTGCGCCAGGGAGGCTTCGAGGTTACGAAACACCTGCTCCATCACCGGTCCGGTAAACGAATTCCACAGGTAAATAACCAACGGCACGGGCGGCCACTGGAACGCGGCCGCATCCCCCTGGATCGAGCTGACTGGCGCTCGATAGCGTGCGCCGGCATACCTTGCTATGTTGGCTCGGGCGACGCGATCCAGCTCAGGAGACAACTCGACCCCAATGATCTCGCGAAAAGGATAGTCCGAAGCCAGCAACAGCGCGCGGCCCTTTCCCGACCCCACATCCACGAAGCTGAATCGCCGGTAATCCAGCGCCAGCCGATCGCGTAGCGCCTGCATGACGGAGTGAAACACCGACGGCGCTACTGCAAAGTAACCGTTGTTGTATGGATCGTGCTGGTGACCGGAAGGCAGCTCGTAAACCAACCCACTAGTGTCCACCCCGAACCGCTCATCGAAGGGGTGCACCGCGCGATAGCTGCGGTATTCGCCCTGCTCCATGCGCGGCCATGCGTCTTGTTGCTTGCTGTCCGGTTTGCGCCACAGTCGCTGAATGGCTACTCCAATCCCAGCCTCTTCCAGATGGCATCCACGCGAGCCCGGGTGGAGGGATCCATGCCGATCATCTGCGGCCACGGCCGGCTAAAACCTTCCGCGTTCCATTTACGGGTTGCGTCAATGCCCATCTTGCTGCCGTAGTTGGGCAGGCGCGAGGCATGATCGAGCGAGTCGATGGGCCCCAGCGTGAACTGGATGTCCCGCTCGGGGTCGATGTTATTGGCCACTCGCAGCGTTACTTCGCCCAGGTCCTGCACATCGCAATCCTCATCGACCACGATAACGCACTTGGTGAACATCGCCTGACCCAGCGACCAGACGGCATTCATCACCTTG